>WBZX01000295.1_pt1 | contig 47946 bp, 34 predicted proteins | sample 5204211 | NCBI WGS metagenome assembly WBZX01 (sample SAMN12344362, study PRJNA552823) | activated sludge metagenome | biome: Activated sludge suspended growth; feature: Nitrification reactor; material: Wastewater; isolation source: activated sludge from nitrification reactor of wastewater...
GAGAGCTTTTTTGGTTTCTCGTCGGCGTTCTCGGAGGCGAGGGCGGCGCGCGCCCTCGCCCATCGTCAGGTGGAGATCGTGCTCACTTGTGGAGGAAGCCCGCTTCCTTCATGAGGTCGTGGTGCTCCTTCTCGGCGGCGGTCAGCCAGGCCTTGTACTCGTCGCCGGCCAGGGCCTTCTGATTGAAGGCGCCGCTCTTCATGAAGTCCTTCCAGTCGTCGGTGGCCATGACCTTCTTGAAGAGGTCGATATAGAAGGCGATCTGATCCGGCGTGCTGCCCGGCGCCATGAAGATGCCGCGCAGCATCTGGTACGTCACGTCTACGCCGGCCTCCTTGCAGGTCGGGATGTCCGACCAGGCCATGTCGGCGGTGACCTTCTCCTTGTAGACGCTGCGCTCATTGTCGAAGAGGCACAGCGGACGAAGATTGCCGGCCTTCCACTGCGACGCTGCCTCGATCGGGTTGTTGACCGAGGAGTTGATGTGATCGCCGACGAGCTGGGTCGCGACGGCGCCGCCACCCTGGTAGGGCACGTAGGTGAACTTCTTCGGCGCCGTCTTGCGCTCAAGCGCCACCGTGATGATCTGGTCCTCCTGCTTGGAGCCGGTGCCGCCCATCTTGAACGTCTTGTCGTCGCCCGCCTTCACCGCGGCAATGTACTCGCCCGCCGTCTTGTAGGGCGCCTTGGCGTTGACCCACAGAACGAATTGGTCGAGCGCCAGCATCTGCACCGGCGTCAGGTCCTTCCAGTTGAACGGAACGCCGGTGCTCATCGGCGTCGTGAACAGGTTGGAGAGCGTGATGATGATGGTGTGGCCGTCGGGCTTGGAGCCCTTGACGTCGAGGAAGCCCTCGGCACCGGCGCCGCCGCCCTTGTTCACCACCACCATCGGCTGCGCCATCAGCTTGTGCTTGGCGACGACACCCTGGACGAAGCGCGCCATCTGGTCGGCGCCGCCGCCGGTGCCGGCCGGCACGACGAAGGTCACCGGCTTGCTCGGCTCCCACGCCGCCAAGGCGCTCGTAGAGGCAGCGAAAGAGGCGCCCGCCGCGGCGACGACGGCCGCCGCGATGGGAAAGCCGGCGCGGGTCATTCTCGTCTTCGACATTCTGGTTCCTCCTGCAGGGCACCAACGGTGCCCCTGTGCTTGGACTGCGGCGCGATCGAGCCGGACGCCGCAGCCTGTTCGTGATCCGGCCCTAATGCATGATCGAGCTCAGGTGGGCGAAAGCCGCTTCCTGGAGCCGAAAGCCCGCTGCCAGAAGCCGCCGAGCAGGGGCCACAAGGCGAGCACGATGCCAAGCCCCATGATGCTGCCGACCAGCCAGTTGGAGAAGAAGATGCCGAGGCTTCCCTGGCTGCCGAGAAGAGCCTGGCGGAATCCCTCCTCGGCCTTGTCGCCGAGCACGATGGCGAGGACGAGCGGGGCCAGCGGATAGCGCAGCTTGTTGAAGACGTATCCGACGATGCCGAAGACCATCATCATCCAGACATCGAACATGGAGTTGTGGACGGTGTAGGCGCCGATCGCGCACACGACCAGGATGACCGGCGCGATGATCGAGAACGGAACGCGCAGGATCGCCGCGAAGAGCGGCACGCAGGTCAGCACGATGATGAGGCCGGCGATGTTGCCGAGGTACATCGAGGCGATGAGGCCCCAGACGAACTCCTTCTGCTCGACGAACAGCATCGGGCCGGGCTGCAGACCCCAGATCATGAGGCCGCCGAGCAGGACGGCCGCGGTGGGCGAGCCGGGAATGCCGAGCGTCAGCATGGGCAACAGCGCGCTCGTACCCGCGGCGTGGGCCGCCGTCTCAGGAGCCACCACGCCCTCGAGCTCGCCACGACCGAAGTTGTCGCCGTTCCTGGAGAACTTCTTGGCAAGGCCGTAAGCCATGAAAGACGCGGGCGTGGCGCCGCCCGGGGTGATGCCCATCCAGCAACCGACGAGACAACTGCGCGCCGACGTAGCCCAGTAGCGGAACAGGCTGCGCCAAGTCGCGAGCACGGCCGAGAGGCGCATCTTGGCCTGGGCCCCGCGGAACTCGAGGCTGTCCTCCATGGAGGTCAGGATCTCGCTGATGCCGAAAAGGCCGATCACCGCGATAAGAAAATCGAAGCCAGCCAGCAGCTCCGAGTGACCGAAGGTCAGGCGCAGAGTGCCCGTCATCTTGTCGAGGCCAACGCAGCCCAGCGCGAAGCCGAACGTCATCGCCGCGACGACCTTCCAGGGTGAGCCGCGGCCCATGCCGATGAAGCTGGCGAAGGTCAGGAAGAAGACAGCGAAGAACTCGGCCGGTCCGAACTTCAGCGCGAACTGGGCCACGAGCGGCGCCAGAAAGGTGATCATGACCACGGCCACGAGGGCGCCGACAAACGAGGAGGTGAAAGCCGCGGTCAGAGCCTCGTCGGCACGGCCCTGCCGCGCCAATGGATGCCCGTCGAAGGTCGTCGCCACCGACCATGGCTCGCCGGGGATGTTGAATAGGATCGATGTGATGGCGCCGCCGAACAAGGCTCCCCAGTAGATGCAGGAGAGCATGATGATGGCGGACGTGGGAGGCATGGTGAACGTCAGCGGCAGCAGGATCGCCACGCCATTCGCGCCGCCCAGTCCGGGCAGGACACCGATGATCACGCCGAGAATGATGCCGACGGCCATCAGCATCAAATTGAACGGCGTCAGCGCGATGCTGAAGCCGTGGAGAAGCGACGTAAGCTCTTCCACTCGCAGCCCTACCTGTTTCCTTCCGCAAGCGCACCGCGACGCCTGCGGTCCCTCATTTGCCGTGCCGGGAGCTCGTAGCGGCCCCTTGACCGGAGCATGCGTCCAACGCTGGCATGCCAACCGGCCCGCGATCACCGCATGTTCTTTGGTCGGCTCGCAATATCCGAACGAACGCAGTGGTATCTACTCGTACGTATTAATACGAGTTCGAGGCATGCCAAGGCGTCGCCATCTGTCCCTCGTCAAGTCTGCAACGCAAGAAGGGCTCTGGTCTTGCGACCAGAGCCCTGCTCAGACTGACAAACGTACCTCGCGCGGAGACGGCTCGAGGCTTTGGACGCTCAGGCCGACCTGGCGACGAAGCGGGCGCGCCAGGGCTTAAGCACCGCTATGGCGAGCACAGCGGCGGCGATGTTGGCGATGGCGGCGATCACCAGCACCATGTCCCAACTGCCCGTCGACTTCTGCATGACGCTGGCATAGGGCACGAGCAGCGCGGCGGTCCCCTTGGCGCTGTAGAGCAGTCCGGCATTGGTGGTCGCGTACTTTGAGCCGAAGGTGTCGGTGCAGATCGACGGGAAGAGCGAGAAAATCTCGCCCCAGGCGAAGAAGACCAAGCCCGACAGCACGACGAACCAAAACGGATCCTGGCCGTAGAGGTACAGGAGGTAGATGCCCACGCCCTCGATGCCGAAGGCGATGAACATCGTGATCTCACGGCCGATCTGGTCGGAAACCCAGCCGAAGAAGGGCCGCGTCAAGCCATTGAGGATGCGATCGATCGTCAGCGCGAAGGTCAGCGCCGGCAACGTCCAGCCGAGTGTGACGGGCACGTCGGCGATCTTGTAGTCCTTGGCCAGAGGCGCGAGGTTTGCCGTGGCCATGAGGCCGCCTGCCGCCACGAGAACGAACATGATGTAGAGCAGCATGAAGATCGGCTGCCCGTTGCTGAACGTGGTGATGGTGCCGAGCAGAATGATCACGGCGGCCATGATCAGCGGCACCCACTGCTTCAGCGCCGGCGGCAACATGGGCGCCAGCACCATGTAGTAGACGGCCAGGAACACAGCGAAGACGAGGAATGCGCCGAGAACGGCGCCCGTATTGGCTCCGATGACCTCGTTGGGAGCAAACTGGCGATGCGTCTGACGGGCGGCCTGGGATTCCGGCACGTCCATCCGCTTTGGCGCCACCAGGAAGAATGCCAGCAGGACGAGAATGATGCCCTGGCCGAGGCCGAAGTAGAGGAAGGTATTCTGGAAGCCGCTCGACTGGATCATGTCGCGGATCGGGGACACCGTCAGGGCCGATCCGGCGCCGAACCCGGCCGCGGTAAGACCGGCCGCGAGCCCGCGCCGGTCAGGGAACCATTTCAATGCGTTGCCGACACAGGTTCCATAGACGCCGCCGGCTCCAATGCCGCAGATGATCATAGCCGAGTAGTAGCCGGTGAGACCGCCGAGCGAGGTGGCCCGGGACGTCATCCACCAACCGAGCGCGCACAGGACACCGCCGACGAGCACGACGAGGCGCGGGCCATATTTATCGACGAACCACCCCTCGACGGGCACGAGCCACGTCTCGAAGAGCACGAACAGCGTGAACGCGATCTGGATATCGGCGCGATTCCACTTGAACGCCTTCTCGATCTCCGGGACGAAAAGCGTCCAGCCGTACTGGTAGTTGGCGATCATCACCATGCAGATGATGCCAATGATGAGCTGGACCCATCGCATCGGGCCCACTTGGGCCCTGGTCATGGCCTGTGCCGTGGTCATTTCGGCAAGTCTCCCTGGTTTCGTCGTTTCCTCAGGGCGCTCGGATCGTCTTTGTCATTTGCGCTATTGCGGCCGTGCTTTGGGCCCGCTGCCTCAGGCAAAGGGCGTCGAACAAGGGCAACGTGAGCGTCCCACTCACTGGCATACCAAATTCCAGCGCCCCTATCCAGTATGTATACCTACGTATTGATAGCTAGGCGTTCTATCTGACTTACTCATACTTGTACGACTAATGTATGAGTGTCAGGCATAAGGTATGCCAGCTGCCTCCGCATAACGCCTTCGGTGGGATTTGGTTCGTTGATCCACCGTTGTGTAAGCGCGACTGGCACGCGACAAGCCGACAAAGAAGACCGGAAGGACAGGGAGGAGAACACCTATGGCGAGTAACATAGACGTGGCTGCGGCCCCTCAAGCGGCGGCTGCCGCGAAAGGCCGGTGGATGCAGCTGGTGCTCGGCGTCATCTGCATGATGGCCGCGGCCAACATCCAGTATGCCTGGACCCTTTTCGTTCCCAAGATCGCCGAGACGTATAAGTGGGAGCTGGCGGCGATCCAGTGGACCTTCACGATCTTCGTGCTGGTTCAGACGTGGCTGACGCCGTTCGAGGGCTGGCTGGTCGACCGGCTGGGACCGCGCTGGCTCGTCCTGTTCGGCGGCCTGCTCACCGGCGGCGCCTGGGTCGTCTATTCGTACGCCGACTCGCTCAACATGTACTACCTCGGCGCGGTGATCGCCGGACTGGGTGTCGGCTGCGTCTACTCGACCGCCATCAACAACGCCATCAAGTGGTTCCCCGACAAGCGCGGCCTCGCGGTCGGCCTCACCGCGGGCGGCTATGGCATCGGCTCGGCGCTGACGATCATCCCGATCGACAACATGATCCGCGCCGGCATGTTCAAGGAGGCCTTCTTCTACTTCGGGCTGGCGCAGGGCGCGATCATCATGCTCGCGGCGCTCATGCTCCGTGCGCCGCGCAAGGGCGAGGTGCCGAAATCGACGCGCATCGTGCAGTCGGCGCACGACTACACGCTCGGCGAGGCCATGAAGACCCCGCTGTTCTACCTGCTCTTCCTCATGTTCGTTCTGACGGTGACCGGCGGCCTCATGGCCGTCGCCCAGCTCGGCCCGATCGCCAAAGACCTCAAGGTCAAGGACGTGCCGATCGACCTAGGCTTCATCGTCATGGCGGCGCTGCCGCTGGCGCTGTTCCTCGACCGTGTCATGAACGGCATCTCGCGTCCGCTGTTCGGCTGGGTCTCGGACCACATCGGCCGCGAGAACACGATGTTCCTCGCCTTCATGATCGAGGGCCTCGGCATCCTGGCGCTGTCCAAGCTCGGCTCCAACCCGATCTGGTTCGTCATTCTCTCGGGCATGGTGTTCCTGGCCTGGGGCGAGGTCTACAGCCTGTTCTCGGCGACGTCGGCCGATGCCTTCGGCACCAAGCACATCGGTGCGATCTACGGCGTGCTCTACTGCGCCAAGGGCGTGGCGGCGCTGCTCGTGCCCTATGGCAACGTCATCACCAAGGCTACCGGCTCCTGGACCACGGTGCTGTACGGCGTCGCCTGCTTCGACATCCTGGCGGCCCTCACCGCCCTGCTGGTGTTGAAGCCGGTGCTGCGAGCCCATCACCGCCGCTTCGGCCAGGTGGAGCGCACCGGCGGCTTCCACTGACCGCAGGCCGGCACCCTCGATGAAACTCCGCGGCCCGCTCTCCCCCGAGGGCGGGCCGCAGTCTCATGTCAGTCCGCGCGCTAGCGATCGGCCGTCCCGGGCTGCTCAGACGCAGCGGCCGCCGTCGACCTCGAGGGCGACGCCGGTGATGAACTCGCTCGACGGCTCGGCGAGGAAAAGGGCCGCGTTGGCGATGTCGGAGGGCCGGGACATGCGGCCCAAGGGAATGGTGGCCAGGAACTTGGCGCGGTTGGCCGCGGTGTCGGGCATCCCCATGAACCGTTCGAGCATGCCGGTCTCGCCGATCACCGGGTTGATGCAGTTGACGCGGATGCGCTTCGGCGCCAGCTCCGCCGCCATCGACTTGGTGAGCGTGATCGCCGCTCCCTTCGACCCGTTGTACCAGGTGAGCCCCGGCCGAGGCCTGACGCCGGCCGTGGAGGCGGTGTTGATGATGACGCCGCCGCCGCGCTTCTCCATCACCGGCACGGCGGCCAGCGTGGCGAGATAGATCGCCTTGACGTTGACGGCGTAGATGCGGTCGAACTCCTCCTCGGAGACCGTCAGCAGCGACTGGTTCTTGTGGGTGTAGCCGGCGTTGTTGACCAGGATGTCGAGCCCGCCGAGCACATGCACGGCGTTGGCGACCATGGCCTCGACGTCGTCCCGCCGCGTCACATCGGTGCGCATGGCGATGGCGCTGTCGCCGAGGCCGCGCACGACGTCCAAGGCCTTGTCGCCGTCGAGATCGGCGACGAGCACCTGGGCGCCCTCACGCGCGAACGTCTCGGCGATACCGCGCCCGAACCCGGACGCGCCGCCCGTCACGATCGCCACCTTGCCTTCGAGACGTCCCGCCATGTCGCCCTCCTTCATTCACCCCACGGGCGGCGCCTGGGCCGCGGCCACCTCGGCGCGATAGGGGCTCGCCGGATAGGTGCCGAGAACGCGGAGCTCGGTGGAGAAGAACGACAGCTCCTCGAGCGCGAGCCGCACCAGGCGGTCGGCCGGATGCCCCTCGATGTCGGCGAAGAACATGGTGGCGTTGAACGTGCCCTCGGTCTGGTAGCTCTCCAGCTTGGTCATGTTGACGCCGTTGGTGGCGAAGCCGCCCAGCGCCTTGTAGAGCGCCGCCGGCACGTTGCGGACGCGGAAGATGAAGGTCGTGATCACCGGGCCGTTGCCGGGCAGCGCGTCGTCCGGCTCCTTGGCCAGGATGACGAAGCGCGTGGTGTTGTGCTTCTCGTCCTCGACATCACTCTTGAGGATCCGGAGACCGTAGATCTCGGCGGCGAGCGAGGAGGCGATGGCGGCGATGGAAGGGTCGCCCGCCTCCGCCACGATCCGCGCCGAGCCCGCCGTGTCGGCCTCGGGAACCGGCTTCAGCCCCAGCTTCTTCAGGGTCTTGCGGCATTGGCCGAGGGCCTGGGTGTGGCTGAGCACGCGCTTGACCGTATCCAGCGTCGCTCCCGGCGCGGCCATGAGCTGGTGGCGGACGCGCAGGAAGTGCTCGCCGACGATGTAGAGGTCGGCATCAGGCAGCAGGTGGTGGATGTCGGCGACGCGCCCCGCGACCGAGTTCTCGATCGGGATCATGGCGAAGCGCACCTCGTCCGCCTTCACGGCGGCGAGCGCGTCCTCGAACGTGGGACAGGCGACCGGCTCGAGCTCGGGGAACTCGTTGCGGCACGCCAAGTGGGAGTTGGCGCCGGGCTCGCCCTGATAGGCGATTTTGGCCGGCAGCGCGGGGTCGCCGTAGGGGACGCCGTTGGGCTTCGTGGCTGATCTTGGCATGTCGTGATGTCGATTGGGCTCGGATCGCTTGGCGGGAGAACGGAAGGCGCTTCGTGAGCCCCGGCAAGCGGATACGCGTCACCCGCGGGCCGCGCCGGCGCTCAGCAGGAGGCGCGCCCGCTCGAGGTCGGCCGGAGTATCGACACCGAGCGGAACCGTGTCAACGAGCGACACGTCGATCCGCAAGCCGCCTTCCAGGGCACGGAGCTGCTCGAGCTTCTCACGCTTCTCGAGGGGCGACGGCGGCATGGAGACGAAGCGCTCGAGGGCCGGGCGGCGGTAGGCGTAGATGCCGATGTGGTGGTAGAGCGGGCCGTCGCCGTGGGGAGCGGTGGCGCGGGTGAAGTAGAGGGCTCGCAGGCGCGCCGGTGCCAATGGCGAGCCTACGACCTTGACGACATTGGGGTTGTCGCGCTCGCCGGGCTCGGTGATCTCCGCCGCGAGGGTGGCGATGTCCGGCCCCTTCTCCCGCAGCGGCGCGATGCAGCCGGTGACGAGGCGCGGCTCCAGGAGCGGCAGGTCGCCCTGCAGGTTGACGATGATGTCGTTGTTGGCGTCCGGGTCGACCCGGTTGATGGCCTCGAAGACCCGGTCGGAGCCGGAGGGGTGGTCGGCGCGGGTCATGACGGTCTCGCCGCCCGCGTTGCGCACGGCCGATGTGATCTCCTCACTGTCGGTGGCGACGACGACGCGGCCGGCCTCGGCGGCCATCGCCCGCCGCCAGACGTGAACGATCATCGGCTCTCCGCCGATGTCGGCCAGCGGCTTGCCGGGCAGTCGCGTGGCCTGCAGCCGCGCCGGAATGACGATCAGGACATTGTGCATGACGATGGTTCCTCCCTGGTCCTTCGGGCTCGCCCGTTCTGCCCCGTGCGACACAGGGTTGCATGCAACCTGCGTTGATATGGATCAAGCCGTGTTGCGAACTGAAAATATTTCCGTTAGTCGGGCGGCAGGGTGGACGCGTCGGTGGTCTCGGAGATCACCGCAAGGAGTCGTGGGAGCACGGGCAGGGACATGATGGATTCGTTCGAGCTGAGCAAGATCGCCGCCGGCGCGCTGCTGGCGCTGCTTCTGGTTTTCGGAACCAAGACGGCAATGGAAATCCTCGACGCTGGCCACGGCGGCCACGTCGCCCACGGTTACAACCCGCCGCTGCCCAAGAAGGCGGCCGCGCCGGCGGCCGGTGCCCCGGCCGCGCCCGCCGGGATGGACTTCGGCAAGGTCGTGGCGGCTGTCGCCACGGCCAAGGCGGACGCCGGGCAAGCCGCGTTCAAGGCTTGCGCCGCCTGCCATACGGCCACCAAGGACGGCAAGAACCTGGTCGGCCCCAACCTGTGGGGCATCGTCGGGCGCAATAAAGCCAGCCACGAGGGCTTCACCTACTCGGACGCGATGAAGAGCAAGGGCGGAGCCTGGACGTACGAGGATCTCGCGCACTTCATCCATGCGCCCGGCAAGTTCGCACCCGGAACGAAGATGACGTTCAAGGGCATCGCCGATCCGGCCGAGCTCGCGGACATGCTGGCCTATCTCAGGACGCTCGGCAACCCGCCGGCCGCACTGCCAGGGAAGTAACGGGGCCGCGATCATCCATTACGTGAATTTAAGCAACCTGCCCCGTTCCGGGCAGGTTGCTTTGCTTTAAGGTTCCGGCCAATCATCTTCCGCCCCCCGAGCCGCACCCGGCCGGGGCGGGCTTGACCGCCAGGAGGACTGCCGTCGATGCCGTTCAGGGACACGCTTGCCGCCGTGCTCGTTCTCGCCGCGGCCGTCACAGGCATCGCATCCGCCACCTCCGCCGACCCGGCATCCCCGGAGCGGCATCACGCGCTGTCCCTGATGGGCAAGCCGCAGATGCCTCCCGGCTTCAAGAGCTTCGACTGGGTCAATCCGGATGCGCCGAAGGGCGGCACGATGCGCCTGTCGGACGTCGGGTCGTTCGACAGCCTCAACGGTTTCACCGTCAACGGCGATGCCGCGGAAGGCCTGGGGCTGATCAGCGACACGCTGATGTCGTCGAGCCCGGACGAGCCGGCCACCGGATACGGCCTCGTCGCCGAATGGGTGAGCTATCCGCCGGACTACTCGTCGGTGACCTTCGGCCTGCGGCCCGAGGCGCGCTTCCACGACGGCAAGCCGATCACGCCCGAGGACGTCGTGTTCTCGCTCGATGCCCTGAAAAGCGCCGACCCGCAGCATGCGCAGTACTACAAGAACGTGGTCAAGGCCGAGAAGACCGGCGAGCACGAGGTGACGTTCACCTTCGACGTGAAGGGCAACCGCGAGCTGCCGGCGATCGTCGGCGAGATGGCGGTCCTGCCCAAGCACTACTGGCAGGGGAAGAACGCCAAGGGCGAGCCGCGCGACATCTCGAAAACGACGCTAGAGCCGCCGCTCGGCTCGGGACCATACAAGATCAAGTCCTTAGAGCCCGGGCGCAACATCGTCTACGAGCGCGTCAAGGACTACTGGGCGAAGGACCTGCCGGTGTCCAAGGGGCAGTGGAACTTCGACGAGATCCGCTACGAGTATTTCCGCGACCGCGTGCCGGCCTTCGAGGCGTTCAAGTCCGGCCTCATCGACTACTGGGCGGAGAACTCGTCGCAGGCGTGGGCGCAGCAATACAGCTTTGACGCCGTCACCAAGGGGCTCGTGAAGAAGGAGAACTTCGCGCACAAGCGCGTGGCCGGCATGCAGGCCTTCGCGTTCAATCTGAGGCGCAAGCAGTTCCAGGACTTGCGGGTTCGGCGGGCCTTCAATCTCGCCTTCGACTTCGAGAGCGCCAACAAGAACCTGTTCTACGGCGCCTACACGCGCACGGGCAGCTTCTTCGCCAACTCCGAGCTCGCCGCCACGGGCGTGCCCAGCGGGAAGGAGCTCGCGATCCTCGAGCCGCTCAAGGCGGAGCTGCCGCCCGAGGTGCTGACGACGGAGTACAAGAACCCCGTCAACGCGACACCGGAGGACCTGCGCAACCACCTTCGTGAAGCCTTCAAGCTGCTGCAGGCCGCGGGCTGGACGCAGAAGGGCGGCAGCCTCGTCAACGCGGCGGGCGAGCCGCTCATCGTCGAGATCCTGCTCGTCCAGCCCGACTTCGAGCGCGTCGTGCTGCCGTTCATCGAGAACCTCAAGAAGCTCGGCATCCAGGCCAGCGCGCGGGTGGTCGACAGCGCGCAGTATCAGCGCCGGGTCAAGTCGTTCGACTTCGACATGGTCGTCGCGTCTTTCCCGCAATCGCACTCGCCCGGCAACGAGCAGCGCTTCTTCTGGTCGTCGGCCGCCGCCGACCGCGAGGGCAGCCGCAACGTGGCCGGAATCAAGAGCCCGGCCATCGACAAGCTCATCGACAGCGTGGTGTTCGCAAAGGACCGGGAGGAGCTGGTCGCCGCCACGCACGCGCTCGACCGGGCGCTGCTGTGGAACGCCTACGTGGTGCCGCAGTGGTACCGGGCCTCCGACTGGATCGCCAGCTGGGACATCTTCGGGCACCCGCAGAAGCCGCCGTCCCAGAACGTCTCGGCCATCCGCACGTGGTGGGTCGAGCCTTCCAAGAAGCAGGCCGTCGATACGGCGCGGGGGCGCTGAGGAATGACCGCCTCGCGCCTCGCAAGACCGTTCCTCGCACTGGCAGGCCTCACGCTGATGGTCTGGGCGCTTCCCGCCTCGGCCGAGCCGCGCCATGGGCTCTCCGTCTTCGGCGAGCTCAAGTATCCCGCCGGCTTCCAGCACTTCGACTACGTCAACCCCGAGGCGCCGAAGGGCGGGCGGCTGTCGACGAACGGCCCGATCACGTTCGACAGCTTCAACAACTTCCTGGTCAAGGGCGACGCGGCGGCGGGACTCGACACTCTGTTCGACTCGCTCATGGTGCGCGCCTTCGACGAGCCCGATGCGATGTACGGGCTCGTGGCAAGTACGGCGGACGTCGCCGCGGACGGCAAGTCGGTGACGTTCAAGCTGCGGCCAGAGGCGCGCTTCGCCGACGGATCGCCGCTCACGGCCGATGACGTGGTGTTCTCGTTCGAGACGCTCAAGGCCAAGGGCCATCCCCGCTTCGCACTCGCCCTTCGTGACGTGGAAAAGGCCGAGGCACCGGATGCTCAGACCGTGCGCTTCAGCTTCAGCGGCGATCTCGTGCGCGACCTGCCGCAGGTCGTCGCCGCGCTGCCTGTGCTGTCGAAGGCCTACTATACGACCCATGCCTTCGACCAGACGACGCTCGAGCCGCCGCTCGGCTCCGGGCCCTACAGAATCGCCGATTTCAAAGCCGGCGCCTTCGTCACCTACAAGCGCCGGGCCGACTACTGGGCCAAGGACCTGCCGGTCAACCGCGGCCGCATGAACTTCGACGAGATCCGCTACGAATCCTATCGCGACCGCACGGCGGAGCTGCAGAGCCTCCTCAACGGCTCCTACGACTTCCGCGAGGAGTTCACGTCGAAGGACTGGGCGTCGAGCTACGACGTGGCCGCCGTCAAGGACGGGCGCGTGCTGCGCCAGACTCTTCCCGACGCCAGCCCTTCCGGCGCCCAGGGCTTCTTCGTCAATACGCGCAAGGCCAAGCTCGCCGACCGGCGCACGCGGCAGGCGCTCGACCTCGCCTTCGACTTCGAGTGGACCAACCGCAACCTGTTCTACGGGCTCTACAAGCGGACGCAGAGCTTCTTCGAGAACTCCGACATGAAGGCGTCGGGCACGCCGTCGCCGGAGGAGCTGGCCCTGCTCGAGCCCTATCGCGACAAGCTGCCGCCCGAGGTTTTCGGCGAGCCCTACGTGCCGCCCGTGACCGACGGATCGGGGCAGGACCGCGCGCAGCTGCGCAAGGCGGCCAAGCTGCTCGACGAGGCCGGGTGGACGATCAAGGACAGCAAGCGCGTCAACGGCAAAGGCGAAATTCTCGACATCGAGTTCCTGATCTTCGAGCCGACGTTCGAGCGGGTCATCGGGCCTTACGTCAAGAACCTGCAGGCGATCGGCGTCCAGGCCTCGATCCGGCGGGTGGACGCCGCCCAGTACGAGCGCCGCGTGAAGTCGTTCGACTTCGACATCACGACGCAGCGCTACGTGATGCGGCTGACGCCCGGCGTCGAGCTCAAGAGCTACTGGAGCAGCGAGGCGGCGAAGGCCGACGGCAGCTTCAACCTCGCCGGCATCTCGGACCCCGTGATCGACGCGCTGATCGGCAAGGTGATGGGGGCCAAGTCGCGGACCGAGCTCAACGCCGCGACGCGCGCCATCGACCGGGTGCTGCGCGCCGGTCACTACTGGGTGCCGCACTGGTACAAGGCCTCGCACACGATTGCGTTCTGGGACCGGTTCTCGTGGCCCAGGGAGAAGCCCAAGTACGAGCGGGGCGTCATAGATACGTGGTGGTTCGACGCGGCTAAGGCCGCGAAGCTCCCCTGAAGCAGGAAAGCAGCCGGCCATGGCCGAATATCTCTTGAAGCGCGTGCTGCTGATCATCCCGACGATGATCGGGATCATGGCCATCAGCTTCATCATCATCCAGTTCGCGCCGGGCGGACCGGTCGAGCGCGTCATCGCCCAGCTCACGGGAACCGACGTTTCGATGGCGTCGCGCATCGGCGGCGGGGGCGGCGGTGAGATCGGCCAGGGCGGCCAGCACTCGCAGATGGGACAGGGATCAGCGGAATCGGCCGGCTCGAAATACCGCGGCGCGCAGGGGCTCGACCCGGAGTTCATCAAGAGCCTCGAGAAGCAGTTCGGCTTCGACAAGCCGGCCTACGAGCGCTTCTTCATGATGATGAAGAACTACCTGATGTTCGACTTCGGCAAGAGCTACTTCCGGGACGTCTCGGTGCTGGAGCTGATCAAGGAGAAGCTGCCGGTCTCGATCTCGCTCGGCATCTGGATGACGCTCATCACCTACCTGATCTCGATCCCGCTCGGCATCCGCAAGGCGGTGCGCGACGGCGAGCGGTTCGACACCTGGACCAGCGCCGCGCTGGTGGTCGGCTACGCGGTGCCGGGCTTCCTCGTGGCGGTGCTGCTGCTGGTCGTTTTCGCCGGCTCGTCGTTCTTCCAGTGGTTCCCGTCGCGCGGACTGACCTCGGACAACTGGAGCCAGCTGTCGCTTTTCGGCAAGGTCGTCGACTACTTCTGGCACCTGACGCTGCCGCTGATCGCGCTGGCGCTCGGCGCCTTCACGACGATGACGTTCCTCACCAAGAACACGTTCCTCGACGAGATCCGCAAGCAGTACGTGATCACGGCCCGAGCCAAGGGGCTCAACGAGAGCCAGGTGCTCTACGGGCATGTGTTCCGCAACGCCATGTTGCTGGTGATCGCCGGGTTCCCGAGCACGTTCATCCATGCCTTCTTCTCCGGCTCGCTGCTCATCGAGACCATCTTCTCGCTCGACGGTATCGGCCTGCTCGGCTTCGAATCCATCGACAAGCGCGATTATCCAGTGGTGTTCGCGACGCTCTACATCTTCGCGCTGCTCGGGCTGGTCATGAACCTCGTCACCGACTTCGTCTATACGCTGGTCGATCCGCGGATCGACTTCGAGAGCCGGGGGAGCTGAGGCATGGACCTGCCCGTCGGCAAGACAAAGCGGAGTGGCGAGGAGAGCCGCGGCGGCTTTCTCGAGATGCTGCCGTTCCCGGCATGGATCTCGCGCAGGCTCAAGATGACGCCGATCACCCAGCGGAGGTGGGAGAACTTCAAGGCCAACCGGCGGGGCTACTGGAGCCTCGTCATCTTCCTCGTCATCTTCGTCCTGACGCTGTTCGCGGAGGTGATCGCCAACGACCGCCCGATCCTGGTGCGCTACAAGGGCGAGCTGCTGTCGCCCGTTCTCGTCGACTATCCGGAATCGAAGTTCGGCGGATTCCTCGCCGTCACCGACTACCGCGACCCCGTCATCCTCGAGGAGATCAACGCCAACGGCTGGATGATCTGGCCGCCGATCCGCTACAGCTACGACACCATCAACAAGGACTACCCGCGGCGGCAGGGCTCCGGTGGCATCTGCCTCGGCTATCCGGCGCCGCCGCAATGGGCCTCGAAGGCGCCGCTGTGCGAGGCGCCTCCAGATCAGCTGGCGCGCTACAACGCCTGGGGCAACACGAACTGGCTCGGACTGGACGACCAGGGCCGCGACGTGCTCGCGCGCGTCATCTACGGCTTCCGCATCTCGGTCATCTTCGGTCTCCTGCTGACGCTGCTGTCCTCGGCCGTCGGCATCCTCGCCGGCGCCGTGCAGGGCTATTTCGGCGGCCGCGTGGACCTCATCTTCCAGCGCATCGTGGAGATCTGGTCGTCGATGCCGGAGCTGTTCGTGCTGCTCATCATCTCGTCGGCGCTGGTGCCCGGGTTCTGGACGCTGCTGATCGTGCTGCTCATGTTCAGCTGGGTGTCGCTGGTCGGCGTGGTGCGGGCCGAGTTCCTGCGCGGCCGCAATTTCGAGTACATCAACGCCGCGCGCGCGCTGGGTCTCTCCGACGCCCGCATCATGTGGAAGCATCTGCTGCCCAACGCCATGGTGGCGACGCTGACCTTCCTGCCGTTCAAGCTGTCGGGCTCGATCTCGGCGCTGACCGCGCTCGACTTCCTCGGGCTCGGCCTGCCGCCCGGCTCGCCGTCGCTCGGCGAGCTGCTGCTGCAGGGCAAGAAGCATCTGGAGGCGCCGTGGCTCGGGCTGACGGGGTTCTTCACGCTGGCGATCATGCTGTCGCTGCTCATCTTCATCGGCGAGGCCGTCCGCGACGCCCTCGATCCGCGCAAGACGTTCCGCTAAGCTGGCGGAGGAGGTCCTTGATGGGCGAGACGAAAAAAATCGTGACCGAGCACTATCCGGTCGACAAGCTGCCGGAAGAGCTTCGCCGTGGGCTGGAGTCCGGCAGCTCCGTCCGCGTCACCGTCGAGCCGGACGACAACGCCGACAGTGCGCGGCAAGACCTTTCTTCCTTGTTCGGATCGGGTCGCGGTGTCTACTCGGAAGAGGAGGCCGTCACCTACATAAGAAGGCTGCGGGACGAATGACCTCCGCCCCAACCGCGCTCGACAGTTTCGTCGGCGATCGGCTGTACCTCGACACGAATATTTTCATCTACTTCGTCGAAGGACACGCTCGCTTCGCGCAAACCCTGATCGACCTCTTCCGCAAGATCGATGCTTACGAGATTGCTGCATTCACGAGCGAGCTGACGATGGCTGAAGTGCTCGTGAAGCCCTTGGCCGAGGGTAAAGCTGCTGTCGCCGCGGTATACGAGCAGCTGTTTGAGCCGACCTCCAGGCTTACGGCTGTTCTGATCAGCCGCGAAATCCTCCGACGCAGTGCCTCGCTACGCGCCAGTCATCCGCTGAAGGCATTCGACGCTATCCACGTCGCAACGGCAGTCGAGATGAACTGTGCTTTCTTCCTGTCTGAGGACAAGCGCGTCAGATCGCCGGGATCACTGCAGGTCCTACCGCTAACCGAGCTGTGTCCGGAAACGCCAGAATGACCACGATACCCAGCTCTTCCGCGACTCATCCCCTCGTCGACGTGCAGGACCTCTCGGTCGATTTCGGCCGGGGCGAGCACGTCGCGCACGCCGTCAAGCACGTCTCGTTCAACATCGCCCCCGGAGAGACGGTCGCGCTGGTCGGCGAGTCGGGCTCGGGCAAGACGGTCTCCGCGCTGTCGATCCTGCGCCTTCTCCCCTACCCCGCGGCCTCGCATCCGTCGGGGCGCATCCTGTTCGGCGGACAGGATCTGCTCGCGGCGTCCGAGCGCGAGATGATGGCGATCCGCGGCAACCAGATCTCGATCATCTTCCAGGAGCCGATGACGTCGCTCAACCCGCTGCACTCGATCGAGAAGCAAGTCGGCGAGGTGCTGAAGCTCCACCGCATGATGAGCGATGCCGACACGCGGGCGCGGGTGCTCGACCTGTTGCGCAAGGTCGGCCTGCGCGACCCCGAGAAGCGGCTGGAGGCCTTCCCGCATCAGCTCTCGGGTGGCCAGCGCCAGCGCGTCATGATCGCCATGGCGCTTGCCAACGAGCCGAAGCTGCTGATCGCCGACGAGCCGACGACGGCGCTCGACGTGACGATCCAGGCGCAGATCCTCGAGTTGCTGCAACAGCTGTCGCGCGAGATGGGCATGGCCATGCTGCTCATCACCCACGACCTCGGCATCGTGCGCAAGATGGCCGAGCGCGTCTACGTCATGAAGTCGGGCGAGATCGTCGAGGAAGGGGCGACCAAGGCCATCTTCGAGGCCCCGAAGCACCCCTACACGCGGCACCTGATCAACGCCGAGCCCAAGGGCGCGCCGCCGAAGGCCGACGACAGCGCGCCGGTGGTCGTCGAGACCGACGATCTCAAGGTGTGGTTTCCGATCCGGAAGGGGCTGCTGCGCAAGACCGTCGATCACATCAAGGCGGTGGACGGGCTGTCGCTGAAGCTCCGCTCGGGGCAGACGCTCGGAGTGGTCGGGGAATCCGGCTCGGGCAAGACGACGCTCGGCCTCGCCATCCTGCGTCTGATCTCCTCGCAGGGGCCGATCGCTTATGTCGGAAAGCGCATCGACGGCCTCGACTCGAAGTCTATGCGGCCACTGCGGCGCGAGATGCAGATCGTCTTCCAGGACCCCTATGGCTCGCTGTCGCCGCGGCTGTCCGTGGGACAGATCATCGAGGAAGGGCTGACCATTCTCGCTCCCGATCTCGACGACGACCAGCGCCGCGACCGCGTCGGCAAGGCGCTCGCCGAGGTCGGGCTCGACGCGAACGCGCAGGACCGCTACCCGCACGAGTTCTCCGGCGGCCAGCGCCAGCGGATCGCGATCGCGCGCGCCATGGTGCTGGAGCCGAAGTTCGTCATGCTCGACGAGCCGACCAGCGCCCTCGACATGAGCGTGCAGGCACAGATCGTCGACCTGCTGCGTGAGCTGCAGAGGAAGCGGAACCTCGCCTACCTGTTCATCAGCCACGACCTGAAGGTGGTTCGCGCGCTGTGCAACTACGTCATCGTGATGCGCAATGGCAGGGTCGTCGAGGAAGGCCCCGCGCAGCGCATTTTCGAGAGCCCGGCCGAGGATTACACGCGCTCGTTGCTGGCCGCCGCGCTCAATCTCAAGGTGGCCAACGGCGGCGCCGTGGCGAGCTGAGCCGCCGGCCGTCACCGTACCGGAGCCTGCGGATTTCCACCGGAAAATTGCTTGACAGTGTCCGTGGGGCGCCACGGTCGCGTCGCAGTTCGGCCGAGATCGACTCTTACTGAACGTACCCGGACGCGGATTCCGCGGCCAGGACAGAACACCAACGGACGCACGGGCACGTCACCCGGGGCGCGGCGACGAGCCGTTCTCCGGACGGGAGCACGCGTCCGCACAGCATCACTCGGGCAGGTCGACATGGCGTTCCCTTCCGGCGCGGGCAAGTCTCAGAGCGGTCTCGGCGGCCTGCGTCCGGACCTTTCGCACGAAGGGCACGACTGGCACGAGCCCGAGAAGCCCGGCCGCGACTGGATGAAGCTGCTGATCGTGATCGGTCTCGGCGGACTTTCCTGGGTGGCCACTTTCGTCGGCATGCTCGAGCTGATCCAGGCCAACATGGGCGAAGAGCTGCCGCTCACGCACAAGGCCATCATCGGCTTCTCCGTCGCCATGCTGATGGTCATGGTCGTGTGGCTGCTCGACAGGATCTTCTCGCCGATCAGCTCCTTCACCAAGGTGATCTACATCGCGGGCTACCTGTTCCTGACCATCATCTCGGTCGGGTTCGGCTTCGGCTTCTACTGGAAGGTGCTCGAGAGCCGGTCGGAATCGTCCCGCTCCGCGGAATCGGCGGTCGGCCAGGTGCAGCAGTCCCTGCACGCGGCCTCGACCCGGCTCGAGCAGCTCCAGGCGACGCTGCAGCAGCTCACCACCATCTCGACGTCGCAGGCCGAGGTCGAGCGCGCCAAGGGCACCTCCTGTCCCAACAGCCGCCCGGGCGACGGCCCCCGCCGCAAGCTGCGCGACGACGACGCGGCGCGGTTCGGCTTCGCGAGCGAGTTCGTCAAGGGCCGCGTCACGGCGGTGAAGGGTGAGCTGGCGGCCTTGAACGGCGACCTCGCCAGGATCACGGCGGACGACAAGGCGCTGGTCGACGCCAAGTCGGGGACGCGCAACGAGTTCATGAAGTCGCTCGGGCGCAAGCTCGACATGACGGTGACCGGCTTCAACGCCTTCCGCACCGACCCGCAGCTCAGGCAGATCCGCACCGACCTCGCCGAGCGCGCCGACAAGGCGAGCTTCGCCGACGGCAAGGGCGGCAGCTTCGCCTGTCCCGACCCGCAGCTTTCGACGGCGCTCAAGGGCGTGGTGCGGGCCATCGACCAGCTGCCCGAGCTCGAGAAGCCGAAGATCGCGGCGGTCGAGGGCTCGGAGGCGACCATCGAAGCGTTCCGGCGCCTGACCGCGACGTTCTACGGGCTGCTCTCGTTCAAGCTGCCGCCCTCGGCCGATGAGCTGCGCGACCTGCAGAAGAAGGCTGTGCAGTCGGTCGAGAGCCCGTCGGCCACCAATGCCGCGCGCGCGGCGCAGGGCGAGACCGTGGGGCTGTCGCGGCGTGACTACGTGCCGCTCGCCATCGCGATCTTCGTCGACATCTGTCTGCTGCTGGTCTCGATCGGGCGGCCGGTCAACCGCCTGCACGGGCTGGTGCCGAAGATGCGCGCGGCGGAGCTCGGGCCGGTCAGCCAGATCCTGTCGCGGTTCAACGACATCCACCGCGACCGGCAAATCCGCGAGAACTTCGAGATCTTCCGCCACGTCGTGTTCGACTACGCCGGCAACTACTACGTCGCCGTGCCGCTCGACGCGCCGCCGAAGCTCAACCCCAAGGAGCGCGAGGACCTGCGCGTCGAGGCGCAGCTGCTCGCCAACCTGTTCGCGAGCTTCGAGAAGGACAACATCTTCAAGCGCATCGACAACCGCTTCCTGGCCAAGGCGACCTGGTCGGAGCCGAACGCGGCGCGCGCGCGCAAGCGCCTGCGGCAGCAGGGCAGTAAGTTCGCCAACTCGGAGGCGTTCCGGATCTACCGCTTCAACGACGGCGCATGGTCGGAGATCATCCTCGGAGCGGTGATGGGCGCGGCCAAGCGCGTCGAGGCGGAGAAGCGCCGCCGTACGCTCGAGGAAGGCCACAAGCTGCCCGATGCCAAGCCCGGCGCGCGTCCCGCTGCGGTGCCGCCCTTCATGCCGGTATCGCCTGCCGCCGCAGCTCCGACCGCCGCGCCGTTCCCGAATGACGAGCGGCCGGCCGCCGTTCGGCCGCCGGAGATGCCACCACGCCCGGCCGCGACGGGGTTCCCGGCGCCACGACCGATGCGGGCGCAGGCGCTCCGGGGCGACGAGCCGATGACGGTGCCACACGCAGATCCCGCGCCCATGGCACCTGCCCGCGGCGCGAGCGGCGAGATCGACGAGGCGGCCGCCGCGGCTCACGCCAAACAGTTCGGACCCTACGCCGCCTTCGCGCCGCCTGTGGCGCCCGCCGGAGGCACCGGTCGCGTCTGGCCGCGGATGGCCGAGCCGGTCGCGAACAACAACACCAACCCGGCTGCTCGCCGTAGTGAGTCCGCGCCACAAGGCCCGACCGCCGACGGCCAGCCCGCGCATGGCCTGGCGCCGCCGCCCATGCCGCTGCGCGCTCCGTCACATCCGGTCGCGATCTCGGACAAGGTGATCGCCATGCCCGGCGTGCACGTGCAGCCCCAGGGCGTGATCGAGCCCGCGAGCCCGCCGCCGCTGCCCCGCGCCGAGGCCACGCCCCTGTCCATGGCCGACCGCCCTGCTCCGGCGAGCGACAATGTCACGCTGGAGATCAGGACGGCGACGCTGACGGCCCCGGCCAGCGATCCACGGATGCAGGCGGCGCTGTGGCGGGCCGGTTTGATGAGCCGTGCGGCTCAGCCCGCGGAGGCCCTGGAGGCCGCGCCGGCGCGCGCCTCGACGTCTACGGCGACAACCTCCGCGCTGGCGGTGATCGAGGATGCCGAGAGCCTCGAGGATGGCGATACGCAGGATCGGGATACCGAGATCCGCATCGACATGATCTCGAAGCGCTTCGCGCCGCGGGCGGGAGAGTGAGCCACGGCCAAGCCGACGTTCAATTTCGAAGCGGAAGGCAACCTTTGCTTAACGGTCCTCCGCGCTTAATGGGTGCCGCAACAAGCGCGGGTGCGCAGGGGGATTTCCCTCGGCCCGTGCCGCACGGGGAAGAAGAACATGCGCGCAGCGACTGCCAGCCGAATGCAGGTCGTGAAGAAGGAGGAAAAAGAGGGGAAAATCCAGGAGCTGATCAAGCGCGATATCGAGCAGCGGTCGCAGGGCAATGCCGGCGACAGCGAGCCCATCTACCTCCTCCTGGCCCGTTCGGCCGAGAGCCCCGTGGCCAAGGCCCTCGAGGCGCTTGCGCCCGATCTCCGCGCCGCCGGCATTCACATCATGGCCGTGCTGCTATCGGATACCTCGGCGGCGCCCGCGGCCCTGATCGCTCTCGCGATGGAAGGCCAGGGCCTGCGCTGCCTCAATGACGTGCGCTATCTGGAGGCTCATGAGCAGCTCGTGCTCGGAGCATCCACGGTGTGGATCGGCGATTGCATGCGACGGGACCCGGCCCGGCGAGACGCTTACGAATGTCACGCCGACGACGCCGAGGCCATCGCCGACTGCGCACGGACCTCGTTCTTCCGCATGTGGCGCTCCGCCCGCCCGATCGGTCACGATGCCCCTTCGACCGCCGCCGCGCCTCTGCCGACGGTTCCCCCCGGGGCCGTCAATCCCCTCGACCCGACGGCTCCGCTCGTGGCCTCGACGCGGCACTGAGACCGGCGGCATCGCTCACCATCCGTCAACCGGAAAAGCCGGCCCTCGGGGCCGGCTTTTTCGTTTGGCGCCGGGCGCTTGGGGCAACAACAAGGCGCATTCACCGGAAATTCGGGATAAGAGCTTTCATGCCGCCCCGGTTCGGCCAATCCTTGCTGATGGCCTTTGCAGCGCCCGCCCCGGCGGCCGATAGTGGCGGCATGATCGGTCTTCCGCGTCCGCCCCCCGGCCGCGCGGCGAGCAGCAACCCGGAAAGGATGGCCACATGCGCCTTCTCGCGAGCCTCGTCCTCCTCGCCTTCACACTCGCGGCGCCGCTCGCCGCCGAGCCCGGGCCATCCTTCGAGCACCGCGGCGTCGCCAAGGATGCCGAACGCTACGAAACCTACCTGTCGACGACCTGGAAAGCCGGCAACCGGAAGTCCGGGGAGCTGAAGGCCGCGGCGGAGAAGGCGCTGCCGGCGGACCCGCGCGCCGCCTCGCGCAACTATGCCGCGGCGGTGGTGGCGGACGGACGCAACGCGGACGCGTGGATGGGGCTGGCGCGGTCTCTGCTGGCCATCAAGCCCGACCCCAACAACGGCTCGGAGCGCTACGACCTTCCCGTCAACGCCAGCGCGGCGGCCTACATCGCCTACCAGCGCGCCGGCAGCGATCCGGTGAAGGCGGCGGCGCTGCGCGTGCTGGGCGAGGCGCTGCAGCGGCGGTCCTACTGGCGGCCCGCGCTCGACGCCTACAAGAGCTCGCTGGCGCTGGCGAACGACGCTCCGACCCGGCAGATCTACGACAAGCTGCGGACCGAGCACGGCTTCCGCATGGTCGACTACAAGACCGATTCCGAGGCCGCGAGCCCGCGCGTCTGCCTGCAGTTCTCCGAGCGGCTGTCGCGCACGCAGTCCGACTTCGCGAAGTTCGTCTCGGTCGACGGCAAGGATCCGCAGGGCGTGACGCCCGAGGACAAGCAGCTCTGCATCGACGGCCTCGTCCACGGCCAGCGCTACGAGATCCAGCTGCGCGCCGGGCTGCCCTCGGATGTCGGCGAGGTGCTCGAGAAGGCGGCCGAGGTGGGCGTCTATGTCCCCGACCGCGAGGCGTTCGTCCGCTTCACCGGCAAGTCGTACGTGCTTCCGAGCCGTGGCCAGCAGGGGATCCCGGTGGTCTCGGTCAACACGCAGCGCATAGCGGTGGACGTCTATCGCGTCGGCGATCGCAACCTGTCGAGCGTGCTGGCCAACGAGTTCCAGCGGCAGATGTCGACCTATGACGCCGAGGCGCTCAAGGAGCGGACCGGCGAGCGCGTCTACACCGGCCAGATGGACGTCGTGTCCAAGCTCAACGAGGAGGTGACGACCGCCTTCCCGGTCAGCGAGGCCATCGGGCAATTGAAGCCCGGCGCCTATGCGATGATCGCGCGCCCCACCGGCGGCAAGCAGAAGTACGGCGATCTCGCCACACAGTGGTTTGTGGTCTCGGATCTGGGCCTCACGGCCTTCACCGGGGACGATGGCCTGCACGCCTTCGTGCGCTCGCTCGCCTCGGCGGACGCCATCGCGGGCGCCGACGTCAAGCTGGTGGCCAAGAACAACGAGGTCCTGGCGACGCTGAAGACGGACGCCAATGGCTACGTGCGGTTCGACCGCGGCCTGGCGCGCGGCGAGGGCGGCGCGCAGCCGGCCATCCTGGTGGCCGAGAAGGGCGCCGGCGAATACGCGTTCCTCGATCTCTCCACCACCGCGTTCGACCTCTCCGACCGCGGCGTCAAGGGCCGCGAGAAGCCCGGTCCGCTCGACGGCTACATCTTCGCGGAGCGCGGCATCTACCGGCCGGGCGAGGACGTCTACCTGACCTCGCTGGTCCGCGACGCCCAGGGCAAGGCGGCAACGCTGCCGGTCACCATCATCGTCACGCGTCCGGACGGCGTCGAATATCGCCGCTTCGCCCTCACCGACATGGGCCTCGGCGGCCGCGCCGCGACGCTCGGCCTCTCCGGCTCGGCGCAGACCGGCACCTGGCGCGCCAAGCTGCACGCCGACCCGAAGGCGGAGCCGATCGCGCAGACCGCCTTCCTAGTCGAGGACTTCGTTCCCGAGCGGCTGGAGATGAAACTCACGCCGGCCGCGGGTGCTCTGAAGCCCGAGCAGCCGCTCAGCGTGACGCTCGACGGCCGCTATCTCTACGGGCCGCCGGCGGCGGGCCTCGCGGTCGAAGGCGATATCGTGGTCAAAGCCTCGTCGAAGGATGTGGACGGCTTCCCGGGCTACAAGTTCGGCATGGCGGACGAGAAGTTCTCGACGGTGCGCAAGCCGCTCGAGGGTCTGCCGTCCACCGACGCCGAGGGCAAGGCCGAGTTGCCGATCCAGCTTCCGGCGGTGACCAAGACGGCGCGGCCGCTCGAAGCCGATCTCCTGATCCGACTGCGCGAGCCGGGCGGGCGCACGATCGAGCGCACGGTCAACGTGCCGGTCGATCTCGCGCAGCCGCGGATCGGCATCAAGCACGCGTTCGGCCAGCTCGGCGAGGGCGAGACCGCCAACTTCGACATCATCGTGCTCGACGAGCAGAACAAGCGCGTCGCCGCCAAGGGGCTGCGCTGGGAGCTCGTCCGGCTCGACACCAGCTGGCAGTGGTACAGCCACTCCGGCAACTGGACGTGGGAAGCGCAGACCATCACGCGCAAGATCGCCAGCGGCACGGTGGACGCCGCGACCGACGCTCCCGCGCGGGTCGGCGCCCGCGTGCAGTATGGCCGCTACCGGCTCGACGTGTCGTCCGCGGACGCGGAGGGCCCGGCAGCCAGCACCAAGTTCTCGAGCGGATGGTACTCGGCCACCGCGGAGGAGAACGCAGACACGCCGGAAACGCTCGACGTGGCGCTCGACAAGGCCGCGTATAACCCCGGCGATACCGCCAAGCTGCGGATTGCGTCGAAGCTCGGCGGCAAGGCGCTGATCGCGGTGCTCGGCAATGGGCTGCTCGCGACGCAGACGGTCGACGTGCCCAAGGGCGGCGGCGAGATCCCCGTCGCGGTCGGCTCCGACTGGGGTCCGGGTGCCTATGTGACGGCGCTGCTCTACCGCCCCATGGACGAGGGCGCCAAGCGCATGCCGAGCCGCGCCATCGGCATCCAGTGGCTGGGGCTCGACCAGGGCTCGCGCACGCTCAAGGTGGGCATGGACCTGCCGGAGAAGGTGAAATCCGGTGACGGCCTCACGGTCCCCGTCAAGGTGGGCGGCTTGAGCCCCGGCGAGGAGGCGCGCGTCACCGTCGCGGCGGTCGACCTCGGCATCGTCAACCTGACGCGCTATCCCACTCCGGCGCCCGAAGCGTGGTTCAACGCCCAGCGCATGCTCGGCGTCGAGATCCGCGACTTCTACGGCCGCCTGATCGACGGCATGAACGCCGAGCGCGGCAAGCTGCGCTCCGGCGGCGACGGCCCCAACGGCGCCGGCATGAGCATGGAAGGCAGCCCGCCGGTCGAGGCGACGGTGTCGCTCTACTCCGGCATCGTCACCGTCGGCGCCGACGGCACGGCCAAGGTCGACTTCAAGATCCCCGACTTCAACGGCACCGTGCGTGTCATGGCGGTGGCCTGGAGCAAGGACAAGACCGGCCACGGCTCGCGTGACGTGATCGTGCGCGACGCGGTGGCGCTCACCGTCTCCGGGCCGCGCTTCCTCACCCTCGGCGACGAGGCGCGCATCGACCTCTCGGTGCACAACGTCGATGGCGCTGCAGGAACGTATGCCGTCAGCATCGAGCAGGACCTGACCCAGCCGGGCGCCAAGGGCCTAACGAAAGTCCAGGTCGGCCAGCGCGCCCTCGTGCTCAAGACTTCGGAGCGTCAGGCCGATCAAGTGGCCGTGAAGCCGACCGAGGTCGGCCGCGCCGAGTACGACGTCTCCGTCCGCGGCCCCGGCGACATCTGGGTCAAGCGGCACCTGTCGTTCGACGTCAAGCCGCCGGCCAACGACGTCCGCCGCACGACCGTGAGCCAGCTCGCGGGCAGCGGCGGCAAGCTGACGCTGTCGCCCGACCTCGTGCACGACATGATCACCTCGCGCACGAAGATCACGATGAGCGTCGGTCCCGCCGCGCTGCTCGACGTGCCGGGCCTGCTCGCCGCGCTCGACCGCTACCCCTACGGCTGCGCCGAGCAGACCGTCTCGCGCGCCATGCCGCTCGTCTACGCCAACGCGATCGCCAGCCAGATCGGGCTCGGCATCGACAAAGCGATCCGCGAGCGCGTGCAGGGCGCCATCGAGCGTGTCTACGAGATGCAGGACTCCTCAGGCGCCTTCGGCGTGTGGGGGCCGAGCAACGCCGACATGTGGCTCACCTCCTACGTCGCGGACTTCCTGACGCGCGCCAAGGAGCAGGGCTACACCGTCCGTCCGCAGGCGTTCACGCAGGTGATCGACCGGCTCGCCAACTACGTCTCGTACGCGCAGGACTTCCAGAACGGCGGCGAGATCAGGGCCTATGCGCTCTACGTGCTCGCCCGCAACGGGCGGGCGCCGATCGGCGAGCTGCGCTACTACGTCGACCAGAAGCTCGAGAGCTTCTCGACGCCGCTGGCGAAGGCGCAGCTCGGCGCGGCCCTGGCGATGATGGGCGACAAGGAGCGCGCCGAGAAATCCTTCAAGGATGCGCTCGACGGCTTCGATGCCGCGGCGAAGGATGTCACCCGCGCCGACTTCGGCTCCAACCTGCGCGACGGCGCCGCGATCGTGACGCTGGCCGCGGAGACGAGCACGGCCCGGTCCGAGACGCCGAGGCTGGTGAGCGTCGTCGCCAAGGCGTTCCAGACGCGCCGCTATACCTCGACGCAGGAGCAGGCCTGGATGGTGCTGGCGGCCAACGCGCTCGCCGACCAGGCCAAGCAGGTCAAGCTCAGCGTCAACGGCATGAGCGTGCCGGGGTCGATCAACCGGTCGCTGTCGGCGGCGGAGCTCAAGGGCGGCAACCTCGTCGTCAGCAACGACGGCGACGTGGCGACCGACGCCGTCATCTCGGTCTTCGGATCGGCGCTCACTCCCGAGCCGCCGGTCGCGAAGGGCTTCCGCATCGAGCGCAGCTACTACACGCTCGACGGCAAGAAGGTGGATCTGGCCAGCGCCACGGGCGGTAGTGCCAGCCTGAAGCAGAACGACCGGCTGGTCGTGGTGGTCAAGGTCGACGCCAAGGAGGCCGGCGGGCGCGTGCTGCTCGTCGACCGCCTGCCCGCCGGCCTCGAGATCGAGAACCCGCGGCTCGTCGACGGCGGCGACATCAAGAGCCTCGACTGGCTCAAGTCGGCGCAGAAGCCCGAGCACACGGAGTTCCGCGACGACCGCTTCGTGGCCGCGTTCAACCTCTCGGCCACCGGCAACAAGACCGCCGGCGCGGCGTCCGAGGAGGAGGAAGGCGCGGAGATGAAGGAGGACACGCCCGCGGCCTCGAGCGCCACGGTCGCCTACATCGTGCGCGCGGTGACGCCGGGATCGTTCGTCCACCCGGCGGCGACGGTCGAGGACATGTACCGGCCCGAGCGCTACGCGCGGACCGCCGCCGGCCGGCTTGCGGTGACGGCGAAGTAGCAGGCTCCCTCTCACCATTGCTCCTACTTGCAATGGAGAGAGGGTGGGTGCTGAGGGGCGGCTTCAGCCGATGCTGCTCCTGGCCGTCCCTCACCCCGACCCTCTCCCCGTAAGAACGGGGAGAGGGAGACCGAGACACCACGGTGCGCATTTCCTCCGCCCCCCGGTAGCGCCCGTGATGGCCCCCTCCCTGGAAACGGGGAGGGGGTTCGGGGGGCGCAGCAGAGGAAAGCCTTGCCGTGAAGCGGCTCGCCGAGATGCTGAAGCGCCCAAGGGCTCTACTCCCCGGCCGGGGGAACCGGGCCGCTCGCGTTTTAATCGCGTGCGTCCTGCTCCTCGCGGCCGGCTGGGGCGGGCTGAAGCTCGGCGTCGCGGCGATGGGTCCGCCCGATCTGCGCCAGGCCTCGGAGCTCTCCGTCACCGTGCTCGACCGAGACGAGCGGCTGCTGCGCGCCTTCACCACGGCGTCCGGCCGCTGGAGGCTGCCGGTCGAGGTGGCTGACGTCGACCAGCGCTACCTCGCCATGCTGATGGCGTACGAGGACCAGCGCTTCCGCGAGCACGGCGGCGTCGATCCGCTCGCGATCGTGCGCGCCGTGGGACTCGTCGCGCGCCATGGCCGGGTCAAATCCGGCGCCTCGACGCTGACCATGCAGGTGGCGCGCCTCGTGCAGGGGCATCACGCGCGCTCGGCCCCCGGCAAGATCGCGCAGATGGCCCGCGCGCTGCAGCTCGAGCGGCATCTCTCGAAGGACGAGATCCTGCGGCTCTATCTCCGGCTAGCTCCGTTCGGGGGCAACGTCGAGGGCGTGCGCGCCGCCTCGCTCACCTACTTCGGAAAGGAGCCGAAGCGGCTCTCGATCGGAGAGGCGGCCTTGCTGGTGGCACTACCACAGTCACCGGAGGCGCGCCGCCCCGACCGCAACTGGAACGCCGCGCGTCTCGCCCGCGGGCGCGTTCTCGACCGCGTGGCCAAAGCGGGCGTCATCTCGCAGGCCGAGGCCGACCGCGCCAAGGGGGAGCCGGTGCCGCGCGCCCGGCGCGAGTTTCCGAAGCTCGCTCCCCATCTCGCCGAAGCCGAGGTGAAGCGGGACGAAGCGCAGACCGTGCACCGCACGACGCTCGACCGCGACCTGCAGGCCTCGATCGAGGAGCTGGCTCGCGAGCAGACGCGCGCGCTCGGCCAGAAGCTTTCATCGGCGGTGATGGTCGCCGATCACACGACCGGCGAGGTGCTGGCCTACGTCGGGTCGGCCGGCTACCTCGACGACGCGCGCTGGGGCTCGATCGACATGGTCAAAGCCGTGCGCTCGCCGGGCTCGGCGCTGAAACCGATCATCTACGGGCTCGGCTTCGAGCAGGGGCTGATCCACCCCGAGACGCTGATCGAGGACCGGCCCGTGCGCTTCGGCACCTACGCGCCGAAGAACTTCGACGACGACTTCCACGGCACGGTGACCATCCGCGACGCGCTCGGGCAATCGCTCAACATCCCGGCGGTGAAGGTGCTCAACGCGATCGGGCCGTCGAAGCTCGTGGCCCGCTTCCGGCGCATCCGTATGGTGACGGCGCTGCCGCCCAAGACGCAGCCGACCGTGGCTATCGCGCTCGGCGGCATCGGGCTCCGGCTGCAGGACCTGACGGCGCTCTATGCGTCGCTGGCCATGGGTGGCGAGCCGGTGAAGCTGAGGGTCCGGCGGGATGGCGACCGGCCACATGACGCCGCGCCGGGCGCGTCTCGCCAGCGCGTGGCTTTTCGCCGTCCGCAACTCCACGCCGGCTCGGCCCAGGCGCGCCGTCTGCTGTCGCCGGTGGCGGCATGGTACGTCACGGACATCCTGAAGGACGCGCCTCCCCCCGCCAACGCCAAGGGCGGCCGCATCGCCTACAAGACCGGCACCTCGTACGGCTACCGCGACGCGTGGGCCATCGGCTATGACGGCCGCCACACGATCGCGGTGTGGGTCGGCCGGCCCGACGCCGCCTCGACGCCGGGGCTGACCGGGCGGACCGCCGCCGCGCCGATCCTGTTCGATGCCTTCCAGCGCATCGGCGAGCGGCGCGCGTCGTTGCCGCCACCGCCGCCGGGCGCCCTGCGCGTCGCGGGCAACGACCTGCCGCCGCCGCTGAAACGCTTCCGCGAGGGCAACGAGGTGGCGAGCGTGCCCGGCGCGTTCCTCGATCCGGCGGTGGCCATCTCCTTCCCGCCCGACCGGTCCGAGCTGGAGATCGACCGCGCCGAGCCCGATCCCGTGGTGCTGAAGGCCGATGGAGGGTCGCTGCCGCTGACGTGGCTCGTCAACGGCGCGCCGATCGCGTCGGACCCGCACAAGCGGCAGGTGACGTGGCAGCCGGACGGGCTCGGATTCGTCAAGCTCAGCGTGATCGATTCCAAGGGCCGCACGGATCGCGTGACCGTGCGGCTGAAGTAGCCATTCCAGTCATGCGCCGCCCAAAGGGGGGCCGGGCGGCATTTGAACTTTCTCTGCGGCCGTCAACAGGCGCGCCGCGATCGCGGTGTCGAGACCTCCGCAGTCGTCTTGATCGGCGATCGGCAGTGTTGCTATCAATAGCCGCAGATCGCGGCCAAGCCCCCGACGCCGGACGGCGAGCCGCAGCCGAACAGGCCAAGAAGAAAGAAAAGCTTCGAGGAAACATCCGGGGGCCCCCATGGCGCAGCGCGGACGGGTCAACAGGCGCGCTCGTGCCAAGGAGCGCGGCGGGCAGGCCGCACCTTCGCACACGCCCGTCGGTGCCGAGCCGTTCGATCCTTCGCTGCCTCCGACCATCGTGGCGATCGGTGCCTCGGCCGGGGGGCTCGAGGCTCTCGAGGAGCTGTTCTCGTCGCTCAGGGCGGACACCGGCCTTGCCTTCGTTGTCGTGCAGCACCTGTCGCCCGACTTTCCGTCGATGATGGACGAGCTGCTCGCCCGGCAGTCCCGCATGCAGATCCTGCAGGCGCGCGACGGCATGAAGGCCGAGCCGAACGTGATCTACCTGCGCCCGGCGCGCCGGACACTGCTCATCAGCGACGGATGTTTCGCGCTGCACAACGAGGACGAGAGCGCGCATCTCTCGCTGCCCATCGACGCCTTCCTGCAATCGCTCGCGCAGGAGCAGGAAAAGCGCGCCGTCGCCATCATTCTCTCCGGCACGGGCAGCGACGGCACCAAGGGAGCCGCGGCCATCCGTGAGCGCGGTGGCACGGTGCTCGTCCAGGAACCCTCCAGCGCCCGCTTCGACAGCATGCCGCGATCGATCCTGGAGCGTAACCTGGCGACGGCTTCCGCGGTGCCGGCGGCGCTGGCCGAGATCATCCAGCGTCTCGCCTCCGGACTGCCGATCCCGACCGACGAAGCGGGAGGCGACGAGGATCTCGGGCTCGATCCGGAAACGGTCATCCTGCGGCTGCTGCAGCGGCGGTGCGGGACCGACTTCGGCTACTACAAGATGTCGACGGTGGGGCGCCGGATCCGCAGGCGCGCCGAGATGGCGCGGCTCGACAATCTGGCGGAGTACGCGGCCAAGCTGAAGGCGGAGCCCGACGAGATCGACCTGCTGACGAAGGATCTGCTGATCGGCGTCACGGCGTTCTTCCGTGACCCGGAGGCCTTCGAGGCGGTTGAAGACAAAGTGCTGCCGAGCATCGTGAGCGAGATGGGGCCGGGACGCCAGATCCGCGTCTGGGTGCCCGGCTGCGCGACAGGCGAGGAGGCGTACTCGATCGCCATCCTGCTGAGCGAGGCGGCGCGGGCAGCGGGCACCGAGATCAACGCCAAGATCTTCGCCACCGACATCTTCCCGCCGGCGCTCGAGCGGGCGGCTCGCGGAGTCTACGAGGAAGAGAGCCTCGCCAACGTCGCGCCCGAGCTGATCGAGCGCTACTTCGAGCCGGTCAACGGCCGCCACCAAGTCAAGCCGACGCTGCGCCGGCTGGTGGTGTTCAGCACGCACAATCTGCTCAAGGACCCGCCGTTCACGCGGATGGACCTGATCAGCTGCCGCAACCTGCTCATCTACTTCAACGACACCGCGCAACGGAAGGTCGTGTCGCTGTTCCATCTGGCGCTGAACGTCGGCGGCTTGCTGTTCCTCGGCTCGAGCGAGACGCTCAGCGAGATCGCGGACGAGTTCGGCATCGTCGACGTCCGCTGGAGGCTGTTCCGAAAGCTGCGGGATATCCGGCTCAAGGATTCGCTGCGCCTCCTGCCGCCGTCCGAATTACGGCCAGATCCGCAGCTGACCGAGGCGCGGCTGCCGGCCTCGCGCGCCGTCATACCGGCACCTCCGCAGATGCGGCGCTCGCTCGCCAAGGCCTACGACGCAATCCTGGCGCGCTACGCTCCGGCTGGCGTTCTGGTCGACCGCCAGGGGCTCATCGTTCACGTCTTCGGCGAGGCGCGCAAATATCTGTCGATCAAGCCGGGACTATTCTCGGCCAACCTTTCCGACAGCGTCTCCGACGAGCTGCGCCACACCATCAACGCCGGGCTCGAGCGCATGCGCGGCGCCAAGCCGACGGCCTTCGCGCGGCACGTTCCGTTCGTGGACAGCGGCAAGAGCGTCAAGGTCACGATCGAGCGGCTGGACGTCGTCAACTGGAGCGAAGAGGAATACTGCATCGTCGTCTTCGACGACAGCGCGCCCGCGCCCCGCGTGCAAGGCGACCACATCGGGGAGGATTCTCCGATCTCGCTGGGTGACATCGAGCTCTATGCCCGGCGCATCAAGGAGCTCGAGCAGGAGCTTCAGGTCACCGAGGAAAGCCTGCAGTCGACCATCCAGGAGATGGAGACGACCAACGAGGAGCTGCAGGCGACCAACGAAGAGCTGATGTCGGCCAACGAGGAGCTGCAGTCGACCAACGAGGAGCTGCACTCCGTCAACGAGGAGCTGTACACGGTCAGCGCCGAGCACCAGCGCAAGATCGACGAGCTGCTCGAGGTGAGCGCCGACCTGCAGCACGTGCTGACCACCACCGATGTGGGTGTCGTCTACCTCGACCAGGAGCTCTGCCTCAGACGGTACACGCCGGCCGCGGCCACCGTGTTCAACCTGCTCGAGCGCGACATCGGGCGGCCGATCGAGCACATCCGGCCGCGCTTTCACCAGTTCGATCTGCCTTCAGCCATCCGCGCCGTGGGCGTGGACGGGAGGGTGCGCGAGCACGAGGTCGACGTGGAGGAGCGCTCCTACCTGCTGCGCATCCTGCCCTACGAGATCAGCGACCGGCGGGCGGGTTTCGGGCTGACGGTGATCGACATCACGGAGCGCAAGCGGTCCGAGCAGGCGCTCAAGGTCAGCCAGAGCCGCCTCAGCGCAGTGGTCGAGACGGCGGTGGACGCCTTCGTGGTGATCGACGACCGCGGCCTCGTGCAATCGTTCAACCCGGCGGCGGAGAAGATCTTCGGATACTCGGCAAGCGAGGTGATCGGACGGCGCGTCGACATGCTGATGCCCGGGCCCGCGCGCCACGAGCACCAGAGCTACGTCGAGACCTATCTCAAGACGGGCGAGGCGAAGGTGATCGGCGTCGGGCGCGAGGTCGAGGCCATGCGCAAGGACGGGCGCAGCATCCTCATCGATCTCGTCATCACCGAATGGCGCAGCGGCGACCACCGCTACTTCACCGGCATCATGCGCGACATCACCGAGCGCAAGCGCATCGAGGCGGAGCTCGCCTACCGGCACGCGGAAATCCGCCGGGCCAACGCGCACCTGGATCAATTCGCGTACATCGTCAGCCACGACCTCAGGGCGCCGCTACGCGCGGTCTCGAACTCGGCCCAGTGGATCATCGAGGATCTGTCCGGCCATCCGGACGACAACATCCAGGAGCACGTGCAGCGCATCCGCGAGCATACGGAGCGGATGTACAAGATGCTGGACGACCTGCTCAAATACTCGCGCGTGGGGCACGAGGACGCGCCGCCGGAGGCCATCGACCTGGACGAGCTGGTGCTCGAGATCTGCCGGCCCCTGGTCGGCACCGGAGTGAATGCCAAGGTCCTCGGTCCCGTGCGCACGTTCACGGCCGCGCGCGCGGCGATCGATCTCGTGATGCGCAACCTGATCGAGAACGCGCTCTGTCACAACGACCGAGACAAGGTCAACATCAGCATCAAGTGCAACGACGAAGGAAAGCGGCTGCGGTTCGAGGTATCCGACGACGGCCCCGGGATCTCTCCGGAGCACCACGACCGGATCTTCCTGCCGTTCCGAAAGATCGAGAGCCGCGGGCGAACCGCCGGCTCCGGCATGGGACTGGCCCTCGTCAAGCGGGCGGTCGAGGACAACGGCGGCATCATCGAGGTCGTCTCGGACCCCGCCAGCGGCCGCGGGACCGTGTTCAAGTTCAGCTGGGGCAAGGCCCGGCCGGATTTCAAGCGGCTACGATGACCGTTGGTGCCGCCCAACCCATGCACGGCGGCATCAGGCGGCGGGACATTTCACGCAGCCGAGGAAACGCTGCAGCATCTCGACGGCCTCTCGCATGCGATCTCCCGTGCTGTCCTTGACGATGTAGCCCGCAACATTGCTGTCGTAGGCACGGCCGACGTCGGTCGCGAGGCTGGATGAGGTGATGACGAAGACGATGGTGCGGCGCAGCGCGGGATCGCGCCGGATGGTCTCGATCAGCTCGTGGCCGGACATGCCCGGCATATTGATGTCAGTCAGCACGATGTAGTCGGTAGGGCGCTCTCCGGGCACGTCCGGGGGCACCCGCAGAATGCCGAGGGCGTCGAGAGCGCTGCGCGCGACCCGGATCGGCACGTCGAGCCTCAGCTTCCGAACCTGCCGCTCGAAGCTCATGATGTCGATCTCGTCGTCCTCGACGAGCAGGATTGCGGGCTTGTTCTGTCGCATCTCGCTAAGCGGGCTGTTGATTGGAGCGTTACCGGCCGAGATCACCAGAGAGCGGCATCACGCGGCAGATCCGCGACAGAGCGGAGGAATATTTCAGCCTGTCGCGAGCGCCAAGTACCGCTCCCTGGAAGCCAGTGCTATCATGCCCGGGACGGATCATCGTTTACGAGCCGCGTGCAGACGGCCGGGCCGACGGAACTGACGTGCATGAGTGACAAGGCTTACGACCGCGGCTCCAGCGGCCATTCCGATGCGGCGGGCGGAGAGCCGGCGGCGCAGAGCGGTGACGTCGCGGCCCCAAGGAGCGCCGCGGGCGATAAGGTTGCGCTGAACGTCCTGGTGCTCGACGACAGCTTCGCCGACTACGACGCCATGCGCAGGGCCCTGTCGCGGATGGATGGTTTCAGCGCGACGGTAACGCGGGCGCGGACACTCGAGGAAGCCCGGCTGGCTCGCAGCCGGGCGGACTTCCATGTCGTGCTCATCGATTTCAATCTCGGCACCGAATCCGGCGCGCGCTTCTTCGAGGAGCTCGGCGGCCGGTGCGGCGCCACGATTCCGATCCTCGTCACTGGGCTGCTCGACCGCCGCGTGCAGGACATCGCCCTCGAGGCGGGCGCCCTCGCAATCGTCAACAAGTCCGACATCACCCCGCGCCTGCTCGAGGCGACGATCCGGTCCGCCATGCACACGCAGCGGGTCGAACGTCAGCTGTTCGGCATCATCACGGCGATGAGCGGCGACCGGGGCACGTGAGCCCCGCTGCCCGGATGGCTGCCCGAGTGCGTGCCGCAGCGATCGGTTCATCCATTGCCTCCCGAGCTGGGGCTCCCAAGCAGGCGGGACTCCCGAGTAGAGGGCTCCGCCCGGCGCGCCGCCGGGCGGCGCGCCGGGTTGTGATGGCAAGGTTGCACACCCCGCAGGTGCAATGACTTGCCGATGCTTCGAGGCGCCTTCTCCCCAAAGCGAACTGATCCGGCCCCGCGCCACGGGAAGGGGGAAGTGGCGCGGGACCGAATGGCCTTGCATCGAACGGCTGCGGACCGGCCAGCTCCGCAGCGGAGCCTCCCTAGATCAATCTCCGCTTGTCGACGGCCTGGGTGCCCGCCGCGCCGTCCTGGCCGAGCGTCTCGCCGTGAGGGCGCTCGGCCCAGTCCAAGCTCTTGCCGGCGAGCGGCAGCCAGATCGTTCCGAGGAATCCGTCGTCCCTGGGCTCCTCGAACAGAACGGCATGGCCACCCAGGAGCTTCAACAAGGCTCTGCAGCGCGAGGCGAGGCGGTCGAGCCGCAGGCGCACCTCGCTCTGTCCCGAAACGATCTCATCAGAGGTCAGCGTGACGATGATGCCGCCGTGCTCGGAGGTGACTCCGACGCCGATGCGGCCGCCGGGCATCGTACGATGCAGCACCACGGACAGCATGTCGACGAAGGCGCAGCGGAGCACGCTCGAGCTCGCGCGCGCGGCGAGCGGCATGTCGTTGAGGTCGAGAAGGAAGCGAACGTCGCGCCGCCGCCGCTCGGCGTAGACCATGTTGAGCGCATCCAGCAGCACGGACTGCACGTCGACGGTCCGCTCCGAGTTGAGCTCGTCCTCGAGAGAGAACACGATATTCATCGTGTCACGGCAGTATTCCGACAGGTCGCCGATGAGATGCCGCAGCATGCTCATCTCGGCGGCCATGACCTTGCCCGGCTCACCGCGGGCGATCGTGTGCTCGATGCCGCCGGTCTTCACCTGGAGCAACTCGAGCGCCGGCACGAGGTGGGTCGGCAGCGCGCCCGCGAGACCATCATCGGACCGGTGTGCGTGGCCCTCACGCGAGTGCTGAACCATCGCGGTGGCCAGATGGCGCATGCGCAGAGCCTGCCGCATCGCCACCTCGACGGCCGAGACATCCAGGCGGTCCTTCGAGAGACTGGCCAGGACTCCGGCGGCGAGCGCCCGCTCGTGCACCGCCGGAGTCAGCTGGCCGGTGAGGAGGACGGAGACGCACGAGCCGCTCTGGGCAAGCTGCGGCACGAGATCGACACCGCAGTGGCCGCCAAGGTCGTAATCGATGAAGGCTACGTCGAAGCGCTCGCGGGCGGCGGCCGCCTGCGCGGATTTCAGGTCGCCGACGACCGAGGAGCTGACACGGTAGCTCTCGAGGCGATCCAGGACCCGCTCGATGAGCTTGGCGTCGGCCGGCTCGTCCTCGACGATCAATGCGCGGATGGGTCCGCTGCGCGGCATCCTGGGCCTAGGGTCGTCACCGGCGGTCGGGGCATATGAGGCGGTCATGGCGCAATTGTACGTCCGAAAGCAGCGTGAACCGCTTAAGCAACGTCTCCAGGTTGTAGAGTGGGAAGGGTGCCGCGGACGCGGTTCTCCCTCGCGGGAGCAGGACACGTTGGTCCAGGGTGGGCGGCCAGATTGTATGTCAAGTGCATACGACAGAGCGGTGTGAAAAGCAATGCGGCCTTTGCGTCGCGCACATGACTTCGGAGCTTGAAATAATCAACTTGAGCGATCGCGTATTATGAAATCGGCGCGGCGCCCTCGAGGGTCGCAGGACGGCGCCGGCGCACACCCACAAGCGAAACCGGGCCGAGGCTAGTGCCCCTTCACTCTATGAAACGGCACCCTGCGCCCGGTGCCAGTTGCGCCGCAGCGCATTCCAGAATTCCTTGATCTCGTCGCGGGGGCCGTCAGATCCAACTCGCCTGCATTCAGCGGGGCGGCGAACCGCGAGTCCCGCAGCACGATCTCGATCGACTGCTGGTTGGCGAAGTGAATGGCGAGCAGATCCTTCTCGTGCAGGGATCTGCGCCTCGCCGGCTTTCGCGCCTTGTCCTCACGAGCCTCCTTGCGGGCCGCGTTGGCAGGCTGCGGACGCGCGAGGCTCTGGCGCTCGAGGATGACGATGTCCTTGTATCCGACCTCCAGGAGACGCTCCTCGACCATCTCACCCGTGATCAGGCTGACGGTGCCATTGTAGATGGCAAGGCGAGACGGCCAGAGCTTGATCGCGGTGACCGCCACCGGCGTCACACGGGGGCGCTTGTCGACGCCGATCCTTCCACCGATGGGAATGCCGAGACGGGCGCACGCCTCCTTGTCGGGATAGCCGACGAGCGTGACATCGAACGTCTGCGTGGGGCCGTCGGAGAGGTTGAGCAGCTTGACGGCGCTCGTCAGAAGACTGTCGGCGTCGTGCTTGACGGCGGCGTCGATGTCCTTCTCGACCTGCTCGGGCCAGCTCCAGGCCGGGCACGCCGTGGCGATGTACGAGCTGGCGCCGTGGGGGTCCGATGCGTGGCGGGACATCGCTTGGCTCGAGATCGAGAACGGCCGGGAGGGAGCACGGTCGAGCCCCCGGGCCGGCGCGTTCGTGACGGCGCTCGAAGCCTCCCAGGAGCTCTCGGCTCTGGCCAGCCTGCCGTTCTATTGCTCGCTGCTGCTCGAGCTCTACCGTGCCAAGGGGCGGATGCCGTCGGACCGGCTCGAGCTGCTCGACTTCGTCGTCGAGCGGATGATGGATCGAGAGCACGGCAAGGGCGTCTTCCGCTGGCGCGATTTCATCGCCGAGGATCTCGTGGCGGACGCGCTCGCCGCGGAGGCCGAGGCACAAGGCATCCGATTGATCGACGGGCTCGACGCGGGGCATGCGATCGCCAGCGTCCTCGACGCGGAGGGGCGGCGCAATCTGCTCGAGGTCCTCGGGGCCATCGCGCACCAGCGCTGCCGGACGGTGGGCGGCGAGGAGGCCGGCGCTCTCGACGCGGAGACGATCCGCGGCTTCCTCGGTGCCTCCTACGCCTCCGAGACATCCGCCGACGGGGGCGACCGGGCGCTGCTGGCGCTGGTGCAGTTCGCGTTCTTCGGCGCCAGCCGACAGGGCGGACTGGTCGATTTCACGCACGCCATCCTCGCCGAATACCTGGCGGGAACCTACGCGGTGGCGATGCTGGAGGCCCAGGCCGAGGCCCGCAGCGAGGGACGCAGCAGCGCCGCCCTGGCACTCGGCACCCTACGCCAAGCGCTCGGCAACAAGGAGCTCGTCGCCGGGTCGGTGTTCGCCGACGTGCTGCGGAGAGCCATCGCGGGAAACCCGAGCCTCAAGAGCTTCGTCGGCGAACTGGCGGATTCCGGCGATGCCCGCTTGACGGCGGACGCCGGCCTCCTGCTCCGACGGTGAGGCGCACGTGGCAGTGGCGGCGCGGCCAGGTCAGAACCAGGGCTCAGGCACCGCGCTGACCGCGGTGCACGATACCGAGCGTCTTCATGCGCGAGGCGAGCGTGGTCGGCGGGATGCCGAGCATCTCGGCGGCTCCACCCGGGCCGAAGACGCGGCCAGCGGCCAACCGGAGCGCCGTCTCGATATTCTGCTTGTCGCGGTCCCGCCGCTCGGCCTCGGTGAAGACCTTGGCGTCGCCCGAGCTACTCCTGGCTCTGTGCTGGCGCGCGCCGCCGTCCCGGGCGGGCAGGTTGATCCTCAAGCGGCCCTCGGATGCGAGAATGGCGCCGCGCTCGATGACGTTCTCGAGCTCGCGCACGTTGCCCGGCCAGTCGTAAGCCTGGAGACGATCGATGTCCGAGGCGGTCAGCCGCAGCTTCGGCTGCTTCAGCTTGCGATTGACGCCCTCGAGCGCGTGCTGCGCCAGCGGGGCGATATCCTCCGGCCGGTCGCGCAGCGGCACCGACTGGATCGGGAACACATCGAGGCGGTAGTAGAGGTCCTCGCGGAAGCGGCCGGCCTTGACGTCGGCGAGCAGGCTGCGGTTGGTGGCCGCCAGGATGCGGACGTCGACGCGCCGCGTCCGCTCCTCGCCGATGCGCTCGAGCTGCTTCTCCTGGATGACGCGCAGGAGCTTGCCCTGCAGCTCGAGCGGGATCTCGCCGACCTCGTCGAGGAAGATGGTCCCGCCGTCGGCCAGCTCGAAGCGGCCGATGCGATCGCGGATGGCGCCGGTGAAGGCGCCCTTCACGTGGCCGAAGAACTCGCTTTCGAAGAGCTCGCGCGGGATGGCGGCGCAGTTGACGCGGATCAGCGGACGCGCCGAGCGCTGGCCGGCCTCGTGGATGGCGCGCGCGATCAGCTCCTTGCCGGTGCCGGATTCGCCCGTGATCAGCACGGTCGCATCGGTGGGCGCGACGAGCTCGATCTGGCTGATGATCTTCTGGATCGCGGCGCTGCGGCCGATGATGCCGCGGTGGCGGGTCTCGCTGCGGATCTCGTCGAGCAGATACTCGTTCTCGCGCTCCAGGCGGACCTTGAGCTGCTCGACCTCGTCGAGGGCGCGGCGCAGCTGCTCCTCGGTCTCGCGGCGCTGCGTGATGTCGCGGAAGACGATGACGGCGCCGATCAGGACGCCGCGGTCGCGCAGCGGAGTCGAGGTGTACTCGACGTGGAACGGCGTGCCGTCCTTGCGCCAGAACACCTCGTTGTCGACCTGGTGGACCGCGCCGTCGCGGAAGGCGGCGTAGATCGGGCAGGCCTGGTTGGGATAGGCGCTGCCGTCGGCGTGCGTGTGGTGGACGGTGCGGTGCATCTCGCGGCCGACCATCTCGCTCGCCTTCCAGCCCAGCATGCGCTCGCCAGCGGGATTGAGGAAGGTCGTGATGCCGTCGCGGTTGACGCCGTAGATGCCGTCACCGGCGGCGTTCAGGATGAGGCGGTTCTCGCGCTCGATATCCTGGAAGAAGCGCTCCGCGCGCTGCCACTCGTCGAGCCCGCTGCGGATGAAGAGGTCCGCTTCCTGGTCGACCAGCCGGCGCTGGCGCTCGGCGATGTCGTGCATCTCGATCAGCAACCAGGGGCCCTGCGGCGCCGGGAGCATGGTCGCCGAGTACTCGAGTGTCAGGAGACGGCCATCGGCGTGGCGCGGTGACAGCGTCTGCGTCCAATAGCTGCCCTTGAGAAGCACCGCCTCGGTGAAGACGATGAGGGCCGGCATCTGCTTGGGATGCAGCGCGCTGGCGCGCGTGCCGACGATGTCCTCGCGCGGCCTGCCCAGCAAGGCGGCGGCACGGGCATTGGCATCGACGATCCGGTCGGTGGCGGGATCGACGACCATGGCGGCATGGCTCGCATGCTCGAAGGCAAGGCCCAGGATCGCAGTCGTCGTCAGCTCTCTCTGCATTACGAATTTTCGTAACGATGGCACGACATATCGTCAATCACGAAATTCCGTAGCCCAGGCCGCGCGCGCTGCTCGTGCGCAAGCTGCTCAAATCACTTCGTAATTTCCACTGACGCGAAATGGCGCGCGGGTTGCTCTCTCACCCGTACTGCAATGAGGGGGTGAGTGGATGGCGAAGTTTTTCGTGAAGTCGTCGTGGGGCAGCGACGATCCCACGCGAGCGGCCATGGCGTTCGGGCACAGCAATGCCCTGGCGCGGGCCGGCCATGAGGTGCGGATTTTCCTGGTCGGCGAGGCTGTCGTTCTGGCGAAGGAGAGCGTGCGCAACAGCCTGTTCCCGGTCGGATGGCCTCCCCTCGCCGATCAATGGCGGGAGAGCGTCTCGCTCGGGATCTCCATCGACGTTTGCGACGCCTGCCGCATCGCGCGCGGGGTGACCGAGGAGGACATCCGCGGGTTCAGGGGGCAGCCGGCGACGCCCAAGACATTCGCCGAGGGGATGGAGTGGGCCGACAAGGTCTTCACCGAGTAGCGCACCGAAGCCCGGCATCGAGCGCGGCGTAATCGCCAGCGTCGATGGCAGCCACTCGCAACCCATCGCAAGACGCCGACGCATATCAATTCCGCTCAACCGGAAACAAAGACGAGGAGACCACGAGATGTCCATCTTCGATGACCCCTTCAGCGGATCGAAGCAGTTCCGGAAGAGCGGAGGCTGCTCGTGCGGCAAGCACGGCTCGGAACACGAGCACGATCAATCACTCGCCGCGGAAGCTCGCTCGGTGAGCGCGGCGGGCGAAGAGACGCGACTGAAGCGCGTCGTCGAGGCGGCGGTGATGCGGGCCATGTTCCCGACCGACGTCGCGCGCCGGGCGTTCATCAAGGCCGTCGGCGCGGCGACCGCGGCGGCCGTGATCGGCGAGGTGTTTCCGATCGCGACCGCGACGTCGGTGCTGGCCGAGACAGGGGCTCCCGAGAAGAAGGATCTCAAGGTCGGCTTCATCCCGATCACGTGCGCCACGCCGATCATCATGGCGCACCCGATGGGCTTCTATGGCAAGCAAGGCCTCAACGTCGAGGTGGTGAAGACCGCCGGCTGGGCGGTGATCCGCGACAAGACGCTGAATAAGGAATACGACGCGGCTCACATGCTATCGCCGATGCCGCTCGCGATCTCGCTCGGCCTCGGCTCGACCGCGGTGCCCTTCACCGTGCCGGCGATCGAGAACATCAACGGCCAGGCCATAACCCTGGCGATGAAGCACAAGGACAAGCGCGACCCCAAGCAGTGGAAGGGCTTCAAGCTCGCCATTCCGTTCGACTACTCGATGCACAACTACCTGCTGCGCTACTACCTCGCCGAGCACGGCCTCGATCCCGACAAGGACGTGCAGCTGCGCTCGGTGCCGCCGCCGGAGATGGTCGCCAACCTCAGGGCCGACAACATCGACGGCTTCCTCGCCCCCGACAACATCTGCCAGCGCGCCATCTTCGACGGCGTGGGCTTCAATCACATCCTGTCGAAGGAGATCTGGAACGGGCACCCTTGCTGCGCCTTCGCGGCCAGCAAGCAGTTCGTCACCGAGGCGCCGAACTCCTACGCCGCGCTGCTGCGCGCCATCATCGAGGCCGCGGCCTTCGCGTCGAAGGCCGAGAACCGCAAGCAGATCGCGGAGGCGATCGCACCGACCAATTATCTCAACGCGCCCGTCACCGTGCTCGAGCAGGTGCTGACGGGCACCTACGCCGACGGCCTCGGAAGCGTGAAGAAGGACCCCGATCGCGTCACATTCGATCCGTTCCCCTGGGAAAGCTTCGCTGTGTGGATGCTGACCCAGATGAAGCGCTGGGGACAGATCAAGGGCGACGTCGACTACCAGGGTATCGCCAAGCAGGTGTTCCTGCAGACCGACGCGGTGCGCCTGATGGGCGAGGTTGGGCTGACGCCACCCACGGCGTCGAGCAAGACCTTCTCGGTGATGGGCAAGACCTTCGATCCTTCGAAGCCGGAGGACTATCTCAGCGGCTTCGCCATCAAGCGCACCTGACGAACCGCCAACCATACGCTCCGGGGAGCACATGACCTCCACCACCGCCAAAGCGACGATGCTGTCGTTGCTGATCCTCACCGCGTTCCTGTTCGTTTGGCATCTGGCCGTCAGCGGCTCGGGGCCGGCCCAGAAGGTCGACCCCGAGTACGCCAAGCTGATGGGCATTACCGCCACGCAGGGCAAATCGGCGATGCCGGGACCCCTCGACGTCGGCGCCAAGATCTGGGAGCACCTGAGGGACCCCTTCTATGATCACGGCACGAACGACAAGGGTGTCGCCATCCAGCTCGCCTACTCCGTCGCGCGGGTGATGATCGGCTACCTTCTCGCCGTCGCCGTCGCCGTGCCGTTCGGCTTCCTGATCGGCATGTCGCCGCTGATGAACAAGGCGCTCGACCCCTTCATCCAGATCCTGAAGCCGATCTCGCCGCTGGCCTGGATGCCGCTCGCCCTCTACACGATCAAGGACTCCGGGCTGTCGGCGATCTTCGTCATCTTCATCTGCTCGCTGTGGCCGATGCTGCTCAACACGGCCTTCGGCGTCGCCAGCGTGCGCCGCGAGTGGCTGAACGTGGCCAAGACGCTGGAGCTCGGGCCCGGCCGCACGGCGTGGCGCGTCATCCTGCCGGCCGCGGCGCCGACGATCTTCACGGGGATGCGGATCTCGATCGGCATCGCGTGGCTGGTCATCGTGGCGGCCGAGATGCTCGTCGGCGGAACAGGCATCGGCTACTTCGTCTGGAACGAGTGGAACAACCTGTCGATCACCAACGTGATCACCGCCATCCTCCTCATCGGCGTCGTCGGCATGTTCCTCGACCAGCTGATGGCGCGACTGCAGAAGGCGGTGGCCTATGCGGACTGACGCGCTCCCCCTTCCCCACCCTTCGGCCCGCCAAGGAGCGCACTCATGAGCCATGCCTTCATCAGCGTCGAAGGGCTCGCGAAGCGCTTCTCCCAGGGCAGCGGCGAGCCTCCGCTGACCGTGTTCGAGGACCTGTGGTTCGAGGTGCAGAGGGGTGAGTTCGTCTGCATCATCGGCCACTCGGGTTGCGGCAAGTCGACCATCCTCAACGCGCTTGCGGGTCTCGACACGCCGAGCGACGGCGTCATCATCGTCGGCGGCAAGCACGTCGAGGGACCGAGCCTCGACCGAGCGGTGATCTTCCAGGGACATGCGCTGATGCCCTGGCTGTCGGCGATCGGCAACATCGAGCTGGCCGTCGGCTCGCGGCACAAGGACTGGCCGCGGTCGAAGGTGCGCGAGCACGCGCAGCGCTTTCTCGACCTCGTTCACCTGACCGGCTCGGAGGGCAAGAAGCCGTCGCAGCTCTCGGGCGGCATGCGCCAGCGCGTCGGCATCGCCCGCGCGCTGTCGATCGAGCCCAAGATCCTGCTGATGGACGAGCCGTTCAGCGCGCTCGACGCGCTCACGCGCGGGTCGCTGCAGGACGAGGTGCTCGCCATCCGCGCCGAGACCGAGCAGACCATCTTCATGATCACCCACGACGTCGACGAGGCGATGCTGCTCGCCGACAAGATCCTGCTGATGACCAACGGCCCGCGCGCGCGCATCGCCGAGATCGTCGAGAACACGCTGCCCAAGCAGCGCTCCCGCACCGATCTGCACAAGCATCCCAACTACTACCCGCTGCGCAATCACCTCATCGACTTCCTGGTGACGCGCTCGCGTGAGCTGGCCGGCGGCGCCGGGGCGGTGCCGGGTGCCTCGCGGCAGCCACCGATCATTCGTCCGACGCACGGAGGACCGACGCATGCGCAAGCACTGGGCTCCGAGGAACCGGGCACCAAGGAACCGGCCGGTCAAGCCCAAGAGCCGCAAATACCATCCGGGCGCCAGTCGGCAGCCTGACGGCCGCGGACCGGCAAGCGCCGCCGGGCCGCGGATGCGGCGGCGATCCGGCGGAACAGCCCGCTCCACCACTCCGCAATTACTCTCCAGCTCAACAACAACCGCCAGTTCGCCAAGACAGGGAGACCTAGCCATGAGACGCGAGCAACTGACCGAGAAGATCCTCGACATCAAGCGCGAGAAGGGGTGGACCTGGAAGCACATCACCGACGAGATCGGCGGCATGAGCCCGGTGCTCGTCGTCGGAGCGCTGCTGGGACAGCACAAGCTGGTGAAGCCGCTGGCGAGGAAGGCCGCCGAGCTGCTCGGGCTCTCCGAGACCGAGGAGAGGATGCTCAACGAGGTTCCCTATCGCGGCGCCGGCACGGCGATGCCGCCGACCGATCCGCTGATCTACCGCTTCTACGAGCTCGTGCTGGTCAACGGGCCGGCCTGGAAGGCGCTGATCGAGGAGGAGTTCGGCGACGGCATCATGTCGGCCATCGATTTCGACATGCAGATGGAGCGGCTGCCCAACGAGAAGGGCGACCGCGTCAAGCTCACGATGAGCGGCAAGTTCCTGCCCTTCAAGTACTACGACAACGAGCAGGGCATCCCGGCCTACGGGTTCAAGGAGATCGGGTGACGCGTCCGCCGCCGCCGCCGTTCACGCGCGAAAGATCGATCGGGCAACGGCGGTGGGGGCGGGCGAGACCTAGGCTAAGGCTGATGGCCGCAGGCCGGTGGCCATAAAGCGGTGGCTGTGGTGGCAGTCCGGCGCGAAAGAGTCTCGAAAACAGGGAACTTTCGCGGCTTTGGGGCTGGAAACATCGGGCTGCCGAGCTAAATACGACGTAGGTTCAGCGGGTTATGGCCTTCTGAGGCCGCGGAAATAACAGGGAATTTCGCGGGCCAATCTGGGAGCGCCGCGGCGATATCAGGGCCCTCTCCCGGATCAGCAGGGATCGCCGCGCCCTGTTCTGATCTGGTGTCGAGAGTGCTGCCCTTGTTTTCAGATGGTTATGGGGTTATCTTCCGACAGCCAACGCTCCGCTGTGGAACCGGCAGCGGGGACCAGAAAGCTCCCGTCCGAGCGTTGAAGGATCGAAGGCCCTAGGACCCGAAAGACTCCCCCTTCTGGGTGTGTGGACAAGGGGATACCGGCAGCTGGCAGCGATCCGATGGCGACAACCTTGTGTCAACGAGGTGTCGCCCGATCGCGTCCGGTTCATTCCGTTCGATGGTTTGGCGGCACCTCTCAACCCGAGAGGTCGCTGATGACCAGCCTGAAGATCGAGCATCGCCCGCCGGGCGATCTCAAGCCCTACGCTCGTAACGCGCGGACGCACAGCCCCAAGCAGATCACCCAGATCGCCGCCAGCATCAAGGCGTTCGGCTTCAACAATCCCGTGCTCGTCGACAAGACTGGCAGCATCATCGCCGGCCACGGCCGGGTCGAGGCAGCCAAGCAACTGGGCCTCGAGATGGTGCCCGTCATCCGGCTCGAGCACCTCTCGGAGTCCGAGAAGCGCGCCTACATCCTGGCCGACAATCGGCTGGCCGAGAAGGCCGGCTGGGACCGCGAGATCCTCGCCATCGAGCTGCAGCACCTGATGGAGATTGAGGTCGACTTCGACGTCTCGGTCACCGGCTTCGAGATGGCCGAGATCGATGTGCTGATCGATGGCCTGGAGGCCAAGCCCGCCAAGGTCGACCCCGCCGACGAGGTGCCCGCAGTCGAAGGACCGGCCATCACGCGCCCTGGCGACCTCTGGCAGATCGGTCCGCATCGCCTCATCTGCGCCGACGCGACGACGCCCGCTACCTACACGAGCCTGCTCGACGGTGAGCAGGCGCAGATGATTTTCACCGACCCGCCCTACAACGTGCCGATCGACGGCCACGTCTCCGGCCTAGGCGCCGTCGAGCATCGCGAGTTCGCTGTCGCCTCCGGCGAGTTGAGCGAGGCCGAGTTCACGGCCTTCCTCGCCGCCGTGTTCGAGAACCTTGTCGAAGCTTCGGTCAAAGGCGCCATCCACTTTATCTGCATGGACTGGCGACACATGGGTGAGGTGCTGGCCGCCGGCCAGGGCCACTATGCCGAGCTGAAGAACCTCTGCGTGTGGTCGAAGACAAATGGTGGCATGGGCTCGCTCTACCGGTCTCAGCATGAGCTGGTCTTCGTCTACAAGTCAGGCACCGCCCCGCACATCAACAATGTCGAGCTTGGCCGGCACGGGCGCTACCGCACGAACGTATGGACCTTTGCCGGCGCCAACGCCTTCAGCGCCACCCGCGGCGACGATCTGGCCATGCATCCGACGGTCAAGCCGGTCGCGCTGGTTGCCGACGCCATCCTCGACTGCTCGCGCCGCAAAGGCATCGTGCTCGATGCTTTTGCCGGCTCGGGCACCACGCTCGTCGCCGCGCACAAGACCGGCCGGCGCGGCTTCGGCATCGAGCTCGATCCGCTCTACTGCGATGTCATCCTCCGCCGCATGAATAAGCTCACCCGCCTCGAGGCCGTGCTGGCTTCGACCGGTGACGGCTTCGATGCGGTCGCCGAGGCGCGCGCCACCTTGGTCGAGGCCGAAGCCCGGGAGGTCGGCGCATGACCAAGCGAAAACCAAAACGGGGCGCAGAGTTCGACATCGCCAAGATGATCGACAGCCCGGTGCGCGCAATCCACAACGGTCGCGCGACAACGATGCCGCCGTTCGAAGCCGAGGTGCGTCAGCACTTGGCCAGGGCGGTGAAGGGCAAGTCGGTGCCGTCGATGCGCTGGCTTCTCGGACTGGCGGACAAATACAGGCTCCTCGCCGCGCCGACGAAGGCTCGCATGGGCGGCGTCGTGGCGATCCCGAAGGACATCCCCGATGGCTATCAGAGGGAGATCTTCGACTCCCAGCCGGAGCCGGGTCAACGCGATTGGTACCTGCGGATCGCAATCGTCATCGCGAGATGGTTCGAGGAGCGCGCCATGCAGAAGGAGGAGGCAGAGAACAATGAGCAATGACCCGTCTGCCGTAGGCTACAAGCAGCCGCCTACAGAGCATCAGTTCAGAAAGGGCCAATCTGGCAACCCCGCCGGTCGACCGAAGACGTCGATGGACAAGCGCGACATCCTCGCGCGCGTGTTCGGCGATGAACAGCGCCTCAACGGCCAGCCACGCGGGGCGCGGGTCTGGTACTCGTGGCTGGAGCTCCTAGTCATGGCGCTGAAGCAACGGGCGATCTCCGGCCACGTGGCGGCCTCGAAACTGCTCGGCGAGATGTCGGATAAGTTCGGCGAGCCGGAGCGACCTAGTGAACTGAAGCACGGTTTCCTCATCGTGCCGGAGCGGCTGACCGAGGAGGAGTGGGTGGCGAGGTACTCGCCGAAGGATGACCGGCCAGAGGTCACCAAGATCGAGTGAGCCGCGGAGCGGACATCCTCACTCCGTCGACATATCAAGGCGAGGCTTGAAGTGCAGCGGCTGCCGTGCAGATGGCCTCGGTTGCATCGGCGACTCCGCTGTCGAGCCAAATATCATCGCTGACCTGAGACCCTTCGTTCCTCCACTCAGAGGGAGAGTCCTGGGTTGAAGTTGTGCCCGTTGCCGGTCGTCGCGGCAAGGGCGAGGGTCAGCCGAAACTCCTCCGGCGTGCGGTTGGCGAGCGCCG
>WBZX01000067.1_pt2 | contig 47758 bp, 41 predicted proteins | sample 5204211 | NCBI WGS metagenome assembly WBZX01 (sample SAMN12344362, study PRJNA552823) | activated sludge metagenome | biome: Activated sludge suspended growth; feature: Nitrification reactor; material: Wastewater; isolation source: activated sludge from nitrification reactor of wastewater...
CAAGAAACGGGTGGCACAGCGATGGGGTTACGGAGCTACTCCTGCTGCTCTCAAGGAACGGATTGCCCGGTTGCAGAACCAGTTGACACCAGCCACGCTCAAGCAAGCCAACGTCAAGAATGGGCGTGTACTTTTTGATAAGCACTGCGCCACCTGCCACAAGCTCTTCGGTGAAGGGCAAGCTATCGGGCCGGAACTGACGGGTGCTCAGCGGATGAATCTCGACTATGTCCTCGAGAACACGGTTACTCCCAACGCTATCGTGCCGCAGGATTACCGGGCGACGACGTTTGTCATGAACAATGGCCGCGTCATCACTGGCATGGTCACCCAGCAGCAGGGGGATAGCCTGACTATTCAAACCGCGACCGAGAAGCTGACGATCAACCAGAAAGAGATCGAGCAGAAACAGCAGACCGAGAAATCGCTGATGCCTGAAGGTTTGCTTGATCAACTGACCCCCGATGAGATTCGTGACCTGATAGCCTACCTGAGTTCACCACAACAAGTGGCGAAGTAACGGAGAGCGGAATGCGAAGCATGTTTGCGATGGTTGTGGTAGGTTTCCTGTGCATCATGACTGATGCACAAGATCGCCCTGCGAATGACATCCTCCTGGCTGACTTTGAAGGCAAGACCTACGGCGACTGGACCACCACGGGTACCGCCTTCGGTTCTGGCCCAGCACGCGGCACTTTGCCCGGTCAGATGCATGTCGATGGCTACCTCGGCAAAGGGTTGGTCAATTCCTTCCTTCAGGGCGATGGTACGACTGGTACTCTCACTTCACCACCATTCAAGATCGAACGACGGTACATGACATTCCTGATTGGTGGAGGCAAGAACCCCGGCAAGACTTGCATCAATCTGCTGATCGATGGCAAAGTCGTTCGCACCAGCACCGGACCGAATGACAAGCCCGGAGGTAGTGAAACGCTCGCTCTCGACTCCTGGCACGTCAGCGATCTGCTCGGCAAAACGGCCCAGATACAAATTGTTGATGAAGCGACCGGTGGTTGGGGGCATATCAACATCGATCACATTGTGTTGACCGATCGCAAGCCCCCCGGGCTACTCACCAATGTAGAACGAGAGTTGCCACTGGAACATCGCTATGTGCAACTGCCCATCAAGCGAGGGGCGAAGAAGCGACAAGTTACCATCTTGATCGATGGGCAACTAATAGTTCAGAACGAAATCGAATTGGCCGACTACAAACCCGACTGGTGGGCACCCATCGAACTGGCAGGCAGGACCGGCAAACGGCTCACTGTCCGTGTCGATAAGATGTCGGAAGATTCCAAGGCACTGCAGAACATCGTCACGAGCAACACCATCCAGGGCAGCAACAAGCTTTTCCAGGAACCGCTGCGTGGTCAGTTTCACTTCTCTGCCCGGCGAGGCTGGCTGAACGATCCGAACGGCCTCGTCTACTACAATGGCGAATATCACCTCTTCTTCCAGCACAACCCGTACGGATGGGATTGGGGCAACATGCACTGGGGCCACGCCGTCAGTAAGGATATGGTGCACTGGGAAGAACTCGGCGATGTGCTTTTGCCTGACAAGTTGGGACCGATGTTCAGTGGCAGTGCCGTCGTCGATTGGAACAACACCAGCGGCTTTGGCAAAGATGGCAAGCCGCCACTGGTGCTGATCTACACTGCAGCAGGCAACCCTACCACGCAGTGCATTGCCTACAGCACCGATGGCCGCACCTTCACCAAGTATGATCAGAACCCCGTGGTGAAGCAGATCACCTCAGGCAACCGTGATCCCAAAGTCATGTGGCATGCACCGAGTAAGCAGTGGGTCATGGTGCTGTATGTGGAACTCAACAAACGCCACACGGTTCACTTCTTCACGTCGCCGAATCTGAAAGACTGGAAGCTGGCCAGCGTCACCGAAGGTGGCACGATGGGGAAGGATGGCTATCTCTACGAATGCCCCGACTTCTTTGAACTACCCATTGATGGCGACAAGTCGAAAACCAAATGGGTGCTGCTCGGTGCCAACTCCGAGTATGCCATCGGGAGTTTCAATGGTGAGACGTTCAAACCCGAACAGACATGGCTGAAGGGGCACCACGGTAAGGGCTTCTATGCCCCGCAAACCTTCAGTGATATCCCCGAGAAGGATGGCCGCCGTATCCAGATCGGTTGGTTCCAGACAGCGACGCCGGGGATGGAGTTTAATCAGTCAATGTCGATCCCGATGGAACTGAAACTGGTATCGACCGCAGAGGGGCCACGGCTCGCACGGATGCCTGTGAAGGAGTTAGAGAAGCTGCGAATTAGAACGCATAGTGCGCTACCAATGGCGATGAAGAAGCCAGCCACTTTGTTGTTGAAAGACCTGATGGCACAAGAGACGCTGGGAGAGGTCTTTGAACTGCATATCGAACTAGTGCCACTAGGAGAGAAGAGCCTGATTACCTTCGATTTGCACGGCATCGCGATTACTTACGATAGCAGCAAGAAAGAGTTAGGAGTCAATGGACATCGCGTTGCAGTTCCACTCGTTGACGGCAGACTCAAGCTGGACATCTACGTTGATCGCACTGGTTTGGAAGTGTTTGTCAACCAGGGTCTGATCTATGTTCCCATGCCTGCGAACATTTCGCCGGCTCATCGCAATGCATCGATAACTGTCCAGCATGAGCCTATCGCCTTGGGACCAACGAGACTGTCTCCACTGAATTCCATCTGGCACACGAAACGCTGATCAACTTTGGAGATCACCATGCACACTTGCATCACTGCGATTCTTCTTCTCGCTTCGGTACCTCAAGATGATTGGCGAGGCTTGCTGGCCAAAGCCAATCAAGCGGATGAAGCGAGGAATTACCTGGAAGCCAAGAAGCTTCTTGACACTGCGATCAAGCTCGACCCCAAGCGTTCAGAGTTGTTTAGTCTACGGGGTGCGGTTCATTTCAAACTCGCGAAGGCAAGTGAATCGCTTACTGATTTTGATCAACAGATCATCCTGAAACCCAGCGATGCAGGCGCCCACTGGCGACGAGGATTGACGCTCTACTATGCCGAGAAATATCCGGATGGCGTGGCTCAATTCACGACTTCGGATAAAGCAGAACCCAACGATGTGGAGAATGCAGTCTGGCACATGCTGTGCAATGCCAAGGTGAAAGGTGTGGATGCAGCCCGCAAGGAATTACTCAAGGTGAAGAACGATTCCCGCATACCCATGATGGAAGTCTACTCACTGTTTGATGGCAAGAGTTCCATCCGCAAGGTGCTGGCTAAGGCTGAAGAAGCCAAGTCTTTCGATGATGAGGAACTGAAGAAGTACCATTTCTATGCACATCTGTATGGCGGATTATATGCAGAGATGACTGGCGATTCAGATCGCGCTCGAGAACTCATCTCCACTGCTGTCAGAAAATATCCCATCAAGCACTACATGATGAATGTGGCTGAGGTGCATCTCAAACTGCGGAAGTAGCTACTTATCCCGTAGGACTTCGGAACTCTTGGCGAGTTCCGCTACCTGGGTGTCATTTGGTCCAGGTAGCACGCTGCAGGTAGTCACGGGTGCTTTCGACGTAGTCGTCCATGGTGAGTGCATCAACATGGAGTTCGATGAGCTTGTCACAACATCCCAGGAACTTCTCGATCTCATCGGGGGTCATGCAGCCCATGTCTGGGATGCGTTTCATCAATTCGACTTTAAGCAAATGAACCATTCTCACCATGTCGCGTTGGTTCGCGCTGGCTTCACGAAGATCGATATCCTGTTCCTGTAATGCCATGTTACTTGAGATACCGTACCCCTGCTTCGGGTTCACTCAAATCGCTGATGATACTTGACATCGCCATCCATTGTGCCAAGATGCGTTGCATCACTAATAAGGAAAAATCATGCTTGGAAACCCTATTGGCCATGCCAGCGGACAAATCACTTCTACACGAGTTCTGCCTCCGGTAGAGAACGAAGTCATCATGGAGATATCGTTCCAAGGCGCTGGCGAAGTGCTGGGAGTGCCCATGAATGATGCAGGCACCAGCAAGTTGATCTTTCGGCAGGATGGCATGATCGAAGCACAAGATGGGCATGTGGTAATGTTTGGGCCGAAAGGTGAAATAGCTCGATTGCATTCAGCGGGTCTGGGCAAGCTCAGTGGCCCCGTTCCCCAGGGGCGCTACTCTTCCACAGGCATGTTTGAAACGCAAGCCACTTGCTGGAAGCATCTTAATTCCATCATTGGCATCTTTGAATTCATCGTAGATGACCGCGGTGGCTACACGGTTAAGATCTGGGAATGGAAGTAAGCCTCTCTCACACTCATAGGAACGCATCATGGCAGCGAATCGTCGTCAGTTTGTTTTCTCCGCAGTGGCAGGTCTGAGTGTCAGTTCGATGGCCTTGGCAAAGCCCTCCAAAGTGAAGCTCAAGAAGGCAGTCAAGTTCGCCATGATCAAGGGCGGAAGCATTCTTGAACGTTTTGAACTGGCCAAGAAGTGTGGCTTTGTGGGTGTCGAAGCGGATTCACCCAGCCCGTATCTGAGCTACGAGATGCGGGAAGCCAGCCGGAAGACAGGGGTAGTCATTCATGGTGTCATTGATTCCGTGCATTGGGCCAAGCCACTATCAGATCCCAAACCTGAGGTCCGTGCTGAAGGACTGAAGGCACTCGAAACCGCTATGAGAGATACTCATTTCTTAGGAGCTGACACCTGCCTGCTGGTGCCGGGGGTAGTGAAGGAAGGTGTTAGCTTTGATCAATGCTGGGAACGTTCTACTGCTGAAGTGAAGAAGCTTCTACCATTAGCCGAAGAACTCAAGGTCAAAATCGCCATCGAAGTGGTCTGGAACAACTTTCTGACGACACCAGAGTTGTTGATCAAGTATGTCGATCAGTTCAACTCGCCCTGGGTTGGCGCGTACTTTGATGCTTCCAACATGATTAAATATGGCGTGCCTTCTGCTGAGTGGATTCGCAAACTGGGCAAACGCATGCTGAAGATGGACTTCAAAGGTTACCACTACGACAAGAAGAAATGGGTAGGAATAGGTGAAGGCACTGAAAATTGGCCTGAGATATTGAAAGCCTGTGAAGAAGTGGGCTACAACACCTGGGCCACTGCTGAAGTAAACGGTGGAGGAGAAGACGTACTTTTGGATATCAGCAAGAAGATGGATGCTATCCTGGAACTGAATTAGCCTTGCTTCAGCCAGGCAATCACAATGGAGGCAGTAATTAGAAGAGCGATGATGCCTAGCATGATGTACCGGATCACGCTGGAACCCGCTTCTTCCTGAGGTGAGTATACTTTTTCGTGATTCACCAGTGATTCGAGGTCGGCACTGGCACAGAATGGGGCAAGCAATTCCTGCAACTGAGCAGCTGAACTGATCCGCTTTTCGCGGTTCAGTTCCAGCATCCGCAGCAACACTTTTCTCAAACCCGATTTCGTGTCAGCTCGGATTGCGGATACCGAAAGGTCAGGACGCTCCAGCCACTGGTAGGCTACAGCGTTTCCGGTACGCCAGTCCCGAGGAGCCTTGCCAGTCAAAAGCGTGAAAAGGGTACCGCCTAAGCTGTAAATATCGGCCCGTCCATCAACAGTACGGCTATCCTCCAATTGTTCTGGTGCGATGTAATCAGGAGTACCTACAGTCTGGTGGGCAACTGTGATAAAGATGTCCTGCATACTGTTGTTCATCCCTTGCAGGATGCGTGCCAGTCCCCAATCGAGCAATTTCACATGACCCTGAGGGGTTATCATAATGTTGGATGGTTTGATATCGCGGTGGATAACATTCTGATCATGAGCATGTTGCAGTCCTTTGGCCACCTGAGAAATCACCTCACACGCATCCGAGACACGGAACAGACCACGACGAGTCAGTAAACGATCCAGGCTGATACCTTCAACGCATTCCATTACCAGATAGGGCGTTTCACCTGCCAGATTCGCATCGTACAGGGCAACCAGGTTGGGATGGTTCAGCCTTTTCAAAAGCTCCATCTCGCGATGGAACCTCTTAAAGCTCTGTGCATCAAGTGCCAGTAACACTTTGATAGCAACGAATTGTCCGGTGAGATTATCCATGGCCCGGTAGACGGACCCCATGGCCCCGCTTCCCAGCATACTGATGACGTTGAACCGGCTATGGTTGGCTAAAACGACTGGCAAATCAGCCAGATCGGCCTTCTCTCCAATTGGCAGGATAGGTTTGGTATTGGTATCTGAACTGTCAACCAGCACATTGTGGGTATCGCTGGAAGGATCACCTTCGGTATTGATGTTCTGCAGGAAGTGCTGGCAGTCATTGCAGATACGGAGATGGTTGCGGATCAATGCCATATCTGCCTGATCCAACTGGTTCTTCACAAAAGAACGGAGTTGCTCATGGTTTGGATGCTTCAGATCAGCAAACATGGATTGCATGGCGTATTTATAGGCACTCGTTGCTCGAAGTTTAGCTTAGAATCTACAGTCTGTAACGAAAAGTTGCAAATTTCAGCCAGCAATGTTCTTATGCAAAGTCAAATTCATCACACATTGGCATGAGAATTACCATCTCATTTATCTGCTACTAGCGAAACACATGTTCCTTCGACATTCTTGTACACTAGTGTGCTGTATTTTGTTCACAAATGGTCGAATTCCTGATTCTGTACACTTGTTCCATTTCGATGAACTCTGCTAGAGTGCCTGAAGTAGTCGATTCGGTATGTTCCAATCATTCTTAAGGCTAGCCACATTGTTACTGTGGCCTCGCTCATCGTCTGCACAGGGGAGAACCATGTCTCTTCGGTATCTGTTTATCGATATGAATTCCTACTTCGCTTCTGTGGAGCAGCATGATCGCCCGGAATTACGAGGAAAGCCCGTTGGCGTCGCTCCGGTGCTGGCCGAGACAAGTTGTTGCATAGCAGCCAGCGTGCAGGCTAAGAAGAAGGGTGTGAAGACAGGTACCGGGGTGCGGGAAGCTCGCCAAATCTGCCCCGGAATTGCCATTGTGCAGGCTAATCCGCGCCGGTATGTCGAGGTGCACCACGAAATCGTCAAAGTGGTTGAAAAGATCATTCATGTTTCGAAGGTCATGTCTATTGATGAAATGGCCTGCAAGCTTTTGGGGCAGGAACGGGAACCAGCCCCTGCACAGCAGCTTGCGATTGAGATCAAGAGTGCCATCAAGAAGTCGATCGGTGAGACGCTCACGTGTTCGGTAGGCATCGGTCCCAACGTAATGCTGGCCAAAGTGGCAGCTGATATGCAGAAGCCCGATGGCCTGACGTTGATCGAGAAGCACGACTTGCCCGGCAGATTGGAACCACTCGACCTCGAAGACATGCCGGGTATTGGCCCTCGCATGCGGAAACGACTGAACAAGCAGGGAATTCTCTCCATGCGTCAGTTGTGCCAACTCAGCGAACGGGAGATCAGCCAGCTTTGGGGGAGTAAAGTGTTAGGTGGGCGCTGGTTTCATGCATTGCGAGGTGAAGACCTGACAGAGGTGCCCACCCGCAAGAGTTCGGTCGGGCATTCGCATGTTCTCCCTCCTCAACTTCGTACCGATACCGATGCTTGGGCCGTATTGCAGCGGATGCTATACAAAGCAGCCATGCGACTGCGAAGTGATCACTTGCGGGCCTGTTCAATCACAGTACATCTAAACTACCTGGGAAGGGATAGTTGGGGTCTTCGTCAACGCATTGATCCAAGTGCAGACACCCCTACACTTCTGCGAGTGCTCCAACGCCTCTTTTGGAAGAAGCCTAAGGGAGAAAGGATATTGAAAGTGGGAGTAGTTCTGGGTGATGTCATTGATGAACGTCAGCATTCCAATCATCTTTTTGAAGAAGACCGCAACCTGTTGGCCCTTTCCCAAGTAATGGATAAGGTCAACCAGCGTTTCGGCATGCGTGGCGCATACTTTGGCGGTCTACACAACGTGTTGCAGCGAGCACCAATGAGGATTGCCTTCAACCGCATACCTGATCTCAAGACAGAAGGGTTGAGTGAAGAGATCGTCATTCCACCCCCTTCCACCACGCCTGTTTATCCAAGTAGAGCCTGGGGCAACCCGCCGTAAAAGCTGTGGAACCGTCCGATTAGACCAGTTTCGCCGAAGGTTCGCCCGTTCTTCTCAGGCTTCCTTGTTTATCGCGCACCCAGATTACAGGCTTCAGATAGTGATCGCCGAAGATTGTAGAAGCCGTCCCTGAGGAAAGGAAGAATTTACAAAAAGACCTCGTTAGGGTTTGCCTCTGAGGAAAGTTTTACCGGGCTTCACTCGTCATAACTATCGATCAGCTTTGACACTACGACGAGAGAATTATTGCGAATGGGAGGCAATCGAGTAGCTTGGCCTTCCGTTTGCGTGAAGAATAGTGTTGAGTACGCGTTCCAGGGAATGGAGCAGTTCATGATTCGCCGATTCGCTACTGGTTCCGCCTCGCTTTTGACCCTGTTGTACATCTTTGTTGGGGCAGGTTCTGTTTCAGCCAGCGAGCATGTTACTGCGAATTTTGTAGTCCACGCTGCAACTCCCCAGATCGCACAAAAGGTAGGCGAATACGCCGAACGCTGGCGTCGAGAGAAGGCTCTTGAATGGCTTGGACGTGAAATGCCTCAGTGGGGGAAAAAGTGTCCACTGACGGTGACCATCACCCCAGGTGGCTCCGGAGGAGAAACTCGGTTCGCGTTCGACAACTTCAAAATTCTCGATCAACAGATGGAAGTCTCGGGCAGCCTGGAACGCATCTTGAACAGTGTACTTCCACATGAAATAACTCACACGGTCTTCGCTTACAAGTTTCGTCAGCCCCTGCCCCGTTGGGCAGACGAAGGTGGCTCGGTGCTTTCTGAAGATGATATCGAACGCAAGAAGCATGATGATTTGATTCGCCGTTATCTCGCCAAGGGGAATCAGGCTTATCGCCTACGTACTTTGATGACGATGATGCAGTACCCCAACACTGGTGAGGATGTTATCACCCTCTATGCAGAAGGCTACTCAGTCGTTCGATTTCTGGTTGAATCCAGCGACCGTCAAACGTTTCTCGAATTCATCAGTGATGGCATGCGGCCCAACATAGGTTGGGATCGGGCTTTGCAAAAGCACTATGGACTTCGCAATATCGAGCAACTCGAGCAATCCTGGTTAAAGTGGATGGTTTCCTGGTGCAACCCTCAGGCACGATTACAGAATGGCTCGACTGGTACGAATACGATGGTAGCCAGCAACACTTCCCTGGAAGGCAGTCAGGCATCCCGTGCCGAAAGCCGGACAGTGCGCGACACTCCTACGGTGATTCGCGGAGGCAAGCCCGATCCATCAGTAGAGCGTTCGAGCAATGAAGCCAGCCGTCCCTGGTCACCTGTCGTTGATAACACCCCACCAGCATCGAATTCACCAGGCTGGCGACCACTTCGCGCTTCGTTGGGGCAGCCAGTACCTCAGTAGGAAAAAACCGCCATTCCGAGTCGAAAGAGTTGTTAACTCTGGGCTGAAAGCTAAGTTAATAGGGTAGAGTTGTACCCTCGAGTAAGCCCATGCAGCCGAAACCACCACCACGCGGGCCGTTGGCAGGCCCTTCTTATCAGCCTCCATCCTCACCGCCAGTCCCCCAGTCTCATCGTCAGGGTTCAGGTGAGATGGGTTTGCAAAGCTCAAATCAGTATCTCCGTACTCCTGTGATTCGATACTCCAGCAGAATGAGACTGAACAAGCTTCATCCACTCAAGGTATCTCTTACCGGAGTCAATAGCGAAGTAGAAGCCCTGCGTCCTCAGTCGCAATCTGGTGGATTCGACCCACCCGTGGTGGTACAAGTGAGTGTTCCTGGTGCTATTGTAACACCACCGCATGTGATCATTCCCGTTTCTGGTGGTGAAGCACAATTTGTAGTGCAACCAATCATGACCGGTCGACTGACGGGTGCACGTGTCGAGTTTCTATCGCAAGGCCGCAAGGTAAGCGAAGTTCAATTACCTATGAAGGTGAACCGAGGCTACCTGGCCAAGTTCTTCCTTCTGCTGGCACTGCTACTTCCGTTCCTCATCCACTATTTGCCTGAACTGACACACGTCAGCAAGATTCCAAGCAGAAAGCCTGCTCCCAACAACCCTGGACCTGGGCCTGGGCCTGCAGGTGCTCCTGTTCAAACGAATATTGCTCCAATGAAGCGTGGACCGGAAAAGTCAGTCACACCAGAGAAGTCAACTGCACCAGAGAAGTCAACTGCACCGGAGAAGGCAGCTACACCAGAAAAGACATCGACTCCAGACAAGTCAGTTGCACCTGACAAGTCGGTTACACCAAACAAGTCAGGTGAAGCATCAGATAAGCCAGGCAAAAAAACCAGCATGCTGGATGTCGTCATTGACAACACAGTGCTTCTTCTTCTTCAAGACACTCCAAAGACCAATAAGCAAGCCGAAGACACCAAGACTGAGGAGATTAAAACAGAAGCCAAGAGGCCTGTCGAAGCAGGACCACTAGTTGTTGCTTCAAACAAGCCTGTTGGAACTGCTTCCGTTAGAATGCAAGGTCCTGCTGGTAACAACCGAGGAGCAAGTGTAGGCACTCCTCCACTCGACCCCAATCAAGAACCGACTAGTGGAAATGCAGGAGTCAACTATACAGGTGAAGATGCCATCTGGGCATGGACACGTAGCAAACTTGAACGAGAAGGATATCGAACAGAACTGGCACCAAAGCCAGAGCCTTCAGCAATGCCTGAATTGCTAGTCGTGGATAAGAAATACGACATTGTGAAAGATAGTAATTCCGAATGGAGCACACCCAGGCTTTTCGCCATAGGTATGCACTACATTGAATCGACACTCAGAATGCTCTACCGCATCTTTATTGTGTTTCCCAAGAGCTGGCCCTTTGGTGATCTGATCTACTCTCTGGCCTTCCTGGCACTGGCGGCCATTTTCTGGATGTACACCGGTCCAAATCGCCGCAAGGTCAAAGGCCCTACGATGGATATCCGTTTCGCCACAGCTTAACTAGTTTGACTTTCTATCTCACCGTCAGCACCTTTGCTGACGGTTTTCCTTTTCCGATGATGTTGCCATGAAACAGCAAGAACGCATCCTGATATTCGATTTCGGTTCACAATATGTGCAGGTGATTGCTCGCCGGGTCAGAGAACTCAACGTCTTCGCCCAGATCGTGCGAGCCGATCTGCCTGCGGAGCGAGTGAAGGAACTTGCTCCCACGGGCATTATCTTTTCCGGCAGCCCCTACAGCGTTTATGACAATGGCGCCCCGCACTGTGATCCTAAGTTATTTGAACTAGGCATCCCCATACTGGGCCTGTGTTATGGCATGCAGCTCATCTGCTTCCTCATGCAGGGTCAGGTGAAGCCAGGCAAGGCTCGCGAGTATGGCCGTGCGCATCTGCATATCAACGATACTAATCACCCGCTCCTGCAAGGCATGCCTGATCAGACTACCGTCTGGATGAGTCATGGCGACCAGGTCAGTGATGCAGGCAACGTCTTCAACCCACTTGCCTCCACACACACCTGCCCGATTGCAGCAGTCCAGCACAAGACCAAGCCGATCTATGGTTTGCAGTTCCACCCCGAAGTAAGCCACACACCCCTGGGTTCAGTGTTGCTCAAGAACTTCCTCTACAAGATCTGTGGCTGCACAGGCCAATGGAAGATGAGTTCGCTGGTTCGAGATACCATTGCTGAACTCAAAAGCCGCATTGGTACTAATCGAGTCATCTGTGGCTTGTCGGGTGGTGTCGATTCAGCGGTGACTGCTGCTCTCCTCATCAAAGCAGTCGGCTCGCAAGTAGCATGCATCTTTGTTGACAATGGCCTACTCCGTCAAGGTGAAGCAGAAGCAGTACGGGATACCTTCGAAGGTCACTTCAAAGCTGATCTGCATGTCGTCGATGCCAAGGACAAGTTCCTGGGAGCACTCAAGGATGTGACCGATCCTCAGCAGAAACGCAAGCTCATTGGACATATCTTTATTGATGTGTTTCAGGAGGAAGCTCGCCGCATTCAGGGGGCTAAGTTCCTGGCACAGGGAACGCTCTACCCCGATGTCATCGAAAGCGGCGCTGCTGCAGATGGCCCTGCTGCGACTATCAAGACACACCACAATGTGGGTGGGTTGCCTGAACAACTGGGCTTTGAATTGATCGAACCCCTGCGTGATTTGTTCAAAGACGAAGTCCGTAAGATGGGTGTCGAACTAGGCCTCTCCGAAGAAATGGTCTGGCGACATCCGTTCCCCGGCCCCGGCCTGTCGGTGCGCTGCCTGGGTGCAGTTGAAGAAGCCAAGCTCGACGTACTTCGCAAGGCAGATGCCATCTTCCTGGAGGAGTTGCATGCAGCGCACCTCTATCGAGAAGTATCGCAAGCATTCGCAGTACTCTTGCCTGTGCAGTCGGTTGGGGTCATGGGTGATTACCGCACATACGACAATGTGGTAGCGCTGCGGGCTGTGAAGACGGATGACTTCATGACTGCTGATTGGGCTCACTTGCCCCATGAATTTCTGAGCAAGGTCTCGACTCGCATCATCAATGAAGTACGAGGCGTGAACCGAGTGGCTTACGATATCAGCAGCAAACCACCAGCTACCATTGAATGGGAGTAACCGCCCAATGGAATGGGGATCACTCGCAGCGTGGGTCAGCACCTGTGCAGCCATCATTGGGTTAGGAGGCATCTTCTACCAATCGTACAAGGCTCGACAGTTAAACTCGGCCAATCTGCTGCTTGCTCTCGAATCGAAGTTTGGCGAACCAGGCATGATCCTCGCCCGCAAGGAGTTCGCTGAGCGTATCAAGTCACATCTAGATTCCACGGAGAACGCCCTCACAGGGTATCATCCCGTGTTGGCGTTCTTTGATACGCTGGCTGCTCAGGTCAACCGGGGAGTGCTGGATGAGAAACTGATCTGGTACCGGTTCGGCTGGCGTGTCGTTCGCCTGTGGATTGGCATTGCCATGAACCCCCGGCATGATCAGGATTCACTCCCCTGCCCCGGCAGTTTGATTGACCGCCTGCGTATTCTGGAACAGGAACCAACTGCCTACGTCATGCTCGAATGGCTGGGCAATCGCTTCGTCGAAAAGGACATCCGATTCAATCGGCACGGGGAAGTGCTCACCAAAGAGAAACAGTACCAGATGGTGATGCAGTATCACCAGCAGGAATCGTCGCTGCTTGTGGGGTATCATCTGTAATCATGTCATCTGTTGCACCATACATGCCAGCCCCGCTTTCACCAGTTCAGGTTCTGGTGAAATACATCAACATCTGCCGCACGGCACTTATCGAACGGCTTGCGTATCGAGGCGACTTCTTTCTGGGCACCCTGCTCCGCTTCCTGCCGATGCTGACGACGATCCTGCTGTGGACTGCGATCTTTCGAGGGGCAGAGACTGACAAACTATCGCTGTTCCGCTTCAATGAGATGATTGCTTACCTGATGCTGGTGCATATCAGCAGAATGTTCTCGTCGATGCCTGGGCTGTCATCAGGCATTGCTCGAGATATCCGACAGGGTGACATCAAGAAATATCTGGTTCAGCCTTTGGATATGATCGGCTGGTTGCTGGCGTACCGGGTTGCACACAAGATTGCGTACATCATCACAGCGGTGCCTCCTTATGCCATCATCTTCGGACTAGCGTGGAGTTACTTTGATACAGCCCCATGGGGTTGGCAACTCCTGGCGTATCTGCTCTCGCTCATTCTGGGCTTCGTCATAGGCTTCTTCTTTGAAGTCTGCATCGGCTGCATCGGCTTCTGGATGCTGGAAGTAACTTCGATTCTGTACATCATCACGACAGTGACGTTCTTCGTTTCGGGCCAGATGTTCCCGCTTGACCTGTTGCCAGGTGGCTGGAGTACGTTCCTCAAGGCACTACCTTTCCAATACTTGGCATACTTTCCGACGATGGTATTTCTGAACAAGATCACCGGCCCGGAACTGGTGACCGGCCTGCTGATCGGCCTGGCTTGGGCAGTTGGTTGCATCATTGTTGCCCGGTTTCTATTCCGCCAGGGACTCAAGCGATACAGTGCGTTTGGCGGGTAACACCCTATGGCATAACCTCTTTGACATAAACAGCTTACGACGTATATTTTGTCTTCCATTTTCCTCAGCATCCATCGTCCCAACTTAGGGAAAACATAGAATGAATGGAGAAGCATAAAGTCACTCCAAAGGATCTGCAATGGCTGAAGCTCCCGTGATGAACCAGGAACAGAGTTACGACGAAAGTAACATTCAGGTACTCAAAAACGCAGCTCACATCCGTCAGAACCCGGGCATGTATATCGGTGGCTCTTCCGATGCAGGCATGCACCATCTCTTCTACGAAGTCATCCACAACTCCATCGATGAAGCGATGGCAGGCCATTGCAAGACTATTTCCACCACTATCCATGTGGATGGCAGCATCAGCATCGAAGATGATGGCCGAGGTATGCCGGTCAACATTCACCCGGAGTACAACCGACCTACGCTTGAACTGATCATGTGCGAAGTGGGTGCAGGCGGTAAGTTCAATAAGGACAGCTACAAGATCTCAGGCGGCTTGCATGGGATGGGTGTTAAAGCTGTCAATGCGTTATCCGAATGGACTCGTGTACAAGTTCGCCGTAACGGCAAGCTCTATCAGCAGAACTACGAACGTGGCGTTCCCATTACGCCTGTCAAAGAACTCGGATCAGCTCAAGGTACTGGAACCCTCATTACCTTCCGTCCAGATCCGGAACCACCGTTCTTTCCCAATTGCCAATTCAACTACGACACGATTGAAAGCCGACTCCGTGAATTAGCCTTTCTCAATCCTGGCATAGCTATCAATCTGAAGGATGAACGTGTCGAAGGGCGGGATGAGAAGTTCCACTACGTAGGTGGCATCAACGATTACCTTGCCTGGATCAACCGCACCGAAGATCCCTTGCACCCTGCCATCTTCGTTACCGATAGTAAGGATGGCGTCGAAGTGCAGGTCTCGATGCAGTACATCAACGAAGAGACCGAACGCATCCGAGGCTATTCCAATAACATTCATAACCCTGGTGGCGGCACCCACATCTCAGGGCTTCGCACGGCTCTCACTCGTACCATCGGTGCGTACGCCAACAAGCAAAACATGGTGAAGGATTCGACCAATCTGCAAGGCGACGATTTCCGTGAAGGTCTGACTGCCATCGTCAATCTGCGGGCACCTCATCCCCAGTACAATAACCAGGCCAAGGAAAAGCTCACCACGACGGAGATCGAAGGCATCGTGGCCAGCATCGTCAGCGATAAGCTGTCTCGCTTCCTCGAAGAGAACCCCCCTGTTGCCAAGAAGATCGTACAGAAGGTACTTCTGGCTGCAGAAGCTCGAGAAGCTGCAGCCAAAGCTCGACAGAATGTGAGGAAGACTAAGAACATCCTCAACAGTGGTGGCTTGCCTGGCAAGTTGATGGACTGCCGAAGCAAGAACCGCGATGAGTGTGAAATCTTCCTCGTCGAAGGTGATTCGGCTGGAGGTTCCGCTGATGGTGGTCGTGACAGCTACTATCAAGCCGTACTGCCTCTCAAGGGTAAGATTTTGAACGTCGAGAAGGCACGTGTTGACAAGATGCTTGCCAACGAGGAAATCTGCAACATCATCGCTGCGATCGGTACTGATATCGGCGAAGCGGAAGATGCTAACAAGCGTAATTACGGCAAGATCATTCTCCTTACCGATGCTGATGTCGATGGCAGCCACATCCGCACGCTGATCCTTACCCTGCTCTACCGGCAAATGCCTCACATGGTAGGCGAAGGTCACATTTACCTGGCGCAGCCCCCACTCTACCGTGTCATTCACAAGAAGAAGACGCGGTACGTGCAGACCAAGGAATTGATGGACAAGGAACTGCAAGACCTTGGCATCGCTGGGACTTCTCTGACTATTATGGGAGGCAAAACGTATTCAGGCGAGCAACTGAAGCCCCTCATCAATGCGTTGATGCTACTGGAAACGCCTGTCAACACACTGGAACGAAAGGGAGTGGTTCTTCAGCAACTGCAGAAGCACACAAAGGATGGTGTCTTGCCCAGTTGCAGGGTGTTCCATGCTGGTCGCGAAAGCTGGTTCAAGACATTAGCCGAAGCAGAGGCCTATATGCAGGCCGAAGCAGCAGCCAAGCCAGAACTGCCTGCTGCGGAGCTTCAGGAACTGCACGAAGTGAAGGCCATCATTCGCCACCTGGAGAAACTCAAGGAGTTCAACCTCGGGCTCGATTGCCTGATTACGCCACCAGCGATTGCGGGCGTAGAACCACCGCCCCGGTATACCCTGGAGAATGGTGACATCAGCCGATCACTAACCGACCTTCGCCCGATCCTTGAAGAGGTCCGCAAGTTCGGCGAGAAGGGCATGGCCATCACCCGCTTCAAGGGTCTGGGCGAAATGAACCCGGAAGAACTCTGGGATACCACCCTTGACCCTGAGAAACGGGTACTGCTCCGGGTACGTCTCGAAGATGCTATCAAGGCTGATGAAATGTTCCGCATCCTCATGGGCGACAAAGTCGAACCTCGGCGCGAGTTTATTGAACGCCATGCGCTGGAGGTGCGGAACCTGGATGTGTAATTCGGAGTGCAAGGGATAGCTCAATGGAGTGCCTACTGAAGTCGGTACTCCACCAACTACAGCTTTAGCAACTGTCCAAGCATGAATACAACGGCAAGCAACAGAATGACATTGAGAATGGCAGAAGCAATCAGCCAAGCTTTGTACGGGTTTCTGAACGAAGGGATGACTTCAGTAGGTAGACTGGCATCTTCGCTTCTAAAGCGTGACTTGGGTTTTTCAGCGGGCGCTGGCAAAGGTGCAGGAGCTTTGGGGGCAGGCAGGCCCTTGAACTCTTCTTCCATGATTTCCAGCAGCCGAGCCACGTTCATCGCATCCGGTGGCCGATCTGCCGGATTTTTCATCATCATACGGGCGATGAGCTTGGACAGCTTCTTCGGTATGCCTGAATTCACTTCATGAACAGCAGGCACCTGTTGTGTAGTAATGTTGCTAATGACATCGGCAATGGATTCGCCGCCGAAAGGCAGTTTTCCGGTGCACAACCGGTACAACACAACACCCAGGCTGAAGATATCGGAGCGGGCATCGACTTTGCCACCACTCGCCTGTTCGGGCGACATGTATAACGGAGTGCCCACAATTACACCGGCACGAGTCAGGCCCTGAGTTTGTTCCTGAAGTCGGGCCATGCCGAAATCAAGAATCTTGACGCGAAACATCTTGCGATCACCACCACTGGGATCAGCCATGGTTTCAAGCCAGATGTTGGTAGGCTTGATATCCCGGTGGATAAGTCGCATGGCATGAGCAGCAGAAAGGCCTTTGGCGATTTCACGACCCAGTCGAATAATCTGCGGGATGGTGAAGAGATGAGCCGTCTTCATCAAATCGTCGAGCGTGAATCCTTGAAGCAGTTCCATTGCCAGGTAGGGAACGCCATTTTCTTCACCTACAGTGTGCATGAGTGGCACATGCGGACTCTTGATCATCGTGCAAAGCTTGGCTTCACGCATGAAGCGTTCTTTGACAATGTCATCATCCAGCCATTTCTTGTTTAGAACCTTGAGAGCAACGGGGCGGTTTAGCAGGCTATCGACAGCTTCATACACTGTACCCACGCCACCGAAACCAATGACCTTCACGATTTGATATGGACCAATTTTCTGAATCTCAGGTGTTACTACTGCCTTTTCCTTCGACTCGATCACGACTTCGAGGTTGGAAATCACCATAGTCTTGGGGATTTCGTGAGAAGTCGTCTCGCCGGGGGAAGCAGGCGTGACAGTGGGATTGGTATCCGTGCGATCGCTCATAAGTTTGTGGACAGCGGGGGACAGAATTAACCTACAGATAAGGTGTATCATATTTCTGTTGAAATGCATGAAAATTATTCTGTAAAAGTACGCATTTCATTGGAATCGCGGTGTTTCGCTACATTGAGATCTCTGCTGGTTGAGGATGACGTAACTCCTTGCATCGGGTATAGATGCAATCAGTTCGGAAGGAAAGACGATGTATAAGCTACTTCTCTGCTGGCGTTACCTATGGACACGTTATCTGGCGCTCGCCAGTATTATCAGCGTGATGTTGGGCGTCGGTACGCTAGTTGTGGTGAACAGCGTGATGGCTGGCTTCTCGACCAAACTGCTCAACCGCTTCCGTGGTTTGCAGTCGGATGTGGTAGTCAAATCGCTTTCCTATTACGGTTTTCAGGATCTTGAGTGGAGGATGAACGAGATTCGCCGCAAACTCGGCCCTCGTGTGAAGGATATTGCCCCTGTTATCGAAGCGTTCGCGATGGCTGAGTACCACGTAGATCGTGGACCATCGGTGATCAAGAAGCCTATCAAAGTTATTGGCATCGACCCGAAAACCAGGGCTGCGACCAGCGATTTTGCCAGTTGGCTCATGAGTTCTGAGAACAAACAATCACCTGAGAAGTGCTTTGAACTTCGTGGTGAAGCCTTAAGGCAGTACGAACTGCAACGACAGATGCTAAATCGATGGCAAAATCTGCCGCAGGGAATGATGCCACCGGTCAGTGCCCAGCCACCTGCCACCGACATTGTGCAGGTTCAGGGCAAACAGGACCAACCTGCGTTTCCGCCACCCTCCACTCCACCAGAGATGCCAGCTGCAAAGATGTTTACAGCAGTAGCTGGGTGGGGACTGTCTACTTTTCGCAATCCCAAAGCCCATCAGGCAGGCAATCAAGAGGGCAAAGAAGTGCAGGATCGCATCATTCTGCATCCAGGGGATAATGTGCGACTCATGCTGGCAACTCGCGACAATATTACTGGACTGGATGGGGCACCACGAAACCAGGTAGCCCACACAGCAGACTTCGTTGTGACTGATCACTTCCGCAGCGATATGAGCATGATCGATAGCATGGTCATCTTCGTTTCGCTCCAAGACCTTCAGCAACTGCAAGCGATGACCAACATGGCTACCTCGCTGGAAATCAAGCTCAGCGATTACGACCGGGATGTGGAAACGGCTCTAAATGAACTGTGTCAACTCTTCCCGGAGTATCAATTTGAAGTGAAAACCTGGAAAGAGATCGGCGGCCCGGTAATCTCAGCCATTGCTGTCGAAAGGTCGATTCTCAATGTGCTATTGTTCCTGATCATCGCAGTCGCAGGCTTCGGCATCCTGGCTATCTTCTACATGATCGTAGTGGAGAAGACACGGGATATTGGCATCCTCAAATCGCTAGGTGCTTCCAACTGGGGTGTGATGGGTATCTTTGTCAGCTACGGATTGTTGCTGGGTATCGTTGGTTCAGGGCTTGGGACGCTGGGTGGGATAGCCTTCACCAATAATATCAATGAGATTGAACGGTTTCTGTCCAAGATGACCGGACAGGATGTCTTTCCACGTGACATCTACTTCTTTGACAAGATACCGGTGGAACTCAACTTCTGGATGCTGCTCTGGGTGAACCTGGGAGCTATCAGCATTGCCACTGCAGCCAGCGTGTTGCCTGCGATGCGTGCTGCGATGTTGCATCCGGTGCGAGCGCTGCGGTTTGATTAAGTATTGAGGGAATACCAGCCCGACGCGCTAGCGAGGGTGGGCTGAGCCGTTGTAAGACTTCCCTCGCTAGCGCATCGGGCTGGTAAAGAGAGATACAAATGACCGATCACCTGCGAGCGGAAAACCTGGTGAAGAGCTACCACAAGCATCGGCTCAAGATTCCGGTGCTGCAAGGGGTGGATCTGAACGTACCTGCTGGGGCGTTTGTCAGCGTGGTAGGCACATCGGGTTCCGGGAAGAGTACCCTGCTCCACTTATTAGGTACCCTCGATAAGCCTGATGAAGGTACCATTTCGCTGAATGGCAAACGTATCGACAATCTCTCGTCACGTGAGCGAGATCAGCTTCGCAACCGAACCTTCGGTTACATTTTTCAGTTCTATCATCTGTTGCCTGAATGTTCCGTTCTCGAAAACGTCTCGATGCCTGGCCTCATCCAGCATTCGGTGCTGAGTTGGCTGGGGCATCATCGAGCACAACGCAAAGCAGCCCAGGCCATACTCGACAGGGTTGGGCTTGGGCATCGATTGCGACACAAACCACGTGAGCTATCGGGTGGCGAGATGCAACGGGCTGCGATTGCCCGGGCATTGATCTCTAACCCTCAGATCCTTCTAGCTGATGAACCAACCGGGAACCTGGATGCTGATACCGGTGGCGAGGTCATTCGTCTGCTTCTGGAACTGAACCGAGATGATAAGTTGACCATCGTGATGGTGACGCACAACCGGGAAATGGCGATGTTGACGGGGAATGTGCTTCACATGCAGCGAGGCAAGCTCATCACTGCACAAGAAGCGGGACAGGCAGCCCCACCGGGAATAGAAAGACTAAAGCTCAGTGCCTGAAGCGTTGGAGTACGGCATAATTCCCGTTCGGCTGAAGCTGCTGCTCCAACGAAGCCAACTACGGAAAGTGACACCATGAAAGTCTACATCGACGGCAAGTTTTACGACAAGCAAGACGCCAAGATCTCCGTTTACGACCATGGCCTGCTTTACGGCGATGGAGTCTTTGAAGGCATTCGAGTTTATCATGGTAAAGTCTTCAAACTGAAGGCCCACGTCGAACGTTTATTCGATAGTGCCAAGGCAATCAACCTGGTTCCACCCTGGACCCAACGGCAAGTTGCAGAATCGATCCTCGAGACAGTAAGGCTCAGCCCCGGTTGTGAATACCTGCGCCCCATCATCACTCGTGGCGTGGGCAATCTGGGTATTGATGCCCGTAAGTGCGAGCGGCCTACGCTGATTGTGATTGCGGATACGATCAGTCTGTATCCGAAGGAAAGCTATGAGCTTGGTCTGAATGTCGCGACCGTGGCTACCGTTCGGAATCACCCTGCAGCGACCAATGCCCGGGTGAAGTCGCTCAATTATTTGAACAACGTGATGGCCCGGATGGAAGCGACTTTAAGTAACTGTCAGGAAGCGTTGATGCTGAATCACAAGGGTGACATCTCGGAGTGTTCAGGTGATAACATCTTTCTGATCAAACGCGGTGAACTTTACACACCTTCCATTGATGCAGGTATTCTTGATGGAATCACCCGGCGTTGCGTAATCAACCTTGCCTTGCAGCAGGGCATCAAAGTGCATGAATGTACTCTCTCCCGGTTCGATGTCTTCACCGCTGACGAGTGCTTCCTGACCGGCACCGCTGCAGAAATTGTTCCCGTAGCCACCGTGGATGGTCGTAGTATTGGTACAGGGAAAGCTGGCCCGGTGACCAAGAAGCTCTGGGCCGCTTATCGTGAGATGACGAATGAGCCTGAGGATAAGGTGAGTTCGATTGAGGGGTAAGCACCATGTCAACTGCAGCACAGCTTGTCTACGAAAAGGCACTTCTGCTTACTGATGAAGAACGCAAGCAGGTCGTTAAAGACTTGCTTGATACCTTTGAGTATGACGACTTCGATTTTGAAATTGACGATGACCTGTCTAATGAACTCAAGAGTCGGCTGGATGATATGCAATCCGGCAAGGAAACAGGCATCCCTTGGGAGGAAGCCCGTAGAGAAATATTTAAGGACTGATCAATGGCTCGAACACTGGTCATTCATCAGCTTGCCAAGAAGGAAATGAGAAAGGCCTATCTCTGGTACAAGAAGCGAAGTGTAATTACATCTGGAAGATTTCGAGAGATGATTGACGATGCCATGTTGAGAATAGCTGAAGATCCTTCAATTCATCAGAAGTACCTGCACGGAATGAGTGTATATGTTTTGAAACGATTCCCTTACTTCATCGTCTTCTGGTTTGATGATTATGTGGTCAAACTTGTTTGTGTCAGTCACAAGAAGCGAAAACCGGGCTATTGGTACAAGAGACTGTTCTCATCGTGATAGCTTTCTGAAAACCTCACACACAATAGGCGTCGTTTCGGGCCCGCAGCTGTTTTCTTCCCCGTACTGGTCTTTCTTGCGGCCGTAGCAGAAGGGGGCTTTCTGGTCCCATTGGCGTTTAGGAACAAAGTAGCCTATCTCATCGTTGGCTAAGCCTAAGAGCATCTTGTGCTTGGCTGACATGTTCGAAAAAATTGTCGGTTCGATAGGAGCATTGGGGAAGTCTGCCCCCGGATCAGCGGGATCAGGTGTGCCGCCGAGAACGGTTTCAGGGTAGATCTCGCCTGGGATGCAAGCGATCTGCACTTCGCCGAAGGTGAGCAGACTCACTTCGGTCTGCATGGCTATCTCGCCTGTCGAAATGCGAGGTGGAAGTTTATCACCAACCTTCAATGGATCGCCATTCCATCGGTAGGCATCACGATCCAGTACCCCCATCGTTCTGCCTGCTTTGTAGAGTGGGTTGGCAAGGGGGATGTAGAACTCCTGCCTCTTGAATTGTAGCGGTGTCAGGTTCACTGTCGTGGCATTGACCAAAGCCTGGTCTGCGACCTTGGCCAGTTGCTTGCCATATTCGATGGTCTGGGCGAGAGATTTGTCAGGAAGCAGAGTACCTTGCTCGTCTCGAATCTGTATGCCTAGCGTGGTCAGCAACCCTCCAACAGTACCTGTGAAGTAGGCGACCGGGCATTGATGTTTCTTCTGCAAAGCTTCACAGCAGTAGCCAACATAGTCTGCACTGATCTTGGTGTTTTTGTCAGCCAGCGTTTCGGGATGGCAGTGCCAATTCACAAGGATACCCAGCGGCTTGCCATCGGGCTTCTCGAACTTGATCACGTAGAGATCATCATGCAGGATGTACGGCTCTCGTTTGTCAATCAGCAGTTGAGGAGCCTTCTGGCTACCGAACTTGGCGGTAGCATTGGCGAGATTCTTCTCCGCAGCTTGCACGGCTGCAATGGCTTGCTCTTCCACTCGTTTCAAGTAAGTCGGGTTGATGCCATTCTTGAATGGGTTTGGGCCCCAAAGTCCCATGGTATCGGGGCCTTCATGATTGTGGGTGCTGCTGACGACGACGTGAGCGAACCCAGGTAGTGCTGCACGAACATTGAGGGCATTGGGATAGAAGAAACCGACGATATCGAGTGAAACGAGTGCGATCTTGGAGGTTCCATCGCTGAGGACCACAGCCCGAGCAAACAATGGGTCTTGAACGCCATCTGCGATCCGGTTCTGACCGAAGCCTGCCATATAGACGGGTGGCTTATCCTTACCCACTTCCGGAGTGATATCCTTCTCTGCAAAGCCTACCTGCAACACCGCTGCAACTTGTGCGGGTACAGTGCTTGAGGAAGCCGACCAGCTAGAAGCCCAGGCTCCGAAGATCATCAGGCTAGTGGCAGTGCAGGCAATGAGTAGGCGAATCATCTGATTACCGGGGTGAAACTTGGCAGGCAGATTGTACCTTACTCACAAGTCACCTGCCAAGCAGAGAATTGAAGTGTATGCTTCCTGCCCCTGAATATCCCAAGCCTGACTATGGTATCGATGCTCCCGGAGTGGTTCGGTACTTCACTCTTGGCGGTGCCACGGCCATCTTGCTAGCAATCATTTTGTGGAGGCTAGGGCATGAACTGCCTGCCGTCTTGAGTCAAGTCGTTGCACCGATGCTCTTCTACCCTGGTATTAGCCTTCTGCTCACCGGCGTAGTCATGCTCTATGGCAGCAAATGGGGGAAGTTGGCAATCCGAGACACCATCATTCAGCAATTAACACTTCAAGGTCATGAACAGGTGCTCGATGTCGGTTGCGGCCGTGGCTTACTGCTTGTTGGTATTGCCAGCAAGTTAAGCACAGGGCGAGCTGTGGGCATAGACCTTTGGCAAACCGCCGATCAGTCAGGAAATGCCATCACCACCACGGAAGAAAATACCAGGCGGGCCAATGTAGCTGAGCGAGTTGAACTGCACACAGGTGACATGCGTGAGTTACCATTTGCGGATGGTCGGTTTGATGTCGTCGTCAGCAGCTGGGCGATTCATAATTTACCCACCAAGGAAGGTCGACAACAGGCGATCAAGGAATGCTGGCGGGCACTGAAGCCAGGTGGCATGTTTGCCATCGTTGATATCTCTTACACTGCTGAATACGAAGCCAAGTTCAAGAAGCTGGGTTGTACTATCCTCAAAAAGCAAGGGCCTTACTTCACATTCCTCATCCCCAGTTATCTGCTCATTGGCAGGAAGCCATAAGATAACGGAAAGGAGTCGTGCAATGTCGAATGAGACACCACCACCAGGTGTGAGTGGAAAATGGCTGGTGATCGTAATGGTACCGTTGATCCTGATCAGCTTTGTCTGGCTGGCATATACCAGACTGAACTTTACTCATCCAACAGCCATCTCGACTGACCATCTTCCTCCACGGGCTACTTCTTCGGCGAAGTAGCTTGCGGAGCAGTAGCGGCTGGTGCTGTAGGTTGCACAGCGCTGAGTGGTGGTGAAGCTACTTTCCTGACTACAGGCTTGCTGTCCGGGCCAAGTACCAGATGAGGTGTATAGGGTCCCAGTTTCTCGGTGCCATACACACGAGCATAGTAGATGAGCAAGCCATGCACAGCATGGTAGATAGCTCCGCCATCAATCGGTTCATCTTTCAGCTTGTGAACCAATTCCGTCAGATAGCTGGCAGCTTGTTCCATCCAAGGTTCACGCAATTCCTTGTCTGTGCATGCCAATGCAAGCCATTCAAAGATATGACCTGTCGTGGAAAGGCGAACGGCTGGGTTAGCTTCATCCCCTTTTCTCTCAAAATAGTTCGTCGAGAAGGAGCCATCAGGATTGCGAGAGTTCTTGACCGAGGTTCTCAAAGTCGCCATCTTTTCCGAGGTCTTCTTCCAGACACCTATCAGCTTGCCACCGTTCTTGAGATGGACATGGAGAGCCCAACTCAAACCGTACAACCGATGAGTGCCACCACAAGCAAGAGGCAGCTGCCCAATCTTAATAGTCTCAGCCGAATCTAGTGGTGAAGTGAGTTCATAGTTCACCATATCTTCAACGGTCAAGGTCTCGTTGAACTGATTGGTCCAGTTCAGTGCTGTACCTTCGTACTCTGCGATGATGAGAAGTGCCCAGGCCAGTTCCTGCTTACGGGTAACGCTGGCACGAAACTTGGTGTAAGCAATAAAGTCTGCGAAAGTGTAGTCTTTGCCATCCACTTTGAAGGGAAGCGACTTGGGAACCCCCCACTGAGCCATCTCACAGACAAATTGATCCTGGTGTCCTTGAGCAAAGAAGCGAGTTTCGTCACTGGCAGTAAATACATCCAGGCCTTGCCCTCTGTTATCGAACCGGAGCCCTTTCATTACGTGGCCGAGTCGAATGTAATCAAGGGCTTTCATGATGGGCTTATCTGTCTTGAGATCAAAAAGCTCAAGCTCAGGCCCGAGACCGAGGATGCCATGAAAAACAGTCCAAAAGCCATGATCGACGCTGAGTTTACGCTTGATGATAAGATCGAATGCTGCATCCATTCGCTTCTGAAGCGGATCTATCGTGGCAGTAACTGTAGCTGTCGGGGCACTTTTGACAGGTGGCGGAGCAGGTGGGCAACCGGTGCATGCCAGTGCCAGGAGAGCCAGTGAAATCGAAGTTAGGATACCAGCCGAGCGCATGCAACGATCCTTCCGAGGACAACTGAGAGTCTGTAGCTATTATGCCTTACGCTCTGCCATTGACCAAGCGGGACAACGGAGAAAGCACCCAGTTCCATTCGTCATCAGTAAGATACACAAGGCATAACAGGAAGAAGACAGGGCCGAGCAGTGGTATGGGATAGATGATCATCAGCCCGATCATTCCTGCGACCGCTCCACCCAGTAGAACTACCCGAGCATACCCAGTCCGCCAGGCGAACGTAGGGAAGAAGATTTGCCAGACAAGTACACAATAGGCGGCAAAGCTGATCGTGTTCAGATAGCCGAACGAGCGAGCCTTCATGTCATTGATGGCATCCACCGATAGTGTTGAAGTTCGGTTCATCGGATACCAGAATGCGACGCCAGACCACCATTCCATGAGCTGAAGCTTATGTAAGCCCATCATGACAATAGCCATGGCTACATGAAGCTTCATCAATCGAATCGTTACGGTTGCTGCACTGCTGAAGGTGTCCGTATCGTCGTGCTTCAGACAATTCCACAGCCAGTGACGTGATGAACCTAACACCAGTTCGAGTGGGTTGGTGGCATTCAGCAAGCCAAAGAGTACGTAGCCGATCATGAGATAGAAGTAGATCAATCGCAGGAATACATCGGTATCTGCTTCGATGAGTGGATTGGCTGTAAATGAAACGATGATAAGCCAGGAGAGGATTGACGTCAGGCGAGTAAAGATACCTAAGGTGAAGAGCGTGAGGACAAGGATCGATCCCCAGTAGAAAGCAGTAAGCAGTGTTGCATCGTGTGCCACCAGATACAGAAGTGACCAGCTCTGGTTGTCTGCCAGGCTGCCTGCTTCAATGAAGGCAGCACGGTCGAACCAGCCTTCGTAACTGAAGAAATCATGCACGTGACCGGCGTAGGAGAGCAGCCAGACGATACAGATGATGCCGAACAGCACACGGAGTGCATGAAGGCTCAGAGGCGAACGGCCCAGGAACCAGAAATTGTTCCAGTGCGAGAGCAAGCCAGCGCCCAGTTCATTGGAAGACAGTCGTTGACTCACGGGCGTAGCTCTCCATAGCTCGAAGTGAAACCGCGAAATATCTCAGGCGAAGGTGCAGTCTGTTCGTATAGAACCGTGGGATTGACCGGATCGTACCAGGAACGAAGCAGTTCCACCTTAGCATTGGGCTGCTGCCTTTGCATGTGCCTGACATATGCCTTGGCAACAATGTACTGCCAATTGTTAGGCTGCATGAAGTTCTGATTGCGTGGAACTTCGTTGGGGTCTTGCTCTTTGAGAACGAGCTTGTGGTCGCTCTCATTCACCCAGTAACGAACAGTCGGTAATTTCTGCCCAGGTGCTGCGATAATCACACTTTGCTGAGGAGGCAGGGGAATATCATTCCCAAGTTGCTGTGCCAGCAATCGCTGCCGATACTGGATAGCAGAGGAGGCTTCGGGATCAGGAAATTTCTGCCGACCGATGACCTTGCCTGCATCGTCGCGCTGGATCAATTCAGCATTAATTTCGAGACCTTCCTGGCGAAGTGAATTGAACCGAAAGGGGAAGGTGACTTTGACGTACTGCTGATAGTTGTTCGCGAAATCAAAGGCTCTCCAGGCAGCAGTAGCGAACGGTGCAGCATCCGCTTCACTGGTTGCATTGCCACCAGGCAGCGCCCACGGACCACTGACCACATTCAGCGCAGAAGCAGCTGCACAATAGAGATGCAGCAACACTAATACACTCCCCAGCACCATCACCCAGGTAGGTGGCAGCACAGGTGGACTTTGTCGAGCCATTCCAACACTCCAAAACGTACCCTAGTGGGATACCCGATTAGGAGGTTTGCTGCAAGGCGGACTAGAGGTCCTTAACGAGGTCGTGGAATGCTTTTTGCAACTGTAGTGTGAATGCGCCCGGCTTACCATCTGCAACTGGCTTACCATTGAGGGTGGTAATGGGCAACACTTCCGAAGTAGTACCGGTAAGAAACAGCTCCTGTAATTGAGGTAACTCTTCCACATGCAAGTGCTTCTGTTCGACCGGTAGACCTAGCTTCTGAATCAGTGACAAGACAACTGATCGGGTAACACCGGGTAGTATCTCTGGAGTAAGTGGCCCAGTGCGAATCTTGCCCGCAACCACACCAAAGAGGCTGGTTCTGCTACCTTCGGTGATCGTGCCATCGGGGCGTACCAGGAGTGCTTCACGTGCGTCCTGTTCTTTGGCAGCCTGAAAGGCAAGGACGTTACCCAACAGATTGGTACTCTTCACATCGCAGCGATGCCAGCGGATATCGGGTTGGGTTACTGCTGCTACTCCCGTCTTCCGTAGCGGACCATACGGGTCAGTAAATTCTTCGACAAAGAAGAACTCCGTGGGTAGAGTTCCCGCTGGGGGGAAGTGATGAGTGCGGCTTGGCCCAGCACCACGGGTGATCTGAATGTAAATGAACGCTTCACGGAACGGACCAGCAGCGATCGTCTCTGCCAGACGCTGTTGCAATCGATTGAGATCAATGGGGCCAATACGTAGTTCTCGCAAGCTCCGTTCCAGCCGCTGCATGTGCAAGTCGAGGAAGCGAGGCTTGCCGTTCAGTGCATGAATGCCTTCGTAAACCGCATCCCCGAAGAGAAAGCCGCGGTCAAGGGCAGGCACCATCGCGGTTGCCAGGGGCTGAATCACACCATTGATATTGGCAAGTGGTGCGGGCATGACTACTCCGTGGTCAGCGAGACGATATGAACTGCTTTGCTGATGACTTCCGGATGATGCGCCTGATCGATGTTGGCTTCATCCAGCACACCTATACAGGAAAGCTGGCGGTAATCATCGTTAAAATCAAGACCATAACCAATGACGAAGAGATCAGGAATCTCGAAGCCGGTGTAGTCGGGCTCGAAAGGCACCTCCTGCCTGCCCCGTTTACGAAGCAGCACACCCACCTTCAGAGATGCAGGGGAAAGGCTTTGCAGGAACTCCACCACCCCACTCAGAGTGCGGGCCGTATCGAGAATATCATCAAGCAGAATGACATGACGACCTGCTACATCAGGCACAAGTCCGGGCAGAATATCGAGTGTACCTGGTCGAGTAGCAGTACCACGATAGCTGGACGCTCTCAGGAAGCCGATGCGGGTGGGCATCTTGAGTTCACGTAGGAGATCAGCCATGAACATCAAGCTGCCATTGAGGATGCCGATGAGGGTGATCGGTTCGTTGCCGAAATCGACAGCGATCTCGTGGGCCATCTCTTCGATACGTTTGTGAATCTGGTCCGGCGTGAGAAGCACTTGCATGGAACGTGTTCCGAGGGTCTGTCATCATCATAGGAATGCTGTGACGCGATGCCTGTGCTGCCTGTAGAATTAGGGGCATCATAATGAGAATAGCTATGGCGTGGTGGAGCAAAGCAGCGAATGGTAAATGGGAGACCTGTGAAGTGGGTGGGCACGAAGTGCGCTATTGGTTGCCGACGAAACGAACTGGGCCGTTCGCATTGCTATTTCTGCATGATGTGGATAGCAAGCCACTTGAAGACGTACCCGGTGCAAGACAATTGATGGAGAAGCTGAATTGGCCTATCATCTGCCCGCAGGCCAGTGAAAGTTGGTGGCTGGATCGCATCGTGACTGACTTCGATGCGACGGTTTCGCCCATGCATTGGCTACTAGAGCAAGTTGTGCCATGGGCGATGCAGCGGTTCACCATACCCCCTCGTGGTCTTGCACTGCTTGGTATCGGCATGGGAGGACAGGGCGTACTGCAACTGGCATTTACCCAAGGTGAACGGTTTCCCGTAGTCGTCAGTTTGCAGGCAGCCATTGCCTTTGATCAACTGTATGGTCAGGGAACGTGCCTGGATCAGTGCTACACATCACCAGAACATGCCAGGCAATATACCGCTGGGATGTTGGTGAATCCTCATCAAACATCTAAATCGCTGTCTCTCATCGCTCATCCCAACGACCCGCTCTGGTATCGAGGCAATGACCGATTGCGTGAGAAGTTGGTTGCAGTAGGAGTACCCGCTATTGTTGGAGTACCGCCTTTAGGCGGCGCGGGAGCGGGAAGTACTCTCACCGTCGAGCCGGCTAAAGCCGGTACTCCAACTGGAGGTACACCGACTTGGTGGGAGGAGCAATTGGGGTTTGCTTCAAAGTACATTCAGGCAGCCATGCAGGCGGAGAGTCGTCGTTTGCTATAGAATCATAGGCAACTCATGGAGCGAGAGATGACCCCTGATCCATTGCCGATGCTGACCGCCAAGCTGGTGGAGACCTATGCAACAGGCAACACCGCCAGCTATCTCGGTCAGTATCCGTTACCAAGCCGGGAAGCGATCAAGGGCATTCTCGACGATCTCTTTGAACTCATGTACCCCGGCTACGGCCGTCGGCAAAACTTGCACCTGGGCAACATCACCTATCATGTCGGTGATCTGCTGGACAGTTTGATGGAACGGATCGGGCGACAGATTGCCCGTGCTTTACGACATGATCCCAAGTGCCCCGAAGCATCCACTGATGTCGAAGTGATAGCCCGGCTGAAGACGCGGCAGTACCTGGGCATGTTGCCCACCATACGCAAGCAATTACAACTCGATGTGCAGGCTGCACACGATGGCGACCCTGCTGCAACGGGAACAGCTGAAGTCGTCTTTTGCTATCCAGGCCTGTATGCGGTGACAGTCTATCGTTTGGCTCATTCACTACTTGGCTTACAAGTGCCTTTGATCCCCCGCATGATGGCGGAGTATGCTCACGGTGAAACAGGTATTGATATTCACCCTGCAGCAGTCATCGGCCCCCGGTTCTTTATCGACCATGGAACTGGCGTGGTGATTGGGGCCACCTGCATCATCGGTGAGCAGGTGACTCTTTACCAAGGTGTGACGCTCGGCGCCTATAACTTCCCGAGAGATGACAGTGGCAGCCTGATCCGCACCACCAAGCGGCACCCCACCCTCGAAGATCATGTTATCGTTTATGCCAATGCCTCTGTTTTAGGTGGCGATACTATCGTGGGTCATCACAGCATCATCGGCTCGAATGTTCGACTATCTCATTCCATCGCGCCTTATTCGAGCGTAGTGATTGGTGAGCCATCGCTACGCATTCGAACCAAGAATCAGCCAAACGATAACTTACAGTTTGATATTTAACAACGAGGCACGCATGCTTTCTCTTCTATTCTCAATAGTGTTTGCCGTTACACCAGAAGGTCAAGAGTGGCCACAATGGCTCGGCCCTCAGCGGGATGCGATCTGGCGAGATACGGGAATCATCGACAAGTTCCCCGAAGGTGGGCTCAAGCCACTTTGGAGGGTGCCGATTGGAACGGGATATGCCGGGCCTGCGGTGGCACTGGGTAAAGTCTACATCAATGACCGCACGTTGAAAGCTGGTGTAGAGAAGCCTAAGAGCGACTTCGCTCGAGCAGGACTTCCTGGTAAGGAAGCCATTTGCTGCCTGGATGCATCGTCAGGCAAAGAACTATGGAAGCACGAGTACGACTGCACCTACGACATCAGCTACTCTTCCGGCCCACGTTGCACGCCAATCGTGCATGACAAGAAAGTCTATTCGCTGGGGGCGATGGGGGATCTGCTCTGCCTGGATGCGGTTAAGGGGACGGTGCTCTGGTCACACTCCTTTCCCAAGGAATATGGAGTGAAAAGCCCAGTGTGGGGTTGGTCTGCTTCGCCTCTACTGGATGGCGACAAGCTCATCTGTATCGTCGGCGGCAAGGACAGCGTTGCTGTTGCCTTCCACAAAGATAGCGGCAAGGAACTCTGGCGAGCACTCAGTGCAGCCGAGCCAGGCTACGCTCCGCCTGTCATCTACACTCTCGGTGGAACCAGGCAGCTCATCATCTGGCATCCCGAATCGATCAACAGCCTGAACCCCGAGACGGGCGAAGTCTTCTGGTCGCATCCCTTCAAAGTGCAAGCAGGCCTCAGCGTACCGATGCCTCGCGACTTGCCGGGCGACCGGCTGTTCATCACTGCCTTTTACAATGGGCCGGTGATGCTCAAGATCGAACCGGGAGAGAAGCCCAAGGCTTCGCTGCTATGGAAGGGTAAGAGCAACAGTGAAGTGCGAACCGATGGTCTGCATTCGATCATGCCCACCCCCTTCATCATGGATGGTCACATTTATGGCATCTGTAGTCATGGACAGTTACGATGCCTGAAAGTAGAAACGGGCGAACGGGTGTGGGAATCGATGAAAGCCACCGAAGCAGGTCGGATGGCCCGCTGGGCCAATGCGTTCCTCGTTCAGCATGAGGAGAGCAAGAACTTCTTTATCTTCAACGAGAAGGGCAACCTCATCATCGCCAAGCTCTCACCAACAGGTTACGAGGAGTTGGGCAAGTGTAATTTGGTAGAACCTACTCAAGTGGCGAATGGTCGGGACATTGTCTGGACACATCCAGCATTTGCGTACAAGTGTATCTTTGTGCGAAATGATAAAGAGATTGTGTGCTATTCGCTGGCGAAGTGATTGTTGATTGTCGTTGCTGCCTGCCAGAGGCAGGCAACAAAGCGTCCCCGGCCAGAGGCCGGGGAAAGAAAATATCACTACTTGCTGCCACCAGTCGTTTGTAGCGTGGGCAGGCTCACTGTCTTCACCAGTGAAATATCTTTGCCTGCAAGCTTGGCTGCCTGCTCGGTTTCAACGGTGAACGAGAGCAGCACCTGGTCGCCCCGTGGGCCAGCGACAAGGTAGGCGATCTGCTGCATCGAAAGATCGCTGGCTGAACCAGTCGTAGAGACTTTGCCAATCCAGAATCCGGGTGAAGATTCGAGAGTAGTCTTCTCCAGCACTTTATCGATCTTGAAGCCCGGCGCTTCGTGAACCAGCTTTTCTACTTCATCCAGGCTCAGGTGTTCGCCAGGTTTGGCTGGAGAGAGATTGCTCAAGTTCATCTGGGCAATCAGTTCACCACGATCCAACAGGCGAAGAACGGTTTGCTTTTCGGTCTTGGTCACTACACCCCATTGGCGGTCATAGTTGAACGAGAAGCGGTTGGCAGCATCGCGGAATTCAAGCATCAGTAGGGCTGGTGGTGGCGTTGCTGGGATCGTAGCAGCTTTGCCATCGGTCACTTCGGTGAGAGCCAGGCCATGCTTCCAGGTGGCAGTGATCTCGGTTTCGACTTCGGAAGCAGGGTTTAGTGGCCCTTGTTCCTTGTTCTCGCGGTATCGCCAAGTGCAGCCGGTGAACTGTTTGGCCTCCAGGTTGTAGACAACGCCAGCGGCCATGCTCGCCTTGACGGTGCTGCCTCGACTGATTCCTTCGAGTTCGCCAGTCATGGTGATGACAGCGTGGCCTCGTTCGATCTTGTCGAACTTGCATTCGAGCTTGGCGGAGATGACTGCATCGACACCAGCAAGGGCCTGGGCAACGGGAAGGGTCACATCCCACTTATCACCAACAGCGACTTCCTTGTTCGGAAGCAAGCCATGAATAGCAAGCACATCGAAGTGTTCGCCTGTGATTTCGAGCTCTTCATCAGTAAGAGGACCAACAGGTGAATAGGTGATGGTCGGACCATCGGTGCTGAGCAGCGCGGTCTGGAAGCGACGGTCGCTTCGTAGTCCCTTGGAAATGGTCTTTTCCTGCAGGGTGATGTCAGCCTTGGCTGTGTTGTAGAACCGGCCTACGCTGCTGGGCTTGCCCTCGGTGACGGTCAAAACCCTTTCTTCAAAGTCGTGCTTGGCAGCAGCTTTGAGATCAAGCCCGACGACTTTCTCGCCATCACGCAGCTTGATCTTTCCGGTGAGCTTCATGTCGAGCCCGACATGCCAGCCATCGCCAGCCTTGTGTTCGTTCTTGAGGAGTGCCTTTTCCTGGGCTAGTCCGGTAGCAGCAAAACAGAGAGCCAGCACACAAATCCATAAGCGTCGCATGGTGTGATCCTTCACAACAACGTAGACGTGGCAAGATACCGCAACGTGGAAATGTGGTCAACCGGAGTCTGATGCATGGTGGAACGCAAAAACACCCTGACTTGAGGTCAGGGTGTTGCATGGTTCAAACAAAGAACTCAGCCTTCGCTAGATAGAAGCCTAGTTCGACTTCTTCATATCGGGCCGAATGTCGGCTAGTTCTTCCTTCACCGGAGCGTAGTGGCTAGGCTCCATGATGAAGCTGGCAGTACCGGAGGTGAAGTTACGCAGGTCGGAACTGTAGCCGAACAGGGTGGCCAGCGGGATGTAGGCGTGCAGTTGGGCACGGCCCTTCTCGAGACCAGAGTTCAGAATTTCACCACGACGACGGCTGGTATCACCGGTGAGATCACCAATGTACTGGCCGGGCGATTGAACGTTCACTTCCATGATCGGTTCGAGCAGCACAATGCCTGCATTGCGAGCCGCTTCCTGGAGGCATTGTTCGCCAGCAATCTGGAACGCGATCTGTGACGAATCGACAGGGTGTTCCTTACCGTCGAACAGGGTGCATTTGACGTTCACCACCTGGAACTTGTACTTGGTACCCTTGCGGCAGGCTTCGCGGAAACCCTTTTCGACCGAAGGAATGTACTGCGTGGGGACCACGCCACCAACCACTTCGTTAACGAAGTAGAGGCCGTTGGGATCGGGCTTTTCGCCGTTCTCTATCATTTCAGCTTCGATGGCATCGCGTTCTTCCTTCGTGAGAGGGTCAAAGCGACAGACAATACGAGCGAACTGACCACGACCACCAGTTTGCTTCTGGTGCTTATATTCCTGTTCGATCGACTTAGAGAGCGTCTGGCGATAGCTCACCATCGGCTTGCCCATGTTCACTTCGACCTTGAAATCTCGCTTCAGCTTGTGAACAGCGATTTCGAGGTGAAGCTCACCCATACCCGACATGATGATCTGGTTGGTTTCGTGATCGGTCACGCAGCGGAGCGTAGGATCATCACGCACCATCTTGGCAATGGCTTCGCTGAGCTTGCCTTCATCGGTGTTCTTCGTGGGCTCAAGAGCCTGGCTGATGACCGGTTCAGGGAATCGAATCTCTTCGAGGATCACCTGGTTCCTTTCATCAGAGAGGGTGTTACCTGTCTGGGTTTCCTTGATACCGACGAGACCGACGATTTCACCGGGGCCAGCGTATTCCAGGCGTTCACGTTCCTTACCGAACATCCGGTAGACGTGACTGATACGTTCAGTACGGTTCTTGGTCGTGTTCATGTAGGTGGTGCCTGGAATCAGCTTGCCACTGTAAACACGGGTGTACACCACGTCGCCGGTGGGTTCAGCAACGGTCTTGAAAGCGAGAGCAGCCATCGGCTCGGTTTCCAGCGCCTTGCGTTCGACGGTTTCTTTCTTGCCTGGAACCTGGCACTTGATGACACCACGTTCGCCTGGGTTAGGCATGAAGTCAACGACGCGGTCGAGGAGGTTCTGAACCCCCTGATACTTGAATGATGAACCACAAAGAACTGGATTGATTTTCATGTCCAGAGTGGCTTTTCGGATTGCCTTAATGAGCTGATCTTCGGGAACGGGCTTGCCTTCAAGCATCAGCTCAGCGATGGCATCATCATGCATAGAAACAGCATTGAGCAGTTTCTCTCGAGCTTCGTGAGCTTCAGCAGCGTACTGTTCGGGAATGTCGGTAACCAGCAGCTTCCAGTGCTTGGCATCGCCAGGGTCCTTCGCCACCATCTTCATACGAATGACATCGATGATGCCTTCGAAGTTGGCTGGCCCCTGCCCTGCAGGGATAGCACACAGGGCAACGTTGGCCTGCAGTTTTTCTTCCATTTCCTTGACGGCGTTGTAGAAGTCCGCACCGATACGATCGAGCTTATTCACGTAGGCCATGCGTGGCACGTTGTACTTGTTGGCCTGGAACCATACAGTTTCCGACTGCACTTCCACGCCACCCACGGCGCAGAAAACGACCACGCCACCATCGAGAACGCGCAGGGAGCGTTCGACTTCAGCGGTGAAATCGACGTGGCCTGGGGTATCGATGATGTTGATCTGATGATCACGCCAGGAAACGGTGACAGCAGCGGAATAGATCGTGATGCCACGAGCTGCTTCTTCAGGATCGAAGTCAGTGGTGGTATCGCCTGAATCGACGTCGCCCATTTTGTGCTTGGCGCCGGCGTAATACAGAATTCGCTCGGATGTGGTGGTTTTGCCCGCATCCACGTGAGCGATAATGCCAATGTTCCGTAGTTTCTCGATGGACATCTCTTCGCTTCCCTGATTTCTCTTGTCTAACGCCGGAGACTATCGTCTCACGGCTTCGTGCTCGTTGAAATAAACAAAACCCGCCTGATGGCTCCCCCCTCTTGGGACAGTCACCTGGTGGGGTGCTTGGGCTTCATGATGTCACCCGGTACTGCCTGGTGGGGTGAACGAGTCTGGTGACAGGATGTGCAACGAGGGTGAGAACGCAAACTCTCGCCATTGCAAGAGGGGCAGACGTACACCAGATGAAATAAGTATAGGAGAGGCCACGGAAAAGGGAAGGTCAGGTGAGATGGGGAAGTCTTCGGCTCTAAATCGATTCTTCATCATCGAGAGCAGCCAGATATTCAATGATGGCATCACGAATATTGTCTATTGCTTCCTTCTCGTCTGCCCCTTCTGACCAACAGCCGGGTAAGGCTGGCACGTGAATGCTAATCCCTTCTTCAGAACGTATGAGCTTGACTTTGTATCGCATGTGAGTCCCATTCATTTCATTGATTATGTCCGCACCTTTGAGCCAATGCAAGGCGAATGAAACGCATGCACGGACCATGTGAAATTGAAGTACGCAAGAAAATAATGCAATTCTCCAACTAACCTGGTTACAATCTGGCAACTCAATGAGTAGCGAGGGATTGCACATGCGTTATGTTGTGGCGTGGTTGTTATTGTGGCCTTTTGGTGCAGCTGCTCAGGATTCCTCGATATTGCATGGTCGGGTAGTGGATAGTGCGGGGAAGCCGATTACTGGTGCGAAAGTGTGGGCGGTGTTGCCCGGGAGCCTCGTTGCTTCGCATGATACTAAGCCACTTTCGGAAACGGTGACAAATGCAGAGGGGAAGTTCAAAGTCTCGTTCTCCGGAGACTGGCGAAACAGCAGTACCCTCAACCAGGGACATCCTGGCATTCTGGCGTATCACCCCGACTATTCCGTGCAGGCTCTAGCCATTCACCGGGATACCAGCTTTCCCGAAGTGCCGATCACGTTGACGCTGAAGCCTGCTGAGACCTGTTCGCTCATAGTCTGGAACAGCGAACTGAAGCCGATCTCCCAAGTTACTGCCAATATGGAATCGATCACGGCTGAAGTGCTGGCGAACGTTCCGCCGACTGCTTCGCTGGAAGTGAAGAACTCTTTCGCCAGGCAGCCGGTGCATGGTGCGTTTGCGGGGGCACGGTGGGGTTTGACTCACTTCCTCGCATTGCCCGCGGAACTTCGGAAGAAGTTCACCTCCACCAGCGATGCAGCAGGCAAGTTCACCTGGACTGGATTAAATCAGCAGCAGATGCACTACCTCTCGATCAGTCTGCCTGATGGGCTTGATATCAAGGTGGTGAAGTCGCCTTACAAGATTGCAGAAGCCTGGCCGAAGGGAGTCGTGCTTCCTGCCCAGGTCAAGCTCGAAGGTACGGTGAAGGCACTCAAGCCGGAGATGTTGACCGATCTCAAGATGCCTTTCTATGCGATGAGCGTACAAACCAAGGTGTTGAAACTGGAGAAGGACAAGCTGACACCAACGCCAAGCAATGATGTCATCATCCAGGCACAAGCCAATGTCACCGTTGATAAGGGTGGACAGTATTCTGTCTTGCTGATCGAAGGATATCCTGGCATGCACAGCATGGACATCCATCGGGAGGGCCACTTGCTGCTGGCGAAAGAACAGGGTGGCAGTGCCATGCTGAAAGCAGGGAAGCCGGGCAAGCTGGATCTGGAATTCAAACCCACCGTACAAGTGGAAGGCTTGATCCAGGATCTGGCGGGCAAGCCACTCGCTGGCATCAAAGTGGTAGCTGGGTTGAATTGTATTCAGTCTACTGCACAATTGACGACAGATGCGAGCGGCCGCTATCACTGCCAGGCTGTTCCCGGCGAGTGCCAGTTCTATGGAGTTACCGGGGAAGCTGTCCCCTACCTGAATGCCCGGGACTTGTTCCAGTACAAGACGACGATACCGACAGATGCCAAGACGTTCACGATGCCAGTGATGAAGTTGCCTACGTGGACGACGGTCGAAGGGCAACTGCTGGGGGAAGACCAGAAGCCTCGCCAGGGTGCTGTGACGGTTCGCTGGCTCGCCCCGGCTGCCCAGTTGATGGAACTGAAATTCCAGAACATCACCACAGATGCTGAAGGTCGGTTTCAGATCAAGCGTCTCGATCCGCGGCATCCCATTACGGTCAAAGCCATTGCAGGTGACCTGACAACGGAGGCCCCGGTGACCATTGCCACCAGTGCATTCTCGAAGCCGTTGCAGGTGATGGTGAAGCCTGCCCAGCGAACGGCGGGCAATGGGATCATCAGATCGAACGACAAGCCACTGGCCAATGCAACAATCACACTCTGGTGGAAGCCTCCGACTTCGGCTTTGCACTATGAGCCACCACCAAGGCTAAATGCACCAGCGGTGGGGCAAGCTATTCCCATCGAAGATTTGCCGATGCGGACGGGCACCTTACCGGTGTTGCCTGTCGAGCTGCCAAGTGTCATCACGACTAATTCCCAAGGTGAATATCAGCTGCCAGCCATTCTTGATGGCGATGGCAGCTTCCAGGTGGAAGCGAGCAAGCCGGGCTACATCAGCACGAAGTCAGCCTGGGTAACAGTGACTAACCCGGGCTTGATGCCATTACCACCATTGGATTTGGCCGAACGTCGATTACTAGCTGGACAGGTAGTTAATTCCGCAGGCAAGCCCATCATTCAGGCTGCATTGATCTATCACGATGCCACGGGAAAGGTACGACTGAAAACCGATGTAGCAGGCAACTTCAAAACCGATCAAGCCATCAGCAACGAAGGCTATGTGATTGCCAGCGCTCCGGGGTATCGCACCAATGGCATGCTGATCAAGAACAGTTCTCAGCTGATCCGACTGACACTGGTTTCGCTGAATGAGAAGCCAACAGTACCGATGCCCACCCTGGCTCATCCGATGCCTCTCGCTGAACGGAAGAAGCTCTTCCAGGAACTCTTCGCACCTGTGATTGCTAGCGCCAGGAAGAGCACGGACGACAACGCCAAGTACGGTCCGTTTACACGCCTCATCCAACAGGATCCGGCCCAGGCGTTAGAGACCATCACCAATCACCCCTTCAAGACAGGCTGGATGCAGGACTACCTGAAGGCCAACATCGCCAGGCGACTGGCTCGCGAGTCCCTCGAAGAGGCTCGCACTATTGCCGACAGCATTACTGAAGCGAACACACGCTCGGGAACCTATCTCGACTTCGCTCAGCAACTACCGGCTGACAAGGTGGCACAGAAGAAAGACCTGCTGGCCCAAAGCCTGATCCATGCCCGTGCGGAAGCTGATCCTTCCAAGCGTCTGCTGTACACTGCTAAAGTTGCCAGTCAGCTTCTGCTCATTGGCGAGACCGAGCAGGCAACCCGCATCCTGCGTGATGCCCAGGCTGCTGCGGAACAGTTGCCGACATCGGGTTGGGGAGCGTATGCCCGTGGATCGTTCGCGGAAGACCTCTCGAACATTGACCCGATTGCAGCAGAGAAGCTATGTGATGCTATCGAAGATGCTCGTGAGAAGACCAGACACCTTGGAAACCTGGCCCACCTGCAGTCCGGCAAGCAGCCTGACCAGGCAGAGCGATTGCTTCTCAAAGGAGCATCGCCGGAGAGCAACGAGTTTGAATACGCCCGCTATGCCATGCGTCTCTGCTATCGGATGGCACCGGTCGATCTCCCTCGAGCGGTGGCCATCGCAGAACGGATGAAAACCATGCATCATGGTAAAGCGGAAGCCTTCGCCCAGATGGCCCGGGCATTGGTGGCAACGCAGCCCAAGGAAGCGGAGCAGATGCTGCGACGAGCTTTTGCTGTGCTGAAAGACAAGGCACGAGATGCTGAATCGGACTTCACCAACATCGTAGACTGTGCCACGGTTGCAGCGAGTTTCCTGCCGGTTGCCGAAATGATCGACCCATGTCTGGTGCCCGAGTTCTTCTGGGAAACGCTGTCGATGCGACCCGATGCGGTGCAGGCTGCAAGCGTGCCTTATGCCAAGAACAAACCAGCGCAAGGCGACTGCACCATGGTATTGTTCCTGGCCCGGTATCATCATGACATCTGCAAGCTGCTACTCGATCAACATGCCGAACTGATGATGCAGGCCACTGATATAGATGCAGCTCAGTTCTTCGCTGGCACTGCACTGGTGAGCCCCTCGCAACTGGCAACCCGGATCAAACCCATGCAGTTGCGTGGTCGTGCCGATCATTATCTGGATGTAGCGCTGGGGATGCTGCTTCTCGATGGTGAGCCACTGTGGAAAGAAGTCCATCGGCGATTATTCATGTGGTATCCCGATTCGGTCGATTTCTAAGGAATGCCAATGCTCTACTGGCTACTGTCGCTGTGCCTCGTGCAACCACCTGCAAGTGAAGAGTGGAAGTATGTGGTGCCTGCGCGGGAGGATGGGTTTCACCACCCTGCCCTGCGGTTACTACCTCTCACGACGACCAAGCCAGCAGATGTCGAAGAAGAGGTCAAGTATCAGGGAACCACCCGTCCCTATGGGCAGTTCCACTTCGGCAACGCCCTCTCGACCCGTATCTGCGTGGTGCTTGATGTACATAGTGATGGCAAGGTCGATCTCTACCTTGATGCCAACCGCAATCGGTTGATTGAAGCCAGTGAACGACTGCCGGCAGGCACTGAATGGGAGGTGCCTCTCGATGTCGTCATCACTGAGAAGACGAGCCAGACCCGGTACCCTCGCAAAGTCCTCTTCAGGTACGGCAAGGCAACGAAAACGCTCAGCTACGCCACCTGTGGCTACATGTCCGGAAACATCAACACCGAGGACGACACCCTGCCCGCCCGACGAGTCGATGCCGATGGCAATGGCCTGTTCGCGGACACGCAGGATCGGCTCTGGATCAACCTGACGCTGGCCCAGGAATGGGATGCGGTTCAGCACCAGTTCCCGTTTGCACCGATGGTCAACATTCGTGATCAGCGGTACATCGTGCAGGCTGATGCAGTAGGCGAACGGCTGATACTCAAGCCGATCTTTGGTGTAGGAAAACTCAGCATCGCACCACCGAGCATAGCCAACGGAGCAAAGGTAGTAGGACTGAGTGCTACGGTCACCAGCAAGGATGGCACGTTGGCCAGCTTCACCAGCCTGGACAAACCCTTGCTGCTACCTCCGGGCGAGTATGCGTGCGTCAGCTTGCGAATATCACTACAGAAGGACAACGCCATCTGGAGTTATCTCTTTACCTCAGTCGATTCGAGCAAGCTCGTCTGGAAGAAGTTGGAGAAGGATCAGGAACTGCAACTCGATGTGATAGGCAAACCACGCCTGGAAGCAGCTATCGGCACGAGTGACATCACCCCAGGCAGCGACTTCTACATTCAGCCACAACTTTGGACCGGCACCGGACTGCTGATCAACATAGTTTACATGGGCCTTGATCAGCCGATCGTGGGAAATGTGGAAAGTGCGAAGATTACTTTGCAGGATCAAGCCATCACCCTGGCCACCAGCACGTCCGGCTTTGCGTGAGGTACGTTCTGCTCGGCCTCGGTACGAGTGCCAACGGATGCTGCGAAAAAGTTGCTGGAAGTACAGGTTAAGTTCAACACAGGACTACTGGCCGGACCGTTACAGGCGAGTACGACAGTGCAGGTGAAATGAGCCACCAAAAAGAAAGCGGAGATGCATTCACATCTCCGCTAGGCTTGCTCCAGGGACTCACATCCCTCGGCTCTGATCAAATGCAACTTACTTGGCTTTCTTCAGGACGAAGAAGAGGTTGCCATCTTTACCGGAGAATTCCTTGGGGGTTTCGCCACCCTTATCACTGACGCAGAGGTGGATGTCTTCATCCTGGAACTTGTAGATGCCTTTGCGGGTTTCACCACCGGCAGTGAAGTTAGCGGTGGCAGGCTTGGCTTTGGGGTCAAGTTTGAACTCGCCTTCTTCACCTGAGCCATCGGCCAGCTTGGCTTCGAACTTGTCTTTGGTGAATGTGAGGGTGAATCCCTTCACGAAATCTTCGGGCAGGCTTTCGCCATTGGCTTCGCCCTTGGCCATGCTCCATTTGCCCTGGAACTTGTCTTCATCCTTCTTGTCATCCTTGGCAACAGTGAAGGTGAGAACCAGTAATGCCAGCGAGAGAGTTGCAAACCACTTCACAGCATGTCTCCTGAATAGCAACGAGAGGCCCTGGAGATCGGCACATGCCGAATCGGGCGAGGTGTTGCGGACATTATACGGGCACAATATAGGAAACCAGAGTGTCCTAGTGAGACTTTCGAGAAGTTATTCCGGGAACCGCATTATCTCTTTCGAGCTCTCGGCGCTTCTTCTTCCTCTTCTTCTTCTTCTTCTTCCTCCTCTTCATCCTCGTCGTCTTCGTCCTCGTCTTCATCTTCTACATAGATGGCTTCACCTTCCACACCGGCCTGCCGACGAGCGGTTACACGGAATTCGTACTGCACCTGCTTATCCATAAGCGCGAGCAGGCCCATGATGCCAAAGAGATTCAGCGTCAATGTACCTATTATCATTGAGAACAAGGAGAGTCGATAGTTAGTGAGTTTCTTCATTTGCTCAGCACCTGCGAGTTGCAAACCGTAGACGAAAAGTGCCACGATCAGACCACCTGTGATGATCAACCAGAAGAACAGAGGACGCAAACTTTGTGGATTGATGTCAGGAATGACATCTTGAATGAACAAGTATTTGGGTAGTGCTTTGACACCACCAGTATTGATTTGGCCCCCAGTCTTTTGTGCTGACTCGATATTGTGGTTGGCCAGCACAATCACCATGGTGAGAAACAGATAGGTCATCAGCCAGATGATGCAGGCAGTGAGGGCAGCTCGTTTCGCAAACTTGGCAGGAGTACCTACCTTTTCCCATGCCTTATTGCGTAGTTTGGTACGCTTGGCATCGACTACCATCTGATCAACGGCTTCACCTTGAGCAGATTTCCGCAATTGCTCCGGTGTCGGGGCATCTTCACGCAGCCCATAAGGTGTTGCTTCCTGATCGTCAGGATGCGTGGACGCTGACCCGGGCATAGCAGGCTTGGCAGCAGGTTGTGCCGGTGCTTTGAACACCTGCTGACACTGGGGGCACTTCACCGACTTGCCTGCTACATTGTCGGGCAAACCGAGCGGCTTTTTACACTTGGGACAAGCAACACGAAGCATGATGACCTCTTCAGACTGATGTCAACATGGTAGCTGATCCAGCAGAAGGATGCCAGTCTTCACTGGCTATTTCTCCAGCATCCTGCAAACAGTTAATGCGATTGCCCCATTGATCAGAGTTATTGTTTGATTGCGAAGGAGAGCCACATATCCTACACCCCATGAACATAGGCATCCTTGGTGGTGGGCAGTTGGGACGGATGATGGCACTGGCCGGATATCCACTGGGCTATCGCTTTCGTTGTTTTGATCCTTCTCCCGAAGCGGTAGCTGGGCATGTAATGCCACTCACCGTTGGCTCGTTCCAGGATCTGGATGCGCTGGCCAGCTTTGCAGATGGGCTTGATCTACTCACATACGAATTCGAGAATGTTCCTCTATGGGCCGCAGAGTTTCTTTCGACCAGGGTCAATCTGTACCCTTCTCCACTGGCTTTAGCCATGTCACAGGATCGAGTCGAAGAGAAGACATTCTTTCAATCGATGAACATACCGACTGCACCCTTTGCAGCGATTGGATCACGTGAAGAGTACGATGCCGCACTGCTGAAGATTGGCTTGCCTGCAGTACTGAAGACCTGCCGACTGGGCTACGATGGCAAAGGGCAGTTTGTCTTGCGTACCAGGGATGACATCGAAGCGGCCTGGGCCAAGTTGAATGGTGTGCCTCTTATTCTTGAAGGATTCGTGCAGTTTGATCGCGAAGTATCGATCATAGCCGTACGCAGCACATTGGGTGAGACTGCTTTCTATCCCCTCGTGCAAAACGTACATCACGAAGGCATCTTGCAACAAAGCCGTGTACCCACTGCTTCCACCACGCAGGAACTTCAGCAGTTGGCACAAGACTACGCCTTGAAAACGCTCGAAGCACTCGAGTATGCAGGAGTGTTGGCGATTGAATTCTTCCAACAAGGCAACACTCTCATTGTGAATGAGATGGCGCCTCGGGTACATAACAGTGGGCACTGGAGTATCGAAGGAGCCATCACGAGCCAGTTCGCCAATCATGTGCGAGCGATCAGCAGTTTGCCTCTCGGCTCCACGGAAGTAACGAAGCATATCGGAATGATTAACATACTAGGCACTATTCCCGAGCGTGAGTTTGTGCTGAACCAGGATGCCTCTCTGGTACAGACCTATTTGCATCTCTACGGGAAAAAGCCGCTGCCTGGTCGAAAGTTGGGCCATGTGACTTTTGTTGCCGATGATGCACCCTCACTGGAGGCAGAGATGGATTCCTACGTGAACAGAATGAGAGAGTGAAGTTTCACGATAGTATCAATTTGATAGAAATGTACAAATCTGTGTCGACAGGAATGAAACGCTCGTTATAATGCCTGCTAGCCTTCGGTTGCGGAGAGTCAAGCAGGCGGAACGTTTGCGAGAAGTTAGGTTCACTGAAGTTGGTGACCGGTTCGCGGCGACACTTGTTAGATGCCCTTCTGTTACGTTCACTTCGTGGGTGGGGCCTGGTTCCCGAGTTACCGAGAGTTGGAGTGTTGGTGTTATGAAGCGTTTGTATGTAGGCAATCTGCCCTACCAGATGACCGATGCGGAGTTGAATGAGCTGTTCGCTGCATATGGATCAGTTGAAACTGCTCAGGTTATTGTCGATCGCGAAACGGGCCGTTCCAAAGGGTTCGGTTTCGTTCAAATGGCTAATCCCGCTGAAGCAGATGCTGCGACGCAAGCGCTGAATGGCCAACAGTTCAAGGGCCGTCCTCTCACCGTGAACGAAGCCCGTCCCAAGACGGAATTCGGTGGTGGCGGTGGTGGTGGTGGCGGCGGTGGCTATGGCGGTGGCGGCGGCGGTCGTGGTGGCCGTGGTGGCTACGGCGGCGGTGGCGGTGGCGGTGGTGGCTACGGCGGTGGCGGCGGCGGGCGTGGTGGTTACGGCGGTGGTGGTGGCGGCGGTCGCGGCGGCCGTGGTGGCTACGGCGGCGGCGGGCGCGGTGGCGACTACGGTGGTGGCGGCGGCGACTACGGTGGCGGCAACGGCGGGTACTAAGTTACCTTTTTTTGATACAACTTTGCCCTCATGGATTTCCATGAGGGTTTTTTATTGTCTTTCACTTCACTTTGTTGGATAGTCTTGCTCATCCACGGAGAGCCAGAATGCACTTGTATAAACAGTTGATGGAGTCACCACCGCGCAAGCATGTCTTCATGCTGAGTTGTATGGACCTGCGATTCCTCGATGACATCGTTGAGTTCATGGATGCACTTAATCTGGCCAACCGCTACGATCACATTGTCTTTGCTGGTGCCTCGCTGGGTGTCATGGAATTGTCAAGTCCCTCAGCATTAACCAAGAGTGCTTCCACCTCATCCTGGAAGGATGTTTTCTTTCATCATCTGGAAGTGGCAATCAATGTGTTGCGACGTGAAGTAAAGGATATCTTCATTCTGGAACATCTTGATTGTGGCGCCTACAAGCATTATCACCCGCAATACAAGAACATGGTGGACGAGAGTAAACCAGAGACCGAAGTGCAACTGCATCGCGAAATGGCTGAACAACTGGAACAGGATATTGCCCGCTTCAGCGAGATTCAGCACGCTCTGGCACTACGGGATCTGGCCGAGGCAACCAAACTGCTTCAAGAGCCAAAAGCGAAAAAAACTGAGACCACAAAACTACAAGACACGATTGCAAATGCAAAGTGGAGAGAAGCCATCTGGAAGAACATCGCAGTTCACTGCTTCCTGATGGATCTGACCGGTCATGTGAGATTGCTCGAATAAGCCTGGAGCTATACCGATTTCAAATAAGCAATCATCTCATTGTGTCCGCCATGTTCAGCCCACTGAAGTGGCGTAGCATCGTAGAGGGTGTCTTTGATGTCCGTTCGTGCACCATGCTGAATGAGAAGTTTCACCATCGGCAGCAAATTGTTCCCAGCAGCATGATGCAGCGGTGTGGCATGTGAATGAAAGCCCTCCGGGTGGTATCGGTTAACGTCAACACCAGCGTCAAGCAAGAGTTTGACTACTTCCACCTGGTTGTGCATGACTGCCAGAGCGAAGGCCACGTGACGAGTCGCTTGATTTGCATCGGGTAGCAGTCGCTGGACATCGGCAAGGTGACCTAGCCCCGCAGCAGCAGGCAGATGATTGGTATTGGCTCCCAGTCGGGCCAGTGTTTGAGCTGTCTTCAGGTAGCCAAACTTTAAAGCTGTCATGAGTGAAGATTGCCAGGGTGAACCTACATCTTCCAGAGATGCACCATGCTTAACGAGCAGTTCAGCCAGCGCTGACTGCAGGCCCGCGTCCGCAGGATGGCTGCTGGAAACCAGCATGCTCATTGTCGTGCATTTCGCATCATACATGTCAGCGAGCGAATCCACTTCAGCACCGGCTTCGAGTAGAATCCCTGCAATCTCCAGTGCATTGCTTGGTGTCTTCTGTCGAACATCCTCCACTCCATTGGCTGCCAGGTAGTGCAGCAAGGTAGCATGATGCCGACGTGAGGAGCGGGCATGGATCAATTCGGGATGAGCAGCCAATAACAATCGAAGATCTGATTCATAGCCACTCACAACTGCTTCAGCTGCGTCTTCAAACCATCGCACCGGACCATCTTGTTCAATGATGCTGGTGTAATTCTCCAGTTCAGTCCAAGCGGCGAAGGCATAGTTCAATGCCACGACCAGTTGCGCATCACCTAGTTCCAGTTCTTCAAGCTTCACCTCGCTAACATGCTTGCCTCGATACCGAGGGTGCATCCATTTGAACTTCCAGGCCGCATCCCGACTGCCATTTTGCAGTTCATCAAGAAGTTGCTCCGCCTGATTCTGGTATTTAGTCAGTGGGCCAAGATAGTAGCTGGCAAAGGTCATGATGCATGCTCCAGTTGTCCAGGAGCAACTCGCATTGGTTGAAGCTTCCAATATGTCAAGCTACGCCATACCCATTCCGCCGGTCCGAAGCGGTAATGCTTCAGCCAAATCGGACTGACGATCAACTGAAGAGTCCAGATAGCCAACACCAGTAAAGATAACTTCCACAAGGGCCAAGTGCCAAACTGAGCAAGCCCCCAGCCATTGAAGATGAACGTGCAAATTAACGTGTGCATCAGATAGTTGGTGAAAGCCATCTGCCCAACTGCTCTCAAGTGATGTTGTACTCTCGGATACCACTGCTCCTTCACCATCAGCATGATGAGGGCAACGTAGCCTGCCGCCATGAAGAGCGACCCAAAATAATCCCATGTGCCCGTAATACGAACAGCGATGGCAAAGTCACTCAGGCCATAGCGAAGCGAGGTCGCATAACAGGTAAGTGGGATGCCTACCAGGAAGCCAATGCACATCCATTTGCGATACCGCTGCTGAGTCCATTCCAATTGAAACGCCCCCAGTTTATAGAGCGCGATTCCTATCAACATTAAGCCTGAAAATCGCCAGAGTGTGAATGTCAGAAAACCTAACACTTGAAATTGCATTGTCTGCTTCGCACGCAGACGCACCATTCCCAAGAAGTCAGCCTCTCTGACTTTCTTCGCTTCCTCCGCGACCTTAATGGGTGGCGGATTGAATCCTTCCTCCATCTTCTTGAACTCTTCTGCCTCCTTCACCATTTCAGGATGAGTCATGACATGGTCTCTGGATAACCCCAGAAAGTACCCCAACCCGGTAAGAACCAATGATCCCAGTACGAGCAGCACAATGCCAATGATGATTTGCGTCCTAGGCTTCAAACGGCGGCCCCAGTAGATCAACATGCCCATAATCGCGTAGTAGGTCAGTACATCACCAAACAGAAGAGGTAAG
>WBZX01000299.1_pt1 | contig 47757 bp, 45 predicted proteins | sample 5204211 | NCBI WGS metagenome assembly WBZX01 (sample SAMN12344362, study PRJNA552823) | activated sludge metagenome | biome: Activated sludge suspended growth; feature: Nitrification reactor; material: Wastewater; isolation source: activated sludge from nitrification reactor of wastewater...
AATCGGCATTTATTTGCAAACTGATCTTTACGGATTGCTCCATTGATTTAACTGGCGGTATAACCCGCTCCAGTAGTAACCTGGCTGCTTGTGAATCGCCTTCCTTAGCTTTAATGACCAACTGTTCGATAATTTCCGGTAGGTGTTGGGCGATATTCTCCCTTAACTGCGCCACCTTTCCAGTACCAGGGCTTCGGCCACGAGGATTACCGCTTTCTCCTTTCTTCCAGCGCCCACGTTCTTTTTTTGCTGTTGTCATTGCTTTTCTCCTGCTTTAACAAGTGCTTCGGTAAATAAAGTATCTGCCATCTTAGCTATTGTGGTGGGGATATTTACAATAATCGCGACGCTTATGACGCATATGACGCTTCTTCCTAGATTCCCCTATATCCAGAAAAATAATAATTAGAATATATTTATTTTTTGCTTCGTGGAATGTAGAGAGAAGCGTCATAAGCGTCATTGCGTCATGGCAACCCCCCAAAACTCACTATGGCTTTGGTACAAGATAACCCCGTAACGTAACGAACCTCACTCGTGCGTCTGGCACCGAATCCAAGAACATCCAAACGTTTACGAAACGACTTCATCGTTAATGTTTGGTGAATACCAGAGTTACGCGTCCATTCTCGATATGCCCCATACAACAACTGAGCCTGAACCTCTTTTTTGTTATCCCTGACGCATTCGTCATCAATGAATTGTGCGACCTGATCGGCTTCGATGCGCCATTCGTCCCTTGCTTCAATGGAGCTTTTCGGCAGAGTAAACCCATTAACAATGGCTTTAGCGTAAGCATTTAACGCCATATTCAGAATACCGGGCAATTCTCTGGCGAGCATATTTCTCAGAGATGGATCGCAGTTACCTAATTCTGCCTCAAAAACATTGTTAAACTTTAATATCAAAGTTCGACGAAACAATGCGTTAGAAAAATCCCGCGTATGTGGCATGTGGTTAGTCCCAAACCAACATGTGGCGAATGGTCGCATAACAAAAGGATGCCCGAACTTGTGCTCCACTGTAGTAGGCTCCCCCGAAACAATACCTTTTAGTGAAGCATCATCGATTACCTCACCCTGCTTAATCTCTGTGACTATGTTTGCAAGTTTTCCATGTAAATGCGCTCTGTGGAAGGACCTGTCAAACGTCGATGGTTGTACGCCAGATATATTTTCTTTTCCAATTAGCCTTTCAAGCACTGAGAGCAATACGCTTTTCCCATTGGCTCCAATACCCACAAGAATGATGAATTTCTCATACTTGCAATGCGCCATCAGTGAATAACCCATCATTTCAAGCAATGCTTTTATTTTATCTTCCTTGTCGAAGTCACCAGCAAACACTTCATCCAGAAACCGCAAAAATCTTGGTGCGGTGGCGTTGACAGCATAGACAACAGGTATCTGTGTAGTTCGATAATGCTTCCGTTCATGCGGTAATAGTTGCCATTCGCCATCTATAAGAGATAGTTCACCGTTCTGACAATTGACACACTCGTCATCACCTTCGTTGAACTTCTGGTCTGTGTTATAAATCTCCGTTTGAAGAAGATCATATACACTTTCTACAATATTCTTTGAAACACCATCAATCTTATTTGCTATTATTTTCTGAACAATTTGTTTTACAGCACGCTTTTCCAGCTTCTTCCACATACCAGAATCGCTCCATTTCCAAACGGCATCTTGACTAGCTATTATGTTTTCGATACCGGCTTCCTCAATTACGCGGCGCGCCATAGATAGATGATCATCTGAAGAACTTTCTGAATCATTTTTTAAAGATTTATCGAGTAATCCAAATGGTGTGCCAGTTTGGCTTTTAATCGCTTCAAAGACGCGTCTCTGCTGAAATATTGAAAGCGATCGCGTTTCAAACGCAAGTTTTTGGATATCGTCAGGTTGAGAATCATGACTAAGAGCTTTAGCTTCGATTAGAATATCTTCGAATGAGCGCGGGGTATCATCTTCGCCCCGGGGTGAAAAAGCATCTTTAACTCTTTGCTGGTCATATTTCTTGTTCCATGACTCAGAACCAATCTTGACCCAATTGTCACCAGCATCTTTTAATGCTGCGCTGCGGTTGCCACCATGAAACACTTCTGTAAATGTACTGAACGCATCATGGGCACCACCTCCGACCCCACCTGTATATAAAGGATCGTTACTTGATAATGAGTGGACTCTGCCATCTTTCACGCTCGCGGAATAAGACCCACTTTCTGACTTTGAGTGTCGAAAGGTATTTCCTTTTTGATCGTAGCCAGCTAGCAACAAAATCTCCTGAACTGTATGAGTTTGATTAAAGGCGCCAATTAAATCAGGAGAACTCCTGCCAGAATTAGATTTGAACGTCTCGCGACGCAATTTAGCCTCGTTGCTGAGTCTCTCAAGCTCTGCGGCTTTCAGTGTTATTTCATCCTGCTTATTTTTAATTTCATCAGCCCATTCAAGCGATGGATCAAAAAATGCACCATTTCTTTTACTTTTGCTGTCATAGTATTCGCCACGGTTGGGCAGGTAACAAAGCTGAGCCGGTCTTTCACTTGCGCGGTCTGGAATGATCTCGTTTGACTCAAGCTTATCGTTTAGAATCCGCTGGCAGATAACCCAATCAGAACCAGACAATGGCTTATTCAGTAGAATTAATATGCGACATTTTTGATTGCTCGGGGTAGCTGTCTTTGTGGTGTAAATCTCATAATTACAACCGAGAATCATAGACTCGATTCTTTCAGCAATTCCATGAATCCCAATAGCGTTTTCGTCAATGTCAGCCCAAAGCAAATAATAGTTACCATGGATTTCTTGCTCTTTAAAGGTTCTGCTGTGTAGCGTAGAGGAAATTAGCCATTGTGCATGTTGCTTGTCTATTTTCTGCGGAGTGTCAACTAGGCTTTGAATACCCTTAAAATTAATTGACGCGTATGGCTTGCGGTTATCCTTGCCGGGTTCATCTGTGTGAAATTGTCCATACCCAGAACATAACAATGGCACAGAATCAGCTTGACTATCTGATTGATATTGATTAGTATTTTGGCTGTGAGCGATTTCAAAATTCGCCTCGTGCCTGCCAGCATTTGAGGCGTTTTCGTTTTTAGGCATGGCTATACTCCCACACCTAATAATTTCTTAATCTCACTAACCGGCCATGCAAGACGGCCATTTATTCGCACAGGACGTAGTGCACCATTTTCTAGGCAAGCCCAGGCACGTAAGGTTTGGGGTCTGCGATTCAAATAAAACGCTGCGGCATCTGTTGGAACTGTTGGACGGGTTACCGATTCAAGCGGCGGGAATATTTGTTGATTATGCGAAGTGAGTGCTTCTGATGGAGTGAAGTTTGTTTCCATTTTGAATCATCCTTTGCCTTTCGGCGCTGTTGAGATGATTCAGAATTTCATACTGCTATTTTTTCAGGCATGCAGCGGTATGGTGATTTGAGGATTTATGCGGGTTACAGGGCAGCTATCCGGTATGAGTCCGGTATGATGGAGCGGTATCTAGTCACGTTCTAATTCGGTTTTTTCTTGCCACTCATTAGTCCAATCTTTTAGGTCGACAAATAGAGCGTCAAGTTTTTTCATCGGTATCCCTTCATCAAGCAAGTATAAGCCAATGCTGACAGGGTTCCAGAGTGACGACGCTGATTTGCTGCCCCGTGCTGTGCGGCAATCCAGCAAATTTTTCGAAGGTGTTGCAAGATTTGTTAGCCAATGAGCATAATCCCATTTAATATTCTGGAAGGTAGCTGCAACTTTTCGTTTATCAATACCCCTAGCAGTTCCTCCATCTGGGGAATGTGCAATTCTTACTTGTCTGGGTTCTTGTTCTTTATTTGAATCCGGGTAACCAAGCAGCTCTTCAAGTTCAACTTCTCGTGTCTCAAGTTCTTTTATTTTGGTATCGATTTTTATTTGTTCACTAGCTAATCCATTTGGATTAAGTCTTTGCCAATAAAAAATTTGCTCAGGAATAGATAACCGCTCTAGCTCCAAGTCACAGTATTGAGTTACTGTTTTTTCATAATCTGGCTGCATCCTGGCATCAAAATCATGTGCCATTTGCTTTCGTTGTTCTGTCGATATTTCATCCCATTTCTGGAAAATATCAACATAAGCAATATTCATTCTCATTTCTTGCGGCAAGTCTGAAAACTTTGTTTCCAGATATGGAGTTATGGATTCTATTAATTTCTCTGACGCCGCTTTTCTCCTATGATTAGGAGAATAATGAAAATCGTATAGCGCTGCTGAATACTCTCGTTGCAGCTTAGAAAGCTTATCCCATTTACTTACATCAGCGGAAATAACAATATTGGGTTTTTCTATCCCTTTTTGCGTAAGCTTGTTTTGAAAATCAATAGGTAAAGCGGAGAATTGAGATTCTAAAAATGGGAAAATTTGATCAAGTAGTAGTATATACGTCATAACATTCTTGTCAGTGTTGCTTCATCCAGTCCCTTAATGCATCATTGATGCGAGTTTGCCAGCCGTTGCCTGTGGCTCTGAATTGTTCCAGTATTTCTGCATCTATCCGAAGTGTTACTTGTTCTTTCTTTCCGCTTCCTTGCGGCCTTCCGGGCGCTCTCCGGAATTGCTGCAGTTCGTTATCTGTTAAAGGTCGATTGTCAGGATCAGCAATGGCGGCTGCGTTAATTTGCGCTTCCTCAATATCAGTGGGTCTAATTAATTTCTTGCTCATAATAGTCAAACTCTCTTTGGTTAGCTTTGCGCAAACTGATTATTCGCCGGTCATTCTCGCGGTCAACATAAACCACGCAATATAATCTTTCGCCAATCGGTGCCAAGGCAATCATGCGGTTTTCTCCGTAATCATGCCGCGTGTCCTGCCATATCAGGGCGACATCCCAATCTATGGACGCTGCTTCGATCAGTGATACGCCATGCTTTTCTTGGTTTTTAATATCTTTCGCAGCATTACAAGTCACTTTCATGTATAAATGTAGTTACGTTTATTATTGAAGTCAAGAATTATTTGTAGTTACGTTTATAGCTGCACTACATGCAACCCTGCTTGCTTTGGCACAATCTCAATTCCGGCCTCTTGTAAAATCCATTGCTCAATTTTGACATGCCATAAGTGCAGCAAATCCAGTTCACGTTGTATGTAATGCTTCTCAGCGATTGCACTTGGTTTGTGTCCCATAATCTGTGCAACGATTCCCGCAGGTACTTCTACCCACTCAGACAGGGTACCAAAAGAACGGCGCAAACCATGCAAGGATAATGCAGGAAGTACTGCGACAGTTAATGCCTTATTATGAGGATTGCGCGGCTCTTCCAGTCTGCCAGATGCAGCGGAGGGACTGCTAAAAACAAACTCATTGCGTCGCGGTAATACAGCTATTAATTGTTCTACATAAGGCGTTAGTGGAATCACTCGCAGCCCTTCAACCTTATCCCTAATGGTCATGCTCTTCCACTTAAAATCCACATCTTGCCATTGCAAACTCGCCAATTCATTGCGACGCGCTCCAGTCAATAATAAAGATTGTAGGTATGCTGATATGACAGGATTGTTAATTTTCTTTACGGCTTCAAACCAAGGCCGGATTTGCGCACGTCTCAGGCTATCGTTCTTTTTTGTTCTTGGGGCAGGTACCAATCTCTTTATACTTTCGGTGTGACACGAATCAGAATGTACAATAGCGCTATATTCATCATTCTTTGTACACCACGTAATAAAGGCACGCAAAAAACGAAATGCTTTGGCAGCGGAGGTAGGAGCTTGGGCAACTTCCTTTTTTAGCCATGCTGAAACGGCGTAAACATCAAGGTCAATAAGACGCATCGACATAAAAGGCACCAGCATGCCGGGACGTGTCGTTTCCGATTCATTTGGGCGGCGTCCACGTTTGCGCTTTACTCCACCAGCTTGTACAAAATAGGCATGATGTGCCCTATGCCTATCTCCCCATTCTAGCTTTCCGTCTTTAATAGATGCGCTGCGTTCTTTAATATATGCGCCCCATGCTTCTGCAACAGTCACGGATTCACGAACATTCTGTATCAACAGCGCGGCAGCTTCTTTTTCCTTGGCTAGTTTTTCGGCTTCCTTGGCAGCTTCTTCATTAGCTTTTACTTCGCGCGGGTCTTTACCTTGATCTATCAAGATTTGTAAGCGGCGAGCTTCAATTTGCGCAGCGTCAATGCTCCATACGCTCACTTCCCCGATAGTCAAGCGCATGGTTTTCCCCTTAACTTTCGATTCAAAAATATAGCGCTTGCGAGTTGAGCCAGCCGTTGCACGAACGGCTAAACCATGCACTTCCGCGCACCATAAAAAAGCCTGCGCCTTACCTGCGACACATTGAAAATCTTCGATACGCCCGGCTGTCAATTTAACTTTTGCCACAATTACCGCCCCATCTTTGATCGATATTTTGTAGCTGATTTGTAGCTACAATTGCAGTATATAGCGGAATATTTATCAACACAACAAATGACAGAATAATTCTTAACTAATTGATATTAGATTGAATTGTTACTATTATGGAATGACAATCAACAGTCATAAATGCGTATAATCACCCCCTCCTAAGGGGTAGGTCGCACGTTCGATTCGTGTTCAGGGTGCCAATTAATCAATAAATTAAGTAACTCTAATACTTGCTCGCCCAATTCTGGGTTACACTGGGGTTACTTTATATAAAGTTCTAGTAATCCAGAATCATCTGATTAAAAGCTTAATCTAATTAAGATTTAGCTTATTACGTTGAATCTTTATATTCTTGTCTTATAGACCAACCTTTGCTTGCCGCATTTATTTAAGCTGCCCACTTCCTGCCATGGCTAGCATATTCCAGCATCAGATAAAACACATTGTCACATTTTTCGCGGAACAACACGCGATCATAGCTTTCCGGTAAATTGCTATCCAATACCTGCTCGACCGTAGACCGTACCATTTTCTGAGTTTGCGTATCCTTATACCAATCCTGCACCAATACTTTGGGGTGTTCTTGTAGAAGGCGGTGCAGCAGTGACTTTGCTGCAAGCCGGACTTTCTGCGTTTCCTCTTGCGTCATTATGTCTTTCTTCAGCAAATCGAACAGTTCCAGTTCATCTTCATTCAAACCCTCACGGATGTGGCGCTCATCTTCCTCGCGCAAATCCTCGGTGAATTGCATCAGATCTTCATAGTAGTTTTCGGTCGATGAGCCGCCAGCGTTGTAAGTGTCAATAATCTGCTGCAAGCGCTGGGCAAAATCTGTTCGCGTTGCATTCTGTTGCAGCATCAATTCCAATTTATGCTGCAAGAAAGCGCGCAGATCGGCGATCTCGATATGTTTGTAAGCCGCCTGTTTGAATTCCTCGCGCAATTTGTCGAAATTGATTTTGCTCAAATCCCAGGTTTTGCCCTTTTGAATAATCTGATATTGCGCATCTTTCTGTTGTGCTTTAAGCGCATCCGCGCCATCCACCACCACACTCTCATCCAGCAGCTCGGCGATCTTCAAGCTGATCGCATCGATGTCCTTCTGTTCGACATGCGCTTCGATCACGCCGCGCAGATACTGAAACGCTGCCACCTCGCGCCCCTTGCCGCGTCCTAGAACCTCCGGCTTGCACGCCTCATACAGCGACGTGATGGTGTTTTCATACACGTTGAAGCTCCTGCGCCACTCGTCGTTTGCCAGAAAGGTATTGGCAAACGACTCAAATCGCCCGACCTGCTTGAATACCTCATCGCTGCCCAGCACCTCGCGCAACGCAACCGCCTTCTCGTGACAAAACGCAAAGCCTTGTTCAATCGCATCGTCCAGCAAACGAAACAGTTCCGCTTTTTCCTTGACCGGCGATTCGGTCTCGTCGCCGCCTTGCGCGTAATCTTTCAGCGCCAGCTTCATGTTGCGGAATACATTGTAGTAATCCACGATTTCGCCGTTACGCTTCTCCACCTCGTTGATTTTCCACGATGTCACGCGATTGGCGCGAGCGATGGTTTGCATTAGCGTATGGCCCTGCATCGGTTTATCGAGATATAACGTGGAAAGTGTCGGTGCATCAAAGCCGGTCAGCCACATGGCGCAGACAAACACCAGTTGCAGCGGATGCTCCAGGTCTTTGTAGTTGTATTCAATATCGTGCCCATGTTCATCCAGCTTATCCATGCGTTCACGATGCGGCTTAATGGTCAAACCCTGCGCGGCGAATTTTTCTTCCTCGCCCGCGTCTGCGCTGATCACCACGGCCATCTCAACAGCGCGCATGAATTCAACGCGCTGCTCCAGACGCCGCTTCTCAATTTCGCTGGCGGTTTTGCTGATAATCCCTTTCAGGCTTCTTATCTCTTCCTTCCACAGCCGCTGCACCTTGTCGTACATCTTCACGGCGGTGAATTTATCCACCGACACCACCAGTCCTTTACCGAGATAGCCGCGCTGGGGGAAGTGATAAACGATGTCCCGCGCGATTTTTTCCAGCCGGTCGTCGCGTTTGATGACTTCTATTTCCGTGGAGAAACGCTTCTCCAGCTTGGCCTGCTGCGCCTCATCCAGATTCTCATCTTCCAGTATCTGGTAAAACTCCTCGCTCAATCCTTCGTTCTGGATCAACACCTCTGGCACGCGTTTCTGGTAAAACAGCGGCACCGTCGCACCATCATCCATCGACTGTTGAAAGTTGTATTCCGACACATAACCGCCAAACCACGCATTGGTTTTGCGTTCGCGCCCGAGCAGCGGCGTGCCGGTAAATGCCAGATAGTTCGCCCTGGGCAGCCCCTTGCGCATGTTCTCCGCCAGCGATTTGTATTGCGTGCGGTGCGCCTCGTCGACAATCACGATGATGTCGTTGCGCGCTGAAAGCTCGGGATATTCGCGGCCTTTGTCCCAGCGGAATTTCTGGATCAGCGTGAAAACGATGCGTTTGTTCTGCCCGAGGAATTTGCGCATCTCCTCGCTGTTCTTCGGCTGCGCCGCCTCGGCCTCGCTCACCGTGCGGGTGTTGAGGAAATTACGGTAAATCTGTCCATCCAGATCGTCGCGGTCGGTCACCACGACGAAAGTGAAATTGCCGGTCTGCTTGCGGAAAATTTTGCGCGCATAAAAAATCATCGAAAAACTCTTGCCCGATCCTTGCGTATGCCAGAACACCCCGAGCTTGCCCGCCAATTCCTCACGTTGGAGGAAAACGTCATACGCGCGATTCACACCGATAAACTGGTGGTTCTGCGCGATGATTTTCTGCGTGTCTTTGTAATAGAGAACGAAATTTTCCACGTAATCCAGCAACTTTTGCTGCGGCAGCAAACCCTCGATGACTCCTTCCAGGCTGGTGCCTTGCGCGCGGATTGCCACACGGTCAATTTTTTGCTTCTCGTCATCAGCGCGCAGCCAGTTGAAATAATGCTCCCACTGCGCCGTGATGCTGCCGACTCTGGTTTCGACGGCGTTCGACAGCACGCAAAACGCATTGGTCAGGAAAAGCTGCGGAATCTCCGCCTTGTAATTCGTCAGATTGTCGTCATAAGCGTTGCGTAGCTTCACATTCGAATTTTTCAGTTCGATGAACACCAGCGGAATACCGTTCACGTACAACAACACATCCGGGCGGCGAAAACCGCGCTCGCCCTTGATCCACAGTTGCGTCACGGCCAGAAAGCGGTTATTGCCCGGCACGTTAAAATCCAGCAAGCGCATGCGCTCCTGCTGAGACTGTCCCTGCGCATCGTCGAACGTCACCGCAATACCGTCGCGCAATAGGCCGTAGATTTCCTGGTTTGCGGCAATCAGCGTCATTGCCTGCCGCCGTTCACACAGCTTTTCCAAAGCACTTTCGATGGCTTCTCGCGGAATATCCGGGTTCAGACGGAGTGCCGCCTCGCGCAGCCGGTCCAGCAAGATCACATCGCGTTTGCTGGTGCGGTTTGAACCATCGTTCAAATCCTCCGCATTGTTCGTATGGCAATCGAGCACGTCGAAGCCGTGCAGATGCTGGAGTTTCTGCACCAACGCTTGCTCGATCTGATCTTCGGAAATAAAGTTAGGCATTCAGTTTTCTATTCGGATTTATTATTTTGCTTTAACTTAATCGTCGTCTAAGTTAAGGGAAATAGATTTCCCTTAACTAGTGAACAAGCTTAAGTAACGATCAAACACGTAAGCTCGTCCCCACCTGTCATTTCGACCATCGGGAGAAATCTTGTAGTGCATAGATTCCTCACATCCGTTCGGAATGACAGCTTTTACTTCGCTTTGATAGCACATCATTTCTAACCAAAGCCTGTCATTTTGTTTCCCTCGATTTCACCCGGAATAGATTCCAGAAGAGGCCCTACTCCCACTCCAAACTCAAATCCTTCCATTCAGGATTCATTTCAATGGCCAGTTGATTCTTCTTCTCGCGCCGCCATTTTTTGATCTGTTTTTCCCGTTCAATAGCTGCCAGCACATCGCTTGCAGTCTCGAAGTAAACCAGCTTCTCAACGTTATATTTTTTGGTAAACCCATCAACCAGCTTATTTTTGTGCTCATAGATCCGTCGCTCAAGATCATTGGTAACACCAACATACATCACCTGATTATTCCAGTTGGTCAACAGGTAAACATAATAGGTCTTTTCCATCAGCTTCACCCCTCATTTCATGCACAGTCGGCAAACCTGTCATTCCGCTCCCACACTATCATTCCGTCTCCATAATGTCATTCCGTCCTTATACTGTCATTCCGAACGCAAGTGAGGAATCTTAACCATAAGATTTCTCCATTCTGTCGAAATGACAGGTGATCCATAGTCGCCTTCTGTAATGAAGGCACTGATCTCTTTCGCCATGCCCGGAGAGAAGAAACCCTGAACAAGTGTCATTTCGAGCAACAGCGAGAAATCTATTGCATTGACTATTAAAGCTTCCTCACTGCGTTCGAAATGGCAAATTGCATTATTCAATTTCCCTAAATGTCGATTTGCTCGATGGAAAGTTTACTGAAAATGGAACATAGCCAATCCATCCGCTTTGTGTTAAATTCTGCCCAGTCTGACCAGAATAATTGGAGGGTATCATGCATAAAGAATGGCAATTGCAAGAAGCGAAAAGCAATTTCAGCCAACTGATCAAACAAGCAGCCAGTGGCAATGCCCAAACGGTCACCGTGCACGGCAAACCGGCGGCGGTGGTGGTGTCGGCGCAGGAATACGCCCGCCTCACGCGCCGTGAAGGCAAGCTCTCCGACGCGCTGCTGCAACCCGGTCTCGCTGCTGCGGATGATCTGGATATTTCCCGCAGCGGTGACACCGGACGCGCCATCGCGCTATGAGCTGGCTGCTGGACACCTGCGCACTGTCCGAATATGTCCGGAAAACCCCTGCGCCGGCAGTCATCCGCTGGCTGGACGAGCAGGATGAATCCAGCCTGTTCATCAGCGTCATCAGTCTGGGGGAAATCGAGAAAGGCATCCTCAAATTGCGCGCATCCGATCCGCGCCGCAGCCAGAAGCTCACAGCCTGGCTGGGCAAGGTGGAGCAGCGTTTCGCGGGGCGCATCCTGCCGCTCGATACCGCCGCGCTGCATGTCTGGGCGCAAATTTCTGCACGTGCCGAACTGTCCGGACAATCCTTGCCGGTGATGGACGGCCTGCTCATCGCCACCGCCCAATGCCACGGCCTCACCGTGGTTACCCGCAACGTGCAGGACTTCACACTGTACCCGCAAGTATTCAACCCTTGGGCGCTGTAAGCCCATCGCAACAACGTTTTCATGCCATTCTTGTGCCCTGCCATTCCGGCTGGCACGCTTGTCATTCCGAACGCCAGTGAGGAATCCGAGCCGCAATACAGGATTTCTCCATGCTGTCGAAATGACGGGCGGTTTGCGGTCGCGTTTGGTGATGCAATCAAACACAGGCCGATTCCTCCATGCCGGGCGGGAACTGGATGTCGAGATGCTCGACGGAAAGTTTACCGGAGATGAGGCGGGGGAGAAGCAAGTCACGGCTTGATTTCAAACACTCAGTTGCCTGCATAATCATCATGATTTGCTCGTCCATTTTGGCAATCATAGTGTCGAATTTCTCAACAAGATTTGGTTCCGGTTCGAAAATGGGAAACTTGGCCAATTCATCCTTACCAACCGAATTGAAGATTGAACCATTGCCAATAATATCTTCATCCTTAAAGGCCGATTTGAGCAGATAGTACATGTAGGAGTTATGCTCTTTCTTGTGCCTGACGGCAGCAAGACCACGCCCGATAATCATCTCCCGATCTGCAATATTCAAACGCCCCACCGGAGCGCGCACACTAAAAAGAATGTCGCCTTTCTGGGCGCGTCGGCCATCTTCGCTGCAATAGGTGACAATTCGAGGAAATCGCATCCCATAAGTGCCGACACCTTGATGGAAAGGTAACCCGTCGCCGACTTCATTGTAGAACTCTGAACTTGGACTTTGACCCATCGTGAATTTAGCAACATTTCCTAAACACGATGACCGCCATCCTTCCGGTACACCTTTGACCTTCTTCACCTTCTCGTGACCGGGAAAGCGCAGGCGCACAAACCATTCGCGGTAGATTTCCTCGGCCATCTTTTCCAGCAGCACGATGCGCCGCCGGTTGTTTTCGATCAGCTCATCATACGTGGATAGAATAGCAGCGATTTTTTCTTGAAGCTTCTTGGATGGTATCTTGACTTCAATCTTCTCAAAGACAGATTTGGGAACAATCGGAGTATCTATTCCAGAGTTGTAAGAAAAAATGATTGGTTCATAGGCTCGAAGAAGGTAATAAACAAACTTTGAGCTGTTTTCTTTATTAACGATGACCGAGTTAATTTGCTGATTCGTTAAGCACGGCTTGCTTGCAATGCCCATTTTTCCGAAAGCAAAACTCAAACTTGTGAACATCACCGTGTTTCTTGGTATTACCTGATTCTTAAACTTCTCCAGCGCCTTTGAAGTAATGCGTGTTTCTGTTTCAGTTATATAGTGACTGTTCCAGTCGAGATCTTTGGGAGACACAAATAATTCATTTCCGCCGAAATACTCTGGATTGTCAGTCGGGGGAGTCTTTCCTGTAACTACTCTCCCAATACTCTTGATTGGTTTTATCTCCCAATTGCTCATTGTTCATCCGCAATTTGCAGAATATTTTGCCCAATTATCGCTTCCAGGCCTCGTGCAGCGTTATTTAGATTGGTCAGCTCATCATTCATCGCCAGCAACTCTGCAATAAATTCTTCCTCGCTCTTGCCATCTTCCTCAATCACCACGCCGACATAGCGCCCCGGATTCAGCGAATAATCCTGTTCCTGCACTTCCTCGGGCGTGGCGAGTTTGCACAGGCCGGTGACGTCTTCGTATTGCGCGTTGGGAAAGCGTTCTTGCAACCAGTGGATATGCTGAAAGTAGATTTCCGCGTTTTTCACATCCTGGTGCAGTTCTTCCAGTGCGGTTTTCAGCGCTTTTGTTCTGCGGTCAGTTGCGGTGCGTTTGCCTTCCTGCTGCGCTTGTTCGGTTTGCTGTTTTTCGTGTTGACGCACGGTCTTGTCGAGGCGCTTCAAGCCTTCGTGCAGTGCGGCAAAGAAAGGATCGAAAGCATGGCGCAACTGGTGTTGTGCCTGATTCCTAGCGTTGACGGTTGCTGTGGAAGACTCCGTGCAAGCATAAGATTCCTCACTGTCGTTCGGAATGACACTATTGTCCATAACGCCGCTGTCATTTCGATCCCCCCGATTGTCATTTCGACCAACGGGAGAAATCTTGCCGGTCATTAAAGATTCCTCGCTTACACTCGGAATGACAACGTTGTCATTTCGACTGAAAGGAGAAATCTTATCGTGCGCGTAAGATTCCTCGCTGTCGCTCGGAATGACAAAGCCGTTTTGTTGTATATATTGCTGGTAGTGTGTCTTGAGTTTGTCCAATTCCGCCCAATGCTGTAACAGTTCACTCACCACCTGTTTGCCGCCTGCATCGTCCAGTACATCAAGCAGTTGCGTGCACACGGGCTCGATCTTTTCGTTGTTTTCGATCAGCCGCTCCATGCCGGCAGCAAAATAGTGACCGATGAGCCGGATGAATTTTTCGCGTTGGCCTTTGTGCAGGTGGCTGATGAGGGCGATGTTCTGGATGTGTTCTTCGCTGAATTCGCGGTGGGCGCGGTCGATCTGGGTGAAAATATTGCGCGCGTCGATGAATAAAATCCTGTCGTCGCTCTTGGCTTTGTCGAAAAACCACAGCGTGGCGGGCAGCGTGACGGTGTAGAACATGTTCGACGGCAGCGTCAGCATGGCGTAGATCAGATTCTGCTCGATCAACGTTTTGCGGATGTCGGCTTCAGAGTGGCGCGCATCGGAGGCGGAATTCGCCATGACCAATGCGGCGCGGCCTTGCGCTTTGAGCGAGGTGGCGAACAGGCTGATCCACAGGTAGTTGCCGTTGGGCACGGTTTCCTTGCCCTCGTCGGCTTTTTTCACTTTCGATTTGTTGCGCGGGATGCCATAGGTGTTGAAACGCCGGTCCTTTTCCACGCTGGAAAGGCTCACGTCGTCGACGTTGAACGGCGGATTGGCGAGTACGTAATCGAACGCGCCGAAGCTGTCATACGGGTCTTCGTAATAAGTGTTGGCCTGCTTGATTTCGCCGCGCAGGCCGTTGACCGCGAGGTTCATCTTGGCAAGCTTAACGGTGTCCTGGGTTTTTTCCTGGCCGCAGACATACACGCCGCTGTCCGCGCCTTTCAGTTCATTGCGATGCGCTTCGATGAACTGAGCGGATTGCACGAACATGCCACCGGAACCGCAGGCGGGATCGAACACCTTGCCGCCGTGCGGTTCGATGATCTCGACCATCAGACGCACCACCGAACGCGGCGTGAAAAACTCGCCGCCTTTCTGCCCTTCGCTGCGGGCGAACTCGGACAGGAAGTATTCGTATATCTGCCCGAACAGGTCGCCGGTCGCGTTGGCGGGAATGTCCGCGAAGGTTCTCAGCAATTGTTGCGGGATGGTTTTGTCAGTGCGCGTCAGCGCGGCGTATTCGTCCTTCGGCAGCACGCCTTCGAGTTCCGGCTTGTATTCCTCAATCGCCTTCATCGCTTCCTTGAGCGCCTTGGCGATGTCCTTTTCTTCCGGCAGATTCAGCAGATAGTCGTAGCGCGCGTGGTCGGGCAGATAGAAGCCGCATTGCTCGATGGCGATCTCGGAAACCGGTTTCTCACGGCGCGTGCCCTGCAATTGCTGATATTCCGCGAGAATCGCTTTTTCGTGACGGCGGTAATTGTTGTCGGCGAATTTGAGGAAGATCAGCCCAAGCACCGGTGTTGCATATTCGCTCGACTTCAGGTCGGAATTGGCGCGCAGTTTATCGGCCGCACTCCACAGATCGGCTTCGAGTTTTTTCAGTTGCGCTTTGTTCATGAGCTATTGGAGATATTCCAGAAAGGATTTTTTTGTTGATAATAGTGGTTTTGATTATATTTTCATACCTGTGGCCCGTAATTGCTGCATCATCACACTGGCCAGTTTATGAAAGTACCTGTACAAGCATTATTGCATGGTTTCTAATTGATGGAGATGAAGGAAAAATTGATTCTTGGGAGAATGGGGAGTAGAAAATGAAAAAAACACCTCGCTAAATAAAAATAGCGAGGTGCAAGGCTTCGTACGTATACTCTTTTACGACGAGTGAAACAGAGAAGCAGCGATATGAAACTAACGGAGAATATTTATGGTGTATATAGTGAGCGGTTTTGCTGTTTTCTCACTTCTCCTTTTTATGTCTGAAATCTTTAGAACCCGATGCCAACATAACCACCAGCCGTCATACCACTCAAATTAACACCATCCGACTTGCCGGCGGTCAGTTGATAACGGCCATCGATACCGATAAAGAAATCTTTCCAGATATTGTAGTCAACACCTGCGCCAAACTGGACGCCTGGTGTAATGTACGTAATGGATTCGGTGGGCGGACTCATGACGTGAACGGCAAAACCCGCAGGAATAATCCAGGGTCTCAGTTTTGAGCCTTCGAAAAACTTGATCTTAGGTGATGCGGATACCGTAAATTGACTGACCGTTACGTTAATCGGATTGAGTGCGCCGCCCGCTAACATACTAGGCGCATTACCTACTGCACCATTGCCCAGAATATGCGCGCCGAATTGCTTATACTCAAACATCAGTTCCGCAAAAACAGTGGTTTTGGGCATAAAGCCCCACACATCTCTGGTCAGAGCCCAATCAATGCCTGCACCTGCATACCATCCTTGTTTATCCGCTTGATCCTGTGCGCCGATCGGCAGCACCTGATTTTGTATGGTGACACCATCTCGATGATTCATCATGTGTGCAAAACCACCGCGAAAGAACAACATGCGAGTCTTCTCTGTCACATCTTGACCCATGCGACTCGTTTTTAAATCGGTCCTTTCTATGAATGCTGCCTTGCTCTCTTCGAGAGAGTTTACTTTCTGCACAGTCTGACTAGTTGTTTGTTCTATACTTTTAACCTTTTGCGCAGCCTGAGCGGATTCGGATTTCATTTTTTGCAATTCAGCTTGAATGGCCTGCAGGCTTTGTTCTAATTGTTTGATGCGTTCTGCTGACTTATCATTAGCTAGCGCATGCGGTGCGACCATTACACTTGCTACAACCAATAAACCTGTAGTAATGCGTGAAGCCTGACGCACTCTGTCAAAAAGATTTTTCACTTGAATCTCCTTTTATATATTTTACTGATTCTTTTTTATGAGTTTTAAATCGAGAATCGATAATAGATAAGCGTTAAAATGAGAACTTTGATCTGTATCAAGTTAGTCTCAATCAGTGTTAATTTTTTGAAGATTTTATGATTTCCAGCGCTAAATCTTGCTCTTCCTTTCCGTCGGTGGAGAGTGCTCTGCGAGAACCCAACGGATTATTGGCTGCTGGCGGGGATCTTTCACCGCAACGTTTGCTTGAGGCTTATCGCAAAGGTATTTTTCCTTGGTTTAATGAAGGCGAACCGATACTTTGGTGGAGTCCTGATCCACGGATGGTGCTGTTTCCTAATGAATTAAAAATTTCTCGTTCTTTACACAAGACACTCAAAAAGGATCACTATCAAATTCGCACGGATTATAGTTTTAGTCAGGTCATGCGCGCATGTGCCGCACCGCGTAAAGAGCAAGCCGGAACCTGGATACATCCGGAAATGATCGCTGCTTATACGGTGCTGCATGAAATGGGATTGGCTCATTCCGTGGAAACCTGGGTCGATGGTGTACTTGTCGGCGGGCTTTATGGCGTCTCGCTAGGTAAAGTATTCTTTGGCGAATCCATGTTTTCACTGGTACCGGATGCATCGAAAATCGCCTTCGTGCATTTGGTAAAGCAATTACAATACTGGGAGTTTGGCTTGATTGATTGTCAAGTTAAAACCAGCCACTTGGCATCTTTGGGTGCGCGCGAAATTTCAAGAAGGGAATTCAGTCAAAAGTTAGATACGTTGATCATCGGATTAGAACCAAGCGGTCGATGGAATTTTGATCGTATAATGAGCGATACTCGTGCTTAAATTTCATACTACCAATCCCTACTCCTGCAGTTACTTGCCCGATAAATTGGCGTGCTCTGAAGTCGTTATGCCTGATTATCCTATTGATACGCAGACTTATGGGGAATTGATACAGGCTGGTTTTCGTCGCAGTGGTCATTATATTTATCGTCCCAGTTGTGTACATTGTCATGCTTGTCTATCGGTGCGCATTAATATTAAAGACTTTACTCCCAAGCGCGTGCAGCGCCGTGCCTGGAAGCAGCATCAGCATTTGACAGTTACACAGCATGTGCTCCATTACAAGCCGGATCATTATGCACTCTATCAACGATATCAGGAAAAACGCCATTCTGGCGGCGGTATGGATCATGATTGCCTGGAACAGTATAAAAACTTTTTATTACAAAGCCATGTGAATTCGAGATTAGTCGAATTCCATGACGGGGAACAGTTGCGCATGATCAGTATTATCGATGTGCTGCCTGACGGCCTTTCATCGGTTTATACTTTTTACGATGTAGATGTTGTCAATGCAAGTTTTGGTACCTATAACATCCTATGGCAGATTGAGCAATGCCGGGAATTTGGTTTGCCTTATCTTTATCTGGGTTATTGGATCAAAGAGAACCGGAAGATGCGCTATAAGGCCGATTTCCAACCGCTGGAAGTATTGATAGGTGGTCGATGGCAGTTGCTGGACAGCAGCAGTTTCTCATGAAATTTATTTAAATCGGCAATTGGTTCAGGATAAAATTCCGCATGCTCTATACACTCATTCGCCCGCTACTTTTTAAACTCGATCCCGAATCCGCGCATTGCATTACTTTTAGTGCCATTGAGCATGCCAGAAAATTTGGGCTATTAAAAAGTACTTCGATTGCCTGTCAGTCACAGATAATCATGGGCGTGGATTTTCCCAATCCTGTCGGACTTGCTGCCGGATTGGACAAAAATGGTGAGCATTTGGATGCACTTGCTGCACTGGGATTTGGTTTTATTGAAATTGGTACAGTGACGCCGCGTCCCCAACCAGGTAATCCGGCACCGCGTATTTTCCGTGTTCCGCAAGCAAATGCTGTGATCAACCGGCTTGGCTTTAATAATCACGGTGTGGATCGCTTAATAGAGAATGTTGAACGTTCGGATTATCAAGGCGTTCTGGGCATTAACATCGGCAAGAATTTTGATACGCCGCTTGAGAAGGCAACGGAAGATTATCTGATCGGTTTACGGAAAGTTTATTCCTATGCCAGTTACGTAACTGTGAATATTTCGTCGCCGAATACCCAAAATCTGCGGCAATTACAAGCAGCCGATGCGCTCGATCAGCTGTTGAATCAATTAAAATACGAACAAATGAAACTCGCACAGACACATGGTAAATATGTGCCAATGGTGGTGAAAATCGCCCCTGACCTTGATGTGGCGCAAATTCAATCAATCGCTGCATTATTAATGAAGCATCAGATCGATGGTGTGATTGCGACCAACACTACAATTTCACGGGTTGGTATTGAACACTTATCGATCGCACAGGAAAGCGGCGGATTGAGCGGTGCGCCGCTGACACAACGAGCCACTGCGGTGATTCAGCAGTTGCATCACCTGCTGCAAGGTGCTATGCCTATTATTGGTGTCGGTGGCATTATGTCCGCGCAGAATGCACAAGAGAAAATGCATGCCGGCGCCAACTTGATACAGTTATATACCGGTTTGATTTATCATGGTCCTGATTTGGTCAGAGAAATTGCACAGGCTGTTTGTACCGACAGAGTAAAACAGAATCTTGCTTAAGATGGATCAGCAGTTGATAGAAAAAATAGATGCCATTTTGCCGCAAACCCAATGCGGGCAATGCGGTTTCTCCGGATGCAGACCCTATGCGGAAGCCATCGCGGCAGGCCGCGCAGATATTAATCAGTGTCCGCCCGGAGATGTCGAGGGCATTTACAAACTAGCGGAATTATTGGGGATGCAACCTAAACCACTGAATGCATCGCATGGTTCTCCCAAACCCAAAGCTGTCGCCTGGATTGATGAGCGTATGTGCATCGGTTGTACGTTTTGTATCCAGTCTTGTCCGGTCGATGCTATCGTCGGTGCAGCTAAACAGATGCACACCGTGATTGCTGCGGAATGTACCGGATGTGAGTTATGTATTGCTCCCTGTCCAATGAATTGCATCAGCCTGATTCCGATCGATGAGAATATCCATAACCCGCTCAATTTACCGGCTGACGTGATTAAGAAGCAGGCTGCAGATGTTGCACGCTCACGTCATCAATTCAGGCAGCAACGACTTGAACGAGAAAAACAATCTAATAATCAATCACTCAGGCACAAAAACGCCGTGCAACCTGAAAAAATACCGGCATCAGCGGAAGAGCGTAAGCAGGCCATTGTTCAAGCGGCGATAAAACGTGCAATCGCTGCCAGAACACAGGTAGTGGCAAACAATTCACCGATAAAACCCCATGAACTCAGCTAAGCGCCATGAAATTTTTGCTTGTCTGAAATTAGCAAACCCTCATCCCACTACTGAACTGGAATATAGCTCATCCTTTGAACTGCTGATTGCGGTTATTCTTTCGGCGCAGGCCACCGATAAAAGCGTTAATCTGGCAACGAGAAGATTATTTCCGCAGGCAAACACGCCGGAAAAAATTTTTGCCTTGGGTGTGCCGGGTTTGGCCGAGTTTATAAAAAGTATTGGATTATATAAAACCAAGGCCAAGAACATTCTGGCAACTTGCCAATTGCTGATACAGCGACATCACAGCGAAGTGCCACGCACTCGCGAGCAATTGGAGAAATTACCCGGCGTCGGACGCAAAACGGCAAATGTAATTTTAAATACCGCGTTTGGGGAACCAACTATCGCAGTGGATACGCATATTTTCCGAGTTGCCAATCGCACTGGTATTGCGCCTGGCAAGAATGTTCTGGAGGTCGAGTTAAAGCTGCTTAAAGCAGTGCCTAAGGAATTCCGTCTGGATGCGCACCACTGGTTGATTCTGCATGGCCGGTATGTGTGCAAAGCCAGAAAACCAGAGTGTGCAGTATGCAAAATTAATCATCTCTGCGAATATAAAGACAAAACTATTTGACTTCAATCACACTATGTTTAAACCATCCAGAGAACAAGCACGCCAATTATTTTTTGATACCTGGCGCAAATACTGCCAGCGGGAAATATTATCCGGTATTGAGACGATTGCGCTGGAAGTGATACTGCTTCATCCCGAATACCATGACATTCTTGACGATGCCGATCGTTATCTGGATAAGGATTATTTGCCTGAGATGGGTGATACTAACCCATTCCTGCATATGAGTATGCATGTGGCGATCAAAGAGCAGTTATCTATTAATCAGCCGGTTGGAATTTGTGAGCGATTCTCGCGCTTGCAAAAAAATACAGGAAGTGAACACGCCGCCGCACATCAGATGATGGAATGCTTGGCAGAAATGATATGGCAAGCTCAACGCGCTCAATCTGCGCCGGATGCTACCATTTACTTTGAATGTCTGGACAGACAGCTAAACTAATAAAAAAACGGGATAAAAACCAACTTTCAAGTAGTTTTTATCCCGTTCTTAATTGGATACCAATAAATCAGTTTTATTTGTTCGAATTCAAATTGCCTGTTTGGCTTGAATAATAAAAGGCTAAATTTTCAATATCTGCTGGGCTCAGGCCAGCGGTCATGCCAGCCATAATTGGATCATTCCGGGTACCGGATTTGTAATCTTTTAATGCTTTCACCAGGTAGGTTCTGTACTGTCCACCGATTTTCGGGAAATTGGGAGCGGGGCTATTACCATCGGCTCCATGGCATGAAGCACAAACTTCAGCTGCTTTACTTTTACCTGCTTCAATATCAGCAGCCATAATTTGACCAGAGAGTATCAAAGCTGCGCCGGTTAATGCGGCTATCACATAATTCTTCATAATTCGTTCCTTGCGTTAATCACTTAATTAATTTTTAGCATAATAGGCAGCTAAATCTTCCATATCTTGTTGCGATAGTGTTTTAGCCAAAGCTGTCATGGTTGGATGACTACGTGTACCATTTTTGTATCCTTCCAATGCTTTTACGAGATATTCCGCATGCTGTCCGCCAAGTTTAGGAACGTGATAAGCGGTTGGAAAAGCTGTTTTATAACCAGGAATCCCATGACAACCTTCACACATTGAAATCTTTTCTTTTGCAGCCACTGGGTCTCCAGCAGCTTGAGTTATCCCCGAAAATGCCAAAAGCATACTCAAGGTAAGTAATAAATTCATAATCGATTTTTGTTTCATGTAAGCCTCCTCTCTCAAAAGTTGAACTTTAAACGATGCGCCCGATTTGGTCAATGAATAGTGTAAGCATGTCCATGTTGTTTATAGGGAAATTTGTCGCAAGACCTACGTTTTTGTGGCAGATTTTGATTCTAATTCTTCCCATCTTGCAAAACAATCTGTCAGTTCTTTTTCAATCGTAGCAAAGCGTGTTTGCAGTGCTTTTGCTTCGTCCGGACAATCACGATAAACAGTGGATTCATTCAAACGTAAGGTAATATTCGCTTGTTCTTTTTCCAAAATATCAATTTTACCAGGTAATGCTTCTAGCTCACGCGTTTCTTGGTAATTAAGTTTTCTAGCTCGGGAAAGCCCGGGCGATTTAGCAATACTGGTTGGTGAAGTTTCTGACTGCTTTGATAATACTTTTTGTTGGGTGACACGATCTTCAGAATGTTTTGCACGTATCCAATCTTCATAACCGCCAATATATTCACATAATTTTCCATTTCCTTCAAATGCAATTACTTGTGTGACGACATTATCAAGAAATTCACGATCATGACTGACCAGAAATAATGTACCGGTATAGTCCTGCAACAAAGCTTCCAGTAGCTCAAGTGTTTCAATATCCAGATCATTCGTTGGTTCATCCAGTACCAGAACATTGGCCGGACGGGTAAATAAACGGGCTAGCAGCAATCGATTACGTTCACCTCCGGAAAGGGATTTGACTGGAGAGCGGGCGCGTGCTGGTGCGAACAGAAAATCTTCCAGATAGCTGATGACATGCTTGCGCTTACCGTTAATTTCCACAAATTCAGAACCTTGACTGATGGTATCCGTCAGTATCATTTCCTCATCGAGCTGCTCACGCATTTGATCGAAATAAGCAACCGACAATTTGGTTCCTTGTTGAACTTTACCCGAATCAGGTTGTAATTCACCAAGAATTAATTTTAATAAGGTTGATTTTCCGGCGCCATTCGGGCCCAAAAGACCCACCCGATCGCCACGCATGATGCGACAGGAAAAATTTTTGATAATTATTTTATCGCCATAGCTTTTGTCAACATTTTCCAGTTCAGCGACCAATTTACCTGAACGCTCACCCACATCGACATTGATATTGGCTTTTCCGACTTTTTCCCGTCTGGCTGCACGCTCCAAACGCAATGCCTCTAATTTTCTGACTCTACCCTCATTACGTGTGCGTCGTGCTTGAATTCCTTTACGTATCCAGACTTCTTCCTGTGCTAACACCTTATCAAATTTCTGATTATGTGTAGCCTCAACTTCCAGTATTTCTGCTTTTTTGTGTTGATAGTCTGCAAATTTTCCGGAAAAAGATTCCAATTTTCCGCGATCCAGTTCGATAATCCTTGTCACCACATTATCCAGAAAACGCCGGTCATGCGTGATTAACAACACACTGCCGGAGAAATCCTGAAGTAATCCTTCCAGCCATTCAATTGAAGAGAAGTCAAGATGATTGGTGGGTTCATCCAGCAACAAGACATCAGGCGATATCACCAAAGCGCGCGCCAGTGCCACCCGCTTTTTTAATCCGCCTGAAAGGTGCGCAATTAAAGTATCTGCGGGCAGATTCAGTTTGTCGATAACAGTCTCGATCTTTGCTTGCAAGCTCCATCCATCCTGGACCTCCAGAGCACCTTGCAAATCCTGTAATCGAAGCAATAATGCTTCCGTATCGTTTGTACTTTCACTTAATGCATGAGAGACCGCGTGATAATCCAGCAGTATCTGACTGATATTGCCCAGACCGGTTGACACTTCTTGATATACCGTATTGGCGGGATTCAACAGGGGTTCCTGTGACACATAAGCTAGCTTTAGATTGGGAGCAAGCCAAAGTGTGCCGTCGTCCAATTTGATTTCGCCTGCTAAGGCGCGCAGTAAGCTTGATTTGCCGCCACCATTTCTACCGATCAAACCGACGCGTTCCCCCGGATCAAGTTGTAAGCTGACATGATCAAGCAAAGCATGATGGCCAAAGGCTAAACATGCATTTTCCAGTGTAATAAGTGGCATCGGTAAAGTTTAATTGGAACAGTTGGTTGGGGCTATTTGAAATTTATCAAAGTGCTTTTTGATAGTCTCAAGAAAATAAGGAGGGCAATTCTGTCATGCTTTATCCAACTTAGCAAAAGCAATTATCGATAAAAATGGAGCCCGCAGGCTCCATTTTTATTACTGTTTTTAGTATAAATTAGATTAATCAATCATCCTGCTGCGGTTACGTTAATTTTTTTCGGTTGCACCGCTTCCCGTTTCGGGATCACAACTTCTAATACGCCGTGTTTTGAAGCTGCTGAGATTGCCTCAGCATTGGCGGTATCCGGTAAGCTAAAGCGTCTGTAAAAAGAACCATACGTGCGTTCGACGCGTTTATAGCCTTCTTTCTCAGTTTGGGCTTCCGATTTCTTTTCGCCTCGAATGGTTAATACACCATCTTCCATACTGATATCTATTTCTTCCGGCTTAACACCCGGAATATCGGCATGGATAACAAACTTATCGGCTTCTTCCTTAATATCAACCGCAGGCGCCCATTCCGCAGTTGCTGTAGAACCCTCGGCAGCACCGCGTTCCAATTCTCTTTGCAGTTGACTCAACAAACCCCAAGGTTCATAACGTGTAATGGCCATAATACATTTCTCCTTATCGATTAAAAAAGTACATTGCATATCTACAACATCAACGCCTCATTCAATCTGTAAACGCTATACTTTCAATGCGGCGTCTTATACAGTTACAAAGAACACACTTTCAGTAAGCGATATAAGGATTATTCGTTTTTTTTCAAGCGCGCCGGTGAAAAATCGGTAAGAACTTATCGATGATCATTGTTTCCAGCCAAAAACATAAGAGAAAAAAGAATGCTATCGTGCATAGCGACGCCGCAATCCTAAAATGATTGCGATCGGTACCAATAGTAAAGCAGTCCAAAGCCAGTTGCGTTTAAACCATTCCGATGGATTTGCCTGGACAGAAAAGCTCGCTTCGGCAAGACCCAAAATTTGGGTGTTCTGTTGCCCGGCATTTTGCGTTAGCAAGTGCAACTGGAATTTTAGATCCTGTGCCCCGGATGATTCCGGTATAACCCGCCAACGCCAGCTTGCTGCACCACCATAGTCCGATCCCGGGTCTTGCGGCCCTAGCCTGTCAATTTGAAAATCCCCCCCGGCAATCTCAGCTTTCATGTTGGGCGACACCACGCCGGTAATCCCTTGTATCGAAGTACCTGCGGATGCCGTGGCAATAATCTCGTTTAGAAATTTGGCGAGCTGTTTCGTTTCCAGATTTAAAGCCACCTCAAATGGCTCATACTGTTTGACCGAAGATGGAATCGTGATCGCAGTGTTGTCCACCGGTAGTTTCATAATCACCGGATTAAACTGTCGTTTACCCGACATAAAATGCATAAAAGAATTGATAGAGAAGGGTACGACTAATAAAACCAGCAGTAATGCGGCTGGCATGACCAGGTTAAAATTCAAACCGGATTCGGGTTCTGTATTGCGCATAATTCCTCCAACTGTTCATTTTATGGCAGATCATACCATTCTTGGAACAATAGGCATTCCTAAAACGCGCCTAAAACGCTTTGCACCATTGAATATTTTCTTATTTCGCCGTCTGGAATGACTGCACAATACTATGATAAAAAAGATAATACTCAATCAAGCCGACCATAGCGGCGGCTCGTCCATCAGCGCGATTTGCTCGCGCAATTCCAGAATACGATCTTGCCAATAGCTTTGCGTATTAAACCAAGGGAAAGCTTGCTTGAAGGCAGGATCGTCCCATCGCTGTGCCAGCCAGGCGGCATAATGAATCAGGCGCAAGGTGCGCAGTGCCTCGACCAGATGCAACTCACGCAAATCAAAATCGTAAAAATCTTCATAGCCTGCCAACACGTCATTCAATTGCCGTACCCTATCGGTACGTTCACCCGACAATAACATCCACAAATCCTGCACCGCAGGACCCATGCGGCTATCGTCAAAATCGACGAAGTGCGGACCATCATCCGTCCACAGCACGTTGCCCGCATGGCAATCCCCATGCAAACGTAGTGCTTTTATATTGTTGCCGGCACGTTCAAAGCAATGTCGTACACTCACTAGTGCCTGCTCTGCTACGCTACGATAGGCGGCCTCAAGATCGGTCGGGATGAAATTATTTGTCAGCAAGAAATCAAGCGGTTCCACACCAAAGCTCGCGATGTTCAGTGTGGGGCGGTGCTGAAACGGCTTGAGTGCGCCAATGGCGTGAATGCGCCCTAGAAAACGCCCCATCCATTCCAGTGTGTTGCGATCTTCAAATTCAGGCGCACGCCCACCGTGTCTGGGAAAAACGGCGAAGCGAAATCCTTCGAAGGTGTGCAGTGTTTTTCCATCCAACACCAACGCAGGTACCACGGGAATTTCGCGCTCGACCAATTCCTGCACGAAAGCGTGTTCTTCAAGGATAGCTTCATTCGTCCAGCGCCCCGGCCGATAAAACTTTGCTACCAGCGGCGCGCTTTCTTCCATGCCTACTTGATAAACGCGGTTCTCATAGCTATTAAGTGCTAACAGACGACCATCGCTGTGGTAGCCCAGGCTGTCCAGTGCATTCATGACGCAATCGGGGGTCAGTAAAGAGAAAGTTGGTGATGTCACTGTTGAGGCGTTTTGTGCATGATTAATCTTCCAGAATAGAATTGATCTTAGCCAATCCCAAGTTGTTTTCAGTGAATTAGCAGATCCCGCGATTTAGCGGAATACATTGTTTAGCGACGATCCAACCGGAACAGCGACATGCAAGTATTCGAGCAACAAGCTTACCAGTAACCGAATCATCCTGGATTATTCTCATTGCAGCGTTGTGCGAGTATACGACCTACACTTTCTTAGAATAGTATTATTCCTCAGCAATCTTGCTGCGTAGTGATTTTCTTCGACTCTGAATTGCTTTGCCTTCCAAACGCTTTATCTTGGAAGCCCTTGTGGGTTTAGTGGGCTCCCGTGGCTTCACTTCGATAGTGACGCTGTTGATAATCTCCCGGAGTCGATTGAGTGCATCTTCTTTGTTCTTAATCTGGCTACGATACCGCTGCGCCTTTATGATAACAACGCCTTCACCGGAGATCCGACTGTCTTTTAAATTCAACAGTCTTTCTTGGATTAATTCTGGCAGTGATGAAGCCGTGATATCGAATCGTAAATGCACTGCTGTCGATACTTTGTTGACATTCTGCCCGCCGGAGCCCTGTGAGCGTATCGCCTGTAACTCGATTTCAGCCAAGGGTATCGCGATATTGTCTGATATTTTCAACATGATGAGTCGCTCAATTGCTACTGCTTTGCTATTTGTTTTACGATTCGGCTTACAGTGGTGTAACTAACACCAAAAACTTATCCACTTGAGCCAGTGTAGTATAGTGCCCACCCCAATATATCTGAACCATACCATTGTCACAGTTGTGGCGTTAGACAAAATAATTCAATGGTTTAACGGAGTTCTGTTTTTTCTTTTGGGCATGTTCTAAAGCGATTGCTCAGGATTAAGCTTGTTTTGCATGTCATGTACAAAATTGTCATCGTCCAGAAAAATCTGGTTCTTAAGTTGTTGCCGAAGCGAAAGCTGAGTGTTTTGGTTTGGCCCCAGTGATCCCACGGCGGGACGAACAAGATACATTGTCAGCGTGCTTATTTTTTGGAACTGTTGCTTTCAGCATTGGTGAAAAACCCAATGCGTAAAAGCTTTGCCGTCTGTGTACCTCTTGCACTTAAACTTATTGCAGTCAGAATAGTAGAGCAAGTGTCAAATATAAGGCTTGATTCTCAATTTGTGCTACTTCGCCCGCCGCTTGACGGCGTAGCCATACGGCGTAGGCCATGAAGGTTCCGTGTCGAGTTCATGCTGCGCCTTGAGCGCCCAGTACGGCTCTCGGAGCAGTTCCCGACCGATGAATACCAAATCGGCATCCCCGCCGGTGACGATCTCGTCGGCATGGCCAGATTCGGTGATCAACCCAACCGCTCCCGTCATGATGTTGGCCTCATCGCGGATCTTCTGAGCGAGTGAGACTTGGTATCCTTTGCTTACCGGGATGCGGGCTTTCGGCACCAGGGCACCTGATGAGACATCGATAAGATCCACGCCAAGGTCTTTCAGGTGACGGGCTAAGATTACGGATTGCTCGATATCCCATCCCCCGTCCGCCCAATCGGTAGCCGATATTCGCACGAACAGGGGCAGTTCCGCGGGTATTTTTTGGCGCAGGCGCTCAGCGACCCGGAGGACTAACCGCATCCTGTTCTCCAGGCTTCCGCCGTAGCGATCGGTTCGTCGGTTGCTCAGGGGTGACAGAAACTCGTGCAGCAGGTAACCGTGAGCCGCGTGGATCTCGATTACGCGGAATCCGGCTACCAAAGCCCGCTGAGCGGCGGCTTCGAAGGCGATGACAATTTCTTCGATACCGGCTTCGTCGAGTGGCGTCGGCACTGGGTCGCCCTCGTCGAACGGAATCGGGCTGGGGCCGACTACGGGCCAACCGCCTGCCGCGAGTGTTTTGAGGCTTGCTCCGCCCAACCAGGGGGGCTGGCAGCTGGCTTTCCGCCCGGCGTGGGCCAGCTGAATGGCGGCGACTGCTCCTTGAGAATGAACGAAGCGGGCGATGCGCGCGAGCGGCTCGATGTGTTGCTCACTCCAGATGCCCAGATCTCCCGGGGAAATCCGGCCGTCCCAGGTGACGGCTGTGGCCTCTACCATCACCAGCGCCACACCACCGACGGCCCGGCTACCGAGGTGGACCAGATGCCAGTCGTTGGCCACCCCATCCGTCGCAACATATTGGCACATGGGAGACATCACGATCCGGTTGCGCAATGTGATACCACGGATCGTCAGTGGGCTGAGCAAGTCGACTTCCGGAACTTCCCGGTCATGATCGGTGCCGGCGGGGCAACCATGAGCCGCGACTTGCGGAGCTTGATCATCGGGCCGACTATCTGTGGGTTTATTCATCATCTGGTTTCCGTAAACAGATTGTGTAGCCTTCAGGATTAGGGCATACATTGGACATTTCTGCTTCCTTTTTTAGTTATTTCATTGTTAAACGATACCATACTCCAGCAAAATTAATGCATCAATACTTGCCATCCCATATCCTAATATTTAAACATACCGAGCCCTCTTGCAAAGGGTTCTATTTATTTTTTCAACACTTTTATTTCCTTTTGCCTTGTTAAAATTGGCAAAGAGGATTTTTACAACTCACTTTACCCATACTCCTTGAGCTCCTTACGCGCCATCAAATAATCAGGATAAACACTCCCCACCAATTTCCAGAACACAGGCGAATGATTCATTTCAATCAGATGCGACAGTTCATGAACCACGACATAGTCCACCAGATGCACCGGCATCTGGATCAAACGCCAGTTTAGGTGAATCACGCCGTGGCTGTTGCAACTGCCCCAGCGGGTTTTGGCACGTGACAGGCGGAATGGGGGTATGCGCACATTTAATTTTTGCGCATACACGGTGATACGCTGCTTAAAATAGGTGATGGCTTGTTGGGTGTACCAGGCCATTACAAATTTTTCTATTTGCTGCGGAGTTAATGCGGGTATTAATTGTTTTAAATCTGATGTGTTTTCAGTTTCTTGAGCGGATTGCCGCATCATTTGTATTTCACCCGATGGTTTCATGGCGATCTGCCAGGGTTCACCAAGTAGTGGATAGGTCGCATCAGCAGTCCAGGTTAGTATGAGATTTTTCTTGCTGCTCCAATGCTTGAGTTTTTGGGTGATCCAATCCGCTTTTTCCTGCAGGATAGTTTCAACATGGGGGAGCGCGGTTTGTAATGGCACACTGATGCTCAGGCCATCGCTGTCAATTTTTAAACCAATCGATTTGCGCTTACATCGCTTCAGCGTGTAAGAGATCTCACGGCCGTTCAGCGTAGTTTGCACAAGCACTGTTATGTTTTTTGCTGGTTTTGTTGACTGATGCGCAGCATTTCATCCTCGATCCAGGCTTCCACTTTCGCGTTCAATTCGCCTGCTTCCATGCCGGTTGGGTCGATCGGTTCGCCGATGCTGACGGTGATGGTGCCGGGGTGTTTGACGAAAGAATTTCTCCCCCACAATTCGCCGGCATTATGCGCGACGGGTACTACGGGTACGCTGGTGTGAGTTGCCAGCCATGCCCCGCCGATGCGGTACTTGCCGCGCTGCCCCGGTGGAATACGTGTGCCTTCAGGAAATATCACGATCCAAAAGCCTTGCTGCAAGCGGTCCTTGCCTTGTTCAACAATCTGTTCCAAGGCTTTCTTACCCGATTTTCTGTCGATCGCAATCGGGCTGGTCATCGCCAATCCCCAACCAAAAAACGGGATGCGCAATAGTTCCTTTTTAAGCACCCACACCTGCGGTGGAAAGATCTTCTGGAAAGCCAGCGTTTCCCATGCGGATTGATGTTTGGAGAGCACGATACTCGGGGTTTTCGGGATATTCTCCGCACCGAGGATTCGATAGCGGATGCCACACAGATTATGCAGCAGAAACAACATGATCCGTGTCCAACTGGAAGTTACGCGATAACGGTTATGTGGTGATAAAGGAAAACACGCTAGTGTCACCAACGCATACGGTGGCGTAATGATAATTTGCAGCAACATGTACAGTGTTGAGCGTAAAACTGTCGATATCATGCTTGTCCAACCAAGGCATCGACCGCCAGCGTCAGATTATCGAAAATCTGTGTGTTAGCGGGCATTTCTTCTTTAGTCCGCGTAACATGTCCTTTACCGGTTAACACCAAAACCGGTATTGCACCGGCTGCCGCAGCGGCTTGCAAATCCTTTAATGAGTCACCGATGGCCGGAACATTCTTTAGATTCACGCCATAGCGCTGCGTGATCTCATCGAACAAACCGGTTGCCGGTTTGCGGCAGGAACATTTATCCGCGTTGGTATGCGGACAGAAAAATATGGCATCAATCCGCCCGCCTGCCTGATTGACCGCCTTGTGCATTTTGTCATTGATGGCGTTGTAGGTGACCATGTCAATTAACCCACGCCCGATACCCGACTGATTGCTGGCGATGACCACGCGATAACCGGAATGCGTCAGACGGGCAATCGCTTCCAAGCTGCCCGGAAGCGGTATCCATTCATCCGGTGTTTTGATCAGCGTATCGCTACTCTGGCTAATAACACCGGCTTGGTCGAGAATGATCAGTTTCATATCAATTTGCCAGTTTTGAAAGATCGGCTATGCGGTTCATCGTTTGCTGAAGCTGTTTCAATAAGGCAAGGCGGTTATTGCGCAGTTTTTCATTGTCGACATTCACCATCACGTGATCAAAAAAGTTATCGATCGGCGATTTGAGCTTGGCGAGGATTTGCAATAAAGAAGTGTAATCACCATTAGCGAAGGTTTCCTCAGTTTGCGACAGCAGATCGTCAAGTGCTTTGTATAGCGCTTGCTCAGATTGTTCCGGCAAAAGGTCTAGATCGACTTCGGCGTTGGAGACCACTGCTGATTTTATAAGAATATTGCCCACCCGCTTGTTCGCAGCCGCAAGGCTGGCCGCTTCGGGTAGTGCCGCAAAAGCACGCACAGCGGCAAGTCGCTTGGGAATGTCACTTAAATGTTGTGGATTCAAACTGAGCACGGCATCGACTTCCTGGGCGGTGTAGCCTTGTTCGCGTAAACTGCCTGCGAGGCGTTCATAAATAAAACTCTGCAATTGCTCACGTGATTCTTCTGGCACTTGACGTGAATTGATCTTTATAAAATCCTTAAACGTAAGGATTGAAGTGGTTTTTCCAGGTCCTTTTGTTTGATTAGAGTTTTGCTTAAATTGCTGCTTGGGAATGTCTTCATTTTCGATTAATTCGACTACCTGTTGAACTAATTTATCTAACTTGAGTGACAGATTTTTCTCAATTAATATGCGAATAACTCCTAAGGCATGGCGGCGTAATGCAAAGGGATCTCTGTCACCAGTCGGTAATTCGCCAATCCTGAACATGTTCACTAATGTTTCTAGTTTGTCCGCCAGTGCCAGACAAACACCCACCAGGTTACGTGGCAGTTCGTCACCGGCAAAGCGCGGTTTGTAATGGTCTTCAATCGCGAATGCAATATCGTCGCTCAACCCCTCATGCTGCGCATAATAGCGCCCCATAATGCCTTGCAGTTCCGGGAATTCACCAACCATGCCGGTCAGCAGATCCGCTTTTGCCAGCGTAGCGGCTTCAGCAGCCTGAGCAGCCAGCGCAGCACCGCCAAGTTGCTGTCCGATCATTTGTGCGATGGTGCGAACATATCGCATGCGCAGATCCTGCGATCCCAGTTTATTGTGATAAACCACTTTTTTTAGCTCAAGCACGCGTGACGCCAGTGTTTCTTTGCGATCCTGGTCAAAGAAAAACTTGGCATCGGCCAGACGTGAACGCACCACGCGCTCGTTTCCGGTAACTACGAGACCAGGATCAGTTGGCCGGATGTTGGAAACCAGCAGAAACTTGTTAGACAGTTTTCCTTGTGCATCCAGTAACGGAAAATATTTTTGATTGGCTTTCATGGTCAGAATTAAGCATTCCTGCGGCACTTGCAGAAATTCCGCAGAAAATTTACCAACCAAAACGTTAGGGTGCTCGACCAATGCGGTGACTTCGTCCAATAATGCATCATCGTCAATCGGCGTGAGATTTTCCTGCGCGGCGGCGACAGCGAGCTGGTGCGCGATTTCTGTGCGGCGCTCGGCAAAACCGGCGATAACGACACCTTCAGTCAGCAGTTGTTGTACATAGCTATCCGCATTATGCACCACGATGGGATTTACTTTGGCTTCAAAGCGATGTCCTTGCGTTTCACGTCCGGCTTGCAAGCCCAAAATATTCACCGGAACGATGTCCGTACCATGCAATGCGATCAATGTATGCACAGGACGTACAAAGTTAACGCTGCTCCAGCCATCCACCAGTTGGTACGTCATCACTTTGGGAATCGGTAATTTGCTGATGGCTTCCTGCAAGGCTTTTTGCAGACCATCGATCAATGGCGTGCCTTTAGCCGTACTATCCCAAAACAATGTTTCCGTTTTACCTTCCATCATGCGTTTGAGCTGCGGCACGACCGAATCATCCGCCCCCAAACTCGCCAGTTTTTTCAATAACGGCGGTGTTGCTTGACCTTGCGCATCCAAGCCGACCGCGACCGGCATCAATTTCTGCGTGACCGCTTTATCGACTGCCTGTGCTGACACATGGGTAATATGCACCGCCAGACGCCGCGGTGAGGCATACGCGGTAACCTGCGCATCCACTGCCAAAAGATCTTGCGCTTTCAAGCCGGCAGCCAATAATTCCGCAAAGCTGTTGCCCAGCTGCTTCAGTGACTTGGGTGGCAACTCTTCGACCAACAATTCAACGAGTAGATTTTTGGTCATGATGCGGGTTTCGCGACATCCGGCATTTGCGCAATCCATTCACGCGGTGCCAGTGGGAATGGCGGATCCAGGCTTTCGCGACTGACGTAATAAGCCTTGGCGACTTGCCGCGACAGATTGCGGATGCGGCCGATGTATGCGGCGCGTTCAGTCACTGAAATGGCGCCGCGCGCATCCAGCAGATTAAACGTATGTGCCGCTTTTAATACTTGCTCGTAAGCAGGCAGTGCCAATTGTTTCTCGATGAGATGATTGGCTTGCGCTTCGTGTTTACCAAACGCCAGAAACAGAAATTCGGTGTCGCTTTGCTCAAAGTTATACTTCGATTGCTCGACTTCGTTTTGATGGTATACATCACGGTAAGTCAAGCCTTTGGTCCAAACCAGATCAAACACGCTTTCAACGCCTTGCAAATACATCGCCAAGCGCTCGAGTCCGTAGGTGATTTCTCCGGTAATCGGTTTGCAATTAATGCCGCCGACCTGCTGGAAATAAGTGAATTGCGTGACTTCCATGCCATTGAGCCAGGTTTCCCAGCCTAACCCCCAAGCGCCCAGCGTGGGATTCTCCCAATCGTCCTCGACCAGGCGCACGTCATTCTGCGTTAAATCAAATCCCAGTTCGCGCAGCGAATCGAAATACAAATCCAGAATATTTTTTGGTGCCGGTTTGAGCACTACTTGGAACTGATAATAATGCTGCAAGCGATTGGGGTTGTCGCCATAGCGGCCGTCTTTAGGTCGGCGTGATGGTTGCACATACGCCGCTTTCCACGGCTCGGGACCGATGGCGCGCAGGAAAGTGGCGGTATGGCTGGTTCCTGCGCCCACTTCCATGTCATAAGGCTGCAAGATCGCGCACCCTTGCTTGTCCCAATAACGTTGCAACGTAAAGATAATTTCCTGAAATGTAAGTATTGACATGAAAAATCTGAATCAGACCAGTAAAATAAAAGTAAATCGGATTTTACAGGGTTTTACGTGCAGCGCGAAAGGCGGATAGCAATCCCATGCATAATAGCAAACCGGCCAACCCAAGCACCGGATAATTACCGGCACGTACATACGGTGTCGCGCCGCTGAAACCTTGTGCTACACCGTGCAGCGCTGCGGTAGTAAAAATTTCGATGGTTTGCAGCACCCTGCCGCGTTCGTCGATAATCGCCGTCACACCGGTATTGGTGGCGCGCAGCATATAGCGTCCGGTTTCCAATGCGCGCATTTGCGAAATCTGCAGATGTTGCTGCGGTCCGATCGAGCGTCCGAACCAGGCATCATTGCTGACATTTACCAGCATCGTTGCTTGTGGCAATTGATAAATAATTTCTTCACCAAATACATCTTCGTAGCAGATATTGATGGCAACCCGTTGTCCCGCCAGATCCATTGGTTGCTGATCCAAGCTGCCGCGCGAAAAATCGGATAACGGAATTTGCAACACCTGAATCACCCAGCCAAAGATGGGTTTCAACGGAATAAATTCGCCAAAAGGCACCAGGTGGTGTTTGCGGTAGCGCTGCGGCGACGCGGAACCATAACTGAACATGGTGTTGTAATAGTCGTCACTGCCATTGACTGTTCGCTCAGCCAGGCCGATGAGAACGTCGCCACCATTGTTTCTGGCATGGGCGGCAATATGGGACAAATAGGATTTCGGCATGACATCACTGAAAAGCGGAATGGAAATTTCCGGTGTCACAATCAGGCGGCTATCACTTTCCAGAATCAATTTGGCATACGTTTCCATGGAATGCTCGAGATGATCTTCACGCCATTTCAGATCTTGCGCGATATTGCCTTGCAGCAGACTCACCGTGACCGGTTCTCCCTCCGGCTTTACCCACTCAATTGCCTGCAAGCCGAAACCGCCGAGCCAAATCAGAACAAATGCTAATCCATAGCGCCATTCTCTGATCCCTCTGTCAATCCAAAAGAAAAGCAGCGCAGCGCTGAAGACCATAATCAGTGAAATACCATAAACACCGACGATTGGCGCAAAGCCCGCCAATGGACTAAACGGTGCCTGTGAATAACCCAGCGCTAACCACGGGAAGCCGGTAAACAGATAACCGCGCAGCCATTCAAACAGCATCCATAGTGCAGCGGCGACCGCTGCCCAGATAAGCGGTGATGCCAGGCGAAACTTGGCTAATAGCCAAGCACTGAGAGCAGGAAACAGGGACAAGTAAGCGCAGAGTATGATCAGCGCAATCACCGCGATGGGCATTGGCATGGCGCCAAAATCATGCAGACTGACATAGATCCAGGTGACGCCTGCACTGAATAATCCCATGCCAAAACAAAATCCAAGGAACGTTGCTTGCAGTGGCGTTTGACTTTTGTGGCAAAATCCCAACAGCACGGCCAGCGTTATGATTGGTACCGGGAAAAGATAGAATGGCGCAAAGCCGAGTACAGTTAACATACCCAGCAAAAAAACGATGATCAGTTTGATACTGTAAAGATTCTTCAAGCGAGCCAAGATCGGATAGGTAGTCAATGGACGGATGACAATAATTGCGAAGTATAGACTAATGTATGTTGATTGATCGCGGTATAAAATTACTGTGAACTTTCATCATTTAATACTATTCTCAGTATTTTCTGCCTATCATAAATTAATCAATGGCATCTTTGCGCATAATTTTGGCTTTGTTTCCGTATTAGCTTAAATACGACAGACCTACTAGCAAATAATTATTTATTCACTTTATTGCCGGTATAAAAGTAGAATATGCGCATTAACTATGTAAGATTTTACTAATAAACAGGAAAACTTTTAGTGAAGAGTGATATAAGTTATTTAACTTCATCGGTATCTTAGATCTTGCGAAGTGGCAATATCTTTTTCTTATATTTGAGAAACAATTGGATTTTTCATGAAATTTAAAATTCTATGTGTGTTACTACTGTTCGGATTTACTGCTTGTGCGCAGGTTCCTACTAAAGAAGGAGTAGAAGAAACAGGAGAATCCACTGAGCAAGAAGAAGTCAATCAGCTTAATTTGCCTAAGCAGGAACTGACCGCTCCCATTTTATTTGATTTTTTGGTGGGTGAAACTGCCTTACAGCGAGGTAATCTGGATATTGCGGTCAATCGCTATGTCAAATTGGCAAGAACAACGCGCGATCCGCGAATTGCCAAACGTGCCAGTGAAATTGCCTTGCATGCGGGAAACCCTTTTGCAGCGGAGCAAGCTGCGATTATGTGGATTGCGCTCGATCCGGATTCAATCGATGCCCGCCAAACCATTGCGGCACTGTTGGTCAGTCTGGGTAAACTGGATGCGGCACGACCCCATTTAGAGAAATTACTGGCTTCGGAAAAGGATGACATCGGCAATACATTTATGCAACTTAATCAGTTGTTGTCGCGTAATCCCGATAAAGCGGCAACATTGAAATTAGTACAGCAACTCGCTCAACCTTATGCGAATTTGCCGGAAGTGCATTTTGCAATTTCCCAGGCAGCGTGGTTTGCCAATCAGCATCAGCTTGCGCTGGAAGAAATGCAGCGAGCGCTTGCGCTACGTCCCGATTGGGAAATCGCCGCCATTCACAATGGTAGGATATTACAACGTATTTCCAATGCCGACGCGAGCGAATTCTATGGCAATTATTTGAAAAAACATCCTGCTGCCAATGAAGTAAGAATTGCGTATACCCGGGTATTGATCAACGACAATCAAACTGATTTAGCACGAGAGCAATTGCAATTGTTATTGGATAAGAATCCTGAAGACCCGGAAATTATGCTGGCAATCGGATTGTTAGCCACAGAAATGGGGGATTTTGACATCACGGAAACGAGTTTCAAGAAAGCATTGGACATGGGGTATAAGGATCCGAATGCTGTTCATTTTCATCTGGCTCAGATCTATGAGGAAACAAAACGTCCCGATATGGCGATGGAATCCTATCAAATGGTAAAAAGCGGAGGACGTTATTTACCCGCACAAATACGCTACGCAGATTTACTGGCATCGAAAGGTTATGTAAAAGAAGCACGTGAACATTTGCACAAACTACCGGTAGCCAATGATCAACAGGTAGCACAGTTGATATTGGCAGAAGCACAAATTTTGCGAAAATCCAAAGCGCATCAGGAAGTTTTTAATTTATTGGACAATGGGTTAAAGAAACTGCCCGATTATCCCGAGTTGCTTTATGATCGTGCTTTGGCGGCGGATAAACTGGGCAAGTTTACTATTCTTGAACAGGATCTGCGCAAGCTGATACAACTTAAACCTGATAATGCGCATGCTTACAATGCGCTGGGCTATAGTCTTGCTGAACGCGGTGCGCAATTACCGGAAGCGCTGAAATTAATCAAAAGAGCGGTCGAGCTTTCTCCGGAAGATCCTTATATTATGGATAGCTTGGGCTGGGTATATTATCGCATGGGTAATTATTCTGATGGACTCAATTACTTAAACCTGGCTTTTGCAGCCCGCCCTGACCCGGAGATTGCAGCGCATTTGGGGGAAGTGCTGTGGGTGCAAGGCGCGAAAGAGGATGCCAGAAACATCTGGCAATCTGCCTTAGAGAAAGATCCGGATAACGAAGTATTGCTTGAAACCATGCAGCGTTTTATAAAAAATAAAGCGGGGAATTAATTTTATCTTTGGATTCGACAACTTCCGTCTTTTGAAGCGTTGTGACAAAATTTGGATTTTTAGAAGTGCTTAAACCAACCTGCAGATTTAATGCAATAAGTATGACTTGGCAGTACAATTGACATAAATACTGTCAACCTATTAACAAACTCCTTACGGCAATTGATCGAATCTTCAAAAATGCTTAACACTTCACCAGTACTTGAATTCAAAAGCAGTACTTTTTTTGCACCTATTTTGATTCTTTTTAATAATGATATAGCCGCAATTGAAGAAGCATTGCAGGAAAAGATTGGTTTGGCTCCCGAGTTTTTTAAAGATTCTCCGTTGATTATTGATTTGCGTGAATTAAACAAGCAAAACCAGGATCTGGATTTTGTTCAGATAGTACAGGTATTGCGTAGAATAGGTTTTTTCCCGGTAGGCATTCGCGGCGGTAATGAGCAACAAAATAAACAAGCACGTGCATTATCAATTCCGATAGACACCGTACGCGAACAAGGCGGTTCTATCAGCATCGGCGAAGCACAAAAACACGAGATCCTCCCACAATCTTCCGCACAGCCGGAAGTAGTACCGGTTGCTAAGGAATCTGTGAATCCTGCTGCTATTCCACCGGTTGCTGTAACATCAACACTGGTCACTCAACCGATTCGATCAGGACAACGTATTTATGCATCCGGCGATTTGATCATTATGTCTCAGGTGAGCGCCGGTGCCGAAATAATGGCTGAAGGCAACATACATGTCTATAATACATTGAGAGGGCGGGCCTTGGCGGGTGTGCATGGCAACACAGCAGCCAGGATATTTTGCTTTGATTTGCAAGCTGAGCTTATTTCAATCGCAGGCGATTATAAAACCAGCGAAGACTTAAACAAGCAAACATACAAAAATCCGGTACAAATATATTTGCAGAATCATGCGTTGATCATTAAAGAGATTGCTTAAGACCAAATAGCAAAGGAGGCTCAATTGGCAAGAATTATAGTCGTGACATCAGGCAAAGGTGGCGTTGGTAAAACAACAACAAGCGCAGCGATTGCCATGGGGCTGGCAAAAGCGGGTCACAAGACAGTTGTGATCGATTTTGACGTAGGTTTGCGTAATCTGGATTTGATTTTGGGTTGCGAGCGCCGGGTTGTGTACGATTTTATCAATGTTATCAATGGTGAGGCCAGTATCAATCAAGCGCTCATTCGTGATAAAAACTGTAACTTGCTGTATATTTTGCCGGCTTCTCAAACGCGTGATAAGGATGCGTTGACACAAGAAGGAGTCGGTAAAGTCTTAGATGAGTTGTCCAAGGAATTTCAATATATTGTTTGCGATTCTCCCGCCGGTATTGAGAAAGGCGCCAATTTGGCTCTGTATTTTGCGGATGATGCCTTTGTCGTTACCAATCCCGAAATTTCTTCGGTTAGGGATTCCGATCGCATGCTGGGTATCTTGTCCAGCAAATCGCGACGTGCTGAAAGAAATGAAGAACCGATCAAAGAATACTTGTTACTGACTCGGTACGATCCCGACCGAGTCAGGTTGGGTGAAATGCTAAGTCTTGAGGATGTTCAAGAAATCCTATCATTGCATTTGTTAGGTATCATTCCTGAATCAAAATCAGTGTTGTCTGCGTCTAATGCCGGCATACCCGTCATTCTGGATGAAAAGAGCGAAGCAGGTCAAGCTTATGCCGATGTTATTGCGCGATATTTAGGAGAAGAGCGGCCACATCGATTCATTGACAGCAAACAAGGGTTCTTCAGGCGACTTTTCGGAGGAAGAAAATGAGCTTACTGGATTATTTTAGATCATCTAAACCTAAAACTGCATCGGTTGCTAAAGAACGATTACAAATTCTTGTCGCACATGAGCGTAGTTATCGCAACCAGCCTTCCTACTTACCACAACTGCAAAAAGAACTATTGGAAGTTATCCGCAAGTACGTCAATGTTGATCAGGATGCGATATCCGTTAACTTTGAACAAGATGAGAATCAAGAGACACTGGAATTGAATATTGTGTTGCCTGATTATCAACATTCCAATAAGGGACTGAATAATTAGAAGTTAGCTTACTCTTCGCGCAAAGCTCACCGGCTACTTATGAATCAATATTTGATCTGGTTCAGAATTAATCTGCGGGACATTAATTCTGGAATTCTAATTTATTGTATTTTTATTTTTCCACTGATCTCAGGTTGTATCACAACGCAGCAAACGACAGCGAATACGACTGTTAAAACCATCTTTATCGAGCCTGTTGCAAGTGCTCAAGTTATTCCGCCAGCAGCTGATTTTAATCTACTGGGTAGAATATCCATTCAAGATCAGAATCAGCGTCTTTCCGGCAGTTTCCGTTGGCAGCATTTGGCAATCAGTGATGAAATCCTGCTATTTACACCCCTAGGTCAAGCAGTGGCAGAAATAACAAAAGATCAGGAAGGTGTGCGCTTGATTAACTCGAAACTTGAGGCTTTTTATGCGAGTGATGTAGAAAGCCTGACAGAGGAAGTTCTGGGATGGCGCTTACCTCTCAATGGCTTGCAATATTGGATTCAAGGCACGCACTTTCCTGCGACCGCAGCGGAGAAGGATCTGGATAACAAAGATCAGGTTGTCGCAATCCGGCAAGATGGCTGGAAAATCCATTATAGTAGTTACGCGCCTGCACAGTTAAATCAAATCCCTCTCCCCAAAGTAGTGGACTTAACATATACAAATTTGAGAATCAGATTGGTAGTCGATGATTGGAAAATCGAATAAATTATTTCTCGCTCAAGCCATAACCATTTAATTCTTTTATCTATCTTTTATTCATGTTTACATTTCCTGCTCCGGCTAAATTGAATCTGTTTTTGCATGTCGTAGGCCGCAGACAGGATGGTTATCATTTACTGCAGACAGTTTTCCGTTTTGTGGATTTCTCTGATCAACTAAGTTTTAAATTGCGGACGGATGGTGCGATCAAATTGCATAATCCTATTGCAGGTGTGCTGGAAGAAAAGAACTTGTGTGTTCGCGCTGCCAAGCTGCTCAAGCAGAAAACGGGGACTGCGCAGGGCGTTGATATTTTTCTACAGAAACAGATTCCAATGGGTGGAGGACTGGGGGGAGGGAGTTCCGATGCAGCAACCACTTTGCTGGCGCTTAATCACTTATGGGAAGTGAATTTGAATAGGGAGCAATTACTTGAATTAGGGCTTCTGCTTGGCGCGGATGTTCCTGTATTTATTTTTGGACAAAATGCTTTTGCCGAAGGAGTGGGTGAAAAGCTGGTAGCTATTGAGCTACCGGCAGCTTGGTATTTGGTACTTGTGCCATCGGTACAGGTACCAACGGCGGAGATTTTTGCGAGTAAGGAATTGACACGCAACACATTACCCATCAAAATACCGCCCTTTTCCGTGTGGCAAGGTCATAATGATCTGGAATTGGTCGTTTGCCGGTTATATCCTGAAGTAGCGCGATGTTTGGAGTGGCTAAAGCGGTTAGAAAATACTACAATAGCGGCAATGAGCGGTTCGGGTGCTTGTGTATTTGCTGAATTTGCAACAGAGTCGGCAGCAAGGACCGCATTTGAGCAAATTCCTGATGACATGAAAGGTTTTGTGGCAAAAGGACTGGATGACCATCCGATGCACAAGTCAATGGAATAAAGATTTTGGGGAGTCGCCAAGTGGTAAGGCACCGGATTTTGATTCCGGCATTCGTAGGTTCGATCCCTACCTCCCCAGCCAGTTTCTGGTTCACCAAGCCCCTGCATGAACGTGTTCCATTAATCCTGATTAAGTAATAGATAAGTAGAAGTTAGGTTAGGCTGCGAATTGCTGAAAGTGATTCGTTTTAACAGGAGTCTTTGTGCTCCTTTTTCAAACTGATTATCTTAAAGAAATAACATGTCTTATGACAGTTTGATGGTTTTTACCGGTACCGCCAATCCTAAATTGGCCCAGGATGCTGTCAAGCATCTGAATATCCATCTCGGGCGTGCTACCGTTGGGCGCTTCAGTGACGGCGAGATCATGGTGGAAATTCTTGAAAATGTGCGAGGGAAGGATGTTTTTGTATTGCAATCCACTTGCGCGCCGACCAATGACAGTCTGATGGAAATACTGGTTATGGTGGATGCTCTGAAACGTGCCTCTGCTGGTCGCATCACTGCCGCAATTCCCTATTTCGGCTATGCACGTCAGGATAGAAGACCGCGTTCAGTGCGTGTGCCGATCACAGCCAAGGTCGTTGCCAATATGTTGACGACCGTTGGCATTGACCGATTGCTGACCATGGATTTGCACTCAGACCAAATTCAGGGTTTTTTTGATATTCCTGTTGATAATATTTATGGCATGCCCATCCTGCTGGGAGATATCTGGAAGCATAATTACCAGAATCTGATGGTAGTGTCGCCCGATGTTGGCGGTGTGGTACGCGCCCGACATTTGGCCAAGCGCTTGGAATGTGATCTGGCAATAATCGACAAACGGCGCCCCAAACCCAATGAGGCAAAAGTAATGAACATCATCGGTGAAGTTAAGGATCGCACATGTGTCATTATTGACGACTTGGTGGATACCGCCAACACATTGTGTGAAGCAGCAAACGCATTAAAGCAACGCGGTGCAAAATCAGTGCTGGCTTACTCCACGCACGCGGTATTATCAGGCAATGCAGTGGAACGTATACAAAACTCGGCACTGGATAAGTTGGTGGTCACCGATACAATACCTTTGCGTGAAGATGCGTTGGCTTGTGATCGTATTTGTCAGCTCAGTATCGCCAATCTGCTGGCAGAAACCATGCTGCGCATCAGTAATGAAAGTTCATTAAGTTCATTATTTATGGAATAAATTGAACCGTTTTTATTAACCGGTTTGTTTGGTCGCGAACAAATCACAATTATGGAGTAGTAACGATGAAAATAGAAATCAGTGCCGACAAGCGCACACTGCAGGGAAAGGGTGCGAGCCGCCGCCTGCGTGGTTCTGGTAAAGTACCAGCAATCATTTATGGCGGTGATCATGAAGCGCAATCCATTGAGATGGATCATAATAATCTGTTCCACAAACTCAAATTGGAAGCTTTCCATGCGTCTATTCTGTCTTTAAGTGTTGAAGGAAAAGTAGAACAGGTACTGTTGCGCGATATACAAATGCACCCCTTTAAGCAGCAAGTATTGCATGTGGATTTTCAGCGCGTTGACAAGAACAAGAAAATACACATGAAAGTTCCATTGCACTTTATCAATGCAGAAATTTCACCTGGTGTAAAAACCTCTGGTGGGATTGTGACCCATATTTTGACCGAAGTGGATATCAGTTGTCTGCCGGCAGATTTGCCTGAATTCATTTCCGTGGATTTAGCCGAATTAACCGCAGGACACTCACTCCACTTAAGTGATCTGGTATTGCCCGCAGGCGTAGAAGTTGTTGCATTGACCAAAGGCGATAATTCATCGGTCGCGGCGATTGTCATTCCACGTTCAGCACTCTCTGATGAAGCTTCCGGTGAGGAAGCGGGCGCAGAGAAAAAAGCTGCCGGATAAGAAAATAATAGTTAATTGTTCTAAAAACCTGATAAATCTGCTGAGCATTAACAAATGCCAGCAGATTTAATTTTTTGATCTACCTCATAAACAGCCTTATCGCATCGCATGAAGCTTATTGTCGGATTGGGTAACCCAGGCAAAGAATATGCCGGTACACGTCATAACGCCGGTTTCCAATGGGTCGATCGATTAGCTGAAATGCTACGTATCACGCTAAAGCCGGAAATACGATTTCATGGGCTGTGCGCACATAGTCGTCAGAAAGATACTGATCTGTGGCTACTGGAGCCGCAAACCTACATGAACGCCAGCGGGCGTTCTGTCGTCGCATTGTGTCAGTTCTATAAAATACAAACTGACGAAATGATCGTTATCCATGATGAGTTGGATCTGCCGCCAGGTAGCGCCAAATTAAAAAAGGGTGGTGGTTTGGGTGGTCATAATGGCCTCAAAGATATTGCGGCAAAATTGGGTACGCAGGATTTTTGGCGGTTGCGAATCGGTGTAGGTCATCCGGGCGATCGTGATGCTGTGGTTAGCTATGTATTACATCCACCAAGGAAGGAAGAAGCGCAACTCGTTGATGAAGCTATTGAAAGAAGCCTGGAAGTTTGGCCGCTCCTGGCCCAGGATGCTTGTGAGGCAGCCATGTTAAAATTGCACACCAAAGTATAAGAATCATATTGTTGTGTATTATTAGTGCCGGAAGTTTCCTCCCCTTGTTGTTTAAACAATTTTAATGAGAATCAGGTCATGAGTTTGAAATGCGGAATCGTGGGGCTGCCCAATGTCGGTAAATCCACATTATTTAATGCATTAACCAAAGCAGGGATTGCCGCGGAAAACTATCCTTTTTGTACGATAGATCCTAATATCGGTATTGTTGAAGTGCCGGATCCTCGTTTGCAAAAACTCAGTGAAATCGTCAAACCGCAGAAAATACAACCGGCTATCGTTGAATTTGTCGATATTGCCGGATTAGTGGCCGGTGCATCCAAAGGGGAAGGTCTTGGCAACAAGTTTCTTGCCAATATTCGTGAAACAGATGGCATCGTCAATATGGTGCGCTGCTTTGAGGATGATAATGTGGTCCATGTCGCCGGCAAGGTGGATCCCATATCGGATATCGAAGTGATTCAAACTGAATTGTCTCTGGCGGATTTGGCCACCATAGAAAAAACACTGTTGCGTGAGTCCAAGGTAGCCAAGTCGGGCAATAAGGACGCCATTAAATTTTGTGCTTTGTTGGAAATGGCGCAAGCACATCTTGATCGAGGCAACCCAGCCAGAACACTGGTTCTGGACAAGGAACAAAAGCAATTGTTGCAGCCGCTTTGTTTATTAACTGCGAAACCGGCTATCTATGTTGCTAATGTGAATGATCATGGTTTTGAAAATAATCCATTATTAACGCGGGTGAAAGAATACGCAGCGAGTGAAGGTGCGCCGGTAGTGGCAATATGCGCAGCGCTCGAAGCGGAAATCGCGGAACTGTCCGACGAAGACAAGAAAATATTTTTAGCCGATTTGAATCTCGAAGAACCCGGCCTCAATCGCCTGGTGCGCGCGGGCTATGAACTGCTCGGACTGCAAACCTACTTCACTGCCGGTGTCAAAGAAGTCCGCGCCTGGACGATCCACAAAGGCGACACTGCACCGCAAGCAGCCGGTGTTATTCATACTGATTTTGAAAAGGGTTTCATCCGCGCCGAAGTGATCAGCTATGACGATTTCATAACCTACAACGGCGAGCAAGGTGCCAAAGAAGCCGGCAAAATGCGCCTTGAAGGCAAGGAATACATCGTCAAGGACGGCGATGTGATGCATTTCCGCTTCAACGTTTGATCGATATGTCGTAAAAAATGGAAATTTGCGACATATTTAATTGACCTGTCGCTGTGGACGACATAAACTAACAACGTGTCGCAAAAATGCAAAAATTAAACCATGACTGCTTGGCGTCCGGATCAACCTTACAACGACTTACCGCTGCTGCCCCCCGTAGCCGAGCTAGAAACACGCAAGGTACTCAAGCAATGTATCGCCGCCCGGACGGCGCTGGCAGAACTCAAACAGGTTGCTGAACTCATTCCCAATCAGGGTGTTTTGATCAATGTCCTGCCGCTGCTTGAAGCCCAAGCCAGCTCGGAAATCGAAAATATCGTTACAACAACCGACCGGCTGTTTCAGTTTCAAAGCGCAAACGAGTATGCCGACCCAGCGACACGCGAAGCCCTGCGCTATAGCAATGCACTGCTGGAAGGATTTCAAGCATTAAAGCAGCATCCGCTGAACACCCGCACGGCGGAACAAGTATGTACACGCATCAAGGGCACGGACATGCAAGTGCGGCGGGTACCCGGAACAGCACTCGCCAATCAAGCGACCGGCGAAGTGATCTATACGCCGCCTGTTGGGGAAGATCTCCTGCGCACCCAATTAGCCAACTGGGAACGTTACTTGCACGAAGCGCGCGCTGTCGACCCGCTAATCCGCATGGCAGCCGGGCATTACCAATTCGAGGCGATTCACCCGTTCACCGACGGCAATGGCCGCACCGGGCGCGTGCTGAATAGCCTGTTTCTGATCCAGGAAGACTTGCTGACGCTGCCGATTTTGTATCTGAGCCGCTACATCATTAAAAACAAAGCCGAGTATTACCGCCTGCTCCTGGATGTCACGCGCAATCAGGCATGGGAACCGTGGATTGTCTATTTGTTGCAAGGCATCGAAGACACGGCACGCTGGACCACCGCCAAGATCGCCGCAATCCGCAGCTTGTCAGGGTTAACGATTGACCATGTAAAACAAGCGGCACCAAAAATTTACAGCCGCGAACTGGTCGATCTGATTTTCGATTTGCCTTACTGCCGGATTCAAAACCTGGTCGAAAAAAACATCGCCGGACGTCAGGCCGCCTCGCGCTATCTCAAGCAACTGGTAGACATCGGCGTGCTGGAGGAAAGAGCCGTGGGACGGGAAAAGCTGTTCATTCATCCCAAATTGATGCAGTTATTGACACGGGATGACAATGCTGTAACATCCTATACATAAATCATTTTTCCCCTGAATTAGGTTTCGTTCTTTTGGATTTCTGATTTCCATTCTCCAGATTTTTGGCTGCTTTCAACACTCGATCAAAATCCGATTCGATCTTCTGTGTTCGATTGAATTCCGCGTATTCTGATAAAGCTTTCTGATCAGCTTGCATCTTGCTGACACGGCCTTTGTGCGTCAGCACCTCGAATTCATTGAAACTCAGGAACTTGTCTATACTTTCGGCCATATCAGCCATGCTCATTTGAAGCCGGTTTTCAATGATGTTTTCGATATAGTCGAAAAAACTGGAAATGGTACGTTCTAATCGCTTGATTTCCGGTTCGGTCAAATAGTTCTTAGCGATCGTTACATCTGAGGTGAGGATACGGCCATGAGGTGCATTTTTCCAAGTAAGTAAGCCCATGTGAGGAGCCGTACGATCAGCCTTCTGCAGAATGATCTCGGCCGCGGTCTGACCGGTAATGGCGTAGTGAAACTTGTTTTGCACCATGGCATAGAAGTTTTGTGTGATATCTGATTTGGGATCGTAATCAACGCTGCATTCGGCAAAGATGTCAGTAATTTGCTGATAGATACGCCGCTCGCTGGCCCGGATAGAGCGGACCCGCTCGAGCAACTCTTGGAAATAATCTTCGCCGAAAACCCGCTTTCCCTGCTTTAACCGCTCATCATCCAGCACAAAGCCTTTACGCATATATTCTTTGAGGATCTGGGTCGCCCAGATACGAAACTGGGTAGCGCGTTTGGAGCTCACACGGTAGCCAACGGCAATAATGGCGTCAAGGCTGTAGTGTTTGAGCGTGCGCCGGACAGCCCGTCCGCCCTCATTCTGAACTACCGAGAAATTCTCGGTAGTTGCCGATTCCTCCAGTTCGCCCTCAGCAAATATATTCTTAAGGTGTAAGTTGATATTGTCCGCGCTAGTCTGGAACAAATCGGCCATAAGGCGCTGGGTTAACCAAAGAGAATCAGCGTGGATGAGCACCCGCACATGTACTTTTTCATCATCGCCGGAATAAAGCAGAAAAGGGGCTTCGGCACCTTCAGTAACCATGATGGGTTGTTTCTCGGTTGGAATCTTTTTTTCAGTCATATACTCTCTCCAATATAATCTGCACAAGATTATCGGTTACGACAACCATTGCAATTGACCTGGTCAAGTAAAACCGGACACCCCAGTTAAGCTGCTTTTATCGATTTTGCTGCTTCTGCTTCATATTGGTTTGGGCTTTTGTAATCCAGGTATGAATGCAGTCTCTGGCTGTTATAAAATAC
>WBZX01000145.1_pt3 | contig 47733 bp, 50 predicted proteins | sample 5204211 | NCBI WGS metagenome assembly WBZX01 (sample SAMN12344362, study PRJNA552823) | activated sludge metagenome | biome: Activated sludge suspended growth; feature: Nitrification reactor; material: Wastewater; isolation source: activated sludge from nitrification reactor of wastewater...
TGAGCCGCATCGGCAAGAAGACGGCCATTGCGCTGCGCGAGCCGAGTCTCGGTCCATGCTTCGGTCAGAAAGGCGGCGCCACCGGCGGCGGTCAGGCGCAGATCGTACCGATGGCGGACATCAACCTGCATTTCACCGGGGATTTTCACGCCATCACGACGGCCCACAACCTGCTGGCCGCGATGCTCGACAATCACATCTACTGGGGTAACGCGCTGGGCATCGACAGTCGCCGCGTATTCTGGCCGCGCGTGATGGACATGAACGACCGAGCGCTGCGGGACATCGTGGTGAGCCTGGGCGGCGTAGCCAACGGCTTCCCGCGCCAGGGCCGGTTCGACATTACGACCGCATCCGAAGTCATGGCGATCCTCTGCCTCGCTCGCGATCTTCCCGATCTCGAGAAGCGCCTGTCGCAGATCGTCGTGGCGGAAACGCGCGACGGCAAGCCGGTCACGGCAGGCGACCTCAAGGCGTCCGAAGCGATGGCGGCCGTTCTCAAGGACGCAGCCAAGCCCAACCTCGTGCAGACGCTGGAAAACAATCCGGTGCTGATCCACGGCGGGCCGTTCGCCAACATTGCCCATGGCTGCAATTCGGTGATCGCGACTCGTGCGGCTCTGGCACTGGGCGACTATGTCGTCACCGAAGCGGGCTTCGGTGCCGATCTTGGAGCCGAGAAGTTCCTCGACATTAAATGCCGGCAGGCCGGCCTGAAGCCCGGGCTCGCCGTCGTCGTTGCCACCGTGCGGGCCCTGAAGCTCCATGGTGGGGCCGACGAAAAGGCTTTGGCGAAGGAGGATGTTGCGGCTGTCGAACGCGGCCTGCCGAACCTGCTGCGCCACGTCGAGAACCTGGGCAAGTTCGGTCTCCCGGTGCTGGTCGCCATCAACCGCTTCCTGACCGATACGCCGGCCGAGCTGAAGCTGATTGAAGAGAAGTGCGCGGCTGCCGGCGCCAAGGCCTATCTCTGCGAACACTGGGCCAAGGGCGGTGCCGGCGCCGAGGCGCTGGCGCGGGCGGCGGTCGCAACCCTCGACGAAGGCAAGGCCGCATTCAAGCCGCTCTATCCCGACGATCTGCCGCTTTCGCAGAAGATCGAGACGGTGGCGCGTGAGATCTATCGGGCATCGGGTCTTTCCATTGCCGGACCGGCGCAACGGCGGCTCAAGGCGCTGGAAGCGGCGGGTTACGGTAAGCTGCCAGTCTGCATCGCCAAGACCCAGTACAGCTTCGCAGCCGATCCGGAGCTGCGCGGCGCGCCGACCGGCCACACACTGCCGATTCGCGAGGTGCGCCTTTCGGCCGGTGCCGGGTTCGTCGTGGCGCTCGCCGGCGACATCATGACCATGCCCGGCCTGCCGCGTGTTCCCGCCGCCGAGCACATCCGCCTCACGGCCTCAGGCGAAGTCGACGGGCTCCACTGACATGCGCCGCTATTCCTTCGTCACGGTCGACGTTTTCACCAGCCAACGGTTCGGCGGCAATCCGCTTGCCGTCTTTCCGGACGCAAGCGGGATGAGCGACGCGGAAATGCAGTCGCTCGCCGCCGAGTTCAATCTCAGCGAAACGACTTTCGTGCTGCCGCCCGACGATCCTGCCAACACGGCGCGGGTGCGCATCTTCACGCGTACGACGGAAATGCCCTTCGCAGGGCATCCGAATGTCGGCACCGGCTATGTGCTGGCGCAGCAGGGCAGGGACAAGAACGGCAAACTGCTGTTCGAGGAACTGGCGGGCCTCGTCGAGATCCAGGTCGAGCGGGATGGATCGGGCACCCCTCTGGGCGCAACGATTGCCGCCCCGCAGCCGCTCTCGCTCGGTGTCGAATTGCCGGTCGAGGAGATTGCCGCCTGCGCCGGCCTGAAGGCGGGCGACGTGATCGTCAGGGCACACAAGCCAGTTCAGGCGTCGCTCGGAAATCCTTTCGTCATAGCCGAAGTCGACGCATCGGCGCTGAGACGCGCCGCGCCGGATATCGCGGCCTTCCGCAAATCGGTGACGCGCGAGAATGCCCTCAAAGGTCGACTGGCGCTCTATCTATACGCACACGAAGGCGAGGGCAGGGTCCAGGCGCGGATGTTCGCGCCGCTGGGCGGTACGTTCGAGGATGCCGCTACCGGCAGCGCGGCGGGCCCGCTGGGCGCATTGCTGCTGTCGCTGTCGAGCGATGCCGAGAAGCGGCTCGACATCCACCAGGGCGTCGTCATGGGCCGGCCGAGCCTGCTGCAGGTGGTGGCTCGTCGCGGTGCGGATGGCATTCGCGCGACGATCGCCGGCCAGTGTGTTCCGGTCCTGCGGGGAGAAGCCGAGCTCTAGGTCAGTGGGGCTTGAAGGCGTGTTGCTTCAATGCGTCGAGCGACACGACATGCAAAGTGGCGGCGTGTGTGGCTTCGAGGATCACGAGCGGCGCCGCGTCGGCTTCGAGCGCTTCTTTCCAGCGGCTGGCGCAGAGGCACCAGCGGTCTCCTGCCTTCAGGCCGGCGAAACCGTATTGCGGCATCGGTGTACTGAGGTCGTTGCCGCTGGCCTTGGAGAAGGCCAGGAATTCGCTGGTCATGACCGCACAAACCGTGTGTAGGCCGACGTCTTCACGGCCGGTGTTGCAGCATCCGTCACGATAGAAGCCGGTCACGGGACTTGTGGAGCAGGGCTCCAGCACGCCGCCGAGGACATTGATCGACGGCGCGCGGCCCGGGCGGCCTTCTTCAGGCGTCTGATCGAACATGCGCCACCCTATCATCCAGAAATTGCACTTTCGAGCGGCTCGGCCCGCTGGTAGAAACCCTCGCGCCATTGTGGCGGTGTAGGCAACGGGGCGTAGCGCAGTCTGGTAGCGCGTCTGCCTTGGGCGCAGAAGGTCGTCGGTTCGAATCCGGCCGCCCCGACCAGCACCAGCACACCGTCGACGGAGAAGCGGAGGCCATGCAGGTACGTATCTTCAAGCCGGCCAAGACGGCCATGCAGTCGGGAACGGGCAATACCCATGAATGGGTGCTTGAGCCGGAGCCGTCGCGCAAGGAGATCGATCCGCTGATGGGGTGGACGGGATCGCGCAGCACAATGCAGCAGGTCCGGCTCTTTTTCCCGACGCTGGAAGAAGCGAAGGCCCATGCCGAGAAGAACGGCTGGCAGTACACTGTCGAGCAGCCGCACAGCCGGGCGATCAGACCCAAGGCCTACGCCGATAACTTTGCTTTCACGCGCATTGGCCGCTGGACGCACTGATCGCGCATATTCGTCGCCGCATTCGATCAAGGCCCTCGGAAGAGGGTTCGGAGTGCTTTCTCAAAGGCGCCCGTAGCTCAGGGGATTAGAGCAACCGCCTTCTAAGCGGTAGGTCGTTGGTTCGAATCCAACCGGGCGCACCATTCTTCCTTGCATTGCCTGTGTCATGCCTTTGCAAGGCAGCCTCCGTAAATTGTATGCGATTAATTCGCAGTATCGTCTCTCTTCCATGATAATGACTTGCATTCGCCCTTTCTAAAGGGAGAACGCGTTTTTTATCGGGGGAGTATTCATGGCGAAGCGTACGCCGGCGACGACAGCCCTTCTTGGTTTGCTCGTAGCCCCAACCGCCATAGCCCAGCAGTCGCCGGCCAGCACGACGCCTCAAGATCCTGCAGCACCACCGACCGAAAACAAGCCTGGCGATCCGACCACGGGCGCACCCGCCACCATGCAGACCATCACGGTCTCCGGTAGTCGCCCCAGCGAGGACTTCCAGGTTACACGCGGCTCGATCAACCGGCTCGGCGCCGGGAGCCTGATGGACGTGCCGCAGTCGGTCGTCGTCATCAACAAGGCGCTGATGCAGTCGCAGGGCGTTACGACCCTCGATCAGGCCGTCCGCAACGCACCGGGCGTGACCATCGGCTCGGCCGAAGGCGGCAACATCGGCACCAACATCAATCTCAACGGCTTCTCCGCCCGTACCGACATCTATCTCGACGGCATGCGCGACCGCGGCCAGTACTATCGCGACGTCTTCGCCCTGGAGCAGGTCGAGGTCCTGATGGGCCCGTCGTCGATGCTGTTTGGCCGCGGCTCGACCGGCGGCGTCATCAACCAGGTGATGAAGAAGCCTGTCCTCAAGCAGGCGACCGAACTCAGCCTCTCGGCCACGACGAACGGCCTCGTGCGCACGACCGCGGACGTCAACGTGCCGTTCGAGGAGACCAATGCGGCCCGCGTCTCGATGATGTTCCAGGCCGGCAAGGCCTCGACCCTCGATCAGACGAACGTCCTCGACTTCGGTATCGCGCCGTCCGTGAAGCTGGGCATCGGTACGCCGACCGAGATCACCTTGTCGGCGATCCTGCAGCACAAGAAGGACCAGGTAGCCTACGGCGTGCCGAACCTGAACGGCTTTCCGATCAACGTTCCGCGCAACACGGCCTACGGCTTCAACACCGACTATACGGCCCAGGACGTCGTCGCGCTCAACGCCACGGTCGATCACAAGTTCAACCAGAACCTCAGCCTGCGTAACCAGACCGAGTTCGTCTGGGTGAACACGGCTGTCCAGGAAACGTCGGGCGGCTTCGTAGGGTCGCTTGCGGCAAACGGCACTTTCGTAGGGGCGCCCGCCGCGTGGCCGGGCGGGCCGGTCCAGAGCGGTCTGCCGCTCAGCTCGCTCTACGTTCGGCAGTTGAGTCGAGATCGAAACATCAACGACATCACGCTCGAAAACCAGACCGAGCTGACGGCCAAGTTCAATACCGGCTCCATCGGCCACACGCTGCTTGCCGGTGTCGATCTCAACTACGAGTCCTATACCAACAAGGCCTTTTCCCGGACGGGCACCTGCAACGGCACTGCGCTGCCGGCTGGCTCGGTGGGCTGTGTGCCGGCCGGCTTCACGACCGGCGGCGATACGCCGGCGAACGTGCCGTCGGTCCCGGGCAACTATGCCTCGTCGCAGGCGTGGGGCGCCGGCATCTACGCAAACGACACGATCCAGGTCATGCCGTGGCTGAAGCTGGTCGGCGGCGTCCGCTGGGACGTCTACACGGCGCAGGTCGGCAACTCGATCAATTCGGCGAACACACCCGGCAATACGGCCGTTCCATACTTTACGCAGACGGATACCTATACGAGCGTGCGCGCCGGCGTGATCCTCGAACCGACGCCGGAGCAATCCTACTACTTCTCCTACAGCACGTCGTTCAATCCGTCGCTCGAGCAGCTTACCTCGACGACCGGCACGACAAACTTGCCGCCGGAAACGAACGAAGGGTTCGAGATCGGCGCCAAGTACGAACTGCTGAAGGGTAACCTCTCGCTCAATGGCGCGCTGTTCCGGATCATCAAGAACAACGCCCGCACGACCAATCCCGACGGCACGTTCTCGCCGACTGGCCAGATTCAGGTGCAGGGTGCCCGCATCGGCTTCGCCGGCCGCATCCTGCCCGAATGGCAGATCTTCGGCGGCTACGCCTATCTCGACGGCCGCATCCTGAACGGCACGGCGGCCAACACCACGGGCAACGTGCCGCTCAATACGCCGAGGGATTCGGGCAACATCTGGACCACCTACACGATCAAGGACACCTACGAGATCGGCGGCGGCCTGTTCTACATGGGCGCGCGCTACGCCAACAACCAGAACACCGTGACGGTCCCGGCCTATACGCGCTTCGACCTGACGGCGGCTTACAAGCAGCCGAAATACGACGTGCGCCTCAACGTCTACAACCTGTTCGATACGATGTACTACGACGGCATCATCGCATCTGACGGCGGTCGCGCAGTGCCGGGCGCTGGCATCACGGCGATGCTCACCCTCAACTATCGCCTGTGACGGAGGCGGCCGCTCGGTCATGCTGGTCTGCATTCCCAATGTGCTCGATGCCGCGCAGATCGTCAGTCTGCGCGAGCGGCTGGATCGCGCCAGTTCGTGGGTGGATGGGCGCGTTACCGCCGGATATCAGGGCGCGCCGGTAAAATTCAATCAGCAGATCGACGAGCTCTCCGACGTGGCGATGGCCTGCCAGCGGATCGTCGTCTCGGCGCTCGAACGTCACCCGACGTTCATCAGCGCCGTATTGCCGAACGCCATCTATCCGCCGATGTTCAATCGCTACGGCGAGGGCATGAAGTTTGGAGCGCATGTCGATGGCAGCGTGCGCATCAACCCGCAGACCGGGGCCAAGCTGCGTACGGATGTGTCGGCGACGCTCTTTCTCACCAATCCCGACGACTATGACGGGGGCGAACTGCAGATCGAGGATACGTTCGGCCGCCATAGCATCAAGCTCGGCGCCGGCGACATGGTCGTCTATCCGGCGACCAGCCTGCATCAGGTTACGCCGATCACGCGGGGAACGCGCACGGCCTGCTTCTTCTGGGTGCAGAGCCTGATCCGCGAGGACAGCCAGCGTGCGCTGCTCCACGACATGGACAATGCCATCCAGCGCCTCAACCAGACCGACGCTGACGAGATCGCGCGACGATCGTTGATCGGCTGCTATCACAACCTCGTCAGGCAATGGAGCGAGACCTGATGGGCACCGCCGCCGCTACTGCCCTGGGAAGCAACAAGGTCAACCGCCGACTGACTTTCGTGCGGTGGGTCAGGAGAACGCACGGCTGGTTCGGCTTGTGGGGCGCATTGCTCGGCCTCATGTTCGGCTTCAGCGGTATCTGGCTCAATCATCGTGCCACCCTGAAGATCCCGCTTCCCGACCAGCGTCAGGCCCAGGCATCGCTGGCGCTGCCCGATCCGCGTCCGGAGACGATCGACGCTCTGGGCGCATGGTTGCAGAAGGTGCTCAAGCTCGATCGCCCGGCCAACAGCACGCGCGTCGAGCGCGCTCGCCCTGTGCCGTGGGCCGAGCGGGGGACAGGGCAGGATGGCGAGGCTCGGCCACCGATGCAGCCCGAGCGCTGGACCTTGAACTTTGGCGGGCCCAACAAGGTCATGCAGGTCGAATACTGGGTCGGCAACAAATCGGCGAACGTGCGGACGACGGACAATGGCTTCGTCGCCACGCTCACCAACCTGCACAAGGGCGCGACCATGCCGGTGCCCTGGATCCTGCTGATCGACTCTCTGGCCGGCAGCATGATCTTCCTGTCGATCAGCGGTGCCATCCTGTGGTGGGAAACGCATCGCCGCCGCACGGTCGGGATTGCGATCTTCGGTGCGGCCGTCGTCGTCACGGTGGTTCTCGCCGCCGGCCCATTGCAGCTTTAGCTCGGGGCATGTCGTGACTGCCTCGTCCATCCCAACGATCCCGACACTGGCACTGGCTGGCGGTCAGCCGGTGCCTTCGCGCGAACTGTTGTCGCCCTGGATGCGCGGCGGTCTGCTGGCGTTCGTCGTCTTCTTCCACGTTGGCGGTGGCTGGGCGCTGACCCAGGTAGAGCCGGTCAAGCTCATCGTGGGCGATGTCGCGCCCATGGAAGTGCGGATGGTTCCCGCAGCCGAACCCGCGCTGCCGGAGATCCCGCTCGCCGAAGAGCCACCGCCGCCCGAAATTCCCATGCCCGAGCTGGCGACGGTTATCGAACCGCCGCCACCCGATTTGCCGCCGCCGGAGTTTCCAGTCGAGGCGAAGCCGCCCGAGCCGCCGAAACCTCCAACGAAGCCTAAGCCGCCACCGCCCAAGCCAGTGCAGCGGCCGCCCCAGCCAAAAGCGCCTGTCGAGACGACGCCGCAGCAGGCGGCTCCGAGGGCGCCGGCCGCGCCGCGCACCGTGCAGGCTTCCCAGCTCGGCTATCTCGTGGCGCCCAGTCCGGTCTACCCGGCACGCTCGCGTCGTGCGGGCGAGCAGGGCACGGCCACGGTCCGTGTGCTGGTCGATATCACCGGCCGTCCTAGCCAGGTTTCGTTGCAATCGTCGTCCGGTCATTCGGCCCTCGACGAGGCCGCCATCAGCGCCGTACGCGCCGCGCAGTTCCGCCCCTATTCGGAAGGCGGACTGGCGCAAGCCGTATGGGTTCTCGTTCCGATCAGATTCGTGTTGCAGTAGGAGAGCACCTCATGGGCGATGCATCGAGTTTGGGCTTCGGCCATTTCATCGCGCAGTCGGATATCGTCGCGAAAGCCCTGCTCGGCGTACTCGTGGTGATGTCCGCAATCTCCTGGTACCTGATCATCTACAAGGGGATCAGCCAGGTTGTGCGCCAGGGGCGCAGCAAGAAGTTCCTCGACTTCTTCTGGAGTGCGACCTCGCTCGAAGCGGTGCAGAACGAACTTACGGTTCATGGCGTCCGCGAGCCGTTCGGCCATTTGACGGCGCACTCGCTGCACGCCCAGGCCCATCACGCCAAGTTCGGCGCCGCCAAGCTCGAGGAGACGGGCAGCGAGCAGGAGTTCCTGACGCGGACCATCAAGAAGGTTCTCGACGAGGAGACCACGGCGCTCGAGAACGGCCTGACGATGTTGGCGACCATCGGCGCCACGGCGCCGTTCGTCGGGCTGTTCGGTACGGTGTGGGGTGTCTACCACGCGCTGGTCGCCATCGGCATGAGCGGCTCGGGCATGCTCGACAAGGTCGCGGGGCCGGTGGGCGAGGCGCTGATCATGACCGGCATCGGCCTGGCCGTCGCCCTGCCGGCGGTCATGGGCTACAACTGGCTAACCCGCTCCAATCGCGTGCTGACGGCCAAGCTCGATGCTTTCGCCTTCGAGCTGCTGACCTTCCTGTCGATGGGGCGTGCCCTGCAGGCTGGTCGCGTCCGGACAGCCGGCGCGGCGCTCGCGGCCGTGAACTAAGGAGGCGACCATGGCTTTCGGGAGCTTCGAGCGTAAGTCGTCTTCTCAGCCCATGGCTGAGATCAACATGGTGCCGTTGATCGACGTCGTGCTGGTGCTGCTGGTGATCTTCATCGTGACGGCGCCGCTTCTCACCAATGTCGTGAAGCTCGATCTGCCGCGCGCGACGGCCAACGCCGAGCTCCAGAAACCGGAGAAGATCGAGTTTGCCATCGACGCCCAGGGCGGCCTGTTCTGGAATGGCGAGCGGCTGACGCGCGAAGATGCGATTGCACGCTTCACAGAGGCGGGCCAGAAGCGGCCTCAGCCCGAAGTCTATCTGCGGGCCGATCAGACCGTGCCGTATCGCTACGTCGCCCAGACCCTGGCCGACGCCTCCAAGGGCGGCCTCTCCAAGGTGGCCTTCGTCAGCGAGCCCGAGCGCTAGTCCCCGGCCAGCTAGGTGCGCGAGCCCGCTAAGCTCACCGTGGCGACGCCGGCACCGACGAGCAGGCCGCCGCCGACCTTGTTGACCACGCCGATCGCCCGCGGGTTCGAGGCAAAGCGGCGGGCACGCGAAGCGACAAGCGCGTAGCCGAAGGCATTGGCGAAGGCCAGAACCAGGAAGGTGGCCTCGAAGACCAGCATCTGGGTCAGGAAGTCGCCGGCTGGATCGAGGAAGGCCGGCAGGAAGGCCACGAAGAAGGTGATGCTCTTGGGGTTGAGCGCCGTTACCAGCCAGGCATGGCCCAGCATCTTCGCCGCCGATACGGCATCCGTCCGGGGTTGGGCATCCAGCGTCCCGCCGGCCCGCCAGAGCTTGACGCCCAGGTAGACGAGGTAGGCGGCGCCCGCCCATTTAAGGATGGTGAACAGGGTCGCCGAGGTGGCGAGCAGGGCGCCCAGTCCCAGCATCGAGAGCGTCATGGCCGTGAAATCGCCCAGGGCGACGCCTACCGCCATCGGCAATGCCGTGCGCCAGCCCTGCCCCAGAGCGTAGGACACGACCAGCAGCACGGTTGGTCCCGGAATGACCAGCAGGATGGTCGACGCGGCGGCGAAGGCCGCCCAGCTTTCGAAACTCATGGGCAAGACACTCCACAGATTTCAGCGATCAAGCCATGTATAGATTGGAGCGTCAGCCGGAATTTGGCCTCTTTCCATCGTCAAGATTATCGGCGTACGATCTTGCCGGAGGCCGAATGAACCGTCCCAAGACCCGAGGCTACCATCACGGCGACCTGCGCGAGTCGCTGGTAACGTCTGGCCGCAAGCTCCTGGAAGAGAAGGGCGTTCGCGGCTTCACGCTGCGTGAATGTGCGCGGCGCGCCGAGGTGTCCCATGCGGCGCCAGCACATCATTTCGCCTCGATGGACGACCTGCTCGCGGAACTCGCGATGCGAGGCTTCAAGGAGCTGAGCGCTGCCATGACGACCGAGTCCGAACGGGCCGGCGGTGATGGTGCAGCCCGGCTCGTCGGGCTGGGAGTTGGATATATGGCCTTTGCTGCGGCCAATCCCGTCCTGTTCCAGCTCATGTTCAGCCGGGACGCCAATCGTCTCGAGGTGGCCGAGGGGGCTTCCGAGATCCGCCGCCTGCAGGCCGCCGCCGTCGATGCTGCGCTTCAGTCGGCCGACACGCAGGTTTCGGGCGAGGTCCGTCAGCGCATGAGGGATTTTGCCTGGGCGACGATGCATGGCTTCATCACCCTTGTCCTGGAGGGTGAAATTGGGGGCCGGGATTCGTCGCGCGGCCTGAAGGCACGCGGCCTCGCAGCTCTGGCGGCCATGGCCGAGACGGTCGTGCGGTCAGGCAGCAGGTAGAGCGATCCGGAACAGCAACGCTTCGACATTGTCGCCGTAGGCGGCGATCTTGGTGAATCGCTTTACCAATTGGCCTCCGTTGGCCGTGATGACCCGCTGCGACGGCAGATTGTCGAGATCCGTCGTCAACTCGACATACGGCAGGCCTTCCTTGGCAACCTCCGGCAGCAGCATCCCGAGTGCCTTGGTCGCGTAGCCGCGACGGCGCTTCCAGGCCGGAACGGCATAGCCGATATGGCCGAGGCAATGCGCTGGGAGGTCGGGCGTCCCGGGCTGCCAGCGGAAGCTGATCGAGCCGCAGAAGCCGTCGTCCCACATCCAGCGCCGATAGCCTGGCAGCCTGGCGACGAACGTGCCGTCCGGCAAGGCTATGGGGTCGGCTTTGGCCTCGCGGTCGTCGAGCAAAGCGACGAACGCGGCGGCACCTTCTTCGATGAGCGCCAGCTCGTCCCGCGCCGTTTCTTCGGGATTGATGTTGTCGGGCGCCCACCCGCGCTTCAGGGCGGCGGCATACTCCCGGAGATAGGCCAGGGCGGGAACGACGAGCTGCAAACGACTTTCCTTCGGACCGGAGCCTTGCTGTAGCATGCTTGCCCATGAGTTCCAGTCCCGTCCTCGCCCTCGATATCGATGGCGTCATCTCGCTCGGCTATCCGGGCGCGCCCCATCCCTGGTACGCGACCCTGAAGGCCGACTGGGGCTTCGATCACGATGAGATGGCGCGGGATTTCTTCCATCGGGATTTTCGCGAGGTCATTCGCGGCCGCCTGGACCTCTATGTTGCTTTGCACGACTACCTCGAAGCGAAGGGCCTTGCCGACCGGCTGGACGAGTTCGTCGCCTATTGGTTCGAGAAGGACTCCGTCATCGACCGTGATGTGCTGGCCCAGGCCGATGCCTGGCGGCAGCGCACCGGCGGGCGCTGTTTCGCGGCCTCCAACCAGGAACATCATCGCGTCGCCTACCTGCGCGACCAGGTGGGGCTCGGCGCCCATTTCGACGAGATCATCTACTCGGCAGCCTTGGGTGTCCCCAAGCCCGAACGGGTGTTCTTCACCAACGCCCAGGCCCGAATGGGCGTGACCGTGGCCCAGTCGATTCTGTTCGTCGACGATTCGGCCGCCAACGTCGATGCCGCCCGCGCCTGCGGCTGGCGGGCAATGCTCTATCGCGGCCCGGAAAGTCTTAAACAGGCTTTGGCGAACTGGGGTTGATCGTCGATTCCATGCTAGAGGTTTGGCCATGCTGATGTTCGACATACCCTTCGGCACGACCGAATGGGACGGCGTTGAGCGCACGGAACACCCCGGCGAAACCGGCAAGGCGTTCTGGCGTACGCGAAACTTCAACAACATCCGCGTGCGGATGGTCGAGTACACGCCGGGCTACTTGGCCGACCATTGGTGCCAGAAGGGCCATGTCCTGCTGGTGCTCGAGGGCGAACTGTCGACCGAACTGGCCGATGGACGCACCGTCGTGCTGAAGCCCGGGCAGAGCTACCAAGTGGCCGACGGCACGCTCGCCCATCGTTCGCGCACCGACAAGGGCGCCAAACTTTTCATAGTGGACTGACATGACGGACATGATCGGATTCATCGGCGTCGGCACCATGGGAGAGCCGATGTGCCGTAACCTCGCACGCAAGAGCGGCATGACGGTCCTGGCGGCCGATCGCGACGAGGCGCCCCTGAAGCGGCTGGCCGCCGACGGCGTGAAGGCGGCTTCGGTCGACCAGATCGCCGAAAGCTGCCGCACGATCTTCCTGTCGCTGCCGGGTGGCAAGGAGGTGGAGGAAATCTGCCTCGGCTCGAACGGGCTCACGACCAAGGCAAAGCTTGGCTGGACCGTCGTCGATCTCAGCACGGCGCCGCCCCGTCTGGCGCGCCGGCTCTATGCCGAATTCGAGGGCAGGGCGGCGGCCTTTGCCGACGCGCCCGTCGCCCGCACGCGGCAGGCCGCCATCGATGGCACGCTGTCGATCATGGTGGGCGCGACAGCGCCGACTTTCGAGCGCATCGAGCCGTTGCTGCGCCACATGGCGAGCGAGGTTACGCATTGCGGCGAGGCGGGTGCAGGCCAGACGGTCAAGATCCTGAACAACATGATCCTGTTCCAGACCGTCGTGGCGCTGGGCGAGGCACTGACGATCGCACGGGCCAACGACGTCGACGGCAAGGTCCTGTTCGAGACCCTGACCAAGGGGTCGGCGGATTCCTTCGCGCTGCGCAATCACGGCATGAAGGCGATGCTGCCGGGCGTGTTCCCCGAGCGCGCCTTCTCGACGAAGTACGCGCTCAAGGACCTGAGCTACGCCATCGAAATGGCGGACGAGACCGGCGTGCCGGCGCTGGGCGCCGACGTGGCGCGCGAATTGATGGAGCGCGCTGTGGAACTGGGCCATGGCGAGGAGTACTGGCCCGTCCTGCTGCGTTCCATCGAGGACGCGTCAGGCAAGAGCTAAGCGGCTCGCACATAGCCCTTCTCGTGCATGCACGTGGCGGCCAGGCGGCTTTCCTCCTGGGATTTGACCGCCTCAAAGCGCTGCTGCCATTCGAGATAGCTTGGCTGACGCCCGGCCCATCCCGGTGGATAGGGGAAGGGGAAACTGAAGACATAGAGACGGTCTGCTTCCTCTTTGGCTGCCTGCTTGCACTGCGTCCAATCGGCAGCCGTCGCGGCGCTCCCCGTGTCGGCTCTTTGCCACGGGCCGGGCGGCCCGCACGCCGCGACGCCCAGGATTATCGCGAGGCACAATGTTGCTCGGGCGAGAGTCAATTTTTGGCACGCTCCTTGGTTCGGTCGCTGATGCTATGGTCCGACCGGACAGAGTTCATGTGAAGGGGAGAAGAGCGCGATGGCGCGGATTGCAGTGGGCGGTTTTCAGCACGAGACCAATACGTTCGCGCCGCAACAGGCCACCTGGGAGGAATTCGTCAGGGCTGACGCCTGGCCGCCGCTTCTGCGCGGGCAGGAGATGATTGCGGGTGTCGAGGGTTTCAATATCCCGATTGCCGGCGCAGTGAAGAAGCTCGCCGAGCTTGGCCACGAGATCGTGCCGCTCGCCTGGGCGGCCGCGGCGCCGGCGTCCTATGTGACCGAGGACGCCTACGAGCGCATGTGGAAGCTGTTCGACGAAGACCTGCGCAAGCATGGTCCGTTCGACGCAGTCTATCTCGACCTGCATGGCGCAATGGTCGCGGAGAATACGGAGGATGGCGAGGGCGAGTTGCTGCGGCGCATCCGTGGCGTCGTCGGCAGCGACCTGCCCATCGTCGCGAGCCTCGACTATCACGCCAACCTGACGCCGGAGATGGCCAAGCTCGCCACCGCTCTGGTCGGCTATCGCACCTATCCGCACATCGACATGGCAGTGACGGGCAGCCGCGCCATCGAGCTGCTGGACAGGCTCCTGAAAGAGAAGCGGCCGGTCTATCGCGCCTATCGCCAGCTCGACTTCCTGATCCCGCTGGTCTGGCAGTGCACGTTCATCGAGCCGGCCAAAGGCATCTTCGATCTCGTGGGCGAACTGGAAGCCGGCGAGAAGAGCCACAACCAGGGCATCGTCAGCGTCACCCATACGCCAGGTTTTCCGCCCGCCGACATCGCTCAGTGCGGCCCGGCGCTCGTGGTCTATGGCCACGACAAGGAAGCCGTCGAGGCGGCGGCCGACAAGCTCGCGGCAACCGTGAAGGCGCAAGAGAAGGCCTTCGACGGCGAGCTGCTGGATCCGGACCAGGCTGCTTTGCGGGCGATCGAGCTGTCGAGGGGCGCAAAGAAACCCATCGTACTGGCGGACGTGCAGGACAATCCCGGCGCCGGCGGAACGTCGGATACGGTCGGCCTGCTGGCAGCCCTGATGCGCCACAAGGCCAAGGGCGCGGTGATTGGCATGATCGTCGACGAGGAGGCCGCCAAGGCGGCGGCCGAAGCGGGCGAAGGCAACATCATGCGGCGCGGCATCGGTGCCGTCGTGGGCTATGGCGGCGAGACGCCGGTTGAGGCCGACTGGCGCGTGGTCAAGGTCGGCGACGGCAAGTTCACGGGCACGGGCCCGTTCTATGGCGGCGCCAAGTTCCAGATCGGGCCGATGGCGCTGGTGACAGACGAAGCCAGCGGCGTTTCGGCTGTGCTGGCGGCCAAGCGCGTGCAGGCCGCCGACCAGGAAATGTTCCGCCATGTCGGTGTCGAGCCGGCGAAAGTGCCGATCCTCGGCCTCAAGTCGACGGTCCATTTCCGGGCCGACTTCCAGCCGATCGCCGAGACGATCCTGGTGGTGCGGTCGACCGGCGCCCATATCACCGATCCGGTCGACATGCCCTACAAGCACCTGCGCAAAGGCATCAAGCTCCGGCCCATGGGCCCGGTCTGGAACGGCGCTTAAGCGTCTTGGAAGACAGGGCGCAGTGCCCACACCATCGGTACGGTGGTGAGGGCGACACAGGCGACGGCAACGAGAGCCGTCGCCAGGCCGATCACGTCACCTAACAGGCCGAACAGCAGCGGGCCGGTGGCGCCAGCCACCGAACCGCCGGTGTAGAAAATCGCAAAGGCGCGCGTGCGCTTCTCGGGACTCACGAATTCCGGAACGGTGCCGTAGAGCACCGAGGACGTGCCGTTCAGCATCAGGCCGACAGCCGGCAGCAGGACCAGCGCGAAGTCCAGCGGCAACGGCAGGAACGACAGGACAAGGAGCGTCGTTGCCACTTCCGTCAGCACGACCGAGGGCACGACGCCCAGCCGCAGGCCGACCCAGCCCATCACCAGCTTGCCTGCCGCACCGCCGGCGAAGAGCAAGGACAGGCCGAGGCCGATTGTCGGCAGGTCGGCGCCCTTGTCGCGCAGCAGGAAGGGCAGGAAGATCAGGAAGCCGGTGCGCACCAGGTCGTCGGCAATGTGGATCGAGAACAGCAACCAGTAAGCCCACGGCCTGTCCTGGCCGGCGACCGTCTTGGAGGGTTCGGTCTTGCCGTGCAGGACGATCGGTTTCAGCGAGGCAATGATGACGCCGGCGCCGAGGACGGCGAGGGCTGCCATCACAACCATGGCCTGCTGCCAGCCGAGAGACGCGGCGACCATGGCGAACAGTGCCGGGAGCAGGACCTTGCCGACGTCTCCTGTGAAATTGTAGGTGCCGAGCGCCGTGCGCGACTGCTGGCCGTGATACATGGCGGCAACCAGGCTCGACGCAATCGGATGCTGCGTGCTGCCGCCGAGGCCCGCCAGAAGCAGGCCCGCGATCACACCGTAAAGCGAGCCCGAGAGGCCGGCGAAGCCATAACCGACGGCGATCAGCGCGGTCCCGAACGCCAGGACGCGCACACCGCCGAACCGCTCCGCCAGCATGCCGGAGGGAATCTGGCCCGTTGCCATGGCGCCGGAATAGACGGTCTTCAATGCGCCGATGGCGGCATAGCTCAGGCCGAACTGGGCCTGCAGCAGCGGATAAAGGACGTTCAGGAGATCGGTGAAGCCGTCGTGAAGAGCATGTGCGCCACCGCAGACGGTGAGCGTCCGGCGGGCGGTCGGGGAAGGAGAGACGGCGACGGTCATCTCTCCCTCACGATACTATCGCCCCAGGATACGGTCGAACCAAAAGGCGACTTGCTGTTGGAAGTCGTCTTCGGCGTAAGCGGTGTCGGTGATGACGGAAGGCTTGCCCGTGCGTGGATAGCGCACGCTCTGCAATCGAGCGAAGCGCGTGTCGCTGAGGTGAAGGATCAGCATGTCGCCCTGGCGGCGATGGAAGACGAACTCATGGATCTTTCGGATGTTCACCAGACTGACGACGTAGCGTCCATCGCGGCCGTCCGCGGCGAGCTGGCGCACGGGGATGTCGCGGCCTTCGTTAGTGATGCCCATCAGCGCCAGAGCCTCAGGTGCCATCATGTTGTCGGTGCCCGTGTTCTGAATCATCCGCACCAGCCGGTCGCCGCGCGGCGACAGGGTGTTGGACTTGCGCTTGCCGAAGAGGTTCTGGTCGCAGGCGGCGAGCGGAAGAAGCAGGCCGGCGCCGAGAAGAGCGCGCCGCGAAAAACCAACGCTACAGGTCAAACTCAGTCCTTCCCGATCTTGTCCATGTCGACGATGACGGGCGCGATCTCTTCGAGCGCACCGTCGCGGATCGCCCGGAAGAAGCAATTGTGCCGGCCGGTGTGGCAGGCAACGCCGGTCTGCTCGACCAGCACGAGGAGGGTGTCGCCGTCGCAATCGACGCGCAAGTCGACGAGCGTCTGGATGTGCCCCGAGGTGTCACCCTTGCGCCACGGAGCGCGGCGCGAGCGCGACCAGTAACACGCGCGGCCCGTGCGCATGGTTTCAGCCACGGCGTCGAGGTCCATCCAGGCCATCATCAGCACCTCGCCGCTGTCATGCTGCTGTGCAATGGTCGGCACGAGGCCCTGGGTGTCGAACTTGATGACGGCCAGCGCCGCATCGATTTCGGCTTCTGCGTAGGTGGTGGGCATGGCGAGCCTTGGCCTTAGAAGGGAACGGCGCGTATAATCGCCACAACATCGCTTGGCAAATCGGGAAGCTCGTGAAGAAACCGGCCAAAGCCGCTCCCGCAGGACATGCTCCTGCACACGATCACAAGCACTGCGTCGAGGATGCGCTAGCCGCCGCAGAGAGGCTTTGCGCCGCCAGGGACCTGCGGTTCACGCCGTTGCGTCGGCGCGTGCTCGAACTCGTCTGGTCGAGTCACAAGCCGGTTGGCGCCTACGCCTTGCTCGACAAGCTGCGTAATGAGGATCTGGGCTCGGCGCCACCGACGGTCTATCGCGCTCTCGACTTCCTGATCGAGAACGGCCTGATCCATCGCATCGAGCGCATGAACGCCTTCATCGGCTGCAGCCATCCGGGCGAAGCGCACCGCGGCTTCTTCCTGATCTGCAGCGATTGCGGCAATGCGGAGGAGCTGGACGGCGAAGGCCTCTCCGAGGCCATCACCGCCGACGCCCAGCGCCGCGGCTTTGCCGCGCGCGACATGACTTTGGAAGTGACCGGCCTCTGCGCCGATTGCCGAAAGACCTGAGCCCGGCTCAGGCGTTGTGCGCCCGGTTGAGGCGCTCGAAGCCTTCGGCAAGATCGGTCTTCAGATCCTCGACATCCTCGAGGCCGATATGGACGCGCAGAAGGTGCTTGCCCTGCGGCCACGGCACGGCCGTGCGGTACTGGTCGGGGTGGGCGGGAATCATCAGGCTCTCGTAGCCGCCCCAGCTTGCGCCCATGCCGAAGATGTCCATGCCGTCGAGCATCGCTGCCAGGGCGTTCTTGCTGTAACCGTCGCGCAGGGTAAACGAGAACAGGCCCGACGCCCCCTTGAACTGCTTCTTCCAGTTGTCGTGACCGGGGCAGTCGGGGAGGGCGGGGTGCAGCACCTTGTCGACCTCGGGCCGCGTCTTCAGCCAATGGGCGATCTCGATGCCGCTCTTCTCGTGATGACGCAGACGCACGCCCATGGTGCGGAGACCGCGCAGCGCGAGATAGCAATCGTCCGGCGCCGCATGGAAACCGAAGGACTGGCACGCCGTCTTGGCCACTTCGAACAGGGGCCGCGTGGCGCAGGAAATGATGCCCATCATCGCATCGGAGTGGCCGACGATGTACTTGGTACCGGCATGGATGGAGATGTCGCAACCATGCTCGAACGGCTTGAAATAGAGCGGTGTCGCCCAGGTGTTGTCGATCATCACCGTGGCGCCGCCCTTCTTGGCGACGGTGGCAATGGCGTCGACGTCCTGCACCTCGAAGGTCTGCGAGCCGGGGGCTTCGAGATAGACGACCTTGGTGTTGGGCCGCATCAGCTTCTCGATGCCTGCGCCGATCATCGGATCGAAGTAGGTCGTTTCCACGCCGAAGTTCTTGAGCGTCGTGTTGGCGAAGCGCCGCGCCGGCCCGTAGGCGTTGTCGGTCAGCAGCATGTGGTCGCCGGTCTTGAGGAAGCCCACGATGGCGCCGGTGACCGCCCCGAGACCCGACTGTACGGCGATCGAGCGATGCGCGCCTTCGATGGCGGCAACGGCGTCCTCCAGCGCCTTCTGTGTCGGCGTGCCATTGCGGCCATAGCCGAAGCCCTCGAAGGGAATGCGGTTCTCGAACTTCTCCATGGTCGGAGAGAGAATCGTCGAGGCGTGGTAGACGGGCGGATTGACGATGCCGAAGTTGCTGTCGGGATCGCGGCCGGACACGGCCAAAACGGTGTCGGGGCGGGTATAAGTTTTCTTAGCGGTCATGAATCCGACTATGGCACAGGCTTCAAGCCGGCGGCCAGCGATAGACGTCGGGCCATAGCACACGTGGGTCCTGCAGCTCTTTCGCTTCGGTTCGCATCGGCTGAAAGCCCGCTTTGCGATACGTGGCGAGCGCGTGCGGATGGTCGAGCGTGTTGGTGTTGAGCAGCAATCGTGGCCAGCCGAGGGTAAAGGCGCGCTCGATGGCACGGTCGAGCAGCCACGGGCCGATGCGCTGGCCGACATAGTCGAGCGTCAACCCGAAGAAGACGAGTTCCTCGTCGCCGAGCTCGAAAAACCCAACCAGCCTGCTGCCGTCGTGCGCGGTATGAAGTTCGTGCCCTGGCTGGGTTAGCAGCGCCTGCAGCGCTTCGTCGGAGAGGAGCCGGCGTTCGTACCAGAGCCATGGCCGGCCAACCCGTTCGTACAGTTCGCGATAGAGCGCGGCCGTGGGATCCGTCACATGTTCGATCATGACGGCAATCTCGGATGGAAGGCCGCGCCGCGTCCACTCGGACGGCACCATCTCGAGATGGGTGACCGTGACCGGCAGACGACCGTCCGCACGCGGCGGCGGCTGATGGGCGAAGAGGTCGGGCGCTCCGGTTCTAGGCACCCGTAACGATTGGCGTATCGGCACGGCCACCCCATTCTGTCCAGGAGCCGTCGTAGATCGCCGCTTCCGGCGAGCCCGTGAGGTAGAGCGCCAGGCCGATCACGCAGGCCGTCACGCCCGAACCGCAGCTCGCGGTGACCTTCTTCGCCGGATCGATACCCGAGGCCGCAATGCGTGCGACCAGCTTGTCTGCGGGCAGCACGGTGCCGGTGTCCGGATCGAGCAGCTCGTTGTAGGGCAGGTTGAACGCACCCGGCATGTGGCCACCGCGCAGACCCGCACGCGGTTCCGGAGTCTCGCCACGGAAACGGCCGGCCGCTCGTGCGTCGACGATCTGCTCGCGCTTTGTTTCGATCAAGTTGCGGACGTCGTCGATCGAGCGCACCAGCGTATTGTCGAGGCGTGCCGTGAAGTGACGATCGCGCGGCGGCGTCGGATCGTCGGTCACCGGGCGGCCTTCGGCTAGCCACTTCGGCAGACCGCCGTTCAGGATCGACACATCCTTGTATCCCATGGCGCGGAACATCCACCAGACGCGGCAGGCGCCGGTCATTGGTGTCGTGTCGTAGATAACGATCTTGGAACCGTCGCCGAGGCCGAGCTTGCGCACCCGCGAAGAGAACTTCTCCGGCGAGGGCAGCATATGGGGGAGGGGATTCTCGGTGTCGGCAATTTCGTCGATGTCGAAGAACACCGCACCCGGAATGTGCTGCTCGACAAACTCGGCCTTAGGGTTGCGTTTCTGCGCCGGGAGATAGAAGGAGCCATCGACGATGCGTACGTCGGGGGCGTTGAGCCGGGCAGCCAGCCATTCGGTGCTGACGAGGGCATCGGGTCTTGCGTAATCCATAATCCGTTTCCTCTAGGCCAGCGCGATGATGAAACGCCGGTTCATCTTTCCCTTGTTCTCGATCTTGATGCATTCGACGCGGCCGATCTCGCCGGTTCGCGCGACGTGCGTGCCGCCACAGGCCTGCAGATCGATCCCCTCTATCGACAGCAGGCGAACCCGGCCAGCGCCCATCGGTGGGCGCACGCTCATGGTCTTCACCAGCTCGGGCCGTGCCGTCAGTTCCTCGTCGGTCACCCATTGCGGCGTGACCGGACGGTCCAACGCGATCAGCTTGTTGACCTCCTCGGTCACCCACTCCTTGGTCGGTACCTCGCCTTCGAGATTGAAATCGAGTCGGCTCTTGTCGACGCTGACCTGGCCGCCGGTCACGTTGCCCTTGATGACCGCCGACATCACGTGCAGCGCGGTATGCATGCGCATATGCAGGTGACGGCGCTGCCAATCGAGCACCGTTTGCACCGAGGCTCCGACGGCCGGGCGCACCGCGTCGGGAGTCAGCACAAGCAGTACATCGCCGCCTTCGGCTTTGAGCGTGTCTACGACCTTGGCTTCGCCGCCATCCCAGCGCAGCATGCCGGTATCGCCCGGCTGTCCACCGCCTGTGGGATAGAAGATCGAGCGGTCCAGCCGCACGCCGCGGTCTTCTACGGCGGTTACGGCGGCGCCGGCTTCCTTGAGGTAGGCATCCTGCCTGAAGAGTTCTTCGACCATGGACCGGATTTAGGCTTTCGCCAGCCGAGCCGCAACTTGGCGAGCGGTCGGCATCGACGGTGCGGCACCGAGACGCTCGACGGCACAGGAGGCCGCGGCACTGGCGTAGCGGGCCGCTTCCGCGGGGAAGGCACCAAGCGCCAAGCGCGCGGCCAAGGCGCCGACGAAGCAATCGCCGGCGCCGGTCGTATCGACGACCTTGGCCTTGAAGGCAGGAATGACTTCGACGCCGTTGGCGCTCACGACGAGCGCGCCTTTGGAGCCCAAGGTCGCGATCACGGCGCGTGCCCCTCGCTGGCGCAGGCTCTCGCAGGCTGCGACGAGGCTGCGCTGCGAGCTGGCTGAAGTGAGATTCATGTCCGCAGCGTGGCCGAGTTCGATCTCGTTCAGAACCGCGATATCGACCGACTTCAGCAGCCGGGCAGGATGACGGGTATAGGGTGCCAGGTTGAGCACGGTGCGTGCTCCGGCCTTGCGGGCCCGGGCCAGAATTTCGCCCGTGGCCGCGAGCGGCGTTTCGAACTGGGCGACCCAGACTTCATCGCGCCGCGGTGCATGGCGCAGCATCTCCGCCCTGAAATGCATGTTGGCGCCGGAGGCTACGGTGATCGAGTTATCTCCGTCGGCGACCTGGATCAGCGCTACGCCCGTTACCGCGCCGTCGATCTCCCTGACGCCGGAACTGTCGACGTCGTTGTCGGCGAGAAATCCACGCAGACTGTTGGCGAAGGAATCGTTGCCGACTGCACCCACCATGGCCGTCGGGCTTCCGAGCCGGGCCGAGGCAATGGCTTGGTTGAGACCTTTGCCACCCGGCAGAAAGGAAACCTCGGCGCCCAGCAGCGTCTCGCCAGCCTCGGGCAGGCGCGCACTCTGCACGACAACGTCCATGTTGAGGCTGCCGCAGACGACCACCCGGCTCATGGGCGACTCACTCCATCCAGGGGGGCAGGGGCAGGCTCTTCTCGCGCAGGAAGACCGGATTGAAGAGCTTCGATTGATAGCGCTGGCCGCCGTCGGCCAGGATGGTCACGACCGTCTTGCCCGGGCCGAGGTCGCGCGCGAGCCGCATGGCGCCCACGATGTTGATGGCCGTCGAGCCGCCGAGCACAAGACCCTCATGCTGGATCAAGTCGAACAGGACGGGCAGGGCCTCCTCGTCGGTGATCTGATAGGCGAGATCGATGGGTGTACCTTCGATATTGGCAGTGACCCGTCCCTGGCCGATCCCTTCGGTGACTGAATTGCCTTCGGCTTTCAGTTCGCCCCTGGCGTGCCAATTATAGAGCGCCGATCCCATGGGATCGCTCAGCGCAATCTTGATGTTCGGGTTGCGCTCCTTCAGCGCCCGCGCCACGCCGCCCAGGGTGCCGCCGCTGCCGACCGAACAGGTAAAGCCGTCGACCTTGCCGTCGGTCTGCTCCCAGATCTCGGGGCCGGTGGTGCGATAGTGCCCATCCCGGTTGGCCGTGTTGTCGAACTGGTTGGCCCAGACGGCGCCGGCCGGCTCCCTGGCTGCGAGTTCCTCGGCAAGGGCGCCCGAGTAGCGGACATAATTGTTGGGATTGGCGTAAGGAACAGCGGGCACCAACCGAAGGTCGGCGCCGCAGAGGCGGAGCATGTCCTTCTTTTCTTGGCTCTGCGTCTCGGGCATCACGATCACCGAACGGTAGCCACGTGCGTTTGCCACGAGCGCGATGCCGATGCCGGTGTTGCCAGCCGTGCCTTCGACGATCACGCCGCCGGGCCGCAGCTTTCCGCTCTTCTCGGCATCCTCGATGATCGCCAGCGCCGCACGATCCTTGACCGAGCCGCCGGGATTGAGGAACTCGGCCTTACCATAGATGTTACAGCCCGTTGCCACAGAGGCGGCGCGCAGCTTGATCAGCGGCGTATTGCCGATGCTGTCGATAAAACCCGTCCGGACGTTCATGACCTGCTCGCTCTTCCAACCCTGCGCTCGCTCCCGGGCGGACGGTAGACAGGGAGGAGGGGGCCACGCAACCCGCTTGCGGCAGGATCAGCGCCAGCGGTTTCGCACTTCGTCGCGATGCAGGGCGAGCCATTGCAGCGCCATGACCGCAACGGCATTGTCGCATTCGTTGCGATCGAGCATTGCGCGGGCTTCGACGAACGGCACCGCCTTCACGAGAATATTCTCGTGCTCGGACGCGAGACCAAAGATCCCGCCGATGCCTGTCGTATCCGCGCGTCCGAGAAAGCTGGTGCAGGTTTCGGAGCAGGCGCCAGGGCTCAGGATGACGCTGCCCATGGGCAGCAGGTCGGTGATCGTCACCGCTGCTTCTTCGACCGCCTCCCGGCGTGCGACGTCCTCGGGGGACTCGCCGTCCTCGATGATGCCCGCCACCGCCTCCCAGCTCCAGGGATGGCGGCCGGCGGCATAGGAGCCTGCGCGAAACTGGCGGATGAGCACCACTTCGTCCCGGATGGGATCGTATGGCAGCACGGCCGCCGCCTGTCCGCGCTCGAACACCTCGCGTTTCACTTCGCCGCTCAGACCGCCCTGATACAGCGTGTGTCGAAAGAGATACTGGGCGACACGGAAATAGCCCTGGAAGACGACGGTGCGCTCGATGAGTTCGGCCTTCTCGGTGGGGAGAGGGACAGTCGCCATGATGCACCCCGCAAGCGAAAAGGGCCGCTCCCGGGAAGGGAGCGGCCCTAAATTGGCTCCGGAGGCAGGGATCGAACCTGCGACCCGGCGATTAACAGTCGCCTGCTCTGCCGCTGAGCTACTCCGGAAGAAACTTCATCGCGGTAACGGCAAGGCTCCGCGAAGGCGCGGTGTTTTGGCAGAGCATGTTTGGACACGCAAGGCCCTTCGACCGCAGAATTTGTGGAGGCCTGGGCCGGAATCGAACCGGCATTGACGGATTTGCAGTCCGCTACATAGCCACTCTGCCACCAGGCCGCACAAGTTGCGGTCGGTGCTATACGCGTGCTGCGATGGAGCGGTCAAGCCGACCGCGACGCGCTGCCCTTTGCGTCGTCACCGGGCGTTGCCTATATAGGACCGCTACATGTAGAGGCAGCCCATGACGGATTTCGCGCTCGCGCGACGCAATATGGTCGATGGCCAGCTCAGGCCTAACCGGGTCACCAATGCCGCGCTTCTTGCGGCAATTGGCGAGCTGCCACGGGAGCGCTTCCTGCCCGACGCTCTGAAATCGGTTGCCTATGCCGACGACGACGTGCCGCTCGGCAGTGGTCGCTACATGATGGAGCCCATGGTTCTGGCTCGTCTCATCCAAAGTCTGCAGCCGCAGCCTGAGGATCAGGCATTGGTCGCGGCGTCGGGGCGGGGCTACGGCGTGGCGATCCTGGCCCGGCTGGTCGGTTCGGTCGTGGCCGTCGAGAACAACGCCGACCTGGCCGCCTCGGCTCAGCAGACTTTGCGTGACCTGAGGGTCTCAAATATCCAACTGGTGGCCGGCCTGCCGGAGCAGGGCGCCGCGGCGTCGGGCCCTTATGACGTCATTCTGATCGAAGGCGCCGTGCAGGAGGTTCCGCATGCGATCGCGGACCAGTTGGCCGAAGGTGGCCGATTGGCAACGGTTTTGGCCGATCCGAGCGGCGCCTTGGGCGTCGCCCAGCTCTTCGTGAAGCAGGGAGGCGTTACCTCGGGGCGTCCGCTCTTCGATGCCGGCACACCGCTTTTGCCGGGGTTCACGCCGCCACCCAGATTCACTTTCTAGACAGTCCGCCGGATTCCTGTATCGAACGGGACTATCAAAACTCTTCGGGCCGATGTTAGGGTACTGGCCAGATATGAGGGGAGAATGATGCGTATCCGGCCCAGGTTGAGGCACGCCCGCCACGCGGTAGTGTGCGCCCTTGCCGTCGGGCTTGGTGGCGCGTCCAATGCGTGGTCGCAGAGCCTGATCGAGGCGCTTTCGACGACGTACAACAGCAACCCCGACCTGCTGGCGAGCCGGGCGATTCTGCGTCAGACCGACGAAACGCTGTCGCAGGCTGTCGCCAACTGGCGTCCCCGGGTGACCTTGAACGTCGAGTTCAACAAGGTACAGCAGGATTCCTACACGGCTCGCGCAGGCGTGGCGCCGACTTTCTACGACCTGAACGGCAAGTTCACGACGCTGCAGGTCGTCCAGCCGATCTTCCGTGGCGGCAAGACGGTCGCGGAGACCAAGCAGGCACAGGCCAACATTCAGGCACAGCGGGCAGCCCTGGCCGACACCGAGCAGACGACGCTCTTGTCCGCCGTGACGTCCTATGCCGATCTGGTCCAGAACATCGGCATCGCCGATGCACGCCGCGACAACGTACGCGTCCTGGTCCAGCAGCTCGACGCGACGCGCGAACGTTTCCGGGTCGGCGAGCTCACGATCACCGACGTGTCGCAGTCCGAGGCGCGTCTCGAGGCGGCGAAGGCCGACCTCGTCGCAGCCGAGACCAACGTCCGTATTTCCGAGGCTGCATTCCAGCGCACCATCGGCAAGCGGCCGGGCAAGCTCGGCGAGATCCCGCTGATCGGCGGGTTGCCGTCGTCGGAAGAGGAGGCGGTAGGCCTCGCAATGGACGCCGGTCCCCGGGCCGTGACGGCAGCGTATCGCATAACGGCTGCAAATTACGGCGTGAACAATGCCGTTGGCGATCTGTTGCCCCAGGTCAATCTCGTCGGCGCTTTGCAGCAGCAGTTCGATCTGCAGGTGCCGAACGACCGATACTACACCTATGCCCTGCGCCTGCAGGCCACGATCCCGATCTTCCAGAATGGCAGCGAATGGTCACGCATCCGTTCGGCACGGGAACTGGTGGCCCAGCGCCGCAACGAACTCGACAGCGCCCGCCGGGCCGTGGCGGAGAATGTCATTCGCGCCTGGCGTCAGCTTGATTCGGCGCGTTCGCGCGTGACGTCCTACGAGTCGCAGGTTCGAGCCAACGAAGTGGCCTTGAACGGCGTGCGTCAGGAAGCGCTTGTCGGTTCGCGTACCACGCTGGACGTGCTGAACGCCGAGCAGGAACTTCTGAATGCTCAGGTGAACCTGATCCAGGCGCGCCGCGATACGCAGGTGTCCTACTATGGCGTGCTTGCCGGCATTGGCCGCCTGACCGCCCGCACTCTCGCCCTGCCCGTCGAGTACTACGACGAGGAGCGTTACTACAAAGACGTCGGTTCGCGCTGGATCGGCTGGGGGAGCAGCGGCGAATCCGGTACGGGCAACATTCTGCCGTCGGCCAATCCCACGGGAGTGGCCGGCAGCGCACCGCCAGCGGGCTCGCCCCAGCGCTTAAATACATCGCGATGAGCGTCGCAAAGAATCCCAACAACGATCCGTCGATGGACGACATCCTGGCGTCCATCCGCAAGATTATTTCCGACGACGAAGCGCGCGCCCAGATTTCCGGACAGAAAGTGGAGGCGCCGTCGCATCCGCCCGGCATTCCGTCGTCACCCCGCCAGGTGCCGCCTCACGACGACGTGCTGCTGCTGACGGACCTCGTCGAAGAGCCCACCAAGCGGCAGGAAGCCTCGTCCGTTGCCCAGCCGCGCCCGCCGCGTATAGATCCAGTCGAGGCCGCAGATATGCCACAGCCGTCCGTCGAAGGGCCGTCCGATGGCTTGCTGGTCGGGCCGGGAGTCGCCGGCGTGGCGACCACGGCCTTCGCCCGTCTGAACCAGGCCGTGCAGGATAGCGTTCCGCCGCCCGCGGCGCCGGAGCCCGGTCCGGCACTTGGCGACGGCGGCAAGACCATCGAGGATCTGGTCAAGGAAATGCTGCGACCGATGCTGAAGGAATGGCTCGACAAGAACCTGCCGCCGATGGTCGAGCGCTATGTTGAACGCGAAATTTCCCGGCTGACACGCCGCTGACCCCAGGCGCACCCGTCAATTGAACGCCACGGCGCCGCAACCGTGGCGTTTTTCGTTATAAGGCAAAGAGATGCTCGACAAGACCTACGACCCCAAGGAGATCGAAGCCCGCCGCTACCCCGAGTGGGAGCAGGCCGGAGCTTTCCGCGCCCATCCGGAATCGCCGAAGCAGCCCTATTGCATCGTGATCCCGCCGCCGAACGTGACGGGCAGCCTGCACATGGGGCATGCGCTCGATAACACCCTGCAGGACGTGCTCATCCGCTGGCGCCGCATGAAGGGCGACGACGTGCTGTGGCAGCCTGGTATCGACCATGCGGGAATCGCGACCCAGATGGTCGTGGTTCGCAATCTCGAACAGGAGGGCGTCGGCCTCGCTGTCGAAGGCGCCGCGAAGGGCGATGCCAACAAGAAGCTGCTCAATCGCGAGGAGTTTCTGGCCAAGGTCTGGGAGTGGAAGGCCTATTCCGGCGGCACGATCACCAGCCAGCTCCGGCGGCTTGGCGCTTCGTGCGACTGGAGCCGTGAGCGATTCACCATGGATGAAGGCCTGTCGCGCGCCGTCCTCAAGGTGTTCGTCGAGCTCTATAAGGCGGGCCTGATCTACAAGGACAACCGCCTGGTCAACTGGGATCCCAAGATGCTGACGGCGATCTCCGACCTCGAGGTCGAGTCGCGCGAGGTCAAGGGGCACCTCTGGTATTTCAAGTATCCCATCGAAGGCAGCGACGAGCACATTGTCGTGGCGACGACCCGGCCGGAGACGATGCTGGGCGATACCGGCATTGCCGTGCATCCCGACGATCCCAAGTGGAAGCACCTTATCGGCAAGAACGCGATCCTGCCGCTGGTCGGACGGCGAATCGCCATCGTGGCCGATGAGTATTCCGATCCGGAGAAGGGCTCGGGCGCAGTGAAGATCACGCCGGCGCATGACTTCAACGATTTCGAGGTTGGCCGCCGCCACCAGCTCGAAGCCATCAACATCTTCGACAAATTCGCGCGCGTGAACGAGAACGCGCCGGAGAAGTATCGCGGCCTCGACCGTTTCGACGCCCGCAAGAAAATCGTGGCCGAGATGGAGGAGCTGGGACTGGTCGAGAAGATCGAGCCGCACACCCATGCCGTGCCCTATGGCGACCGCGGCGGCGTGCCGGTCGAACCTTATCTCACCGAGCAGTGGTACGCCGACGCCAAGAAACTCGCCGAAGCGCCGATTGCGGCGGCGCGCGACGGCCGCGTGAAGTTTGTGCCGGAGCGCGGGCGCGACGACTTCTTCCGCTGGATGGAGAACATCGAGCCGTGGTGCGTGTCGCGCCAGCTCTGGTGGGGACACCAGATTCCGGCCTGGTATGGCCCGGACAAGAAAGTGTTCGTGGCGTTGTCGGAGGAGGAGGCCAGGGCCGAGGCCCGTGCGCACTACGGCAAGGATGTCGAGCTGGAGCGTGATCCCGACGTGCTCGACACCTGGTTCAGCTCGGCTCTGTGGCCGTTCTCGACGTTGGGCTGGCCGGACAAGACGCCGGAGCTTGCCAAATACTACCCGACCAGTGTGCTCGTCACGGGCTGGGACATCCTGTTCTTCTGGGTTGCCCGCATGATGATGATGGGCATGCAGTTCATGGACGGTGTGCCGTTCGGCACGGTCTATCTGCATGGCCTCGTCACCGACGAGAAGGGCCAGAAGATGTCGAAGTCCAAGGGGAACGTGATCGATCCCCTGGAACTGATCGACAAATACGGCGCCGACGCGCTGCGTTTCACCATGACCTCGCTCGCCGCGTCGCAGGCTGGCCGCCTGCGGTTGGCGCCGGCCAGGGTCGAAGGCTCGCGCAATTTTGCGACCAAGCTCTGGAACGCCACACGCTTTGCAGAGATGAACGGCGCGGCCCTGCCGGAGGGCTTCGATCCGGCTTCGGCGAAGCTTACCGTCAACAAGTGGATGCTGGGCGAGCTGGCGCGCGCCAACATTGCAATCGACAAGGCGCTGACGGAGTTCCGCCTGAACGAGGCCGCCAACACGCTCTACGAGTTCATCTGGGGTGTCGTCTGCGATTGGTATGTCGAGCTGACCAAGCCGATCGTGCAGGGGGCCGACGGAGCGGAGAAGGACGAGACCCGTGCAGTCACGGCCTTCGTCTTGCGCGAGACGGTGAAGCTGCTGCATCCCGTGATGCCATTCATCACCGAGGAGCTGTGGGACAAGCTCGGCCATCGTGCCCATCACGGCGCACTGATCGGCCAGCCCTGGCCTGTGCCCACAACCGTCGATGCGGCTTCCGACGCGGAGATGGGGTGGCTGGTGAAACTGATCCAGGACATCCGTTCGGCACGAGCCGAACTCAACGTGCCGGCCGGAGCCAAGCTCAAGCTGCTGGTGATTGGCGCCAACGATACGACCAAGGGCCGCATGGAGACCCACCGCGCTGCCATCGAGCGGCTGGCACGAATTGAAGGTGTCGAGGCTGCGGCTTCGGCACCGAAGGCATCGCTGCAGCTCGTCGTCGGCGAGGCGACTTATGCCTTGCCGGTGGGCGAGGTGATCGATCTCAAGGCCGAAAGCGTGCGGCTGCAGAAGGAAATCAAGAAGCTGGCCGACGAGGTTGGCAAGATCGATGCCAAGCTCGGCAATGCGGCCTTCGTGTCGCGTGCGCCGGAGGAGGTCGTCGAGGAGCAGCGCGAGCGGCGCAGTCAGGCCGAACAAACGAAGGAACGCCTCAGTACCGCGCTTGAGCGGCTGGGCGGCTGACGGACGCCGGCGTTTCCATAGGGGGCGGGCAGCTCAGGCTGCCGCCCACCGCCTGTCGCGACGCAATGGCGAGCTTTCTGGCAGAAACAGCAGATCGAGCTGAGCGGTTGCGCCGTCGAGCGGCCGTCGCGCCATGCCGACGACATCGGCCACTGCAAAGCCGTGGCCGTGCATGAAGTGCACGATGTCGTGCACTTCCGGGCCGCCCTTGAGGCTTGCGATGGTGCTGGTCTCGACGATGAGGGCATCGATGCTGTCGAGCCGCCCGGTCATCCCTTCGAGCACCATCAGTTCGGCCCCCTGGACATCGATCTTGCACAGCGACGGTCGGTCGATCTCGCCGATCAACGAATCGAAGCGCCGCATCGGCACTTGGTCGTGGCGCAGGACTTCGCGTTGACTGACATCGTCCAGCAGGGTGGCCGCCTGGATGTCCGGCCGAATCTCGATATCGACACTGCCGTCGTGATCGCCCAGCGCCATATGATGAACTTCGCACCGGAGTTGCTGCTCGAGCAGCCGCATGTAGTGGAGTGACTCTCGCGTCGGATCGATCAGGTGATAGTAGGCGTCGGGGAAGGCGCGATAGAGATCGTACGTCCCGTAGGCCACGCCGATGTCGAACACCGTATTGGGACGAAACTGGTAACGTTCGAGGACGCGGAAGGACTGTTGCCACGACGGTACCTGGACTCGTCCTGGCAGATAGACGTTGTAGGGGCGCAGGAAGTCCTTGATGCGCGAGATCACGCCGGTCTTCTTCATGCGCATGAGGTTCGACGCGTTGGTCATTTCGCTGCTCGCCTCGTGGCTGGAGTTGATGGGGGATCAACCCAGCCAGCACACCACGAGGCCGCCGTTGCTGTGAACCTTCGCCGCGTGACCTATCGGTGGTCAGCGGATGAAGGTGCGATTCAACACCGAGGCGCTGATTGCAAACGTGATGACCGGAAAGAAGGCGAACCGGCGTTTTGTCGATATCCGATGCAACTATTTGCTTGGCTACGACGCTTTTCGCAGGTCCGGCACGTACGGTTTGCTGGTGAAGTGCTCCTGGCCGTCGCCGCGGGCAAAGCGCAAACCGGCGCGGCGGATGGCGTCGTCCTCCACCGCGTCGAGCGGCACGAAGTAACGGTCGTCGGTCCGGGTGATCGTGTCGTTGTCGACCCTGTTGTAGCAGATCAGCAGGGTCCAGCGCCGGTTGGCCGAGCGGTTGGCATCGGAGCGGTGGATGGCGTTGCAATGGAAGATCAGCGCGTCGCCGGCTTCCAGCTCGCAATACTCGATCGGGCACTTTTCGAGGATATGCGGCATGCGCTGGGGATCGACCTCGTTCTGGGTCGGCGAGAGCGGCGTGTGGTCGATGCGGCCGAGCTTGTGCGAGCCGGTGGCGATCTGCAGGCAACCGTTCTCGCGGTTGGTCCGGTCGAGGCCGATCATGATCGAGAGCATGTCGGGCCTGAGGCAGCCATTGTAGTACCAGTAGCCGTAATCCTGATGCCATTCCCAGGCGCCGCCGACTTCGGGCTCCTTGGCGGTGAGCTTCGACTGGAAGTGATAGACCGGACCTCCCAGCAGGGCGGCCGAGGTATCGACCATGCGGTGGACGCGGGCGGCGAGGCCGTAGACGCTGTCGCCGGCCCGGTTCCACAAGGCAATGCGCGTCGAACGGCCTTCGCTGTCGCGGCGGTCGAGGATGCTGTCGCGCACGGCAGGATCTTCCTCCATCGCGCGCGTCAGCAGCTTCACCTCGTCGGGCGCGAACAGGCCGCGCGCGTAGGTGAAGCCCTTCTCGTTGTATTCGGCGACCTGCGCCGCGTTCAGGACGTTCGGCATGGTTTCCTCACAACGGTCGGAAGACGTTGCGCCCGCCCGCTTCACTGAGGGTGACTTTACGCCCAAGCTGCTCCTTCGTCAGCATGTCGCCAACGATGGCCGGCTCGTCGGGCGTCATGGCGACGAAGCGGTCTCCCGAGGCGTCGAGGCGCCCCAGAATGTAGCCGCGCTCCGGCGCTTCCTTGCCGTAGGTGACGCAATAGGTCTCGATGGTGCCTGTGCCGGTCGGCCTGGGGTCGACCTTCCGCTTCGGGCCGGCGTCGAGTTCGGCCTGGAAGACCTTCGGGTCCTGACGCCGCCACGAACCCTTCGTCGGTTCCGTCGAGTAGAGGCCGGCAGAATGCTTGGTCAGGTAGTTGCCGTTGGCCGTCACCATGCCGAAGGAGCCGGGCTTGCGGCGCACGACGTTCATCATCTCGGCAATCGAGTGCGTGACATAGTTATTGCCGGGCCCGCCGAAGAAGGGGAGGCCGCCGGTGACGCTGATCGGCCGAGTGTCGTCTTCGGGAATGCCGATCTCCTTCATCGCCACCTCGACGGCCGACGGGAAGCAGCTGTAGAGATCGAACGCATCGACATCGGCCACCTTCTTGCCGGCCATGTCGAGCGCGATGCGGGCGCAGCCGCGGATTGCCGGCGAGGCATCGAGCTTGTCGCGTTCGGAGACGACCCAGGTATCGGTTCCGTCGGCGCAGCCATGCAGGAACACCCAGCGATCCTGCGGGATGCCCCATTCGCGCGCCTTCTCGACCGAGGTGACCAGCACGGCGGCCGCCTGGTCGATGATGGCATTGGCGTTCATCAGGCGCGGGTAGGGGAAGCAGATCCAGCGATTGTCGTCGGAGATCGTCGACAGGGCTTCGGCGCTGTAGCCCTCGCGGCGCGTCGCCAGCGGATTGGCCTTGGCCACGGCCGCGAGCCGCTCGAACAGGCGGCCCATCGCCTTCATGTGGCTGTCGACGTCGCGCTTCAGACCGCCCCGGATGGCGTTCTCCAGCAGCGGATAGAAGTGGATCGCGGCCCGCAGCTCGTGGCGCGCTTCTTCCTCGCTGAAGCCGAACCGGGAATCGCCCACGCGTACCGGCTCGCCGCCGCCCGGATCTTCGTTCCAGTCGATCTTCATGCCGGCGCGGCGTGCGTTCTGGGTGCTGCGCAGCAGCTCGGCGCCGCAGACCAGGGCCAGGTCGGTTTCCCCGCGCGAGATTTCCTCGGCAAAGCGGTTCACGAGGTACTGGGGCATGTTGCCCCCGGAGTGGCTGTAGAGCAGTTGCCGGGGAGCGGCTCCCAGCCGGTTGGCGACGCTCCTGGGCGGATTGCTCGACCGGCCATAGGGCGAGGCGAAGCGCGGGCTGATGTCGGAAAAGAACTCCATCACCGCCAGGGCATCGACCTTGCGGCCAAGCGCATCGGCGCCGATCGACGCGCCGGTGTCGGCAAGAGCTGCCTTGGCGGCCTCCGCAGAGAAGGCCACGCGGGAGCGCTCGCTCGACGGCTTGCCGGTCGTGTCGGTGAGCTGGCCGGCGCCGACCAGGATGGGGGTACGCGGATCGATCATTTCAGCAGGGCCTCGATTTCGGATGCGCTGAGACCGGCTTCGGCCAGGACGCTCTTGGTGTCGGCGCCCAGGCTCGCGACCTTGGGGCCGCTCTGCAGGGGAGAGCCGGAAAAGCGGAAAGGCGGCGCGGGAGACTTATAGGAGCCGCCACTGTCCTCGATGGTGCACAGCGAGCCGCGATGCTCGACCTGCGGGTCCTGGAGCGCCTCGGTAACGGTGAGGTAGGGCGAGCAGGGCACGCCGTGCTTCTCCAGGGCTGCCACGACTTCCTTGACGGTCATCTTCTTCGACCACTGCTCCAGCTCGTCGATCAGCAGGCCCCAGTTCATGCGCCGGTCGGCATACTTCTCGAAGCGGGGATCGGTCAGCCAGTCGCGTCGTCCCGCAGCCGTCGCCATGTCCTGGAAGGTGCGCTCGCTTGCCGTCGCGAGCATGACGTAACCGTCGCCGGCTTCGATCGGGCCGTACATCGGCCGCGACGGCATCTCGAAGTCGAACTGCGCGCGATTGACCTCGCCCAGCAACATGCCGACCAGCGTCTCGAACATGGAGACGTCGACCATCTGGCCCTTGCCGGTCGTGTGGCGCTGGTGCAGTGCCGCCAGGATCGCGCCCATGGCATAGGCGCCGCTGGCATAGTCGGCGACGAAGATGCCGCAATTGTCCGGCCGCTCGCGGCCCTGCTGGTAGAAGAGATGGGCCATGTCGTAGCCCGTGGCGGCGTGGATCACCGGCGCGTAGGCCGGCCGGCCGGCACCGGGGCCGGTCTGGCCATAGCCCGAGATAGCGCAATAGATGAGCTTCGGATTGAGGGCGGCGAGGACCGGATAGTCGAGCCCCAGCCGCTTCATGACGCCCGGCCGATAGTTCTCGACCAGGATGTCGACCTTGGCGACCAGCTTCTTGATCGCCGCGATGGCCTCCGGCCGCTTGAGATCGAGTACGATCGACTTCTTGCCGGCGTTGAGCTGGCCGAACATCGTGCTGGCGCCGCCGCGCTGCACGGGGCGGCTGCGCATCAGATCGCCCTCGGGCGATTCGACCTTGATGACGTCGGCGCCCATGTCGGCCAGCAGCCGACTGCAATGCGGACCGGCAATCGTCGTAGAGAAGTCGAGGATACGCAGGCCTTCGAGCGGCCGTGAACTCTCTTTCATTTATGTCACCTGGCTACAAGGATGAGAACGACGCCTCCCACCACGAGGATGCTGCCGAACCATTCACCGATGGACGGACGCTCCTTGAGGACGAGATGCGAGGCGATGAACGTGAAGACGAGTTCGATCTGGCCGACGGCGCGCACGAGAGCTGCGTTCTCCAAAGTCATGGCGAGTGCCCAGCCGGCCGAACCCAGCACGCTGAAGACGCCGACCCAGATCGAGGACTTCCAGTTGACGCCGATCTTGCGGAACTGGCCGGGATCGCTGCGGCTGAGATAGACCACCATCAGGACGATCTGGATGGTGTTCATGCAGGCGAGCACCGTGATGCCGCGAGTCATGAAGTCGCCGCTGGGCAGGCTCTTCGAGGCTTCGCGGATAGTGCCGGCAGCGATGGCGAAGAACAGGCCGGAAAGGATGCCGTACAGCGCCCCCTTGTGGGTGAGGTCGGCAAGCACGTTGCGGATGTTCGTGAAGGAGCCGCGTACGCTCAGGATGGCCACGCCGGCGAGGCAAATCAGGATGCCGATCCACGACCAGAAATGCAGGGGCTCGGACGCAATGAAGGTCGCGAACAAGGCCACGAACACGGTCTCGGTCTTGGAATAGACCGTACCTACGGCATAGTTGCGCAGCGAGAAGGCATGGATCATCAGCGACGTCGCGATGATCTGGGCAAGGCCCGCGATCGTGACCAGGCCCAGGAAGGCGAACGACAGCGGAGGCATTTCCCGGCCCGTGCCCCAGACCAGGAAGGCGAGCATGGAGAGGGCCAGGGGAGCACCGTAGAGGTAGCGAATGAAGTTCGCGCCATCGACGCTCAGCACGCCCCGAATCTTCTGCTGCATCGTCGTCCGGATATTCTGAAACAAGGCTGCAGCGATAGTGATCGGTATCCAGAGCGGCACGGCGTTTCCCCCTAACCGGGCGAGTGTATGGTGTCGTTCACGCCGCGTCTGCGGCATAGTTTTCCGCGATGCGGCAAACATCGGCTGCCGGGCTTGGGAGAGGCGAGAGAATGTTCGAGACAATCCTGACCAGCGCGATCCGTGCATTGCCGGTCTTCGCGGCTCACCTCGCGGTGACCTTGCTAATCCTGGTTGCCGGGGTGCTGGTCTACCAGGCGCTTACGCCTCAGAAGGAAGGCCGCCTTATCCGTGAAAACAACGCCGCGGCCGGCGTCGCTTTCGGCGCAGCCATCCTGTCGCTCGCCTTGCCGCTCGGCATGTGTCTGGCACGCAGCGTCAGCATTCCCGACATCATCGTCTGGGGCGTCGTGGCGCTGATCGTCCAGCTCGGAACCTTCTTCGTGGCGCGACTGGTCTTCCACGATCTGGTGGCGCGTATCGAAAGGGGCGAAATGGCCTCGGCGGCAGCGCTGGGTGCGACTCATCTTTCGGTGGCCATCATCAACGCAGCAGCTATTGCCGGCTGACCCGCGGCGATGAGCGACACGCTGAAACGGTTCCTGCTCTGGATCGCAATCGTTGCTGCACTCTATGCGATTGCGAAGATCGTCGAGGTCAAAGATCTCGACGGTCCGCGGCGACCATTGCCGCCACCTTCGGCGCAACTGCCGCCCTGGTCGAGTCCGACACCGGCCTCGCCACCGGCCGGGCGGACGCCACAGCGACCGGCGTTCGACATCAGTGTGCAGGAGACGACGGTGCAGGGCGACTCGATCGGCACTGCCTTCCAGGTCGCGCCGCAGACCTGGGTAACGGCGCGGCACGTCGTCGACACCTGCAAGCGGTCGTTTATCCGGGTGCAGGGCAAGTGGCAGGAAGTCCAGAGCGTCAGGATGCACGATGTGGCGGACGTAGCCGTGATCATGTCGTCTCAGCCCGTCAACGCCCCACAAATCGCGCTGACCGACCGCCTTCCGGTGATGGATCAGGAGGGCTTTCACTATGGCTTCCCGCGGGGCGTCCCGTCGTCCCTCTACACACGTTTCGTCGGGATGGCGCGGATTCGGCCCGGCCGTCCCGGGACGCCGATCGTCCGTGGCTGGGTTTGGGCCGAACAGGCACGGTCACCTTCCTCAACCGGATCTCTGGGAGGCGTGTCGGGTGGGCCGCAGGTCGACCGTACCGGCGCTGTTCAGGGCATTACCGTCCTGGAATCGGAGCGGACCGGGCGGGTGATGACGACACCCAGTCAAAGAGCGAAAGAACTCCTGCCGGCCCAGGTCGCCTTTGTTGCGGCCGGAGGGACGACCATCACGCCCAGGGACTATGCCCAGCATGGTGCCCAGGTTCGTGATTCGGGAGCGGTCGCTTTGGTGTTCTGTTCGTTCAAGGGGAATACGGGACCGCGGAGCTGAGCTAGGCATCCGCCGCCATGGTCGCTAAAGTTCCGGGCGGTTCAGATCAGGCGGAGACAAGGTGAAAATGGCCAGGAAGAAGCAACCCACGCTCCATCCCAATCCGACCCTAGACAAGTCGAAGATGCCGAGCCGGTACACGACGGTTGGCCCGGAGCGGGCGCCACATCGCTCATATCTCTACGCCATGGGCCTCACCGAGAAGCAGATCGCCCAGCCGATCGTCGGCGTCGCGACCTGCTGGAACGAGGCGGCCCCCTGCAATATCGCCCTGAATCGCCAGGCCCAGGCTGTGAAGATCGGCGTGGATCGTGGCGGGGGAACACCTCGCGAGTTCACCACCATCACGGTGACCGACGGCATCGCCATGGGCCACCAGGGCATGAAGTCTTCGCTGGCCAGCCGGGACCTGATCGCCGACTCCGTCGAACTCACCATGCGTGGCCATTGCTACGACGCAATGGTGACCCTCGCAGGCTGCGACAAGTCGCTGCCCGGCATGATGATGGCCATGCTGCGCCTCAACGTGCCCTCGGTGTTCATGTATGGCGGCTCGATTCTGCCGGGCAAGTTCCGCGGCAAGGACGTCACGGTTGTCGACGTCTTCGAAGGTGTCGGCATGCACGCCGCCGGCAAATTCTCCGACGCCGACCTGCACGAGCTGGAATGCGCGGCCTGTCCGTCGGCCGGTTCGTGCGGCGGCCAGTTCACCGCCAACACCATGGCTTGCGTCTCCGAAGCGATCGGCCTCGCGCTGCCGGGCTCGGCCGGTGCACCCGCGCCCTACGAGACGCGCGATCAATATGCCGAAGCCTCGGGCGAGGCGGCGATGAACCTGCTGCGTCTCGGCATCCGCCCGCGCGACATCTGCAGCCGGGAAGCCTTCGAGAACGCGGCGGTCGTCGTCGCTGCGACTGGCGGTTCGACCAACGCGGGGCTGCATCTGCCGGCGATGGCGCATGAGTGCGGCATCAAGTTCGACCTCCACGATGTCGCCCGCATCTTCAAGAAGACGCCCTACATCGCCGACCTGAAGCCCGGCGGAAAGTACGTCGCCTTCGATCTCTACGGAATCGGCGGCATTCCGGTCGTCATCAAGGAACTGCTCGATGCCGGCCTGCTGCACGGCGACGTGCTGACCGCTACCGGCAAGACGCTTGCGGAGAACCACAAGGGCATCAAGTTCCCGGAAAACCAGGACGTCGTCTATCGCGTGAAGGATTGCATCACGCCGACCGGCGGTGTCGTGGGGCTCAAGGGCAACCTGGCGCCGGACGGTGCGATCGTGAAGGTCGCCGGCATGCAGCGCCTGGTCTTCACCGGCCCGGCGCGCTGCTTCGATAGCGAAGAGGCGGCCTTCGATGCCGTCGTGAAGGGCAAGTTCAAGGACGGCGACGTTCTCGTCATCCGCTACGAAGGTCCCAAGGGCGGCCCGGGCATGCGCGAGATGCTGTCGACGACGGCCGCACTCTACGGCCTCGGCGCCGGCGAGAAAGTGGCCCTGATTACCGACGGGCGCTTTTCCGGTGCCACGCGCGGCTTCTGCGTCGGCCATGTCGGGCCCGAGGCCCAGGTCGGCGGCCCGATCGGCTTGCTCAAGAACGGCGATATGATCACCATCGATGCTGTGAAGGGCAGGCTTTCGGTCGATCTCTCCGAGAAGGAACTGAAGAAGCGCGCCAAGACGTGGAAGCCCAAGAAGAACGGCTACACGGCGGGCGCGCTCTGGAAGTATGCACAGCTCGTCGGCCCGGCGGTCGACGGTGCAGTGACCCATCCCGGCGCGAAGAAGGAAAGCCACACCTTCGTCGACATCTAGGGAGGCGAAGATGCAGCGGAAAGCAGTCGGTCGGCGAGCCATCGTCGGAGCGGCGCTTTCCGCTCCCTTCCTGGGAGCAGCGGGCAGGGCGCAGGCGACGTGGCCTGCCAAGCCCATCCGCATCGTCGTTCCCTTCAATCCCGGCGGTGCTATCGACGCGCTGGTGCGGGTCATCGCCGACGGCCTTTCGGCGAAACTCGGCCAGCAGGTGCTGGTCGATCCGAAGCCCGGCGCCAATACCATCGTCGGTTCGGAGATCGTCGCGAAGGCGCCGCCCGATGGCTACACCTTCCTGATCACGACCAACTCGACCCACACCAACAATCCATCGCTCTACGCCAAGCTGCCGTTCGATCCGGCCAAGGATCTGGCGCCCGTGTCGCTGGTGTCGCTCGGCACGATTCTGGTCCTGGTGAGGGCGGATGCGCCGTTCGACGACCTTCGCAGTATGGGTGCCTGGGTCAAGGCACTCGGCCGGCCGGCAACCTACGGAAGCTGGGGCATCGGTTCGAGCGGCCATCTCTACGGTCTGATGTTCGAGCGCGCGCTGGGCGGCGCCTACAGTCATGTCCCGTATCGCGGCGATGTCCCGGCACTCCAGGATGTTGCCAACGGTGGCCTCGATATTACCTGGGCGAGCCCGACCAGTGCCAAGCCCCAGATTGCAGCGGGGCGCGTGAAACCGCTCGCGGTTGCCGGTGCCAAGCGCTCGGCATCCGTGCCCGAGGTCAGAACCTTTGCCGAGCAACTGGTCGCGGGCTTCGATCTTAGCCTGTTCGTGGCCGCCTACGCGCCGGCAGGCACGCCGATCGACATCGTCGACCGGATGCAGCAGGCGGTCAAAGCCGTGATCGACGAACCGGCCGTCGCCCGGAAGATGGTGGAACAGGGACAGACGCCCATCGGATCGACGCCGGTCGAACTCACCGCCGTACTGAGCCGCGAGACGCCGATCTGGGCGGAGCTGATCCAGCAATCCGGCGCCAAGGTGGAGTAGGAGACGAAGCCGCATGAGCACGACTACCGACATCCGCTCCGCCTATACGCTCAAGCCTCCGACCCACAATGCAAGGCTGACCGAAGTCGGTCGTGGCACACCTATGGGCGAACTGCTGCGGCGCTACTGGCATCCCGTCGGCCTGAGCGGCGACGCCGCCGATACGCCGCGCCCTGTGAAAATCCTCGGCGAGGAACTGATTCTCTTCCGGGATGGGCAGGGGCGCGCCGGGTTGGTCTATCCCCGCTGCTGCCACCGCGGCACGACGCTCTACTACGGAAAGGTCGAGGAGCGTGGCATCCGGTGCTGCTATCACGGTTGGCTGTTCGACACCGAAGGCCGTTGCCTAGAAATGCCCTGCGAGCCCAATCCGACCGGCGCGCAGTGCCGCCGCGTGCGCCAGCCCTGGTATCCGGTCGAGGAGCGCTACGGTCTCGTATTCGCCTATCTCGGACCACCCGAGAAGAAGCCGGTCCTGCCGCGCTACGAATGCCTCGAAGTCATGGGAGAGGGCGAATTCGTCGAAGCCGACGACTCAAGCATCGGCAGCGGCGGCATCGTGATCGCGCCGTGCAATTGGTTGCAGCACTTCGAGAACGTCGTCGACCCCTACCATGTGCCGATCCTGCACGGGACCTTCAGCGGCCCGCAGTTCGTCGAGGAGATGGCGGCGTTTCCCAAGGTGAAGTTCGAGTATGGCCGCCAGGGCGTTAAGTCGACGTCGATCCGGCCGGGACCGGACGGAAAGAGTTTCCGTCGTGTCACCGAAGCGATCGTGCCGACCTTGCGTGTGGTGCCGAACCCCAGGGTCGCGCAGTACGGCATGGTCGAGTCGATCGGCTGGACGCTGCCAATGGACGATACGCACTACCGCATCTATGTCGCCGGCCGTGTGCGCGAGAAGGGCGAACTGGCCAAGTTCAAGTCGCGCTACAACGGCAAGGCCTGGGCCGAGCTGACGGCCGCCGAGCACCAGAAATTTCCCGGCGACGTCGAGGCCCAGGTCGGGCAGGGCCCCATCACCTTCCATTCCGAGGAGCATCTGATGTCGTCCGACCAGGGCGTCTCGATGCTGCGCATCCTGCTGCAGAAGCAGATCGACATCGTGGCCGGTGGCGGCGATCCGCTGGGCGTCGCGTTCGACGAAGCCGGGGCCTACGTCAAGTTCGACGCGGGCCAGTATCTCGACGAGGCGTCAGCGTAGGTCGGCACCTATCGCCGCCTCGACGGAGGAGAAGCCGTCGCGCACCAGCAGGGCCGCAAGCTCGTTCTTGATGCGCCAGACGAGCGGCGGTCCCTCGAAGACCATCGCCGAGTAGAGTTGGACGAGGGTCGCGCCGGCACGGATCTTGGCATAGGCATCTGCGCCCGAACCGACACCTCCGCAACCGATCAAGGGGAACTGCCCCTCAACCCGCTGCGCCGTCCGGCGCAGGACTTCCGTCGACAGGCTGGTCAGCGGAGCGCCGGACAGCCCGCCGGTTTCGTTGCGTCGGGGCGACTGCAGCGACGCCGGACGCGACAGGGTCGTATTGCCGACGATGATGCCGTCGAGCTTGAGCTCCCGGCAGACGGCGACGATGTCGTCGAGATCGTCTTCCGTGGCGTCGGGCGCAATCTTGACCACCAGCGGCACCGGCTTGGCCGCGATCGCATCCTGAACGCGCTTCAGCAGTCCAGCCAGTTCCGTGCGGCCCTGCAGATTGCGCAGCCCCGGCGTGTTGGGCGAGGAGACGTTGCACACGAGATAATCGGCATAGGGCGCCAGTGCCACGCAGCCGGTGACATAGTCAGCGGCACGGTCGGTACTGTCCTTGTTGGCGCCGACGTTGACGCCAACGAAACCCCGGCGCGGCCGGATCGCCAGCCGCGAACGGGCTGCTTCGAGGCCCTGGCCGGGAAAGCCCATGCGATTGATGACGCCGCGATCCTCGGCCAGCCGGAACAGGCGCGGCCGCGGATTACCCGCCTGCGGCTTTGGAGTCACGCTGCCGATCTCGACCAACCCAAACCCGAGGTTCAACATCGCGTCGGCGACTTCGGCGTTCTTGTCGAAGCCTGCGGCGAGACCGATGGGATTGGGCAGGTGTCGGCCCCAGATACCGACGCGGAGCGACGTCGGGTCGTCACGACCATCGCCGGGCGTCAGCCCGCTCTTCAGCGCCCGCAACGCAAGCCCATGTGCGGCTTCCGCATCGATGCGGGAAAGGACGAGATCGATCAGGGAGTACCAGACAGCCATTTTCGTCTGGTTAGCAGAGATGCCCTGTGGAGCGCTTGAAAGAGCGCGATACTCCTAGCGACGATCCATGCCGCCGCCGTTGGGCCGCAAGGCCGGCGAGTCGGAGAACACGACCATGAACAGTTCGCGAAACGCTTCGGCGATCCGCGGGTCCGTCGGGCCGGTCGCGGGTGTCCGGACAGAGGCCTGGGACATGGTCATGTCGTTGCGGCAATAGACGGCAAAGACGCTGAAGATGCCGGTTTGGGCAGGCTTGAAGCGGGTCGTGCCCCGACAAATGCTGTCGCCGCCGAGGTCGTTTGCCGGATTGGCGACCAGGTAAAGCCTGTAGTCGGGCCGCGGCGGCTCGGCCGGCTTGTCGTAGGTGAAAGTAAGGGCAGGGCGTGGTTTCGCCGCCTGCATCAGGGGCAACAGATCGCGAGCAACGGTCGCCGGGTCGACACCAGGAAACAGGTCGCCGGCCAGAATGACCTGGAAGTTCTTGTGATCGGTCGCGGCAAAGAAGTCTCTGTAGTCGTACTGCACTGCGTACCAGGTGTCGCTGATCGCTGCAGCGTAGACTGCGCTTGGAATGGCCGCGATTGCGAACAATGCGGCAGTAAGCTTTTTCCTAAGGCGCATGACGGTCTCCTTCACGCAACATCGGCCAATATTACGCCGGCCGCGCGATCCTGCTCAGTCACATTATTGCGCGCGGAGATTAAACGTCCAAGTCTCTGGCAAACTTGGCGTTTTCCTGGATGAAGGCGTAACGCTTCTCCGGCTTGCGCCCCATCAGGTCCTCGACCAGGGTGCGCGTGCGCATCTCCTCGCGGCGGTCGTCGGAACTGGCCGCCGTCGGTACGTCCACTTTCAGAAGGACGCGCTTGGTCGGGTCCATGGTCGTCTCACGCAAGTGGACCGACTGCATCTCGCCTAGGCCCTTGAAGCGCGTGATGTCGGCCTTGCCGCCGAATTGCGTGCGAACGAGCTCGTCCTTCTGCGCATCGTCCTGCGCATACTCGGTCTTGCCGCCTTTGCTGATGCGGTAGAGCGGCGGCTGGGCCAGGAAGAGATGGCCGTTCTCGATCAGCTTCGGCATCTCGCGATAGAAGAACGTCATCAACAGCGACGCGATGTGGGCGCCGTCGACGTCGGCGTCGGTCATGATGATGACCCGCTCGTAGCGCAGGCGGTCGTCGTTGTAGTGGGCGCCGGTGCCGCAGCCCAGCGCCTGGATCAGGTCCTGCACTTCCTGGTTTTCGCGCAGCTTGTCGGCGCTGGCGCTGGCCACGTTCAGGATCTTGCCGCGGAGCGGCAGGATCGCCTGCGTCTCGCGATTGCGTGCGGCCTTGGCTGAACCGCCGGCCGAATCGCCCTCGACCAGGAAGATTTCGGTGCCGATCGAGGCCGAACTGCTGCAGTCCGCGAGCTTGCCGGGCAGGCGGAGCTTGCGCGTTGCCGTCTTGCGCTGCTGTTCGCGATCCTGCTTGCGGCGAAGGCGCTCCTCCGCCTTGGAGATCACGTGTTCGAGCAGCACGTTGCCGGCTTCCTTATCGCCGGTAAGCCAATGCTCGAAATTGTCGCCGACGATGGTCTCGACCAGTTTGGTCGCCTCGACGCTGACCAGCTTTTCCTTGGTCTGGCCTTGGAACTGCGGCTGCTCGATGAAAACCGAGACGAGGCCCGCCGCGCCATCCAGCACATCGTCCGCCGTGATGACCGACCCCTTGCGATTGCCGGTCAACTCGGCATAGCGCTTGAGGCCGCGCACCAGCGCACTGCGGAAGCCGGATTCGTGTGTGCCACCTTCGGCCGTCGGCACCGTGTTGCAGTAGGAGCGGACGAAGCCTTCTTCGTCGCTTGGCCACCATACGGCCCATTCGACTTTGCCCCCGGCCGTGCCGTTGCTCTCGCTCTTGGCCTCGCCTGCGAAAGGCTGTGGCACCACAGTGGCGCGCGTGCCGATCTCGGACGTCACATAGTCCTTCAGGCCGCCGGGGAAGTGGCAGGTCTCTTCCTCGGGAATCTCGCCGCTCTTGAGCAGCAGGGACTGGTCGCATTTCCAGCGAATCTCGACCCCGCGGAACAGATACGCCTTGGAGCGCACCATACGGTAGAGCCGCTCCGGCACGAACGCCTGCTTGCCGAAGATCTCCGGATCGGGATGGAAGGTGACCGTTGTCCCGCGCCGATTGGGGGCAGGGCCCGCGGATTTCAGCTTGGTCTCCGGCTTGCCACGCGAGAACGTCTGAACCCACGACTGCCGATCGCGGGCGACCTCGACGATCAGTTCGTCCGACAGCGCGTTGACCACTGACACGCCGACGCCATGCAACCCGCCCGACGTGGCATAGACCTTGTTGTTGAACTTGCCGCCGGAGTGCAGCGTGGTGAGGATCACCTCAAGCGCCGACTTGTTCTTGAACTTGGGGTGGGGATCGGTCGGAATACCGCGGCCATTGTCGCGGACCAGAATGCGATTGCCGGGGAGTACTTCCAGCCAGATCGTGTCGGCATGGCCCGCGACGGCTTCGTCCATCGAGTTGTCGAGCACCTCGGCCACGAGGTGATGCATGGCTCGTTCATCGGTACCGCCGATGTACATGCCGGGGCGCTTGCGGACAGGTTCGAGCCCCTCCAGCACCTCGATATCACGGGCCGTATAGGAATTTTCCTTGGCCGCGGCGGCACGCTTGCCGCCCCCCGACCGGTCGAACAGATCGCCGTTCTTTGCCATGCCTGCTTCTTTGTTTCGCGGCCGCGCGAGGGGATCGCCTGGTGGCCGGTAGCGCATGGGTATGATAGCAAAATCGCCTGAAATCAACCATATCCGGTGGAGATTCCATGTCCGAAAGTCGCCGCGATCCAATCGTAAGGACCGTGCCACAGCCCGCGGACATGAACGGGAATGGCGACATTTTCGGGGGCTGGGTGCTGTCGCAGATGGATATTGCAGGCGGCGCGCTGGCAGCTCGCGTGGCCAAGGGCAGGGTGGCGACGGTAGCGATCACCGCCATGACCTTCGTCCAGCCCATCAAGGTAGGAGACATGGTGTCGATCTATGGGGATGTCGTGAAGGTCGGCCGGACCTCGATCACCATCGCACTGGAAACCGTCGTGCAGCGCCGTCACGAGGAAACCGACCTGCGCGTAACCCACGGTACTTTCGTGTTCGTGGCGATCGATGACGATGGCAAGCCGCGCCTGGTACCGCAGGACGTGGCGGCGTGAGGCGGCTGCTCGCCCTGATCTTTCCGTTCGTGGCCGTACTGCTGTCGGCTGCTGCAATGGCCCATCCACATCTCTGGGTACAACAGCTCGTACGCGTGGTCGCCAAGGACGGCAAATACACACACGTTGAAATCGAATGGCGCTTCGATCCGTTTTCGAGCGAGGTCGAGATCCCGCTGATCGACGAAGACAAGGATGGCAAGTTCTCAGCCCGCGAGATCAAGCTCCTGTCCGACGATATGATGCCCGAGCTATCGAAGGTCGGGTTCATGACTTGGATCAATACCGGCAAGAAGGACTTTCGTCCCTCCAAGGTGGCTCAATTTTCGGCCCGCGTGGACGATCCGGCGAGCTTCACTTTGCCGGACTGGGATCGCTCGGCAGGGGACAATGGCGGCATGGCGATGCCACCCAATAAGCGCGCCAACAAGCCCGAGCCGCCACGCAAGCAGGGTGCGCGCAATCTCGTCTACGTCATGCGGTTTGCCTTGCCCGAGCCCAGCAAGACCGTTTCGATCGCGACATTCGATCCCGATGACTTCCTTCGCATCGAAGTCGACAAGGCCTCGCTCCCGGCTGGCTGCATGCTGGCCAAGCACCCGACCTACAAAGCCGAGTTCATACGAGGCTATCCCGTGTTTGCCGATCTCGTGACATGCCAGCTCCCATGAAAACTTCCGCTTTGCGTTCGCCGTTCCTGTGGGTCGGCCTGCTGTTGCTTGCCGCCCTGATCGGCGCCTTGGTGTTCAGCGACAGTGTCGCGGAGCTGGCGCACTATTCGGCCGAGTACCAGCGCCGCATTCAACAGGTGCTCTCCGGCTCCCTGCGCGACATCAAGTCGGGAACCGGCTCCTTGGCCCTCTGGACCCTGGCGACGGTTTGCTTCGGCTATGGCGTCGTGCACACGCTGGGACCGGGCCATGGCAAGGCCGTCGTCGTGGCCTACTTCCTAGACAGCAGCAAGCCGCGTGCCTGGATCGAAGGTGTTTTTGCCGGTGGCTGGATCGCCTTCACCCATACGCTCGCAGCGCTGCTCCTCGCCGGCGCCCTCAAGCTCTCCTCGACCGTCGGACTGCTGGGCGCCCTGCGCGAGGTGCGCAACGTCGAGGCCGTGTCCTATGTGTTGATCCTGCTGATCGGTATCTGGCGGCTATGGGCCGGCATCACCGGCCGGCTGCACGAACACGCACATGGCGATCATGGTCACGGGCACGGGCATGACCGCGATCATAGCCATCACCATGGTCATGGCGGTCACGACCATCAACACCACCATCACGGCCACGAAGCCCCGCAGCGGACGATTGCCGGTTGGTTGCTGCTGACGGCCGCGGGCATTGCGCCCTGCGCCGGTGCGCTGGTGGTGATCTTGCTCTCGATCGCCCTCGACGTCCTTTGGGCCGGTGTCGTCGGCGTGATTGCGATCGCCCTTGGCATGGCGATCACTCTGGCTGGCATCGGCATGGCCTCAATGGTCGCGCATCGCCTGATCATCGCGGACGGCCGTTCCCAGGAGATCGGCCGCTTTACGGCGATTGCGGCCTCCCTGATCGTGATCGCGACGGCGGGTACATTGCTTCTGGGCTCCCTCGAACGCTTCCTGCGCTGAAGCCAGAGATGGCCGCGAACGGAACGCCCAGCCGACCGTCGCGGCCACTGTTCGGCGTGCTCTTCATGTGCACCGCCTGTGCCCTGTTCCCGATCATGAATGGGCTGGTGAAACTGCTCGCCGCCACCTACGAGCCGCAGCAGATCGTCTGGTTCCGCATCGTCTCGCATCTGGTCCTGGTCGCGGCGGTCTTTATGCCCCGCATGGGACTCGGCCTTCTGCGCACGCGGCGCATCGGCACGCAGTTCGTGAGCTCGATCATGATGCTGCTCTCGACCTTGTTCTTCTTCTCTGCGGTGAAGTCGATACCGGTTGCAGAGGCGATCTCGGTAACTTTCGTGGCGCCGCTCGCCGTGGTCCTGCTGGCTTGGCCGATGCTGGGCGAGCGCATCACGCTGTTCCGGCTGGCTGCCGTCGTCGTCGGATTCAGCGGCGTGCTGATCGTCATCCGGCCGGGAAGCGCCGTCTTCCAATGGGCTTCTTTGCTGCTGCTGTGCAGTGCCATCTGCTACGCGGTCTATCAGATCCTGATCCGGCGGCTGGCCGGCACAGATCATCCCGCGACGTCGATCTTCTACAGCGTGCTGCTGGGCGCCATCATCATGTCGATCTGGCTGCCCTTCGTCTGGAAGATGCCACTGTCGTGGAGCGACTGGGCGTTGCTTTGCTCGCTGGGCATCTTCGGCGCGCTGGGGCACTACTGCGTGGCCAAGGCCATGACCTACGCTTCAGCCAACTTCGTGGCGCCGTTCAACTATACGCAGATGATCGGCTCAGTGATCGTCGGCTACCTCATGTTTTCCGAAGTACCCGATTTCTACACCTGGCTGGGAACGGCCGTGATCATTTGCGCCGGCCTCATGGTCGGCTGGCAGAGTCGCAAACCTCAGAAAGCCTGAAAGAACCCTAGGAGGAAACATGCCGTATCTCGTCGCCGCCGATCGTCCGGCCGAGCCTGCCGGCATCCGTTTCCGCGGACTCCTTGATCGACCGCAGATTCTGCGCATGCCCGGTGCCCATAACGGTATCGCGGCCCTTCAGGCGGAGCGGGCAGGGTTCGAGGCGCTCTACCTCTCGGGCGCGGCCATGTCATCATCGATGGGCTTGCCCGATCTCGGCGTGATCACCATCGACGAGGTCTGCTTCTTCATCCGTCAAGTTGTGCGCGCCTCGGGCCTGCCGGTGCTGGTCGATGGTGATACCGGCTACGGCGAAGCGCTGAACGTCATGCACATGGTTCGTTGCTTCGAGGAGGCGGGTGCAGGCGCCGTCCATATCGAGGATCAGGCCCTCCCCAAGAAGTGCGGTCACCTGAACAACAAGAAGCTGGCGGACGCCCATGATATGGCTGCCAAGGTCGCTGCCGCCTCAAAGGCACGGCGCAATCTCATGGTCATCGCACGCACAGATGCCGCAGCCAGCGAAGGGATCGACGGTGCGG
>WBZX01000300.1_pt1 | contig 47701 bp, 42 predicted proteins | sample 5204211 | NCBI WGS metagenome assembly WBZX01 (sample SAMN12344362, study PRJNA552823) | activated sludge metagenome | biome: Activated sludge suspended growth; feature: Nitrification reactor; material: Wastewater; isolation source: activated sludge from nitrification reactor of wastewater...
CGCCAATGCGGGGGAGGTCGTCAGAAAGCATCCGGAGGGGATTGGGCAAAATTGAACAGATGTTGGCGTTTCCCTTCCCTCCCAGTACCACCTCATCACGCCAACCGGACACAACCGGCACAAATCTGAGTCATTCTCCCCATGAATACGGAGGCATGGGGCTTGCTGAGTCAACCCACGACCCGCAGCCGTAATCATTGAAGGAGGATTGTTATGAGGATCAACGCTGAGTCTTCATTGCTGGCGATCGCGATGGCCACTTTGACCGCGATCAGCTTCGTGGTCGAACCGGCATCGGCCAAAGAAAAGGACAAAACGGGCAAGCATCATCCTCATGCCACGACCACATCCGCAGCGGCAGCGGCCTCCCTTTTAGGATCTGTGCCTGAACCATCGGCCGCCCCCAAGCCAGGGCAGTATGACTCGAAACCCGGAGTCGCATGGAAGACCGTGGGCGGCACCGTCAAGGACATTCAAGGAGAGACCTACACGGTCGAAGAGTACGACGGCAGTCAAATGAAGATGCGTGTGGGGCAAGGGACCAAACATCTTCGAGGGAACAAAAAAGTGGGTGACACCATTCGGGCTGAGATTACTCACGGCGGCTTCGCCAATTCCGTTCAGTAACCCGCTGACAGTGCGAACCCGCCTCAGCTCGCCGGTGTCCGAAGAGGCCGACCCTGCACAGGTCGGCCTCGCCTTCGTCCCTCACACCTGATGCTACGCGTGTTATTTCGGTACGCGAACAAACTCGATATCACCGTAATAGGCCACCGCGCGCTCCTTGGTGTTATCCGTATCGGTCATGATCGCAATGCCGTTGATCGCCGGCGGTTCCTCGCCGAACGCGGAGAGATAATCCTTGTAGACGTCCCGCTCCTCCTCGATCCAAGAACCGATCCGCCCCGCTCCGCTTTCCACGACGATCATCTTGGTAAAACTCGTGAAGGCATTGTCCACCACCGTACCCACCGGGCTCTTGCTGTCCCAGATGTAGTTAAGCGCACCGATGGGAATGTCGCCGAATAGCGCCTGGCCGGCTTTGTATTTCAGTTTTTTTCCGAAACTGACCTTGTCGGCCTCATAGGCGAAGGTAATGTACAACCGCGCCGGATAGTCGTCGCCGTCCTTCCGAGTCACGTCGCTCTTGGCCAGAATATTTTCGATCTTCCAACGCCAACGGACAATCGGGTATTCCCGCGGATCGATCGTTACGGCTTTGGTCAGCCCCGAAGCGCTGGCTTCACTCACCGCTTTGATGACGGTTACAGCATGGTCGTTGACGACTTCGTACTGCGTATGTCGCTCGATCTTCTTAAACGTGAGCCTTTGCCAGCCGTCAGGCAGTGCGGGACCTTCTGCTGCGGTAGAAAACGTTCCCACCATCAGGCGTGCTGGCTGTTCGGCAAGCCCCATCACCGCTGCGCCCAACAACGCGAGACACAGGATGGGAGCAATGAGCCTCATGGGTACTTATCGCCTCATCCAGGCAAACAGCCTGGTCAGCAGGGACTTGGTACGGGGGGTGAAATGCGCTTTGCGCCAGAGATTGACGGCCTTCTTGATGACTTCGGCACGTGTCGGATAGGGATGGATCGTTGCAGCAATCGTCTTGGCACCTGCCCCGGCCTTCATCGCCACAGAGACCTCGCTGATCAAATCCCCTGCGTGCGACCCGACAATGGTGGCGCCCAGAATCCTATCGGTACCGGCCTGGATATGAAGACGCGCAAACCCATCCTCATCACCATCGAGAATGGCTCGATCGACCTCGTCAAACTTATAGGTATAGGTTTCCATCTTCAGCCCCTGTTTTGCCGCTTCCGCTTCGTACACACCGACATGGGCAACTTCCGGTGCGGTAAAGGTGCACCAGGGCATATTGAGCGACTGCACACTCGCATATCCCAAACCGAAGGGGTGGGGAAACAGCGCATTCTGAATGACGATCTGCGCCATCGCGTCGGCGGCATGGGTAAACTTGTACCGCGAACAGACATCGCCGGCGGCATAGATACGCGGGTTCGTCGTCTGCAGGCGATCGTTCACGGTAATACCTTTGTGATCGTAGTCGACGCCGACCTTCTCCAATCCCAAGCCCTGCACATTCGGCGCACGGCCCACGCCCACCAGGATTTCATCGACCGTCAGAGCATAGTGTTGACCGTGTGAATCGACGACGAGCCGCTTGCCGTCCGAAACTTGTTCAACCCTGAGATCCTTCCCGCAACAGAGCAGAGTGACGCCGTCACGACCCATCGACTGTTGCACGAGTTCCGCCGCATCGCGATCCTCATTCGGAAGGATGCCGTGCATTGCCTCAATGAGGGATACGCGACTGCCGAACCGTGCGAAAGCCTGTGCCAATTCGCACCCGATCGGGCCCGCTCCGATCACGCCGACGCGCGCCGGCAAGGTCGTGAGTGAAAAGACGGTTTCGTTGGTGAGATACCCTGCCTCTTCCAAACCTGGGATGGAAGGCGCCGCTGCTCTGGCACCTGTACACACAGCCGCTTTGACGAACGCTAATGTCCGGTTGCCTGCCGAACCTTCCACGACCACCGTGTCTCCGCCGTCGAACCGGGCCTGACCGATATAGACATCCACGCCGAGCGCCTTGTACCGGTGTGCGGAATCCACATGGCTGATTCTGGCCCGCAGCTGCCGCATCCTCGCCATAGCCGCACCGAAATCGTAGCTCACCCCGTCCGGAATGCGGGCCCCGAATGCTGAAACGTCGCGCACGTGTGCCCAGGCATTCGCGGCGCGGATCATTCCCTTGGAAGGCACGCAGCCGACATTGAGACAATCCCCGCCCATCAAGTGCCGCTCGATGAGCGCCACCTTCGCGCCGACTCCCGCAGCAATGACCGCCGTGACTAGTCCTGCCGTTCCGGCCCCGATAACGACGAGGTTGTATCGACCATCCGGTTCAGGATTCACCCAATCGGATGGATGCACATTGCCCACCAGTTTCCGGTTGTGCTCGTCATCGGGCAGAACGAGATGCTGGCTATCGGCGGACATCAAAGACATCAACACGACCTTTCTCTCGGCCCGCGAGAACCGATGCTCAGGCGCCGCGGCCGATTCAATTCGATCGACCGGTGAACCGCTTGTAGAGAATCGGCACCAGCGCCAGGAGGCCCAACAGGGTAAATGCGATCAACACATTGGGCGAGACGATTTCCTTGAGCGAATTAATCGTGCCCAACTGGCGGCCCGCATAAGCAAACACAAAACTGCCGGGAATAATCCCGAGGGACGTCGCCGCCACATAGGTTCCAACATTGACCCTGGTCAATCCCGACACCATATTGACGAGAAAAAATGGAAAGAGCGGGATCAATCGCAGCGTCAGCAGATAGCTGAACGCATTCCGCGCGAAACCTTCTTGGATAGCTCCAAGCCGACTTCCGAATTGCTGTTCAACCCAATCTCGCAACAGATAACGCGCAACCAGAAACGCCAGCGTCGCCCCGACGGTCGCACCAACATTCACGTACAGCGTTCCCAGCAGGCTGCCGAAGAGGAAGCCCCCGGCGAGGGTCATGATCGCGCCACCCGGCAATGACAGCCCGACCACCGTGCAATAGGCCAACACATACACGGCAACCGCCGTCGAATAGTTGGCCTCTGTGAACGCAAGCAGCTGATCGCGGTTGGCCTTCAGCACATCCAGCGAAAGGTAGCGACCGAGATCGAAATACAGAAACCCCGCGACCGCACCACTCACGAGCAAAGCCAACACCAGTTTGCCGCTCCCGGCGCGTGTCTTGGAGAGAGAAGAATCGGCAGAAATAGCCATACGGTTCCGTACTCCCGGCGGTATCATCGTGTCTGCCCGCGCCTGTGTCAATCGCCACGCGCCTTGGCTAGCCTTCTCACCGCCTTTTTCCTCACATCTGTTCCGCCTTTTTCTGCTCCGAGCGTTGGCTGGTACCCTCAAGTGCAGGGCTGCAACATCCGAAAGAACTCTTGAAGCCGGAGGGCGAGTGGAGGTAATGTCGACCGTGTACGCGACCATTGATGTTCTGGACGCTGCCATGCCGACAATACATTCGGTTCCACAGCAGACCCGTACCTCGCACCCCGCTTATGAAACCGCTTTACACGTGTGGATGCGCCCCTGTCCCCAGTGCCAATGCCGCCTGAGAAAAAATTCACCTGAAGAATCATGGCGTTGCGGCTGCGGCTGGCGCACGGAGTGAAGTGGTACAATTAGCTCATATGAAGGGGGTGACGTCATGGGACCGCTCTCGGTGCACGATATGAAAGGTGGATTCTTCCTCATCGCCAGCTTCGTGTTGCTGGCCACGATTTGCGCCATTGCGGCCCTGGGCACGTTGATGCGCCCGCAACGCTGGTGTGAACGCGAGACCAGACTGCACGTCTGACGTGCCCGGCCAGACCCATGTTGAGGCTGCGTGACGTTTCAGCCTCCACTGCGGCCTTGCTCTCCTTTATGCCCTCTTCCTGCTGCCCAGCCATATCATTCCTCTGGGCCGTCCCGTCGCCTGATCCTCGACCGATCCTTCTCGCTCAGCCAAATGTCTCCTGCTCTTCCCGTGGCAGAGCCTCACCCTTGTAAGAACAGGGCATCTTGTCCTACTCTGTGATCAGGGAGGCCTGAGATGGATCAGAATGACCGCTTGATCAAGACCAAGGAGAACTGGGCCAAGGCCCGGCGAGGCGGAGAAGAACGCGAGGTGTTTTATGAAGGGGACGATCGCCTGCCTCCGGGCCAGCATCTGGTGGAGACCTGGCCGGTACTCGACCTCGGCCAGAAACCCGATATTCCCCTAGCCGAATGGACACTCACCATCGGAGGCGCAGTCTCGACACCCATCACCTGGACCTGGACAGACTTTCTTGCGCAACCGCCGTTCAAAGATACCTCGGACTTTCATTGTGTCACCTCCTGGAGCCGGTATGACAATGAATGGGAAGGGGTGAGCTTCAAGCATCTGACGGCCGTCGTCCAGCCCCATCCTTCCGCCCGCTTTGTGCTGTTCAAATCCTATGACGACTACACCACCAATTTACCGCTCAGTGCGTGCCTGGATGATGACGTGCTGCTCACATATAAATGGAACGGCCGCCCGCTCACGAAGGAACACGGTGGTCCGGTACGTATGATTATCCCGAAGCGATACGCCTGGAAAGGCGCCAAATGGATCAAGGAAATTACCTTCTCGGATCACGACGAGAAAGGGTTCTGGGAAGTGCGGGGTTACTCCAATACCGCGTTCCCCTGGCAAAATGATCGCTACGGATGAGCGTCCACCCTGCAGCCACGACGACCCTACGTGAACTCCCACGTCATACAGCGCATTGAGATCTGGCCGGTCGATATTCCGATCACTGATCCCTTCGTCGTGGCCACCGGCGCACGCGTGACGGCACAAAATCTTTTCATGCGTGTGACCCTGCAGGACGGGACTCACGGCATCGGAGAAGCCGCGCCATTTCCCGAAGTGGGAGGCGAAGATCGGCCCTCCTGCCTCGCTGCCGTCCAGGAACTGGCCTCCGGCCTGATCGGACAATCCGCTGGAGACTACGAAGCCCTCGCAGACCGCCTGACTGAACAGGCCCCACTCTTTCCCGCCGCTCGATGCGGCCTCGAAACAGCCCTCCTCGATGCCCTCTGCCGGACTCAGGGCATCCCGCTCTGGCAACTCTGGGGGCAAGCCGATGTCCGGGTGCGGGAAACCGACATCACCATCCCGATCTGCAACCTGGAAAAGACCCTCGCGCTCTCCCGCAGCTGGTATGCCCAAGGCTTCCGCCTCTTCAAGATGAAGGTCGGAACCGATGTGGAGGAAGACATTCGCCGCTTACAAGCCGTGCATGAGTCCCTTCCCGGAATCAGCTTCATCGGTGACGGCAATCAGGGGTTTTCTCGAGAGGACTGCATCCGTTTTGCCGGCGGAGTAAAACAATTCGGGGGGCGGCTGGTACTCCTGGAACAACCGGTGGTTCGTGACGATCTCGAGGGGCTTCAGGCGATTCGGCATCTGACCGGCATTCCGGTCGCAGCGGACGAATCCGTCCGCTCGCTGGATGATGCACGCCGGGTGGTCGAGAGGCAAGCGGCAGACTATATCAACATCAAGATCATGAAAACCGGCGTGGTCGAAGCACGGCGCATTGCGGACTTCACCCGATCGTCAGGCCTTCGACTCATGGTCGGCGGCATGCTCGAAACACGCATCGCCATGGGATGCTCGTTCAGCCTGGTCCTGGGACTGGGCGACTTCGATGTGCTGGACCTCGACACCCCGCTCCTCCTCTCAACCGATCCCGTCATCGGCGGGTACCACTACCAAGGGCCTCGACTTCACCCCTGGCAGGAAGCGGGACTCAACATGCAGATAGCCGTCCCCGCCGACTGCCTCACCATTCAATAATCAGCAGCCCCTCTCGCGGGCGCCGCAGCTTCTCGCAATCGCCCTCTGCAGGTTTCCCGAAATATTTTGCCGTTTTTCCACTTTTCTGAAAAATTAGCCTCAGGCACGGTGGCTCCGCCGAGCGGGCCGCCTTTCGCACCGATCGCCACTGTACGTATCCGGGAGGAACGTCCCATGCAATCAATTGCCCCATATCCGCGACTCGCATCGGTCTTCACGCTCTGTTGGATCGTCGGAGGCGTGGCTTTGACGCTGGGAGGCTGCGTCTCGCAGAAAACCTACGACACCGCACGGCATGAAGTAAAAACGCGGGCCGGCGAGCTGGCGCAAACTCAAGCTGACATTCATAGCCTCGAACAGGAACGCGATGCGGCGCACCTCGCCAATCAGCGCGATGAGCGAGCGCTCGCCAACCTGAAGAGTGAGCTGAAACAGATTCAAGCCTCGTACGACCAACTGCACAAGGCCAATCAAGCCAAACTGGCAGTGCTGGAGCACAACATTGCCGCCTTACGGGCCAGGCATCAGGCCATGATGAAGGAGATCGGCGAAACAAAACGGATTGAGAAACGGTTGGAAGCCCTTACCACGCTGCGTGAACGAACGATGGCCACGCAGCCCGGGCCGGAAGCACACGTGACTCCTGTCGACACGATACAACAGGAGTCGCACTTGGTCGCGGTGATTACACCGCAACCTTCTCAGGGGGAAACCTCCCCACTGCCGCCGACTCCAGCGGCCACGCCCTCACCAACGACTCCTGCACCATCTGTGACCGTGGCCCCGGCACCGACTACGGCTCCATCGGCACCGACTGTCGCCGCACCCGTGGTTCCGAACGCTCCCGCAAAAGTGAGCCAGACTGCTGCGGCCCCGCCGGCTCCCCGCCCGGTCCCTGTAGCAGCACCCCAGGACGACTCCTGGTTCTCCAGCGTCACTGGCTGGTTTTCCTCATTGATCGATTGGATCTGGGCCTAGGATAGAGATCGGCTCGGGCTATCAGAATCTGTTGATGGTCCGGGCCCTGTGTATCGGCTTCCCTCGGAAACGCTTACGAGCGCGCCTCGGTCTGGCTGAACCCATCTCCCCCCTCGTCGCATTTCTTGCAATTTAACTCTGTACCGAGAAACACCTGCCGTCCTTCTTCCGTCAACACCCACGGACGACTCGTCATCGGCGGCTGATGGCGCACGTGCTGACCGTGCCCGCAGCGAAGGTCGGCCACCCAATGCCCCTCCTCATCCTGGTGATATCCGATAATCGATTGTTGCATCACACGCTCCATCGTGGTTATCCAAGCCCTCACCTGCGCCACGGCTGATGCCATGATTCCGGGGCCGGAATAGACTGTGGTACACTCCACACCGATCAGGGTACCACGTTTTCTAGGAGGTTGCGGATGGGACAAGCAGCGTTTCGTATCGGTATTGTCGGAGTCGGACGCATGGGAGCCAACATGGCCCGACGGCTCCACGATCTCAAATATCCGGTTGTGGCCGTGTACGATACCGAGGCATCACGCGCGAAGAGAGTGGCCAACGAGCTAGGCTGCAAGGCCGTCCCGACTCCAGCCCAGGTCGCTGAACTGGCCACGACGATCCTGACCGTGGTGCCCGATGACGCAGCCATGCGCCACATTTATGCACCGGACAAACCAGATAGTTTATTGCAGCATGCCACCAACCGGCTGTTTATCAATTGTGCGACCCTTTCTCCCGCGCTCCAAATAGAAATCCACGCGCTGGTGGAAAAGCAGGGCGGCCAGAGCCTTGAAGCCTGTATGGCGAGCAGTATTCCCCAGGCCCGCCAAGGAACCCTCTATCTCATGTGTGCTGGACGACGAGACGTCTTCGAGCACGCGACCCCGTTACTCAAGGACTTGAGTGCGCACCTGCGCTATATCGGACCAGCGGGCGATGCCGCCAAGGTGAAAGCGCTGGTAAATATGGTCATGAACGCCAATACCGCAGCCCTTGCGGAAGGCCTCGGATTGGCTTCCGCCCTGGGATTGGATCTGACCATGCTGCGCGAGGTATTTTCCCAGACCGGCGCGAACTCCCGCGTCTTGGAGACTGATGGTGAAGACATGCAGCAGCGCGCGCACGACTGCTACTTTTCCGCCGCCCATGCCGCGAAAGATTCAGGGATCGCCTGCGGTCTGGCCGAACAGGTGGGGCTGGAGCTCCCCCTTGCGAAAGCCACTTATGCTCAATACCGCCGGCTGGTGACCCTCGGTAAAGGCGAGCTGGACAAATCTGCGGTGGCCGAACTCACGTTCAAGGAACGGCTGACGTCCTGACAAGCGGGACTAGTGTTTCTCGAACGGCCGCTCGGGTCTGAGCGAGGCGGGGAAGAATTGCCACCGTTTCTGAGCATCCACATCAAACGAACCTAAAAACTTCGACTGCCCCACCAGTGACTGAAACTCCACCAGTCGGATCGTGCAGTGCGTCCGGTCGATCACGCGGGCATCATACTGCCCTACCAGGGTGATCGTACCCGACGCCTGCTCATACAGGTTGCGCCTTCCGGCATATCCCGTATCGGGGAACAACTCCGCCGTATCGGTACAGCCCTGAGGACCGTCCACCTGCAGCGTCAAGCGGTAGCGGGACAAAAAGGGATGTGTGGCGACACGCGTCACCCGCACGCGAAGCCCCGCTGAAGGCAGGTCAGCCTCAGCGGGCTCCGGACGATCACTGTTACAAGCCGCCAGGAGGAGGACCAGCCCCATCACGATCCAGGCAGGCCCTCGTCCCCGCATTACGTTCATTTGGCGGCAGGCATTTTCGAGGCCGCCCCGATGGCGTCGAGACCGGCTTCGGCACAGGCATCATCCAGGTGCGTTCCCGGCGCGCCGCCCACCCCGATCGCTCCCACCACTTCACCCGCAATTTCAATGGGCAACCCACCGCCCACCATCAAAATGCTCTCATTCATCTCGCGCAACGCCTGCAGCGCCGGTTGTTTGGCAATCATCTCCGCCAACTCACTCGTCGTTCGCCGCAAACTGGCTGCCGTGTAGGCTTTCTTTCGGCTGCTGTCGACCGTGTGGGGACCGGCACCATCAGCCCGCAACATGGCTCGCAGCACTCCGGCCCGGTCCACGACGGAGGCACTGACCCGATAGCCATCTTTTTTGCAGGCATCGAGCGCCGCCTGTGCGGCCTTTCCGGCGAGCGCGACCGGCAAGACCGACTCTTTCGGCAACTCATCCGCTGCGTGCGCTGCCCCCAGCCATCCAGCGGCCAGTAACGCCCCCGCAAGGAGGCCGGCACAGCCCACCACTCGACCTGGTACCTGTATTTGCTCTCCCATCATGAGCCTCCCTGATTTCGTCCTCGTCAGTCGTGAGTCATCCACGCTGCACCGCGCGAGCCTACGGTCATCACACCGCTCTGTCAATACTCGGGCTCTCTTACCAGATGTGGTACGGCAGCGTGATGAGCTAGGCCTTGCTACAGCAGATCACTGCTCCTTGCGGACAGAGCGAGAAAGAGCATAACGGGGAGCATCGATCCCGGCATGGGCGAGCGCAAGTAACGCCCCGATATCCGGACGCAACAGCTCTTTACAGGGGGAAAAACCCCATTGATATATCAAGAAGGGATACGAGACGAACCCGATGACTGCTTAGTGAGTGGAAATGGGATGAATCACTGCATCTGAAGAGCCGGGACGATGCAACTCTTCAATCCACACCTTGGCCTGCGCGACGTAGAAGGTGTAGTCGCTTTCCGGGTAACTGAGCACCACGGCATAGAGCAGCTGTTCGGCTTCCTGCTCACGCCCTGCGCTCAGACTGGTGCGTGCCGCCTGCAGCGTACATGACGCAGCCAGGGCTTTCGGATCGACGGTGGTGCGAACCGGTTGCCTGGTGACGAATCGATCCAGGCTCTTGGGAACGTCGGGAGCGGGGACAACATGGGTGTCGGCCGATTGCTGCAATTGCTTCGCTGCGGACAACACTGTTTCGACATCACCGCTGGATTGGCAATGCCGATACAATTCCCACATCGACATGACGGATGTTGATCGTGGGGCCACTTCTCGCGTCGACGAGTCGAACAGTTGGCAACCGGCCAACAATATGCCGACGGTCAATAATAGAAATGACTGTGTTCCAGTGGAAGAGGTCATCAAGGTATCCTTACCGGATCGGTTCCGACGCTGTCAAGAATTTCGGGGAGGAATTTACAGCAACGAGTGAGGACCGGTGACATCAGCGTCGCGTGGAAGACGACAGATCGTTGTCGGGGTGAGCGTCACGACGAATAAATCACGTCGAATGCGACGCCGGATCGCGGAGCACTCCGATATCTTCGATGAGTGCTCGCAACGGTTCGGCCACCGACCAGGCCTCAGCGAAACAGCCGCGTGGACGGTGCGGAAACTGCCCATCGAAAATTTCCGACACCTGCCCCAGACAACCCTCATCGAGGTGCCCGGACAACCCCTCCAGAAACATGCGCGCCTCACGCCGCACGGACTCGCTGGTGCCAAAGGTCTTTACCCAAGCCGTCACGAACGGTCCCAGGAGAAACGGCCATACGGTCCCTTGATGGTAAGCGCCGTCCCGCGCCGAGACCCCGCCTTCATAGGAGGCGCAAAATCGAATATCTTCCGGAGCGAGCGTGCGTAACCCCACCGGAGTGAGCAGTCGTTCCTTCATGAGCTGCAAGATCTGTTTCGCCTGCACTTCGGTCACCAGCTGATTATCCAACGCCAGGGCGAAAATCTGGTTGGGACGAAGAGACGCGTCGTCGCCGGTCGGCCCGTCCACGACGTCCAGCAAATATCCTCCGGTCCGGTACCAGAAGCGTTCACGAAACGCGGCCGTCGCGCGGGCGCGATCCTCCCGGCATTGCGCCGCATAGGCGGTCTCGCCGAACTGGTCGGCCAACGACGCCGCCACGGCCAGCGCCCGCACCCAGAGGGCCTGCACCTCCACCGGCTTGCCATGCCGCGGCGTGACGACCCAGTCGCCGATTTTGACGTCCATCCAGGTCAGTTGCACACCGTCCACTCCGCCGGTGATCAGGCCATCCTGGTCCAGGCAAATGCCGAACCGCGTGCCCTGACGGTATCCGTCAAGAATCTGTTTAATGGCGGGCCAGGCGACTGCGCGGACCCCGGCCAGATCGTGGCTGTAGTGCAGATAGCGATCCACGGCATGAACGAACCACAACGAGGCATCAATCGTATTGTATTCCGGCTGTTCGCCGATGTCGGGGAATCGGTTCGGCAGCATTCCCTGAGAGACGTAGGACGCAAACGCCTCGATCACCTGCCGCGCCACGTCGTACCGTCCTGTCACCAGGCACAGGCCCGGCAACGCGATAAATGTGTCCCGCCCCCAATCGGCGAACCAGGGATAGCCGGCGACCACCGTCTGCCGGGCCCCTCGCTGCACGAGATAGGCGCCCGTTGCGGCCCACAGCCGGTGAGTCAACGCATCATCGGTCGGGAGGGATGGCTGTGCCTTTGTACGGCGGAGACGTTCGGCTTCAATCGACTGCGTGACGTCGTAAGACGGCAGCGTCTCCGTGGTGAAGACCAGTTCCGCCGCGACCCCTGGCGCGAGGGTGAACACACATTCGCCCGGCGACCACCAATCCTCAGTATGGTCGAGCCCCCGCTCCCGCTCCACGCGATAATGGATATGACGATACCAATCCGGGCCGTGATGATACTGTCCATTGTGAAACGCTCGCACGGCCGGCAACCCTTCATAGGGATGCCAGATGACCTGATGTTCGTGTGTCGACGCCTCGCTCCGAACGCCAGCGTTCTCTCTCTGAGTCGCATGAAAATCACGTCCTGACAGCATCGGCCGGACTCGCAACACGACCGGCGATGACGCCTGCTCCAGAAGGCGCCAGCGCAGGATGACGAGATCGCGCCCCTGCGGACACAACAGCTCTCGCACCAGGCTGATGCCAGGCCCGGCGTAACGCCATGTCGGCCAAAGATCGGCGGAAAACTCTTCGCAATACTGATAACCCTCCGGATGTACCGCATCGTGATAGATGTTCGTCGACAACGGGATTATGCGCCCGCCGCTTTCTACGAATTCCTCCACGTGGTTCACGAGCACAACGCGGTCGACCGGCGGATGTCTGGCGATCAAGAGCAACGCATGATAGCGGCGCGTATTGGCGCCCGCGACCGTGCCGGATGCGTACCCTCCACGGCCATTCGTTTCCAGCCATTCCAGATTCAATGCCTGCTCGAGGTCCTGACAACGTCGCGAATCGATGGGCATCACAGGTCTCCGGCTTATTCGCCTGACTGCTGAATCAGTTTGGCCACCAGGCCGGTCCAGCCGGTTTGGTGGCTCGCGCCGAGGCCGGCGCCGTTGTCGCCATGGAAGTATTCATAGAACAACACCAGGTCGCGCCAGTGCGGATCCTGCTGAAACTTTTCAGTTCCGCCATAAACCGGCCGCCGACCATCCGGACCTCGCAAGAATGTATGCGTCAGGCGGCGGGACAACTCGGCAGCGACCTCTGACAGATTGCGCTTCTGGCCCGACCCGGTCGGATATTCGACGCGAAATGAATCCCCGAGATAATAGTGAAACTTCTGCAACGATTCGATCAGCAGATAATTGACGGGAAACCAGACCGGGCCGCGCCAGTTCGAGTTTCCCCCGAAGAGGCCGTTGGAGGATTCTGCCGGTTGATATTCGACGCAGTGGCTGGCCCCCATCATCGAGAACACATAGGGATGATCGTGGTGATACCGGGATAGCGCCCGCACCCCATGGGGCGACAGAAATTCCTGCTCGTCCAGCAGGTATCGGAGCACCTTCGCCAGCCGGTGGCGATTGACCAGCGAAAGGAAGCGCCGCACTTCGCCGTCCTGCGATTGGGTTTCAATGTGCAAACTGAAATCAGGCCGGTTCTCGATGAACCATTGCATGCGATGCTTGAAGCGCGGCAACTGGTCGATGAGTTCGGAGTCCAATGTCTCCACGGCAAAGAGCGGGATGAGTCCCACCATGGATCGGACCTTCATGGGGAAGGTCTTCCCGTCCGGCAGGTGCAGCACGTCGTAAAAGAATCCGTCTTCCCGGTTCCAGAGTTCGATCTTCGCGTTGCCGATGTTGTTCATCGCGCGGCAGATGTAGACGAAATGCTCGAAGAACTTGCTCGCGACATCTTCATACGCGCGATCGTCTCGCGCCAGCTCGAGCGCGATGGACAGCATGTTCAGACAATACATGCCCATCCAGCTCGTCGCGTCCGATTGCTCGATGTGCCCGCCGGTGGGAAGTGGTTTGCTCCGGTCGAAGACGCCGATGTTATCCAACCCCAGAAACCCGCCCTGAAAAATATTCTTCCCTTCAGCGTCCTTGCGATTGACCCACCATGTAAAGTTCAGCAGGAGCTTGTGAAAGACCCGCTCCAGAAAGACACGGTCGCCGACGCCTTTACGTTTCTTCTCGATTTTGTACACGCGCCAGGCCGCCCAGGCATGGACGGGCGGATTCACGTCGCCGAACGCCCATTCGTACGCAGGAATCTGGCCGTTCGGATGCATGTACCATTCGCGCAACATCAGCACGAGCTGATCCTTGGCAAATCGCGAATCGACGAGCGCAGTCGGCAGACAGTGGAAGGCCAGATCCCAGGCGGCATACCAAGGGTATTCCCATTTATCCGGCATCGAAATGACGTCGGCGTTGTAGAGATGTGTCCAGTCAGCGTTCCGGCCACGCAGCCGCTCCATCGGAGGCTCCGGTCCCGCCGGATCACCTTTGAGCCACCGATCGACTTCATAGTGATAAAACTGCTTACTCCAGAGGAGGCCGGAAAAGGCCTGACGCTGAACCAAACGCGCGTCGGCAGATAGATCGGGAGGCGCCAGTTGGGCGTAAAACTCGTCGGCTTCTTTCAGGCGCTCTGCGAAGACGGCGTCGAAGGCTTCCGGATCCAGGGCTCCCTCCGCAGGCCCGTTCGTAAAGCGCAGTCGAATCGTGACCGGCTGCTCCGGCTGGGTCGAGAACACATAATGCGCCGCCGCCTTGGACCCGATCCGATCCGGATTAATCGCGCTTTTGTCTCCATGCACGACATAGTTATTGATCCCGTCTTTGACATACCGCGCCCCGTCGGAATCGCCGTACAACCGGCGCGTATTGGTTTCATTTTCCGTAAACAGCAACTCCGGGGTCCCTTCGCACAGGAATCGGCGACGCCCGTAATAGTCATGGTCGAACTCGACGACACTCACCCCGGCGCCCGATTCGCCCTGGTGCATTCGCGGGCGACGCACATCAAGCCCCCACGACCAGGTATTCCGGAACCAGATCGTCGGTAAGACCGTCAATTCCGAGGGGTCCGGGCCGCGATTAATGACGGTGATGCGCAGCAGCAGATCCTCGGGCGACGCCTTGGCATACTCGACGAAGACATCAAAGTACCGGTCGTCATCGAACACCCCGGTGTCGAGCAGCTCGAATTCCGGCTCTGTCCGGCTGCGGCGGCGATTTTCTTCAATCAGCCGGGTATAGGGAAAGGCGGCTTGCGGATACTTGTAGAGAAACTTCATGTAGGAATGCGTGGGTGTCGAATCGAGATAGAAGTAGTACTCCTTGCAATCTTCGCCGTGGTTGCCCTCGTTCCCCGTCAGGCCGAACAATCGTTCTTTGAGAATCGGATCGCGCCCGTTCCAGAGGGCCAGCGCGAGACAGATGAATTGGTGGCGATCAGAAATCCCGCCTATGCCCTCCTCGTTCCAACGATAGGCTTTTGAGCGGGCATGGTCATGGGGCAGGAACTCCCAGGCCGTTCCATAGGGACTATAGTCTTCACGGACTGTCCCCCAGGCCCGTTCGCTCAGGTAGGGACCCCACCGCTTCCAATGTTTCCGGCGGAGATCATCTTCATCGAGGCGCTGCTGTTCAGCTGATGGCGGCGCAGGCGCAGCCTTCTTCCCTGTCGATCTCGCCATATGGCACAGGCTCCCTTTTGCCGGCCACCCCTTGACCGCAAAACGGCGCCAGCATGCGCCCGGCATCGAAAAGATTCAACAGGGATTCGTGGAAAGTCGAAGGGAATCACGGCCCAGCACGGTAGAGCAGGAAAATGAGAAGACCATCAAGCCCGGGCTTCAGCAGCGGTCGTCAGAGAAGCGCCGTGAGAAAGCCTGACACAGAACCTGCAAGGGTTTGAAGGACGGAGAGGGAGGAGAATGCGTGAGGCAGACGAACTAGCTCCAGACGACGGTTTCCTGGTTCATGAGATAGTCGATGACCTCGATGCTATCCCGTAACTGGAGTTGCGCCTGCTCCGACATCGGCAAAATTGCCCCGAGGAGCTTGCCGGACTCCACCTCTGCCAGGTTGGGAATCCCGTCAGTACTGCGCTTTTCAAGATCGAATCGAAAGCTGGCCACGTCTTACCTCCAATCCTTTGTCGGTCGTAGTGCAGCAATTCTTGAGCCACGGAGGAGCCCGATGCATGCATGGGTCACCATGAAGCATACCACAGGGTGTCCGTGGCGGAGACGAACCAGGTAACCTCTCAATTTGTTGTACGTTCCGACTGAAGTTCAGTGGGAGGCGCTCAAGGGCGGGAGCGCGCCGAGATACGGGAAGGTGCCGATTTTAACAAGCGAGGTATCCGCTCGAAGCCTGAAATCATCTTTCGCAGTGTCAACAAACCGGGGGTCCACCGTCAAATCGGAATCGGGCTTTAGCTCCGGCGCCGGCTGGTTCGGAGTTCCCGACCGGAGATAGTTGGACCCTGAATTCTGCATGGCATTGTAGGAGAAGAGCACGCGGCTGGAGGCTCCCACCACAAAACCATAGGCATTGAGGCTCACGATATTGCCAGAGGCTTCATTTTGGGATGTGCCGAGAAAGGCGGCACCCCCGCCGTTCTTCACGAAAGTGTTTCCCACCACCACCGCCTGCGCCTGATCATTGACGATTACGGCCTCGAACAGGCTTCGAGTAATGACATTCCGTTCCAAGCGTACCGTAGATTTCCCCGCGACACTCACCCCGTGATCGTTGTCGTGGATGAAATTCCCCCGCATCACAGCCTGAGAATTGGCAAATTGCACCCCGGTGGTCTCACTACCGCCGATATCGCAATCCTCAATCCGCACATCCTCCACCTGCTGGGTAAACAGCATGCCCTTCACCCGCGCATGGTGAAAGTGGATGCCGCGGCCGTTAAACATTCCCATCGCATGACCGCCATGTTCATTGACGGTGATCCCGGAGATCTCGATATTGGTCGCGCCATAGGGCCATTTGCCGATATGAAACACGCCCACCCGTTCGCGGCCGAGGATGGTCACCTGATCCATGCCGGCCCCGATCAAGCGGACGTTTTCTTTGCTGTGGATGGTCACGTCTTCGGGATAGGCGCCCGGGCGGATCAGAATGGTGTCGCCTTTTTTCGCGGCATCCACCGCTTCCTGGATAGAACGATACTGGCCCGAGCCATCCAGCGCCACGACCAACGGCTGCCGTTCCCCCGGAGCTTCCTCAGCTCCCACGGAGGCCATGCTCACCGCTCCGACTGAGACACACAGGAATGCGACCGATAAAAAGCAACGCTTCATCATCTTCATAGAGATGGTCATACCGCTGGCCATAGCGAGAAGTCAACCGACCATCGTTGCGGGGACAGGACCCCCGTGATATCTTCCCGCCCTATGATTTTTGTGGGCCTCACCGGCGGCGTCGCCACCGGCAAAAGCACGGTTGCCAGGATGTTGGAGCGATGCGGGGCTCTCGTCATCGACGCCGATGTGCTGGCCCATCAGGTGATGGAGCCGGGCAAGCCGGCCTGGCGAGCGATCGTAAAGACGTTCGGGAAGGCCGTCGTGAATCCCGATCGGACCATCAACCGCCCGGCGCTGGGAGCCATGGTGTTCCGCAATCGCGCGAAGCTGCGACTCTTAGAAAAGATCATTCACCCCCGCGTCGCCCGTGAACAGGCCAGGCTCACCAGGCTCGCCACCCGCAAAGATCCGCACGCCGTCGTCATCTATGATGTTCCGCTTCTCTATGAGGCCGGCATTGATGCACGCGTGGACAAGGTCATCGTGGTCACCGCCGATCGGGAAACGCAAATCAGTCGTTTGAAGACACGGAATGGATTGACCCGCACGGAAGCCCTTCGACGCATCCGTAATCAATGGCCTCTGCGAAACAAGGTTGCGGCCGCCGACTATGTCCTCGACGGAACCACCGCCCGCCCGCGCCTGTTCACGCTGGCCAAATCGCTCTATCGGGAGTTGGCCGGACTCGCCTAGCGCATGTGCGAACGTGCAGCCGGCGGTTTTTCCTGATCCGCGCCAATAGTTTCCACCGTGCAGTCTCACTGCCTTTTCCCTCGCCGCATCGGTGTGTTAGCATCCGCGCATGCCACACCTCGTTATCATCGGCTCCGGACCTGCAGGCCTGACTGCAGCCATTTATGCCGCGCGAGCTAACCTGTCGCCGCTTCTGATCGAAGGCTGGCAGTCCGGCGGCCAACTCACGACCACGACGGAAGTCGAAAACTATCCCGGGTTTTCCAAAGGGATTATGGGGCCTGAGTTGATGAAGGAGATGCGCGGCCAGGCGGAGCGGTTCGGGACGGAATTCCTGACAGGAGACGTCTCCGCGATCGATCTGTCGACACGACCGTTTCGCCTCACCATCGACGGAGAACGAACCATCGAGGCAAGCGCCCTCATCTTGGCTACCGGCGCCTCGCCTATTCGACTCGGATTACCGAATGAACATCGCCTGACCGGGTATGGCGTCTCGACCTGCGCCACCTGCGACGGATACTTTTTTCGCGGCCAGGATGTGGTTGTCGTCGGCGGCGGCGACAGCGCGGTGGAAGAAGCCACCTTCCTGACAAAGTTCGCGCGCACGGTCACGATCGTTCATCGCCGCGACAAGCTCCGGGCCTCCAAAATCATGCAAGACCGCGCCATGAACAATGAGAAGATTTCGTTCGCGTGGAATTCTGTTGTAGAAGACATTCTCGGGAAAGAGCTCGTCACCGGCGTTCGGCTCAAGAATATCGTTACCGGCAGCTCCACCGACCTTGCCTGTGCCGGGGTCTTCGTCGCCATCGGCCATCGGCCCAACACCGACCTCGTCAAAGGCCAACTGGAGATGGACGAGCACGGCTACATCCTCACATCACGCGGCACGAATACCAGTGTAGCCGGCGTGTTCGCCGCAGGCGACGTCCAGGATGCAAAATACCGGCAGGCCATCACGGCAGCCGGCTCCGGCTGCATGGCCGCCATCGACGCCGAACGGTTCCTGGAGCACCAATGACTTTTGCATGTGATCGTCCAGGATGCTCAAAATCGGCATCCAACAAGGCCGCAGCCGAGCGACACCCGGAGGCGTACTCGCAGTGGTACGTCGAGGATTGTCGCGAGGCGAGAACGAAGTTGGTGCCATGGGGACGAACAATTCTTGAAACACCAGCGCTTAGCTTAATCTAAAAGGAGGTTGCTCAAAAGTTTCTCCGGCAAGGCCGCAGGGAGCTTGGCCGACTGAGCGTACAGGTAAGTACGTGAGGAAGGACGAGCGACTGAGAACGCAGCCGGAGGAAGTTTTCAGCGACCGACACTATGCATTGCGCGATCATCCACTACCACGAACTCGCCCTCAAAGGCCGCAACCGTGATTTCTTCGAACAGCGGCTTGTCCGCAACATCCGCCTGGCTCTCAAAGATCTTAAGATCCGGAGGATCGAATCGCTGCAGGGGCGTATCCGGGTGACGATTCCCGAGGACGTCGCCCCTGCGCTGGTCACGGAACGGCTCCGTCGCATCTGCGGCGTCTCAAACTTCCTGCTGAGCGAATCCGTGCCGTTAGCGCTCCACGAGCCGGACCTGTCGATCATCAAGCAGGTCGCACTGCGCCAACTTGCGGAGCAGACGTGTACCTCGTTTCGCGTCACGGCCAAACGCGCGGATAAACGTCTGCCGTTGACGTCCATGGATGTGGAGCGAGAGGTCGGAGCCTATCTCCATGAAACCACGGGCAAAGCCGTGAAGTTGAAACAGCCGGACGTGACGCTCTATATCGAGCTCCTCACCAAAGAGGCCCATGTTGCGGCGAGGAAAATTCAGGGCCCCGGCGGGATGCCGGTGGGCACCAGTGGCAAGGTCGCCTGCCTGATCTCCGGAGGGATCGACTCCCCGGTCGCCGCATACCGCATGATCAAGCGCGGGTGCAAGGCGGTCTTCGTCCACTTTTCCGGCCGCCCCCTCGTCAGTCGCGCTTCCGAGGAGAAGGTCCAGGAGCTGGTTCAGCTCCTCACCGCCTATCAATATCACTCCAAGCTCTACATCGTCCCGTTCGGGGAGATCCAACAGGAGATTGTCGCCAATGCCCCGTCACCCTTTCGTGTGGTGTTATACCGGCGGATCATGGTGCGGATTGCGCAGGAGCTGGCGCGGCGGGAAGGCTGTTGGGCGCTGGTGACCGGTGACAGTCTCGGCCAGGTGGCCTCTCAGACAGCGGAGAATCTGGTGGTGGTGGAAAGCGCGGCGGAGATGCCGATGCTCCGGCCACTCATCGGCATGGATAAAATCGAGATCACGGAACAGGCCCAACAGATCGGAAGCTTCACCACATCCATCGAACCGGATCAGGATTGCTGCAAACTCTTCGTCCCCTTACATCCGAGCACCAGAACCAAATTGGATGATATCAGCCGCATCGAACGCGGGCTGGAGATCAGCGCTTTCGTCAAGCAAGGCGTCGAGAAGGCCGAACTCACGACCTTCACCTTCCCTTCGTAACCAGATCCAGCGCCCGTTGCCGCACAAGATGGAAGTGCACGGTGAGCTCCCGCTCCATGGCCACGGCGATCAGCCAATCGGGAATCATGATCTTCGGCTCAACCAGCAATTCAAACTCCGCTCGCGTCTGAGTCCCTTCGCCCGCCGCTTGCAGGCGCCACTCCCGATGGTACTGTTTGAAATCGCCGCCCTTGAGATCGGTCACCAAACCGCCCCCCGGCAATCCCTGAGATTCGCAGAGCAATCGCTGTTCGCCGGGCAGGAGCGCATGGGAAATATAGACGTCGGTCAGGACATGTCCTTCGCGTTCCTCCACCTGCGCCATGCGCATACGGGTCTCGAAGAGCTCGGGCCACTTGCGGTATTCGGTGAGGATAGAATGAAGAACGGACGGACTGCCCGGGAACAACAGCGTGGCCGTCGCCTTCACGCCCCCTCCCGGCACAGACTCCACAAGAAGGGGCCGCAGCAGGTGGATCGATCCCACCTCTCCCGACCAGCATGGAGTGAGGGGCGCGAGCACGAACACCGTCACACAGCTGAGCAATGTTCCCAGAAAAGACATGAGGCGTGCCATGGCGTGCATCAGTCTCTACCGAAGAACCCGGCGAATCGGGGAATGCGAGGCTTCAGCAAGGATATCGGACTCCATTCGGCCATGGCACAGGGGATCATTCGTACTCCGGACATGACTATAGAAAGGGAAACCGACTCAGTCACCGCAGAATGGTCATAGGAGAAGTATACTCATTGGCCGCGGGGAGTGCGAGCGCAGAGAGCAGGCTCAGTATGATTTGCAGGCTGTTCAGAAAGGTGGCCCAGGAACACCGCAGTCAGCACAAAGACGACTCGTACTCGCAGGGGTGCGTGGAGCCTTGCACGCCGCAAGAATGCGGCCGGCGGGCGTTAGCAACAGCCTGTTACGTAGTGGCGAGACGGAACACCAGCACGGCTCCGCTGGGTGCTCCTTGTTCGTCTTGAATCACGGTCGCACTCTCATGGATCACATGCTCGACGCCCTGACGACTCATGAGCAGAAAGGGACGCTTACCAGAATCCCCTCTCCGGATGTTCTGCAGCGCGGCAAGGCCGGGATTCACCAGCGGGGTGCGCCGCTGAGCATCCATCACGACCATGACATCTTGAATGGCTTTTCCAAGCGCGTCTGGCTGCGACCAGCCGGTCAATCCCTCCGCCGCCGGATTGAGCAACGTCACCTTTCCCTGAGGATCGATCGTCACGACGGCATCGCTCATCGATTGCAGCACTGAATCGAGCCAGCGGCCGCGTTGTTCGGCGATCCGCGAGACACGATGGCGAAAGAGCGCCAGTTCAAGCGCGGCGCGTAAATCGCTGCTCACGAACGGCTTGATCAGATACGCCAACGGAAGCGTAGGTCTCGCCCGCTCCAGCGTGTCCTCATCGGAGAAGGCCGTCAGATAGATCACCGGAATGCCGTAGCGCGACTGAATCGTTCGAGCCGCATCGATCCCATCGAGCGGCCCCTTGAGCTTGATATCCATGAGGATCAGGTCCGGCCGATGTTCTCCGGCGACATCCACGGCTTCGCTTCCCGAAGCCACCACCCCGACCACGACATACCCAAGCGAACGCAGTTGTCGGCGAATGTCTTCAGCCACCACCACTTCATCGTCAACTATTAAAATTTTTTCCTGTGCCATAGTGCAACCAGAGAACGGCTAAACGCGATCGTCGCCCGTCATGCCGGGATCCCGTCGTCCCGTTGCACACGTATCCACACGCCCTAGGTCTTCACAGGTCAACGCAACTAGCATGCCACTCGCCCTTTCCTGATCTGACACGATGTTACGGCTCGCAAGACTCCTGTTCGCCCCTACACTGACGGTGGTTTTTGAACAATGTGCGGACAGAATCGGGGAAGCTCAAGGCACAAATAGCGCCTCATGCCAGGGATGAGGGTTCGCTGTGGAAAGATGGCTATGGTACCATGTCCCCTTTCATTGGAGCGCGGTACGATGACCTGGCTCGTTCGTGTGATTGCTCTGACCCTCTTTGGTATGCAAGTGCCGCTCAGCGTCATGCCGTTCGACGCGCAGGCACAAACACCCCCTGACTCCGCGGCCACGACGGAGCACTCGTGCAGTTTTGGCATGGCCAAGGGTGACCCTGCTCACCAGTGCCAGGTCCCGATTCCTGCCGGCTGCGTCATCGCCAAATTCCCCGGGACCGATAAACCCTGGACCACCGTCTCAAAAGCCGGTCGCACCTTCTGCACCTTCGACACAAAAGGCACGGACTGGAAAACCAAGATTACCGGTCAATGCACGCGCTGCGATTCCGGCCATTGTACCGGCCAATTCATGGTGCGTTTCGAGTGCGCAAAACCGTAATGCCCGAGCCGCTCACAGCGCTGATTAAGCAAGCCGCGCGCGAGCTGGGATTCGACGCCGTCGGCATCAGTAGGCTGCCGCTCCCTTTAGCACCGCCACCCGACCATAGTCCCGCCTCTCCCTTCCCTCGGCTCCTTGATCGACTGCAGGAATGGTTGCAGCGAGGCTTCCAAGCCTCCATGAACTGGATGACGCGGGACCCGGAGCGGCGGGCCGATCCGGCACTGGTCATGCCCGGATGCCGTGCCATCATTTCGGTCGGCATGAATTACTACACCGATCAACGGGCCGACGAGCGACCGGGCAACGGGCGTATCGCCCGGTATGCGTGGGGACTCGACTATCACAAGATCCTGGGTGACCGCTTAACACAGCTGTCTGAACGGATCACGGCCCTGGCCCCGGAGGGTCGCCATCGCGTCTACGTCGATACGGGGCCGGTGATGGAAAAGGCCTGGGCCCAGCAGGCGGGGGTGGGATGGATCGGCAAACATTCCAATCTGGTCTCACCTCAGTTCGGTTCCTGGCTGTTATTGGGGGAAATTCTGACGACCCTGGAGCTAGATCCGGACGAGGCCGGAACCGACTTGTGCGGCAGTTGCACGCTCTGCATCCAGGCGTGCCCGACGGGAGCCATCACCGAACCCTACGTCGTGGACGCCGGGCGATGCATTTCCTACCTCACCATCGAGCTTCGGGGCACCGAGCCGACTCTTTCGGATGAACTCAAGCGAGGAGTAGGCAACCGGATTTTCGGCTGCGACGATTGTCTCGATATCTGTCCGTATAACCACCAGGCCGAACCGACCAGCGAGCCGGGATTTCAACCCACCCAACTCACCACCTCGCCTTCGTTGCGCACCCTGATGGAACTGAACGAGACGACATTCGCCGCGACGTTCAAACAGAGTCCTGTTCGACGCGCCAAACATGCCGGACTCCAGCGCAATGTCTCGTGGGCGCTGGCCAATGACGCCAAGGCCGACAAAAATCGCATGCCGACGCCATCATCGGCCGCTGGTTCTCAGTAAGCTTCCCTCTGTTTCTCCTTCCCCGATAGTGGTAGGCTACGGCTCACGTCCTCGCGCATACGGGGACCCACCTCAGCGGTTGCGAGACCATGCACGCACCCACCCTCCTGATCGTCGAAGATGAAGCACGCATGCGGCGCCTCTTTGAGCTGGTGCTGAAACCGGCCGGGTATCAGCTCCTGCTGGCATCTTCCGGCGACGAAGCCATTCGCCTGCTCCAGGAGCAGGACTCCATCGACATGATCATCACGGATCTTCAGCTGGGAACCCTCTCAGGCATGGACGTGCTGGAGGCCGCCCACCAGCAGGTGCCAGATGTGCCCGTCCTCATCGTGACCGGATATGGAACGGTGAAATCGGCCGTCGAAGCGATGCAGAAGGGCGCCTACGATTACATCTCCAAACCGGTGGATAATGAAGAACTGAAGATCGTCATCGCCAGGGCATTGCAAGTCCGTCAACTTGCCCGGGACAATCGCACCCTGCGCGCAGGGTTGCATGAGCAGTACGGATTCGACCGGATCGTCAGCGTCTCCAAAGAAATGGAGCTCGTGAAACGGCTGGCCACGGAGGTGGCCCAGACTGATGCCACCGTGTTGATTACGGGCGAGAGCGGCACGGGCAAAGATCTCCTCGCACGCGCGATTCACTTAGCCAGTCCGCGCGCTCACGGTCCGATGGTGGCCCTGAACTGCGCCGGAATTCCCGAACATCTGCTTGAATCCGAACTGTTCGGATATGAAAAAGGCGCGTTTACGGACGCGAAAAAATCCAAACCGGGCCGCTTCCAACTCGCCGATCGGGGCACGCTGTTTCTGGATGAAATCGGCGAACTCAGCCTGACGGCGCAGGCCAAATTGCTACGGGTGCTCGAAGAGCATGTGGTGGAGCCGCTGGGGGGCGTGCGGAGTATTCCAGTCGATTTGCGCGTCATTGCCGCAACGAATCAGGAACTGCCCGACCTCATCAAGGCCGGTCGCTTCCGCCTGGATTTGTATTATCGCCTGAACGTCTACCAGCTTCGCATGCCGCCGTTGCGTGAACGCCCGGGTGACATCGAACCGATCATGACTCAGTTTCTCGACCGGGCCCGGCGCGAGCGTGGCAGCCGGATCAAAGGCATCACACAGGAGGCGCTGGCCCGGCTGAAACAGTATCCCTGGCCCGGCAATGTGCGGGAGCTGCACAATGTCGTGGAATGGCTCACCATCACCTGCAAGCAGGACGTGATTCAGCCCGAGCATCTCCCGGCTTCACTGACCACCGCCGCCCCTCAACCGCCCGCGTCGACGGCCGGCGCTCCCTCGCTCCTCTCGTTAGGGTTGTCGGTCGAAGAGGTCGAAAAGGCGATGCTGCAAGAGGCGCTGAGCAAGAGCGGCGGCAATGTGTCCGAGGCCAGCCGGCTGCTCAAAATCACACGGAACACGCTCCGGTATCGCATGGCCAAACACAATTTGTCGCAGCCTCAGGAGTGATGCGCGCTGCACGACGGACCGGCGGACTCCAAAGAAAGTTTTTTGTCGCGTTGTTGATCGTCGGCATCGTGCCCGGCATGGTCGCGCTCTGGGCGACGTACCGCTCCAGCACTGCCAGCCTCAAAGAGGCGATCGGGGAAGGGTTTCAGGAAATTGCGCGCTCCACTTCGATCCGAGTAGCCGGCGCCGTCGACGAGGAAATCGATCGGGCCGGCCGCCTCGCCATGAGCGTGGCCAATCAACAGGCCCAACAGCGCTCCAACCAGACCAGCCGCAGCCAAACCGGGACAGGCCCTTCACACCCCGACCGTCAGTCTCAGGTCAATCGCCTGACCGCGGGGTACCTCGAAGAATGGACGCGTGAATCTCGACACTATCTGCGCGTGACCATTGCCGATCAGCAGGGCCTGGTCGTGGCCTCTACCGATCCGCATCTGCCGCCACAGCAGGCCGATCAATTGTGGTGGCGAGAAGCGATACGGGCCCAGGCCGGCACGGCCTATGTCAGCAATGTCGCACTGGATCCGGTCACCAAGGACGCAATCTTCCACGTCGCAGTTCCGATTGTCGAAAAGTCAGGCGGCACGGTGACCGGCGCCGTCGACCTCGTGATTCGCCGCAATCTCCTCACCCAACTGATCCTTCCCATTCAGATCGGCAATACCGGCCATGCGATGCTCCTCGATACACAAGGGACCCCGCTCATCTGTCCGGTGTTGCCGCCCACCGCTCACCTGATTCCCGCGAACCTCATGAACCGGCTGGCCCTGGACCATCCCTTGTGGCTGGTGGCCGACGACGATGCGCACGGCGGCCGCGATGCGATCGTCGGAGCGTCGCCGGTCCGTTTCAGTCACCCGTTGACCCAATCCAGCCTGGAAGGCACCCGGTGGTACGCCTTTGTCCGGCAGGCTCCCGAAGAAACCTATGCGCCGATCTATTCGCTCCTGCTGTCGGTGGGCGTGATCGGCTTCGGACTGGTGATTGCACTCTCCATGTTTGGATTTGTGGTGGGCTATCGGATCGTCAAGCCGCTCGCCGCGCTTCAGCGGGAGGCCGAGGGCCTGCGCCTGACTCTGGTAACGCCTCACATTGCCAGCACTGCCCCATCGGCGACTCTGCCCCTCCCGCAGGAGTACCGTACCGGTGATGAAATCGAAGACCTCGCCACGACGTTCAGTGCGATGCGGTCCGTGCTGGAAGAAAATCTCCGCACCATCAGGTCACAGCAACATGAACTGATCCGGCAGGAAAAGCTGGCCTCGGTGGGACAACTCCTTGCCGCCCTGGCTCACGACCTCCGCAACCCCCTCGGCGTGATCCGGAGTTCCGCGCAAGTGGTGCTGGAAGGTCCGCAAGAAGAAGCTATCCGTCATGAAATGGCTCGCTACATCGTCGACGAAGTCGACAAACTGTCGCAGCGCCTGCACGACTTTCTGCGCTATGCGAGGCAGAAACCGCCGGACTTAGTCGACTGTGCGGCGGAAGACGTCGTTCGTGCCGCCCTGAAGCAGTGGGCGGCGCAAGGGGGGCATGAGCACATCCGGGTCGAGCACCGGTTCGACGGCACCCTGCCGTTGATTCGCATTGATCCTGAACAGATTAAAGAAGCCTTGATGAATGTGCTGATCAATGCCCGGGAAGCGATGACGGAGGGGGGCACCCTCACCCTGGCGACTCATAGCGGAGAAGGAGGCACGATAGAAATCACTGTGACTGATACCGGGAGCGGCATCGCGCCGGACCACCTTGCGCGAATCTTCGAACCGTTTTTCACCACCAAGAACTATGGCACCGGTCTAGGCCTCACCAACGTCAAACGGCTCGTGGAAGACAACGGCGGAACCCTGGCCGTGACCAGCAACCAGGGAGCTGGAACCACGTTCATGCTCCGATTTCGCCCCGTAAGCTAGGCACGGCTCATATTGGAGTCGTGAACGTCACCAGCGACCAATTGAAGCAACCTGGCAAGCGGCTCAAAGCGTCTGCCAGCAAGGCCGCAGCGAGGGCCACGGCGCGAAGAATAATGAGCACCACGTTTGTGGACGCCGGTGAGACGGTGAGCCGGCAGTGTCTTTAGAGGCGAAGGTACGTTGAGGGCCGGAACGACACGAGAACAAAGTTGGCGACCTGTTTTCAGCAGCCACGCAAGATGTTCAAATTGGCAGTCCAGCAAGGCCGCAGCGAGCGAAGAGGCGAGGCGTACCCTTGCGGTACGTTGAGCCGATGAGCGACGCGAGAACGCCGCTGGCGGCCTATTTCAACATCTTGCGCTAGACACGCTTGGTCATGCGAGCAAACCGCTCCTGCAGCAGAACGCCAGTGGCGGCGAGATGTTTGCCCTGAATCGTTTTCTGTACGGCCTCGATACGCGCGGAAAAATTGGGATGGGTCTTAAACAAGGCTCGGTCGTCGCCCTTGAGGTCCCGTAGACGCGTCAGCAAGTTCACATAGGCCTCCGCGTCGTAGCCGACCCGCGTGGCGAAGACTTCGCCGATCGTATCGGCCTCTGTTTCCTTCTCCTGATCCAAACCTTCATCGAGTAGTTTCTTGACCGCGCCGTCGATCACGCTCTTGAACGCCCCCGGATTGCTTGTCGCGTAGGACAGACCGGCTTCGGTCACACCGGCGACGCGTTTGCTGCGCTGAATAACATCGAGGATATGCTTCTGGCTCACATGGGCGATTTCATGGCCCAATACCGCCGCTAATTCGGCTTCGTTCCGGACCTGCTTGAGCAGACCACGCGTGACAAAGATATAGCCGGCCGGCGCGGCAAACGCATTGATCGAGTCATGTTCCAGAATCGCCACCCGATACGGAATATCCGGCCGGTCGGAGGTATTGGCGACGGCTCGGCCAACCAAATTCACGTAGCGAACGAGCTCGGGCTGATCGACGACTCCGCCATATCGTGCCACGACCTGCAACGCCATCGCCTGGCCGATCGACGATTCTTCCTCGTACCCGATCGGAAACAAACTCCCCACCACATTGCCGACTCCGTGAATCGCACCGGCCAACCGAGGATTGCCGGATTGCCGCGCAATATCTTCACCGGCTCGCTGGACTTCCGCGCAACCGGCCGCAGTGAGGGACAGGGCAATCAGGGCTGCCGCCAGGCCGTGATTATTTCGCATATTCACCGAGACCTCCTTCCCGCAAAAACTCTTCGACTTCCTGGTCGGGAATTTGGTAGGCCGTCATGCGATCCACCGCGTCGCGATCCCGCGCGGAGACGCCGGCGCGATTGGCATAGCCTTCGGAGGCCTTATCCAGCCCCCTGGCGCCGGCCGAAGCCGTCGTGGCCGACGCGTCACCCCCGCGCATACTCTGGCCGAGCTTCGCCAGGGTATCGTTGGTCCCGGACGGTTTGGACGGCGAGGTTTTGTTGGCGAAGATCCATCCTTTGGCGCCGGCAGCGGTCTTGACCTCCACCCAACTGCCGTCACGCCCCACCACCTCCAGCGCCTCGCCGAACTTGACGTTCCCCACGACAGCATCCAACGACGTTTTGCCGGCGCGCAGTTGCGCGGTCTTGGCTTGAACATACACGGTTTCGGCCCAGCCGTCCGCGCTCCAGACAAACAGACCGATCCACAGAACGACCAGGACAACGCGAAGCACTCGTGGTGGTATCACAGCTTCCTCCCCTTCAACACTGCCGCTCACTTTGACGTCATTTCATAGACCCCGTCCCAGCTCGCTGACGGAGGCGTCTGACGATAATTGGTTGAGCGTTCGAGATAGACCCGCGACGGACCATCCGATGGGTCTAAGGTCACCGCCTCACAAAACTTGGCGCAGGCGGCCGGGAAATCCCTCGCTTTATAGGCCGCCAATCCTTCCAGGTACACACCGACGACGCGCCGCTTCTTCTCGTCCACCTGCCCCTTCCGGGCCAGTAGCTCAAAGACGACGACCGGCTCTTTCTTGCCCTTCACTCGTAGCAGATCGATCTCTCGCACTTCAACGTCGTTCTTGGCCAGTTCGGCCGTCCGCTGGCCGATCAAAATCAACGTGTCGTAATACTTGCTGGCCCCCTCCAAGCGCGAAGCCAGGTTCACGCTATCCCCGGTCACCGTGTACTCCATCCGCTCCTCAGAGCCCATGTTGCCGACAATGCAGGGCCCGGAATTAATCCCGATCCTGGCCCCGATTTCCGGCAACCCCTCCTGCTTCCAGATCTGGCGAAGCCGGGCCAATTCGACCTGGCAATCCAGCGCGGCATAACAGGCCAGCGACGCATGTCGAGGATCGTTCAACGGCGCGCCGAAGAGGGCCATGATACCGTCGCCCAGATACTTATTCACATTGCCGCGATGGGTGGTCTTGATGATGCTCGTCATCGCCGACAGGTACCGGTTCAGCAACGTCACCAGATCCTCCGGCGACATGGTTTCGGAGATCGTCGTGAACCCGGCGATGTCTGAAAACAAAATCGAAATTTCCTTCTTCTCCCCGCCAAGCTTAATGGCCGCGGGGTTCCGCATAATTTCTTCGACGACTTCAGACGACATATATTTGTCGAATGCCGCTCGCATGAGCCGGCGCTGTCTGCCCTCGGTGACATACTCGACCGTCGCGGCCGTACCGAAGGTCAAGGCCAGGGCGACTTCCGGAAACACCAGGTCCAACCACCGCTCGTGCCCGGCGAAGGCCTGCGCCACCACCCCATAGTAGGCCAGCGCGAGGCCGATCGTGACGCCGAACTTGACCGGATAGGACGGGAACAGCATGAAGGCCCCGGCGGAAGCGAGGCAGAGCAGCAGCAGGATCGACAACGACAACCAGGCAGGCGCCGCCTGAAGCCCTTGGCTGTGCAGGAGATTGTCCAGCGCCGCCATGTGAATGAGCACGCCGGGTGTCGCGGACGAGAACGGCGTCACTCGCAGATCGTATAATCCTGCAGCCGTCCCGGCGATAAAGACGATTTTGTCCTTGAACAGCGAGGCATCCAGATCCGGGCGTTCTCCCTTCTCCTGCTGCGCAAAGGCCTGCAGCACCCGTCCGATCGAATATTTTCTGTCATGGTAGGTCTGCTCCAAGGACCCATGCCATGCAATCAGCAGATTACCCGCTGCATCCAGCGGAACGGTACTGCCACCGATCTGCAGGCGGCCGTCCCTCACCGCAAGGTCGCCCCCGCCCAACGCATATCGGGCCACCGCGAGGGAGAGATGCGGGACCAGATTCCCGTTCACCTGCCCCAGCAGAGGAAGACGCCTCGTGGGCCCATCGGCGTCAGCGGACAAATTGATTGCGCCCAGGCCACGGGCCTGTTGCGCCAACACAGGAATCGGCAGCTTGGCGCCCGCGTGCAGTTCGGCCGGCACCGGTCCCGTATCCGATCGTTCCGCCTTCAGCGTGGCATGGGCCAGCAGCTCGGCCGGCACGGACGCGGGCTCGGATTGAAACAACATCGGCAGGAAGACATTGCCCGCTGCCTTCACATCGTCGGCAAAGGATTGATCGAACTCCTCGGCATTGTCGTCCGGTTCAAAAAACATCACGTCGAAAACGACGGCCTTGGCTCCGGCGCGCTTGAGATGCCGCACGACGTACCCGTAGCGGTCACGTGGCCAGGGCCAACGCCCGAACGCCTCCAGGCTCGATTCATCGATAGCCAGCAGCACAAGATTGGAATCGGCCTTGGCCGGATCGGCATAACGCCGGACGAGATGGTCAAACGCCTTCAGTTCGACCACCTCGAACCATCGCGTCATGCGCAGCCCCGCTACCAGAGCAAAGACCGCAACTCCGACGGCGACCGCTGAAAGGATTTTTTTGGTGCGTGGGGAAAATGGGATGAACAAGATAGGCCCGCCCCTCGGTCATGTCAGAGGCTGGCTATCGTACTGGAGAACGAGAAAGAGCGAAAGGGGCTACTGGTGGTTTTCGAGGGATCTCGCCGGGCTCTCACCGCAACTGCACAATGGTGACGCCGTCGCCTCCCTCTGCGCGATCACCCGGCCGGAACGCCACGACATACGGAGAAGCCTTCAAGTAATCCCGCAAGACGCTTCTCAACCGGCCGGTCCCATGCCCATGAATGATACGGACAAAAGGGCTCCCGCCGAGGATGGCGCGATCGAGCCCGGCGACCACCACATCCAAGGCATCGTCAGCGGCCTGGCCGCGAACATCCAACGTTTCCTGTATGTCCTCAGGCGCCAGCGTCTGGCTGGTTCGCCTCGGCGATACGACGCTCGTTTTGACCGGCGCCGGGGCTTCGGGCAGGCGACGCGTTGAAACTCCAGCAAGGCTTGCGACATTGGCCAGAATTTCCCCCTCGCCGACTTTCAGACGCACACGCTTTTTTCCCTGAGGACTTTCCAACAACGTGCCGGTCATCCCCAGCCCAACCACTTCGACCACATCTCCGATGGACAACTGATCGACGGGGATCGGTTGCTCAGGGTCTCCAACCTCTCGACACACCGCCTGCTCCAATTCGACCAACCGGGCCTTGGCCTCCTTAGCCTTCAGCAGTTTTTGATCGCGCTTCAGATCGTCCATCGTCGCCTGCACCGCGGCGCGGGCGCGCTGAAATTCCTGCGACAACTTCTTCTTCAACCCTTGTCGCTCATCCCGTTCGGATTCCTGCAAGAACGTCAGCAACTCTTGCGCCTCGCGGGAAGCCTGTTCGGCCGTTTGCCTGGCCGCCGTGGCTGCCGTCAGATCGTCGTTCAGTCGCCGTTGCTTGTCCTGCAGATCGCTCAGCAGAGTCTCCAGCAGACGGTTGTCTCCTTGCAGCCGGGCGCGGGCATCTTCCAGGAGGGACTGGTCTATCCCGAGACGCCCGGCAATTTCGATGGCGGCCGAGCCGCCTGGTTGCCCTTGAATCAAGCGATAGGTCGGCGACAGGGTATCGAGATTGAATTCCACACTCGCATTGGCGAAACCGGACCGGTCCTGAGCCAGACCTTTCAAAAGACTGTAATGCGTGGTGGCCACCACCTTCACCCCCGCCGCTGCCAACCGGCATAACAACGCACTCGCAAGGGCCGCCCCTTCGGCCGGATCGGTAGAGGTGACCGGCTCATCCAATAACACCAGCGCCCGGCCGGGAAGCACCGGCTCCCTATCGTGCTCGCTCCCTGTTCCATCAGACACTTCGTTCAGTAACTGCACCATTTGGGTGATGTGGGCTGAAAAACTGGACAGGTCCCGCGCGAGGTCCTGCGCATCGCCGATATCCGCATACACCGACGGAAAGATCGCCATCTCCGACTCTGGAGCACAGGGCAGGTGCAGTCCACAACGAACCATCAAAGAAAACAGCCCCAGCAACTTCAAGATGACGGTCTTCCCGCCTGTATTCGGGCCGGAAATGATGAGGACCCGCACCGATTCATCGAACGCGAGATCATTCGGCACGACCTGATCTTTGCTCACCACCAGAAACGGATGACGCGCCTGCGAGAGCAGAATGCGCCCCTGGTCATTGAGCCGCGGGGGCGAGGCCTGGAGGCGTTGACTCAGGCCAGCTTTGGCCGACATGGCGTCCAACCGACCGAGCAGGACCACACTCTCAGCCAGCGCCGGTTGATGAGGCGCCACCAAGGCCGACAATTCTCGCAGAATTCTCCGCACCTCCCGTTCGACATCCAGGTCGACGACTTTGATCGAATTATTGAGATCGACGAGTTCACGCGGCTCCAGGAAGAGCGTGGCGCCACTGGACGACACGTCGTGGACGATGCCGGGCATCCGGCCTTGCATTTCGGCCTTGATCGGCACCACATATCGCCCTTCCCGTTGGGCAAAATACCGTTCCTGTAACACCTCTTCATAGCGCCGCGAATGCAGGATTTGCTCGAGCCGGTGTCGCATCTGTTGTTTGAGATCGTTGGCCCGCTGGATCAAGCGATGCAATTCCGGGCTGGCCGATTCCCGTATGGACCCGTCCGAATCAATGGCGCTGGTCAGTGCCGTGGTGAGTCGGCGGTATTCCTGCACCGGCCCCAGCTGAGCCGCCATGGCGCTGACCGTCGGGGCGTCGGCCTGATGACGCAACAGGTATCGCTGGACGGCCACGATCAATTCCAACACCAGCGCGATGTCTCGCAGCTCATACGCCTCCAAACAGGCGCCTTTGACCACTCGCCCCAACCACTCCGTCACATCGGGAAATCGGAGGACGGGAAAGGGATCAATGCCGGCCAGGAGCCGCAGCATGTCGGAGGTTTCCTCCTGGCGCATCCGGGCCTGCACCACTTCCCGCTCCAATTCCATCGACCGGCATTGCTCCGCGCCAACTGTCGACTGGGCATAGCCTGCCAGCAAGTCCAACAACTTGGCCCATTCCAACACCTTACAGGCCTCAAACTGCAGCTTTTCAGATTGCATCACGCCCCAACTCTCGCTGAATGTTCAAAGGATGCGACTCTACCGGACCACTTGCGCCCACAACAAGACCGGCCGAGACTCCGACGATTCACTGCGGCCCTCTTCGCCAATATCCACCGGCTTTCCCTCTTTTTGTATGCTTGACACGCAGAAAGTCGGTCAGTACTATCGCCCCAGACTTACTCTGTTCAACCCGTTTAATTCTTGAGGATTTAGCCCCATGACCACACGCATCGGCATCAATGGATTCGGACGCATCGGCCGCAACGTTCTTCGTACTTCCCTGGGAGATCCCAGCCTTGAATTTGTCGCCATCAACGATCTCACCGATGCCAAAACATTGGCCTATTTGCTCAAGTATGACTCGGTTCATGGCACGCTGGACGCTTCCGTCGAGGCCAAAGACGATCAGCTCATCATTGACGGCCGCGCCCTCAAGGTTTTGGCGGTTCGGGATCCGAAAGAATTGCCATGGAAAGCACTCGGCGTGGATATTGTCGTCGAATCGACCGGACATTTTACCGATCGCGAGGGAGCAGGAAAACACCTGTCGGCGGGAGCCAAAACAGTCATCATTTCCGCCCCGGCGAAAGATCCTGATGCCACGGTAGTCCTCGGCGTGAATGAACAGGTATTTGACGCCAAAGCTCACCATATTGTCTCCAATGCCTCCTGCACCACGAACTGTCTGGCCCCGGTGGCGAAGGTCTTGCTGGAAAACTTCGGCATTAAACACGGCGTAATGACAACGATTCACTCCTATACAAACGACCAGCAGCTCCTCGACCTCCCCCACAAGGACTTGCGGCGGGCACGTGCGGCAGGCATGTCGATGATTCCAACCAGCACCGGCGCAGCGAAGGCGTTGCATCTGGTTATTCCTCAGCTGAAAGGGAAGCTCGACGGACTGGCTATTCGCGTTCCCACCCCCAACGTCTCGCTCGTGGACCTCACGGTCGAAACGGAAAAGGACTGCGATGTAGCCGGCGTGAATGCTGCCTTCAAAAAAGCTGCCGACGGGCCCATGAAAAATGTGCTGGCCTACTCGGAAGCACCCATCGTCTCGATCGACCTCAAGGACGATTCTCACTCCGCCATCGTCGATGCTCCGCTCACGGCCGTCATCGACAAACGACTCGTCAAAGTCACCGCTTGGTACGATAACGAGTGGGGCTACTCCTGCCGCGTGCGGGACCTGATCAAGTATATTGTCGCGAAATCGGCCTAACACACGTCACCCGGAACACGCTTTTCTGACGTGCAGCAGCGGCCGGAGCTGTCAGCGAACGGCACGGACACAGCAGAGGAGGAGTCAGGACTTGCCATGAATATCCGCAAACGAATTATTGAGGATGTGCAACTTCGCGGGAAGCGCGTGATTATTCGCGCCGACTACAACGTTCCCCTTGATGATTCTTTGCAGATCACCGACGACACCAGGATTCGATCGACGCTTCCCACCATCAATCGTGCCGTCGACGAAGGAGCCAAAGTTATCCTGTGCTCTCACCTCGGTCGCCCAAAAGGCAAATTCGATCCGAAGTTCAGTCTGGCGCCAGTGGCCAAACGCCTCCAGCGCCTGCTGGGCAAAGAAGTGATTTTTGCGCCGGATTGCATCGGCTCTGCCGTCGAAGGGCTTGTGGCAAAGATGCAGCCCGGCGATGTCATGTTACTGGAAAACCTCCGCTTTCATCCCGAGGAAGAGAAGAACGACGAAGGGTTTTCCAAGGCGCTGGCTTCACTCGCCGATGTATACATCAATGACGCGTTCGGGGCCGCCCATCGAGCCCATGCCTCGACCGTCGGTATCACCAAATATATTCCCGAAGCGGCAGCCGGATACCTCCTCAAAAAGGAAATCGAATACCTGGAAGGGGCCGTCGAAAATCCAGTGCGCCCATTCGTGGCCATTTTAGGCGGCGCCAAGGTGTCTGGAAAAATCGGCGTAATCGAGAATCTCGGCAAAAAAGTCGACAAGGTCATTATCGGCGGAGGTATGGCGTTCACCTTTCTGAAAGCCATGGGTCTTGAGATCGGCCAGTCACTCGTTGAAAACGACATGCTCGACTTCGCCAAGGGAGTGCAGGACCACGCCTTTGCCAGCGGCGTCAAATTCTATCTTCCGGTGGACTGCGTCGTCGCGGCCGGCCGGGAGCCGGGAGCCGAAACGAAAATCGTTCCGGTGCAGGAAATTCCCAAGGGATGGTATGGATTGGACATCGGGCCCGCGTCCGTAAAACTGTTCTCCGAAGCCGTCCAGGATGCGAAAACCATTCTGTGGAATGGTCCCATGGGCATGTTCGAAGTCGACGCCTTCGCAAGGGGCACCCTCGCCATGGCTCACTCCGTGGCCAACGCCTACGCGCTGACCATTGTCGGAGGAGGCGAAACCGCCCTGGCCATTCACCGCGCCGGGGAATCCGAAAGCATTTCGTTCATCTCAACCGGTGGTGGTGCGGCGTTGGAACTGCTTGAGGGAAAAACCCTTCCGGGCCTTGCCGCACTTCCCAATCGTGCAGCATAACGGCAACTTCCCCACTCCCCCACTAGAGGCCTCGTGAGAACCCGCGTCATCATCGGCAACTGGAAAATGAATAAGACCGCCACCGAAGCCGTGGCGTTCGTTCATCGTCTCACCCAGGAACTGCCGACGATTGACGGGATCGAGGTCGGTTTTGCACCGCCGTTTACCGCGCTGCATGCCGCCCACCAAGCGCTGGCGCCCTCATCGGCCTTTCTCCTGGGTGCACAGGATCTCTATTGGGAAGATAAAGGCGCCTTCACCGGTGAAGTCTCAGGAACCATGCTGAAGGAGCTCGGCTGTCAGTTTGTCCTGGTGGGCCATTCGGAACGCCGCCAGTACTTCGGCGAGCAAGACAGCTGGACCAACAAGAAGGTTCTGGCCGCCTTGCGCAACGGCATCCAACCGGTGCTCTGTGTGGGAGAAACGCTTCAGGATCGCGATACCGACCAGACCAACCTTGTCATCCAACAGCAGCTTCGCGCCGGACTGGCCGGAATCGAGGGACCAAGTCTCGATACGATGATCATCGCCTATGAACCAGTCTGGGCGATTGGAACAGGACGTGCGGCATCCCCGGAGCAAGCGGTGCCGGTCCATCGATTGATTCGTCACACCATGAGTGAATTGAGCGGATCTGAGGTGGGGAAGCGAATTCGAGTCCTGTATGGAGGAAGCGTCACTCCGCACAATATAGCCGATTTCCTGGCTTCTGAAGAAATCGACGGCGCATTGGTCGGCGGGGCTTGTTTAGATCCGGTCTCTTTTGCTACACTCGCCAAAGTCGCGATCGGGTCCAAACCTACCACGGCCTAAAAGACTCAACATGTACACACTGCTCATCATTATTCATGTCATCGTCTGCCTGCTCATGATCGGAGCCATTCTGCTGCAATCCGGGAAGGGCGCTGAAATCGGCGCGGCCTTCGGCGGCTCCAGCCAAACAGTGTTCGGCAGTCGGGGGCCGGCGAATTTCTTGAGCAAGTTCACAGTCATCACCGCGTTTGTCTTCATGTTCACATCATTGTCTCTGGCGATCATCGCGAAGGATCGCAACTTTTCCTCGACTGTCATTGACCTGAACAAGAAACCTGCAGCCACGACTCCCAGCGCTACCCCGTCCGATACCACGACGACGCCGGCCAAAGATTCGCATTCTTCCAGCGAAGCCTCTCACTAAGCCGTCCCGTACCACCTCCCGGCCTTCGATTTCAGGCCGGCCAATTGGACGAGACAAAACTCTTCGCCTCGACTAACGGAGCGATTCTTTGGGATTACTCGCGCCCACACTCGCACTCTGCTGGTCGGATGGTGGAAGAAAACGGTGGGGGTAGAAGGCAGAACAGATACAGCGTGACAGCCACATCATTTCGATGCGCCGAGGCTTCGATTAAGAGCTCAATCGAGGTTTGAACCAACCTGCTAGACGGGAGTCAGCCACTGACGGTGAGCAGCATCCGTTCCGCGCACCACGTCAAAAAACGCTTTCTGTAAGGTCTGGGTGATCGTACCCGGTTTTCCGGTCCCGATCCGCCGTTGATCAATTTCCGTCACCGGCGTGAGTTCTGCTGCCGTCCCCGTCACAAAGACTTCCTCGGCCACATACATTTCATCACGGGTGAATCGCTCTTCGACCACTGGTATGTTGCGTTCTTTCGCCAGTTGAATGATGGAGTTGCGTGTGATCCCCTCCAGAATCGAGGTCAGCGGAGTCGTCTTCAAGACGCCACGTCGCACGATGAAGACATTTTCCCCCGTACCCTCAGCCACATAGCCTTCCGGATCGAGCATGATGGCTTCATCGTACCCGTCGGCTTTGACTTCCCGCTTGGCAAGAATAGAGTTCACATAGTAGCCAGAGATTTTCCCGCGCGTCATGGAGACATTCACATGGTGACGTGTAAACGAGGAGACTCTGGCCCGAATCCCCTTCTGCAGCGCCTCGTCGCCCAGGTACGTGCCCCATTTCCATGCCGCGATACTCACCTTGATGGGATTCTCTCCCGGATAGAGCCCCATGGCACCGTACCCGATATAGACCAACGGGCGGATGTAACAGGCTTCTAACCGATTCACCCTGACCGTTTCGATAATGGCTTCAGTAATCTGCTTCCGGTCGTAGGGCATTTCGATCAGGCCGATGTGCGCCGACTCAAACAGCCGATCCACATGCTCAGGCAACCTGAAAATAGCCGACCCGTTGGTGCCCTTATAGCAGCGGATTCCCTCGAAGGCAGCCAACCCATAATGAAGCGAGTGCGTGAGGACATGCACCTGTGCGTCGGCCCACGCGACAAACTCCCCATCCATCCATATTTTTTCGCTGGTTTGTAACATGCGCGGGATAATACCAGCGGCTCGCGATGAGCGTCAAGGTAACAGCCGCCAAACAGCCGGCCTGCAGTGTTTTTGCCCTCTCGCCGCACGACCGACCGGCGTCTTGCGGTTTTTGTTCGCCATCACCTCTTTCACCCGAGCAGTTATTCTTGACACTCTCTCCGAGCCTATGATAAACACCCACGTTCTGCTGGCGAGGAGAAAAACGCACATGTACGCTATTATCGAGACGGGCGGAAAACAGTATCGAGTGGAAACAGGGACCGTGCTCCAAGTGGAGTCCCTCCCGGGCGATGTCGGCCATTCCGTGCAGATCGACAAGGTTCGGTTGCTGAATGGCAACAATGGCCTCGTGATCGGTCAGCCGGTCGTTGCCGGCGCGCACGTCACGGCGGAAATCATCCGCCAGGGACGCACCAGATCCATCACGGTCTTCAAAAAACAACGTCGCAAGAATTATCGCCGAACCAGAGGCCACCGGCAGGGCTTTACGCAGCTGCGGGTCACTGAAATCGCATCGAAGTAACGACTCGAAGAGGAGTTTGCCATGGCAACAAATAAAGGCGGCGGTTCGACAAGAAACGGCCGCGACAGTAACCCGCAATACCTCGGCGTGAAAGCCTACGGCGGAGAGACGATCAAGGCCGGCTCCATCATTGTGCGCCAGCGTGGGACAAAGTTTTTCCCCGGTCTCAACGTCGGCCTTGGCCGCGATCACACCCTCTATGCCTACGTATCCGGCGTTGTGAAGTTCGAAGGTGGCCGAGGACGACAGAAGGTCAGCGTGTATCCGGTGACAGCAAAGGCCTGATCCCTCCGCAGTCCCAATCTTTGTTCTACGGAACACTGCCCTTCGCGTACACAGCAGCCTCCATGAGCCGGCACTACGCTATACTGTGGTTTCTGATTACATGACGCCGGCTGGGGGCTCGCTGCGATGTCTACATTTGTCGATCAAGTCCAAATCCTGGTAAAAGCCGGGCACGGCGGCAACGGAGCGTGCAGCTTCCGTCGGGAGAAGTTTGTCCCGCGCGGCGGCCCGGACGGCGGGGACGGCGGAGACGGGGGCAGCGTCATTGTTGAGGCCACCACTCGACTCAGCACCCTGCTGGATCTTCGCTACCAAAAGCATTACGAGGCAGAAAAAGGCGAGGTCGGCGGGGGCAGCAATTGCCATGGTCGTCGCGGAGCCGACGTGCGCATTCCTGTGCCGGTCGGCACGATCGTGCTCGATGCAAATACTCAGGAACTCCTGGCAGACCTGACCGTGGATGGCGAGAGCTGCGTCATTGCCAAGGGTGGACTTGGTGGCCGCGGCAACTCGCGATTTGCCACCTCCACGAACCGTGTCCCGACTCAGTTCGAACCTGGCACCCCAGGCGAGGAACGTCTCCTGCGCCTCGACTTGAAACTCCTCGCGGATGTTGGATTAGTCGGTTACCCGAACGCCGGGAAATCGACGCTCATCGCCGCCGTCTCCGCCGCACGCCCCAAGATCGCAGACTACCCCTTTACAACCCTCACCCCGAACTTAGGCGTCGTGCGATCAACCGCCGAACACAGCTTCGTCATTGCAGACATTCCCGGACTGATTGAAGGCGCCCACGAGGGGAAAGGTCTCGGCTTTCAGTTTCTCCGGCACATCGAGCGCACCAGTCTCATCATCCATGTGATCGATATTTCTGAGTGGGCCACCGAGGAGCCTGTCGCGAGTCTCAAAGTCATGCGCCATGAACTCTCTGCCTACGATGAAGCACTCGCCGCGCGTCCCTTTGCCGTCGTGGGCACGAAACTGGACATCAAAGGCGAAGGCGAACGGCTCGAACAGCTTCGGAAATATTGCCAGCGGCGCAAAATTCCATTTTTTGCCATTTCGGCTGCCACCCGGGAAGGCCTGGACGAGTGCATACGCTACATGGGCCAACAGGTGGAACTGCTCCGGAAAGCCCCGTGCGAGACGAACTCCTAAAGCAAGCCAGACGTGTTGTCATCAAGATCGGAAGCAGCCTGGTCGCGTCACGCGAATCCGGCCTGAGCACCGAGCGGATCGAGCGTCTCGCCGGCGAAATTGCCCAGGTCCGCGCACAGGGACGAGAAGTGCTGGTTGTCTCCTCCGGCGCAGTCGTCTCCGGCATCAAAAAGCTCGAACTGCGCGAGTACCCTAAAAGCCTGCCGGTTAAACAGGCGGCCGCCGCGGTGGGCCAGAGCCTCCTGATGTGGGCCTACGAGAAGGCCTTCGAGCGCCTCTCGCTGCGCGTGGCCCAAGTCTTGTTGACCCATGAAGACCTCGCGGATCGCCGGCGATTTCTGAACGCCCGGCACACCCTCACCACCTTGATCAAATTCGGCGTCATTCCGATCATCAACGAAAACGATACGGTCGCGGTCGAGGAAATCCGTGTCGGAGACAACGATACGCTGGCAGCTCAGGTCGCCCACCTCGTGGACGCCGACCTGCTGATCATCCTATCGGATGTGGACGGCCTGTTCACCGCCGACCCTCGCAAGCACCCTGGCGCCAGCCTGATTCCGCTCATTCCAGAGATCACAGAAGACATTGAACAACGTGCGGGCATGTCCTCGACGTTTGAAGGCACCGGCGGCATGGCCACGAAGGTACGTGCCGCCAAGAAAGTGGGCGAATACGGCGTGGCGACGTTAATCCTGAACGGAACGCATACGGGCCTGCTTCCAAACGTCCTCTCTGGCGAACCAGGGGGCAGCCTGTTTCTGGGGCGGGAACGGCGCATGAACAGCCGCAAACATTGGATTGCGTATACGTTGCGCCCCCGTGGACATGTGCAGTTGGATCAGGGTGCCGTCGAGGCACTGGTGCGAAACGGCAAAAGCCTTCTGGCCTCAGGCATTCGTGACATCACCGGCCAATTTGAAGCGGGAGACCCGGTCACCTGCGCCGGACCCGATGGGAAGGAATGCGCCAAAGGACTGGTCAATTTTTCCTCCACGATCCTAACCCGCATCAAGGGCCTGAAAACCGCCGATATCCAGAAAATCCCTGGTCTCCAAGAGTACGAAGAGGTCATTCACCGGGACAATCTGGTGATCCTCTAGCGCCCCAGATCCAGACACTCTCGATGGAGGCGTCGTCCGACGGAGACCGCCTAACCATGACGTGCCACATCCGTGAGTTGAGGTCGATCCCGAATGCGTCTGGGACTCTTGGGCGGCAGCTTTAATCCGATTCACGGATGCCACCTCTCGATCGCGCAGTCGGCGCGGCATCTCCTCCAGTTGGATCAAGTGCTGTTCATTCCGACAGGGGATCCACCGCACAAACAACCAGGCACCCTGGCAGCCGCACAGCATCGCTACCGCATGGTGCAATTGGCCATTCAGGACGAGCCGGCCTTCGCCCTGACGGACATTGAAATCCGACGGTCCGGCAAATCCTATTCGATCGACACCATCCGTGCGCTTCAGGAAGAATATGGGCCTGGCACCGCGCTCTTTTTCATCATTGGGCTCGACGCGTTTCTAGACCTCCCCTCCTGGAAAAACGCCGCACAGCTGCTGACCCTCTGCCATTTCATCGTCATTTCCAGGCCTTCCACAACGTTTTTGAGCGTGGCTTCACTGCCTTTCTTTCCCGAAATTCCCAAAGAGGAGTTGCTTGCGCTAGACACGGGACGACTGGAGCGAGCAGACGTTCCCCTGAGAAACGGCCGGACCGTGACCTTCTTGAGGTTGCCGCCCTGCGAGAGCTCGGCTTCGGACATCAGAGCACGTGTCGCCAACGACCGTCCTCTGGCAAATCTGTTGCCCCCCCTGGTCGAATCCTATATACTTCGCGAGGGGTTATACAGGGAGGACAGTGAGCGCTTCTGAAACAAAAGCCAAGGCTCTCGCGGTGGCAGCCGCCATTCTGGACAAGAAAGCCACCGACGTCCTGATCCTGCATATCGCCAAGCTGACCTCTATTGCCGATTACTTGGTCATCGGCTCCGGAGAGTCGGAACGCCAAGCACGGGCGATCGCGGACCACGTCGGCGATGTGCTCAAGGCCCAAGGGCATCCGCCGCTCAGTATCGAAGGAGCGTCGTCAGCCAAGTGGGTCGTCATGGACTTTGGCGACGTTATCGTTCACATCTTCCAGAAGGATATTCGCGAACACTACGCCCTCGAACGACTGTGGGGCGACGCAGGACAGGTCAAAGTGCCGGAAGAGCGCGCCGTGAAGGTGGCTCCCCCCGCACGAACGACAGCCCGTCCCGCTCGCACCCGGAAACGGGTCTAGCATGTTTCGGCTCCTCTCCACGATCTTCCTCGTCAGTGTCGGCATCTTTCTCTACAGCTATTTCCGTGAACTGAACCCGGGCACGATTACCGTCCGGACCAGTCCCGACGCACTCTTCGAGCTCAGCCCCGTTTCCTTAGTGCTGTTCTCGATGGCCCTGGGCGCCACGCTGGTCGCCCTGATCGTGACGATTAAGGAAACCTCCCACGTCTTCATGAATTGGCGTACCAATCGCCTCGTTCGCCGTAAGGAGAAGGTGGATGCACTCCACCGGGATGGCACGCACGCCTTCATGTCCAAGCGAACAGCCGATGCGGTGAGTCTGTTTGAGCGGGCTCTGGTCATCGATCCCAACCGGACCGATTCCTTGCTCTGGCTGGGAAATATCTACCGCTCCGAAAGCAACTTTACGGAAGCCATCCGGCTCCACCAGCAGGCCTACCGCATCGAGGAACGGAATGTGGAGGTGTTGCTCGAATTAGCGAAGGATCTTGAAGGCGCCCGCCGCTATGAAGAGGCGCTCCAGACCCTGCAGAATATTCTGCGGATCGAGCCGGATAATCTGATGGCCCTGATCCGCAAGCGCGATCTGCAGATCAGGCTCGAAAAATGGAGCGACGCCCTGGAGATCCAACACCGGTTGGTGAAAGCGAACCTGCCAGAAAGCGAGCGCCGCGCCGAAGCCAATCTGTTATTGGGTTGTATGTACGAAGTCGGCCGCCAACTCCTGGAACGGGGGCATCCGGATAAGGCCCGCCGGTATTTCAGAGGCGCGATCAAGAAAGATCGCACGTTTCTGCCGGCCTATATCGGTATCGGGGAAATCCTGGTCCGGGAGGGCAAAATCAAGAATGCGGTCGAAATCCTCAAGAAGATCTACGCCAAGACCCGCAGCGTCATCATCCTCCACCGCCTCGAGGAACTGTTCCTGGAGCTGGGAGAGCCGGATGAAATCATTCGTGTCTACCAGGAGGCGCTACAGCAGGATCCGCACAATGCCGTGATCCAGTTCTACCTGGGCAAGCTGTACTACCGGCTCGAGATGGTCGATGAAGCGTACGACGTGCTGTCCACACTCGACGGGACGCAGGAACAGCTCGTTGATTATCACAAGATCATGGCCAACCTGTTCCTTCGCAAGCAACACATGGACGAAGCGGTGGGCGAACTCAAGAAAGCCCTGGGCTTCAAGAAGCGCGTCGTCGTGCCCTACCAATGCACCCAGTGCCACCATGAGCTGGCCGAATGGTCCGGCCGGTGCCGGCGGTGCGGCCGCTGGAACACCTATGTCGCGCTTCCCTGGAGAGACAGCAGCAAATCCGGTGCCGATCAGGACGGACAGGCTGCCCGGTTGCCCGCCGTCCCCTATCAAGGCATTGCATCTCCGTTTGAAACCGTGTAGGGTTTCTCCCGCCCTTTTTTCTTTTTCCAGACAGACCCTTTGCTCGCAGATGCACTGGTGCAGGAGCGAGGTGTGCCTGTCTTTTCGAGGAGTAGCGTGCATGACTGACTTCACGATCCTGGCCGACAAGGCCTTGCGGGACGAATTGCTCACCCGAGAGGAATGCCTCGCCGTATTGCACACACCCGATACAGACCTGCTTGGGCTGCTGCAGGCTGCGTTCAAGGTCCGTGAACGGTATTTCGGCAAGACGGTGCGCCTGCAAATGCTGCTGAACGCCAAGAGCGGCGCCTGCCAGGAAGATTGCGGCTACTGCTCACAATCCTCCGTGTCCACGGCGCCCATCGATCGATACGGATTGCTGCCACAGGATCAAATGGTGACCGGCGCACGCCGTGCGGCAGCCGCGAAGGCCCAACGGTACTGCATCGTCATCAGCGGACGCAGCCCGCTGGATCGGGAGATCGCCGATATTGCCTCAGCCGTCCGATCCATCAAGCAAGAAATTCCGATCCAGATCTGCTGTTCCTTAGGACTGCTCAACGAACGCCAGGCCAAAGACCTCAAAGCGGCCGGGGTGGATCGCATCAATCACAACTTGAATACGAGCGAAGCCTATCACCAGGAAATCTGCAGCACGCACACCTTTCAAGACCGGCTCGCCACCATTCGACATGCCAGGACGGCTGGACTTGAGATCTGCTCAGGCGGCATTGTCGGGATGGGAGAAGGCGATGAGGATTTGATCGATCTGGCCCTGGCCCTCCGCGAGGTCAAACCGGATTCGATTCCGCTCAACATGCTGCATCCGGCCTCCGGCACCCCCATGGAGCATTGCACTCCCCTGACGCCGCAGCGGTGCTTGAAAGCGCTGTGCCTCTTCCGCTTCCTCCACCCACGGACGGAACTTCGCATCGCCGGCGGACGCGAGCACAACTTACGCAGCCTGCAGCCCCTGGCACTCTACCCGGCCGATTCGGTCTTTGTGGATGGCTATCTCACCACTCCTGGACAACCGGCAGCAGAGGTCTGGCGCATGATCGAAGACCTGGGATTCAAGATCGAAGTGGATAACCAGGAACCGGTAGCTCCGTAGCCAGATTCAACAGCCTCATTTGAAACTGAAATGCAGATTGAGCCTACTTGCTCTTTCCCTATTAGGAACCAGTTTTCTTATAAGTGCCTGTACAATCGCCAACTATACCCCAGCCATACCTGACAACCAGGCCCCCACAATCCTCACTGAAAAATCGGGAGCCATTTCCTTCTCATATTTGCCAGAGCTTTGGCACGACGGAAAAGACAACCCGAATAACCAGGGCAGCTTACCGAAAGCTGTACTGAAAGTTAGAGAGATTTTCGAAAAGAATACTCAATTCGAGAGAGTAATCATTTCAGCAACTCCTCCCGTCAAGGGAATGCACGTTAATATTTACCTAGAACATCATGTTTCATTCTCACCATACGAAATAGCCTCGATCGCAACTCTTGGGATACTCCCGCACTATGCGGACGGCCTTGCCTACACAGTTCACTTTGATGTTCTGGCAGACAACACTCCGGTCAAACACTATGAAGAGGAAATCAGAGGAAAAGGCGTAAGCTGGATTGGGTTTTTACCTTTTTGGTGGATCACTCATATACTGAATACAAGCGAGGATGAAGCTTTTCTCGGAACCGTTTATAACTTCACGAGGGCTGCGAGGCGGGATGGATGGCTCACCCCCAAGACCTGTTCGTCTCCTGGCCGCCTCAGCCCCGACCAGGGTGCAAGGGCAATGAAATCAACAGACTGAGCACGAAAGCTAGATCATTCATAACGCAGTCCCTCGACCAAGGGTTGTCTGGCGGCCCAGCGGGCCGGCCAGAACCCGGCGAGGAGCGATGCCACCAGCGCCAAGGCAGCAACCTCCGCCATGAGGCCGAGTGGCCAGGAGATCTGGATGGTCCAACCGAACGACTGCCGGTTGATCACCCGGATCAAAATGAGGGCAAGGGCGCATCCGCCGACCAATCCCATCCCCGTCCCCAGCAATCCCAAATAGCCGGCCTCCCATAAGATCAATGCCGTGATCTGCCCTCGGCTGCTGCCTAACGCCTGGAGTGTGGCCAATTCACGACGCCGCTCGACGACCGACGTCACCAACGTATTGATGATGCCCAGCGTCGCGATGATCACGGCGATGGCCTCCAGCACATAGGTCAACGTAAACGTTCGATCGAAAATTCGAAGGATCTCCTGGCGCAGCTCCGCATTGCTCAGCACCGTCGGCATGAGCTTTCCCGCGGACGCGTGAGCGAGGGTGTCGAGAATGGCCGTTCGAGCCTTCCCCATATCGGCACCCGGCTCAACATAGACGGGGAACACGGTCACCCCTTCATCGTGCCACCATTGCTGATACAACGAGCGGTCGATGACGATCTTTCCGCCGTCGGTGGCATAATCATAAAAAACCCCCAGCACCTCCAGAGACTGCTCGCCTTGTGGCGTCACGATCGACAATCGGTCGCCCTTGTTCACCGCCAGATGATTCGCGATCACCTCTGAAAGAATCGCGCCTTCCCCGCCTGCGGCACGAGCCAGGATTGGCGCAGACTGCCCGTCCACAAAGAGATACCGGCTCCGTGACGCATGGAGCGCCAGGTCTCTGGAAACCAGCGCGACAGGCCGCCCGTGCAGGTCGATGCGCACATCACGGTACGTATCCACTGCCGACACGAGGGGTGACTGTGCCAACCGGTCCCGCCAGGCTCCAGGCAACACCGGACTCGAAGACCCGCTGCGCACTGCGTGCGGCCATCCTGCGGGGGCCACAATAAAATCAGCCATGACCGTCTGGTCGATCCAGATTTCCACCGTGTCGCGAAAGCTTCGAATCATCACCAGTACGCCGACCATAATCGCGACGCCCACGAGAAAGGCGGATACCGTGACGGCATTTCTCCCCATTCCCCGGCTGGTCTGTTCACGCGCAATATGTCGAATAGCCCCGCCGAATGTCGGCAACGGGGAAAGAGTCGTCAACTCACGGGTGCGGCAGAGGCGCTGCATTAAGCTGGGCACGAGGCAGGACAGTCCGGCGAGCAGACAAAAGGTCGCCAGGTACCCGAACACCGGCACCCCGCCGACCGGGCCGGCCAGTGCGCATCCCAGGGCCAGGAGTAACAGCAAGCCACCCGCTCCTCCCAATGACGCCGCGCGGACGCGCTGAGTGACATCGTACTCACCTGGCGCAAGCGCAGCGACCACAATAGTACGTCCGGCATCGAGACTCGGACCGAGTGCACCCAGAGCCGAAACCCCGCTGCCGATCATCACCGCCTCGACCAACAACCGGCCGGAGCCGGCAGGAAAACCCATGGTTCCTGTTGACTGGGATAGCGGTGTGTAGAGATCATGGATCGTCCGGCCGACCAGCGCGACCAGCACATCGCCCAGCAGCAGACCAAGTACGCCCCCCAGCAGGCCGCCTACCACACCGAATACCCCGGCTTCCGCCAGAAACAGGGCGACGACCATCGGTTCCGACATGCCGATCGCGCGAAGAATACCGACCTCGCGCCGTCGCTGCGCTACCGTAAAGGAAACGGTGTTGTAGATCAGAAAGATCCCGACCAGTAACCCCACCATGCTCAATACGGAGAGATTTAGCTGAAAGGCGCCGACCATCGACTCGACTTGCTGGCTGCGCTGAATCGGGCGACGAACCGTGATAGCCGGAGGCACCACGCGCCCAATCGCCTCGGCCACCTGCTCAACAGAC
>WBZX01000303.1_pt1 | contig 47574 bp, 46 predicted proteins | sample 5204211 | NCBI WGS metagenome assembly WBZX01 (sample SAMN12344362, study PRJNA552823) | activated sludge metagenome | biome: Activated sludge suspended growth; feature: Nitrification reactor; material: Wastewater; isolation source: activated sludge from nitrification reactor of wastewater...
ATGGCGATGCTGGAGAAAACTCCTGAAAGGGTGATTGGCTACTTCCAGGATCGGCACGTCAGGTATGCGGCTTGAGACTTCATTGGGCCGGATCAATAGCACCTGTGTTCAATGCGGCGGCGGCAGCGCTCAAAGCCGAAGGATTATTGATCTTCACCCTGTTCCCGAACAACAGTCATCACCTGGAGATCATCGTCGCTCCGGATAGCGAATATGCCAACGGCGGCTGCTATGCCCACAGCCCGGCTTATGTCCGGCGATTAGCCGAGGCTACAGGGTTTACGGTTGAAGCGCTTGATGCAGAGGTTCACGAATACAGCAGAAAAGGAAGCCCTGTCATGGCACTTGCTGTAGTGTTGAAGCGCAAACCCGGATGATCATCCAGGATTAATCAGACCAGCCCCATATGCCTGGCACTCAATGCGGCCTCGGCACGCGAGGACACGTTAAGCTTGCGATAAATCTCCTTGACGTAGCCCGATACCGTGTTGCGGGTCAGACCTAGTACGTTTGCCGTCTCGCCCATCGTCAACCCTTTCGCGATAAGCGAGAGCACTTCTTTCTCACGGACAGTCAGCGCTTCCGTCAACTCAACGGCAGGCATACGGAAGTGAGTCAGCATCTTGCGGGCTATCGCCGGGGATAGCGGTGGTTGCCCGGTTACGATACCATTCAGCGCCTGGACGATGGCCGACCGTGGCTGATCCTTCAGCAAATAGCCTTGCGCTCCGGCTCGCAATGCGGGAAAAATATGTCCGTCATCGTCAAAAATACTGGTAACAACGCAAACCGTGGCAGGAGAGTGCCGATTGAACCACTCGATAACCTGTACGCCACTACCGTCTGGCAAGCCCAGATCCAGCAGCGCAATATCGATACTTGGCCCCGCCCGCAAAGTTGCGATTGCCTCGGCTACCGTAGCAGCATCGATCACCCTGATACCGGGAAAACTCTCCGTTAATGCGGAATACAGCCACGCCCGCGAGTCGGGCAGGTCTTCCAGAATAAAGGCACTTTGCATATCATCCAACATATCACTTTTATAGCAACGTCACTATAGCCAAACGATCGCGCATTGCACTCCCCTGAATGCGGGGGATGCAATGCTGCGATTTGCTGCCACACTTGAAATTTATTGCAACGCCACTCCATATGAAAGCCCAGCTTCTCAGCTTGTCTACCCTTATTTTTGCAGGGATAGGACTGGCAAACAGCCTATCGGTTGCCGCCGACGGCATCCCGGTATCCTCGGGGTTCGGTCTTGACACCATGGCGCCGGAAGGCAGATGGGCAGCCCGGCTGGAAACGCGTACCAACCGCTATGAGACGCGTTTCAATGATGCGGGTAAGCGGGAAGACATGGATGCCGCATTCGATCGCGTCAATCTCGATCAGAGCATCTTCCCGGCCCTGGCCCTACTGGGGCCCGGCACATCACTGGGCACGACGCACCTCGATACCCGGGTGGAAAACAGCTTTGCCATTCTGACTCTGGGTTACGGCATCACTACGGATATCACCATCGGCGCAATCATTCCTTATGCCCGTTCGCACACCAGAGCAAAATTCTCGGTCGATGGCGGCAACGTCGGGTTCAACCCGGCATTCGATCCCTCTGCACCGATCGGGCCGGGAAATTTCCCGTTTGCACCTGTAGGAGGCGCCGTCATCCCCATGGGAACCTCCGGCGTACGGCAACTACTCAGCAACCCGGCTTTTGGTTATGGCTACAAACCGATACAGGACGCCCGATCCTCCGGGCTGGGCGATCCGACAGCGGGCGTATTATGGCGATTCCACAAGACCGAGAAACAGAGTGCAATCCTCGGGCTGGGACTACGTTTTGGCATTGCCATGGACGATGACCCGGATAATCTGCTGGATGTGCCACCCGGTGACGGCAGCACCGACATTCGCGCCCGTTTCGAGTACTTTCGAGACATCGGCGCCGGATTCGACTTTCATTTATTGGCCGACTACAACATCCAGACAGCGGATCAGGTCACCATGCGCGTCCCCGTGGCAGGTCAGTTGCTAGCATCGGCAGCCTCTAAGGAAAAACTTGATCGTAATCTGGGTGATTTTTTCGAGACTGACCTGGAACTCGGCTATCGTTGGTCGGACTGGCGTGTTTCTGCCACTTGGCATCGCTACCAGGAACAGCAGGATTATTATCGTTCCCGCCGTGGCACCGATACCAGCGCACTTGAAAACGACACATGGACACGCGCCGACCAGTACCGCCTCAGCGCCACGTGGAGCGGCATACAGGCCTGGCAGCAAGGCAAGCTGCCTATGCCGCTGATCGTCAAGCTGGAAATGCAGGACACTTTCGGCGGAAACAACTTCGTCGGCGTACGTGATTTCTATCTGCAAATAACGAGCTTCTTCTAGGATATGCGCCGCTTCATTGCCTGCGTTCTTGCTTGCTGCCTGCTGCTGGCCTGCACGGCAGCTATCGCTGCCCCAGCGCAGGAATTGAAACAGGCGGAACTTACCCTGCAAGCGTCCCCCTCGCCACCGACCGACGGCGACCGCTGGAAGCCCATTGCACTGCCGGACCATTGGCATAACACGCGCCCTGACGTCTACGGCGAAGGCTGGTATCGATTCAAGTTCGACTATAACGTCAGCACGCACCTGCAGGCCGTATACCTGTCGCGCGTCAGCATGAATGCAGAGGTATTCGTCAACGGTAACCGTATCGGCGACGGCGGCAACTTCAGCGAGCCCATCGGGCGCAACTGGAATCGCCCCTTGCTGTTTCTCATCCCGCCCAGCCTGCTACATCAGGGCGAGAACCTGCTGCATATCCGCCTGTTGGCACCGCGTAATTCGCAGGCAGTACTATTGCCACCGCAGGTCGGTGATGAACCGGCACTGCGCCCGTTATACGACCATGCCTACTTCATACGCATCACTCTCAACCAGACAGCAAGCATCCTGATCACCGGCATCAGCATTCTTATGCTCAATCTGTGGTGGCGACGACGACAGGATACCGCCTACGGCTTGTTCGGCATGGCCGCCCTGGTGTGGGCGCTGCTATCCAGCAATCTCTATATCACTCAGGCCCCCTTGCCGACCATGCAATGGGAATTACTCATCAGCGCATCTTTTCAGATCGTCGCCACCCTGCTTCTCATTTCCCTGCTGCGATTCACTCACACGGACTGGCGCGGCCTGCGAAAACTGCTGTGGATTCAAATGATCCTGGCACCACTCACGATGGTCATCGCACCTTCCGGGCATTTTCTCGAACTCACGGTTTTCTGGCATTTCATTGCCATCCTGGCGACTGCCGCCACACTAGTGCACCTGGCTCGCGTAGCCTGGCTTCAGCATCATCACGATGCGCGGCTGCTGCTATACGCCGTAGGCCTTGTTCTGCTGCTTGCGGCACACGATTGGTTGATGCACAGCAAATTCTCCTGGCTACCACAGGCCTACTGGAGTTCACAGGAACTCTTTCTGCTGCATTTCGCGGCTCCCATCCTGTTCATGGTCATGGCGTGGATCATGACGGCCCGCTATGTGCGGGTACTCAACGAATTTGAAAGTCTCAATCTCGAGTTGGAAGCCCGCGTCGCAACCAAGCATCGGGAGCTTGAGGAAAATTTCAGTCGCATCCAGTCCATGCACAAGGAGCAGGCCATGCTCGAAGAACGCGAACGTATCTACCAGGATTTGCACGATGATGTCGGCGCCAAGCTGCTGTCTCTGGTTTATCGCTCCGACAACCCAGACAACGCAGATCTTGCCCGTTCGGCATTGCAGGATCTTCGCGATGTCGTATCGCGCACCGCCGCAGAGCAATTCAATCTGGATGAAACTCTGGCCGATTGGCGCATCGAATGCGAGCAGCGCCTGCGCGAGGCGGACCTTGTTCTGCACTGGCACGTTGATGAGGGAATGGGTAACTTCCGGCTGACACAACCGCAAGTGCTCGACCTCGGGCGAATATTGCGGGAAGCGGTTTCAAATGTCATTCGCCACGCCAGTGCCCAGAAAGTGGATATTCAATTCCGGCTGGAGGTCTCCCATATGATTCTGGAAATAGCCGACAACGGCGTGGGAATCGACCCGCTGACTATCAGCCCCCGGGGGCGAGGCATGGCCAACATGCAAAACCGCGCATACCGACTTGGTGCCGATTTTAGTACACTTGCCCGGCAGCCTCGCGGTCTGGCCCTGAGACTCGCCCTGCCGCTCACACGATTGGAAGACGCATCACCGGCAGACAGTGAATCAATAGGTATCTGACAGGGATCAGATTAAGAGCCTATTTCAGTAGGCAATAATTCTGAAATAGACTCTAAGACCCCGCGTTCAGGGGGTACACGCCATACGCTGGTATTGCTACATTCGCAGCATCGTTATTCAGTCAACCACTCAAGATGCATCGAGCGTATTGCACCTTTATTTCCCTGATTTTCATGTCCGGCCTGGTCGCGTGGTCAGCACAGGCAGAAACCACGGAACAGGCAATTCATGTCCCGCTGTCGGCCGAGAAATTCGTTCGGGCCGAAAACCTGGAGACCTTGCACGGAATCAAGCGTGTCGTGATTCCCAGCTTCATGGTGGACTTTGTCAGCGAATTGCAATATTCCAGGAGTCTGAGCGGCATGGAAGCGCTCATGGGAGCAGACTCGGATGTTTCCATCAAGCTGGTTGGCGCAGATCAGGCACGTTTTCAGGCAGTTACCGACAATCTTTACGAAAAGACGGTTGCCGAGCTGCAGGCTGTCGGGATTGAAGTTGTCTCCAATAGCGAATTGCAGGCACAACCAGAATTTGCAGAACTTGCCGCCAAAGGCATCTCGCCATTGCCAAGCGCACAAGATGCCAAGGCCGGAAAAGGCCTATATTTCAGCGCAGTCGGCTTGCCTTTGTATCACATGGATGAAGTCAACTTCATCCCGGCTTTCCAACTGTTCGGCGCAAAAAAAGAAGATCACTACCTGACTTTTGGCAGCAAGTTTGCCAGCGGGTTTTCTTCCGGGTCCACCCAACAGATCGAGGAAAAAATGGCAACCAGGCTGGGCGCAAGTATATTGAAAGTCCGCTTGACCGTTCTTGGCGGCCAACTTACGCCAGACAAAAGCTTCTGGAGTAGCGGCAAAGTCACCACCCGTGCCGCCGCAAGCTTCGTGGAGTTCGTAAATCGCTACGCCTTCATTACGCCTGAAGGCAAGAGAGCCCGGCTATCTCTCAAGGAAACCGTATCCACCGGCGACATCGGAGAACTGGTCAACATCACCAGTGGCGGCACCAAGGCCAGCGATACCGTCAAGAACGCCGCTGTCGTTGCCATCAACGTTGCCAGCCTGGCCGCTCGACTGAGCGGTATCGGCGCGCCGGGTGTGAATAATGCCTTTTCCGCCACCAGCGAATATGAATGTCGCGTACAACCAGATGCTTTCGAACTGGCGATCACCACACACTATGCAGAAATCGCCCGTATATTCGCCGCCGGCATGTCGCCTCCCCCGTATCAATAGCACTCATTTTCTTTTAACCGACGAAAGGCTTATATTCATGAAAAATATTCCACTAATTGCTGCGCTGGTATCGGCGCTTGCTGCTATCGGCGCGCAGGCATCCACGCTGACCATCCAGTCGGTCTACACACCGACACCATACGTTTACACGGCATCGAACGGTCCGGCTGATAACATCAAGGATGGCAATCTGAACACCTACTGGAATGGCGGCACCTATAGCGACTGGGTTGAGGCTGATTTCGGCAACATTTACGTATTCGATAAAATCGAGTTATACGGGGCCTTTGTCGGGTTGTATCGCCAGAACAACTACACACTGTCCATCAGTTCAGATGGCATGAACTGGGCCCCCTTTATCTCGGGCAGCTATCATCTGGAACCATCACTCACCTTGGGCACACTGAAATACGGCGCGGTGCATACCTGGACAACCGGTGGCCCGCAAGGCCGTTATATTCGCTACGCTCAGTCATCCGGACCGGAATGGGCATATCTGGGTGAGCTTCTTGCCGACGGCCACTTGCCGACTGCAACCGATCCTGGTACTCCTTCCACTGTGCCTTTGCCGGCCGCTCTTCCCCTGATGGCTTCCGGGATTGGTATACTGGGTTTCGCCGCCAGACGTAAAAAATCGGCCTCAGCCTAAATCCACAGACAGTTCGCATTTCCGCCCCACAAGACTCGGTGGCGGAAATGCATCAACTACCGAAGCAGGCTTGTCGGCACTGGCGGTTCATACTCGCCAACCCTATTGCCTCCACGCCTGTTGGCTGTTAGTGTGCAATCCATGAATCCTTGAATTAAGCGCAATTGTCATGGATACCAAAGCCCACTACATTCATCCAGACCAGCTTTGCATCGGCCTGTATATCCACCTCGAAGGCGGCTGGATGAGCCACTCGTTCACGTTCAACAACTTCCTGATCAAGGACGAAGGCCAGATCAGGAAAATCCGCGATCTCAAGCTCAAGCAAATCCGCTACGATCCGCTGCGCAGCAAGCGCCAGCCACTCCCGTTAGCGCCAGAGCCACCTGCTGCCACACCGACACCCCCGATTCCACCAAAACCTGCTCCTGCGGTAGTGCCGGCAACAATGCGGCCCGAGAGCAAAAAGCTCAAGCTCAGAACAAATCGGTTGATTCAATTGAACAAGCTGATTGCCGACAGCAAAAAAAACTTTACTGACGACGCACAGTTAACGCGTGAAGCCACGCGCAACTTTGCGCACAACCCCGAGGCCTCGTGCGCCAAGGCCGAAGCCATCGTTAAAGGACTGGTTGATTCGGTGCTGACCGAGAGCGATGTCGTGCTGCACGCCGTCAGCAGCAACAAGGGCGACCCTGAAGCCTATGTGCATGCTCTCAACGTCACCGTGCTCGCACTGATGCTGGCGAAAACCATAGACATGTCGGAGCAGGATGCGCATGATCTTGGGATGGCAGCTCTTTTTCACGATCTTGGAAAAACCGAGGAATATCGCGCCAAAGTCATTCTCGACCAGCATTGCGAAAATGGCGCACGCATGGCGCAATCAGCCGGGCTGCCCCAACGCGTCGTCAACATCATCCTGCAACATCATGAATGTGTGGATGGCTCCGGTACCCCCAGCCATCTCAAGTCCGACCAGATCGACCCGCTGGCGCGCCTGCTGGCCATCGTCAACGTCTACGACAACCTGTGCAACCCCAGCAATACGGCGCAGGCCATGTCGCCCTACGAAGCATTGGCCCACATGTACAACGTCGACACCAAAAAGTATGACGCCCAGCTTCTGCAATACTTCATCCGCTCGCTCGGAGTTTATCCACCGGGCAGTATCGTGCAGCTTTCCAACGGGGTATACGGCGTTGTGATGACAGCCAACCCCGGCGCGCCCATGCTGCCGTTTGTCATGATCTATGCGCCAAACGTGCCGCGCAAAACGCTGGTGGTGATCGACCTCAGTGAAGAAGACAGCCTGACTATCAAAAAGTGCCTGAAACCGAAAGATCTGCCGCAGGAAGTCTACGAATATTTCAGTCCTCGCAACCGGGTTTATTACTACTATCTGAAAAACGAGGCCGATGAAGATACCACATCAAAGGCCGCAGACACACCAACGAGGCTCTTGCAAAACCCGCCGTCGGAGCGGAATTAACCGCCGAGTGGGAAAAGGTAGAAGTGGGCGGCCATTGCTGGCAAGATAAAAGAAGCAGGGGTCAGGTCTCAATACTGTTCGGTTAGATTCTTTTATGCCACACTAAGCGCACCCTATTTCAGGAGCAAGCTGTGGCGCGAACCAAAGTGGTATTGGGGATGGGAGCACGCTTGAGCGATTGCCTTAGTGCCAGCTTGCTGGCGCGGGTTTATCCGGCGGCGATGATTGACGAGATTCTTAATGAGCATGACTGCAACAGTCGGCGCATTCGCAGCCTTCCCGCTGTGCCCGGCACCTATTTCTGCATGGCGCTCAGCCTATAGGCGGCTTACGAACAAGTCTTCGCGGTTGTCACACAAGGCCTGTCCTGGATGCAGGGGCGGCACTCGGAAGCCACCATCGCCAAATCCTCTATCAGCGAAATGCGCGGCAAGATTGGCTACGCGCCGCTGCAGAAGCTGGTGGCGCGTGCCTGCCTGCCACTGGCTGATGCAAAGCGCCAACCGGACGCCTTTTACGCCGGGCTGCGCCTGGTGGCGACAGATGGTAGCAACCTGGAAGTTGCCGACGAACCGGGCAATGTTCAGGCCTTTGGCTACCCTGGCAGTCGTAGCAAAGAAGCAGGGGTCAAGCAAAGAAGCAGGGGTCAGGTCTTGCACAATAACACCAAACCCTGTAACCTCCTCTTATGGCAAGACCTCTTCGCATAGAGCTATCCGGCGGTCTTTATCACGTGACCTCGCGTGGTGACAGGCGTGAGGATATTTATTTTTCTGATTCCGACCGCGAGGCGTGGCTGGAGTTATTCGGGCAGGTTTGCGCGCGCTTTAATTGGGTTTGCCATGCTTATTGCCTGATGAGCAATCATTATCATCTGGTGATTGAAACTCCGGAAGGGAATCTTGCCCAGGGCATGAGGCAACTTAACGGGGTTTATACGCAGATGGTGAATCGGTCTCATGGGCGCGTGGGCCATGTGTTTCAGGGACGTTACAAGGCGATTCTGGTCGAGAAGGATCGTTATCTACTGGAGTTGGCGCGCTATGTCGTGTTGAACCCCGTACGCGCAGGCATGGTCAAGAATGTCGGAGATTGGCCGTGGAGTAGTTATCCAGCGATGATCGGCGAGGTGCCATCCCCTGCCTGGCTACAGCGGGATTGGGTTTTGGGTCAGTTTGGCCGACAACGGAATCGCGCGATAGTCGGGTATGTTGATTTTGTGCGAGTGGGCTTGCCTGGCATTTGGGATAGTTTGCAAGGTCAGATTTATCTGGGTAGCGAGGCGTTTGTTTCCCGGATGCAGTCCAACCTGGCGCCAGATCAGTCTCTGGATGAAATCCCCCGCATGCAACGACGGCCATTGGCAAAGCCGTTGACGCATTATCGAACGGAATATGCCGATGACCCGCATACCGGGATGGCGCTGGCCTACCTGACCGGAGATTATGCGATGAAAGCGATCGCTGATGCTTTTGGTGTGCATTACACCACCGTAAGCCGAGCCGTGAAGTCTTACGAAATCAGCCGTGGATGATAATGTGATAATGAAAGACCTGACCCCAAATGGTTTGATTATTGCCGCCCACGGTAAGCGTTACGATGCCGAACTACCGGATGGCGGCATAAGCAGTTGCGTGACGCGGGGCAAGAAGAGCGAGTTGGCGTGCGGCGATCGCGTCGAACTCAAGCTGACCGGGCCGAATGAAGGTGTCATCGAGAATTACCTGCCGCGCACCAGCCTGCTTTACCGAAGCGACGCGTATCGTAAAAAACTACTTGCCGCCAATGTCACCCAGATTATTATCGTATTAGCCGCCAAGCCTTCGTATTACCCGGATTTGCTGGATCGGTGCCTGGTGGCTGCAGAGGCCGAGGCGATCCGCCCACTGATCCTGCTCAACAAGGTAGACCTGCCTGAAACCGGAGATGCGCAGGAGAAACTCAAGTTATACGAGCAGTTAGGCTACGCCGTGCTGCCGCTAAGCGGCAAGCAGGATATCGCTCCCCTGCTGCCCTGGCTACAAGACCAGACCAGTGTTCTGGTCGGGCAATCCGGCATGGGAAAATCCACGCTGGTCAACACGCTACTGCCCGCAGCGCAAGCCCATACTCGCGAGATCTCCCAGGCTTTGGACAGCGGCAAGCACACCACTACCGCAGCCCGGCTCTACCACATTAACAGCAGCAGCCATTTGATCGACTCGCCCGGATTGCAGGAATTCGGCTTGGCGCATTTGACACCAGACCAGATCGAATATGCTTTTGTCGAGTTTCGCCCCTATCTGGGCAAATGCCGGTTTAGCAACTGCAGGCATTTGAACGAACCAGACTGCGCGCTGCATGCGGCGGTCACTGGCGGCAATATTACTCAGTCGCGCTTGCTTTGTTATCATAGAATCCTCGACCGTCCCGCCTGAGGCGAGCGGAATTTCATCAGGACACCAGGCACATGCCCACCGCATTCATCAGCCACCCAGACACCCAACTGCACGTGATGGATGGCCAACACCCGGAATCGCCCGCACGCATTTCGGCGATCAAGGACAGGCTGATCGCATCGCATCTCTACGACTTTCTGCAGATCCATGAGGCACCGCTGGCAACCGATGAGCAATTGCTGCGCGCCCACGCACCAGAGCATATCCGACACATCCGTGAAATTGCCCCGCAAGCCGGGATTGTGCGCCTGGACCAGGATACCGCGATGGGGCCGATGACGCTCTCGGCTGCCTTGCATGCAGCGGGGGCAGCCGCACTGGCAGTCGATCTGGTGATGGCGAAAAAATCTCGCAATGCGTTCTGCTGCGTCCGCCCGCCCGGCCATCATGCGGGCCCCACGACTGCGGCCGGTTTTTGCATATTCAATAATGTCGCGGTTGGTGTGACTCACGCGATCAGCCGCTATGGTATCGAACGCGCGGCCATTATCGACTTTGACGTACATCACGGAAACGGGACAGAAGCCATCTTCAGAGACAACCCGAAAGTCATGCTGTGCTCGACTTTCCAGCACCCGTTTTACCCCTATCACGGCGCCGAATCACGTAGCGATAGGATGATCAACGTACCATTGAAAGCAGGCAGCAAGGGGGCAGACTTTCGATCAGCCGTACTGCAGGAATTTGCTCCGGCGCTCAATGCATTCAAACCGCAATTCCTGTTTGTCTCCGCCGGTTTCGACGCCCATGCCAACGACACCCTGGGCGAACTCAACCTCGTCCGCGACGATTATATCTGGGTCACGGAATTCATCATGGACATGGCTCGCCGCCACGCGCACGACCGAGTCGTATCAACGCTGGAAGGCGGCTACGAACTACATTCGATGGCCGACAGCGCAGCCGCCCACATCAAGACGCTCGCAGGGCTATAAATCGCTACTGGTATAATCTCCGGCATCATGCAAATCACTACACGTCTGGAATTCGATGCGGGCCACCGTATCCCTAGCCATAAAAGCCAATGCCGCAACCTGCACGGCCACCGCTACGTTATCGAAATCACCCTGTCTGGCGACATCATCCAGAATGAAGGCACTTCAGAACAAGGCATGGTGATGGATTTTTCAGACGTCAAGGCGATTGCCCGCACAGCCGTGGTCGCCCCCTGGGACCATGCCTTTCTGGTGTGCAAATCGGATACCGCCGTGCTGGAGTTTCTCAATAGCCTGCCAGACCACAAGACGGTAGTCATGGATACCGTACCCACTGCAGAAAACATGGCAGCAGCAGCCTTCCGCATCCTCGATACCCTTTATCGCGACACCTACGGCAACCACCTCAGGCTTGAGCGCGTCAGGCTGTACGAAACCCCAAACAGTTGGGCAGATGCATTAGCCAGCCAGGCAGATCGCACCGACTGAACAGCAAAAAACCCGCATATAGCGGGTTTATCAGCAGAGCTTGCATTTTTTAGGACAGCCAGGAACTCAGTAGTGTCCGGCAATTCTGCACAAACGGTTAAATAACGAGTTGATTGGAAATAGGAAACAGCCTGTTTATGGGTGTCACCGATTTCAACATGAGTTTTTTGGGAAACTGTGGGATTTACCCCGTGGGTTTCCATCATGCATTCCGGCAAATTGGTGTTTGCGCAACTCATGGAACATCTCCCTCTGCACACGTTTCGCCGCTCAATCGGGCGGTTTCCTTCCAAGTATCCAACCAAGACTTTCTCGCATCTCGATCAATTCCTTTGCATGGCTTTCGCGCAACTGACCTATCGCGAGAGCCTGCGCGACATCGAAACCTGTTTGCGCGCCCATCAATCCAAATTGTTCCATCTCGGCATCCGTGGCCGGGTTTCCCGGTCCACGCTGGCCGATGCCAACGAACAGCGCGACTGGCGCATCCATGCCGACTTCGCCATGCGCCTGATCGAGACAGCACGGAAACTCTATGCCCACGACAGTTTCGGCGTGGATCTGGCACAGACGGCTTACGCGCTGGATACCACGACTATCGATCCTGCCTGTCGGTATTCCCTTGGGCTCGTTTCCGCTCCACCAAGGCAGCCGTCAAGATGCATACCTTGCTCGATCTGCGCGGCAACATTCCGTCCTTCATCCATATCTCCGACGGCAAGATGCACGAGGTCAACGTTCTCGACCTCTTGATCCCGGAAGCCGGCAGCTTTTACATCATGGATCGCGGCTTTACCGATTTCTCCAGGCTGTACGGGCTGCAACAGGCTTCCGCCTTCTTCGTCATTCGCGCCAAATCCAATCTGGCCTGTCGCCGCGTCTATTCCCATCCGGTGGACAAGTCCACTGGGCTGCGATGCGATCAGACCATCGCGCTGACAGGGCTCAAGTCCAGCCAGGATTACCCGCAACACTTGCGTCGAATCAAATTCTTCGATGCCGAACACAATCAGGAACTGGTGTTCCTGACCAACAATTTCGATCTGCCCGCCCTGACCATCGCACAGCTTTATCGCTGTCGTTGGCAAGTCGAGCTGTTCTTCAAGTGGATCAAGCAGCACCTGCGCATCAAGGCGTTTTACGGCACCTCCGAGAACGCGGTAAAAACGCAAATCTGGATTGCCATCACCGTGTACGTGCTGGTCGCCATCGTCAGGAAACGCCTCAATATCGAGGTATCACTCTACACAATTCTACAAATTTTAAGTTTGACGCTTTTCGAGAAAATATATATCGATCAATTGCTTACAAAAATAGAACACAATAACGCCGTGCCTGCAAATCCTAACCAACTGAATCTATTCAGCTAAATTGCAGGACACTACTGCCAGGAACTACTTAACTGGCGCCACGGCGGGCATCTAAAACATGTCTGCAACCAGCAACAGCAAACGATCTAGGGAATCTCTGATTAACCCCACCCGAAGGTCGATCAGCTAAAATATTTCCACGCATTGCGATGGGATCATCACCGATGCAATCAACCTGCCGCACATTATGCGTCAGGTTAACTCCGAGTAAAAATCAACAAGCCTTCCCATTCTGCCGGGCCGTAAGCAGAACGTTCTTGTAAAGTTCTGTTGACCATGCATCGCAGAATATAGGATAATGCGGTCCTAACAGTTGTACTCTGAAAACAATAACTGCAGGCAATACCGAGCTATCGTGCTGGAAAATTACTTTCCCATCCTGTTGTTCATCCTCGTCGGACTCGCCGTCGGCGTGATCCCTATGGTCATCGGAAAACTGGTTGGTCCGAATCGACCTGACAGCGAAAAGAACTCCCCTTACGAGTGCGGCTTCGAGGCTTTCGAAGACGCCCGCATGAAATTCGACGTTCGCTACTATCTCGTTGCCATTCTTTTCATCCTGTTCGACCTGGAAATCGCCTTCCTCTTCCCGTGGGCGGTCGTGCTCAAGGAAATCGGCTTGTTTGGCTTTGTCGCCATGGTCGTATTCCTCGGCATTCTGGTAGTCGGCTTCGTTTACGAATGGATGAAAGGGGCTCTGGAATGGGAGTAATGATGCGAGTGGTAAGCAAGCTCTCTCCTGTGAGGCAAGATGTTAATTCGCGTACTCTTGAAGTTTGTGGAGGGTCGCGATGAGCATCGAAGGCTTGATGGACAAAGGCTTTGTTACAACAAGTCTGGACACCGTCATCAATTACACTCGCACCGGTTCGATGTGGCCGATGACGTTCGGTCTGGCTTGCTGCGCAGTCGAGATGATGCACGCCGGGGCTTCGCGCTATGACCTTGACCGCTTCGGCATCGTATTCCGCCCTAGCCCGCGCCAGTCGGACGTGATGATCGTTGCCGGGACGCTGATCAACAAGATGGCGCCAGCATTAAGGAAGGTTTACGACCAGATGGCCGAGCCCCGCTGGGTGATCTCCATGGGCAGTTGCGCCAACGGCGGCGGTTATTACCATTACTCTTACTCGGTGGTGCGTGGTTGTGACCGCATCGTACCAGTAGATGTGTATGTACCCGGTTGCCCGCCTACAGCCGAAGCGCTGCTGTACGGCATTATCCAGTTGCAGAACAAGATCAAGCGCACTAATACGATTGCCAGATAGCAGATAATCAATGAGCCTTCGCCTCCAGACACTATCGGATAAACTGAAAACCACGCTTGGCGACAAGCTGATTCGCCTGGTCGAACACGTCGGCGAACTGACGGTTGAAATCAATGGCGCGGACATTGTTGGCGTTAGCCTGGCGTTGCGCGACGTTGATGGTCTGAAGTTCGAGCAGCTCATTGATCTGTGCGGCGTCGACTATAGTGACTACAACGATGGCCAGTGGAGCGGACGCCGCTATGCGGTAATTTGCCACCTGCTCTCGGTGGGCCTCAACCAGCGTGTGCGCATCAAGGCTTTTGTCGAGAACGACGACTTTCCGGTAATTGCCACTCTGGTTGACATCTGGCCTGTCTCGAACTGGTTTGAGCGGGAGGCATTTGATCTGTTTGGCATTATGTTCGACGGTCATCCTGACCTGCGCCGAATCCTGACCGATTACGGCTTTATCGGCCATCCATTCAGAAAAGATTTCCCGGTGATCGGTAATGTCGAAATGCGTTACGACCCCGATCAGCAACGCGTAATTTATCAGCCGGTTTCCATTGAACTGCGCAACAATGTACCGCGCATTATTCGCGACGAAGGCTTCCATCATGGCTGAAATCCGTAACTACACCATGAACTTCGGTCCGCAGCACCCTGCAGCGCACGGCGTGTTGCGTCTGGTGCTGGAACTCGACGGCGAAGTCATCGAACGCGCAGATCCGCATATCGGCCTGCTGCATCGTGCGACAGAAAAGCTCGCCGAAAATCGCACTTTCCTGCAATCCGTTCCTTATATGGATCGTCTGGACTACGTGTCCATGATGGCCAATGAGCACGCCTACGTGATGGCGATTGAAAAGCTCATGGGCGTGCAGGTGCCGGAACGCGCGCAATACATCCGCGTCATGTTCGACGAAATCACCCGCATCCTCAATCACCTGTTGTGGCTGGGGGCGCACGCGCTTGACGTGGGCGCGATGACGGTATTCCTTTATGCGTTCCGCGAGCGCGAAGACCTGTTCGATGTCTATGAGGCAGTGTCGGGTGCTCGTATGCATGCAGCCTACTATCGCCCGGGTGGCGTCTATCGTGACCTGCCTGATCGCATGCCACAGTACGAAGCTTCAAAGATTCACGGAGCCGATGACATCAAGCGCATGAACGAGAATCGTCAAGGCTCGGTGCTTGATTTTATTGAAGACTTCGCCAACCGTTTTCCAGCTTATGTCGACGAGTATGAAACACTGCTTACCGACAATCGCATATGGAAACAACGTACCGTTGGCATTGGTGTCGTCACTCCCGAGCGCGCACTTGCGCTGGGCATGACCGGACCCATGCTGCGAGGATCCGGCATTGCCTGGGATTTGCGCAAAAAACAACCGTACGAAGTTTACGATCGTCTGGATTTCGACATTCCCATCGGCACCAACGGTGACTGTTACGACCGTTATCTGGTGCGCATGCAGGAATTCCGCGAATCCAATCGCATCATCAAGCAGTGTGTGGATTGGCTACGAAAAAATCCAGGGCCGGTCATTAGCGGCGACTACAAAGTCGCACCGCCGTCGCGCGAAACCATGAAGCACGACATGGAAGCGCTGATCCATCATTTCAAACTGTTTACCGAAGGCTTTCATGTACCGGAAGGCGAGGCTTATGCTGCTGTCGAGCACCCCAAAGGCGAGTTCGGCATCTACCTCGTATCCGACGGCGCCAACAAGCCCTACCGCCTCAAGATTCGTGCACCCGGCTTCCCGCATCTGGCAGCGCTGGACGAAATGACGCGCGGCCATATGATCGCCGACCTGGTTGCCATTATCGGTACACAAGACATTGTTTTCGGGGAAATTGATCGCTGATGCTATCCGCTGAATCCCTCGCCAAAATCGACCGCGAACTCACCAAGTATCCGCCGGAAAACCGTCAATCGGCAGTAATGTCGGCATTGCGCATTGCGCAAATGGAAAAAGGCTGGCTATCCGAGGAAACCATCGCTGAAGTCGCCGCGTATCTTGGCATTCCTGCCATCCGCGCGCTCGAGGTTGCCACGTTCTACAACATGTACAACCTCAAGCCAGTCGGCAAGTACAAGATTACAGTCTGCACCAACATCTCCTGTATGCTGCGCGACTCAGGCGAGATCGTCGAGCATCTGGAACACAAGTTGGGGGTGCACTGCGGTGAAACTACCGCCGATGGCAAATTTACTCTGCACGAAGGTGAGTGCATGGGCAGTTGCGGCGGAGCCCCCCTGCTGCACATCAACAATACAGAGATGCATGAATGTCTGACACCTTCCAAGGTAGATGACATTCTGGAGGGCCTGAAGTAATGGCAAATGAAGTCTGCTTCCGTACCTTGCATCTGCCAAACCCGGCATCGCTGGAAACCTATCGCAGTATAGGTGGCTATGAAACACTCAAGCGCATCGTAACGGAAAAAACATCTGCAACCGACATCATTCAGCAAGTCAAGCTTTCCGGTTTGCGCGGTCGTGGCGGCGCAGGTTTCCCGACCGGCCTCAAGTGGAGTTTCATGCCACGCTATTTCGACGGCACCAAGTACCTGGTCTGCAACACCGATGAAGGTGAACCCGGTACATTCAAGGACCGCGACATCATCCGCTACAATCCGCACCAACTGATCGAAGGCATGGCAATCGCGGCCTACACCATGGGTGTGCGGGTTGGCTACAACTACATTCACGGTGAAATCTGGGCAGAATACGAATCTTTCGAGCGTGCGCTGGAAGAAGCACGTGCCGCCGGATACCTAGGCGAAAACCTGTTCGGCACCGATTTTTCGTTCGATCTACACGCACACCATGGGTATGGGGCTTACATCTGCGGCGAAGAAACCGCATTGATCGAGTCCATCGAAGGTAAAAAAGGCCAGCCGCGCTTCAAGCCACCATTTCCTGCCAGCTACGGGGTGTTCGGCAAGCCGACCAACGTCAACAATACCGAATCCTATGCTTCCATCCCATGGATTCTGCAGCACGGCGGTCAAGCCTTCCAGGATCTGGGGGTACCCAACTCCGGCGGCACCAAGATCTTCTCGGTATCCGGCCATGTTGAAAAACCCGGTAACTTCGAAATCGGGATGGGCACACCATTCCCTGATCTGCTGGCACTTGCCGGTGGTATCTGGAAAGGCCGCAAGCTCAAGGCCGTCGTTCCTGGCGGCTCATCTACTGCCGTTGTACCGGGTGACACCATGATGCAGTGTACGATGGACTATGACTCCATCGCCAAGGTCGGCGGCTCCAGTCTGGGTGCTGGCTCTGTCATTGTGATGGACGACTCCACCGACATGGTCAGGACGCTAATGCGCCTGTCTTACTTTTATTACGAGGAATCCTGTGGTCAATGCACTCCCTGCCGTGAAGGTACCGGCTGGATGTGGCGCGTAGTTCGCCGCATCGCAGAAGGCAAGGGTCGCATGGAAGACCTCGACCTGCTTACCGACGTCGGCAGCAACATCTCCGGTCGTACCATTTGTGCGCTTGGCGATGCCGCGGCTACGCCGGTTATCAGTTTTATCAAGCATTTCCGGCCGGAGTTTGAATACTACATTCAACACGGCCGCAGCATGGTGACGGGAAAATAGTTATGTTGCAGGTTGAAATCGACGGAAAACCAGTAGAAGTCGAAAACGGCAGCACGATTATCGAGGCTGCTGACAAAATTGGCGTAGCTATTCCACGCTTCTGCTACCACAAGAAACTATCGGTCGCAGCAAACTGCCGCATGTGTCTGGTGCAGGTCGAGAAATTTGCCAAGCCGTTGCCAGCCTGCGCGACACCGGTTTCGGATGGTATGAAAATTTTTACCCGCTCAAAGTCAGCTATCGAAGCACAAAAGAGTGTGATGGAATTCCTGCTCATCAACCATCCGCTCGACTGCCCGATTTGCGACCAAGGCGGCGAATGCGAACTGCAGGACATCGCCGTCGGTTATGGCAGTTGCAATTCCCGCTATACCGAAGAAAAGCGCGTAGTCGTCAACAAGAATATCGGCCCGTTGGTTTCGACCGACATGACCCGCTGCATCCAGTGTACCCGATGCGTACGCTTCCTCAAGGAGGTTGGCGGCATGATGGAACTGGGCATGATCAATCGCAGCGAGCATGCCGAAATCACTGCCTATGTCGGCAAGAGTGTTGATTCGGAACTTTCCGGCAACATTATTGATCTCTGCCCGGTCGGCGCACTGACTTCCAAGCCTTTCCGCTATTCCGCACGCAACTGGGAACTGTCGCGCCGCCCGTCGATTGCACCGCATGATGGCTTGGGTTCGCAAATCGAAGTGCAGGTCAAGAATAACCGAGTCATGCGCGTTGTTCCGCGCGAAAAGGAAAGCATCAACGAGTGCTGGCTATCGGACCGGGACCGCTTCTCCTACGAAGGCTTGAATAGCCCGGAACGCCTTACCGTACCAATGATCCGCCGCTGCGATCAATGGGTGGAAACCGACTGGCAAACAGCCCTTGAATTTGCCGCCAACCGCCTCAGGGAAACCGTAACCCGCGACGGCGGCGATGCCATCGGGATGCTGATTTCTCCGACCAGTACCATGGAAGAAGGCTGGTTGTTGAAAAAAATTGCCAATGGCCTGGAATGCGGCAATGTCGACCACCGCCTGCGTCGCAGCGATTTCCGCCTTGACGGTCATTTCCAGGGAACGCCCTGGATGGGTTGCAACATAACCGATATCAAGCAGATGGATCGCATGCTGATCATCGGCAGCATCCCTCGCAACGAACACCCGCTGCTCGCGCATCATATCCGCAGTGCCGTCCGCTACAACGATGCCGAGTTGTCGCTGCTCAATCCACTGGGCCAGGACATTCTGGTGCCGGTCGCCAACAAGGTGATTGTCAGCCCGGATGGCATGGTCGAAATGCTGCTGCAGGTGCTCAAGGCAGTTTCCGGTCTGGAACGTCGCTCACTCTGCCTGTGCCTGCCGCCCGCGTTAACCAAGCTGATGGAAACCGTTCAGGTTGGCGACACGGCCAGGGCGATTGCAGAAAGCCTGGCTGGTCATGGCAAGAGCTACGACCTGGTCAGCCCGCGCGTTGGCGTTTTCCTCGGTAACCTGGCGCAGCATCATCCACGCTATGCCGAACTCTATACGCTAGCCGAAGCCATTGCTTCGCTCAATGGCGCCACTTTTGGCGTATTCTCGGAATCCAACAATCGCGTCGGACTCAATCTGGCGCGTGCGCTACCGCGCCGTGGCGCACTGAATTCGCGTTCCATGCTGCAACAACCGCGCAAGACCTACATTCTCGTTAATGTCGAGCCGGAACTTGACTGCCACAATGGCGATCTGGCCGCCAAGGCAATGGCAGAAGCCGAATGCGTGATTGCACTGGCTACCTACAAGTCCGAAACCTTGCGCAATGCCGATGTGCTTCTGCCGATTGCACCTTTTACCGAAACCTCCGGTACCTTTACCAGCATGGAAGGCCGTGTACAAAGCTTCGCCGCTGCCGCCAAACCACTCGGTGAATGCCGCCCGGGCTGGAAAGTGTTGCGCGTACTGGGCAATCTGCTGGGACTGGAAGGATTCGACTTCAACAGCAGCGACGAAGTCAAGACCGAAATCTTTGGTGGCGAAAAGCCATCCAGGGTCGTCTGGAACCGTCTCAACAACAACCTGCGTGAGTTATTTGACATCGACATCCATCCGGTAGCTGCTTCGTTGCAGCGAATTGGCGATATCCCGCTATACCAGACCGACAGCACAGTGCGCCGCGCACCATCACTGCAGGCAGTAGGCAGGGATTGTGTTGGATACGTCTCAATGAACGGCGCCGATATCGACACCATCGGGCTCACGGCTGGCGAAAATGTTCGGGTGACACAAGCCAATGAAAGCGTCGTGTTGCCGCTGCGCCGCGATGACAGACTTGCACAAGGCTGTGCCCGTGTTCCGGTTGGACCATCCACTGCCAGACTGGGTGATCTGTTTGGCGATATCCGTGTGGAGAAACTCGCATGATGGCCGAACTGCAAACCTTTTTTGGCTCATTCTGGCCACTCGTCTGGTCTATGACCAAGATTGTCGCTATCGTCGCACCGCTCATGGGAGGCGTTGCCTATCTCACCCTGGCCGAGCGCAAGGTGATTGGCTACATGCAAGTCCGCATCGGTCCCAATCGCGTTGGCTACTTCGGCTTGCTCCAGCCGATCGCCGATGGTCTCAAGCTGATGTTCAAGGAAATCATCCTGCCTACCGTTTCCAGCAAGAAACTCTTTCTGCTGGGGCCTGTTCTGGCGATTGCCCCGGCACTGGCAGCATGGGCAGTCGTGCCGTTTTCCTCGCAACTGGTGCTTGCCAATATCGATGCCAGCCTGCTCTACATCATGGCCGTGACATCCATGGGGGTTTATGGTGTGATCGTCGCAGGCTGGGCTTCCAACTCCAAGTATGCCTTCCTGGGCTCGCTGCGTAGTGCAGCACAAATCGTTTCGTATGAAATTGCCATGGGCTTCGCGCTGGTAGGTGTGCTGATGGCAGCCAACACGCTTAATCTGGTCAAGATCGTAGAAGCCCAGTCAGGCGGTTTCTGGCAATGGTATTTCCTGCCGCTTTTCCCGTTATTCGTTGTTTACCTGATTGCAGGCGTCGCCGAAACCAATCGCGCACCATTCGACGTGGCCGAAGGCGAATCTGAAATCGTCGCCGGTTTCCATGTGGAATATTCCGGTATGGCATTCGCGGTTTTCTTCCTCGCCGAATATGCCAACATGATCCTGATCTCGGCGCTTACCTCCATCATGTTCCTCGGTGGCTGGCTGTCACCTCTGCCATTCCTGCCGGACTGCGCCTTGTGGATGTTCGCCAAGATGGCGTTCGTGCTGTTCCTGTTTCTGTGGTTCCGCGCCACATTCCCGCGTTACCGTTATGACCAGATCATGCGCTTGGGCTGGAAGGTTTTTATTCCAATCACGCTGGTCTGGATACTGGTGGTCGGCGCGTTTATGCAAACCCCATTGGCTTACCTGTTTCATTAAGGGGCGGGCACTATGATTAACCGAATTAAAGACCTTTTTTCCAGCCTGATGCTGCTGGAATTGCTCAAGGGCATGGCGCTCACGGGCCGCTACTTCTTTGCGCGCAAAATTACTGTGCAATACCCGGAAGAACGCACGCCCCAATCCGGCCGCTTCCGTGGCTTGCATGCGCAGCGGCGTTACCCTAACGGTGAAGAGCGCTGCATTGCTTGCAAGCTTTGTGAAGCCGTATGCCCGGCGATGGCCATCACCATTGAATCCGCCCAGCGTGACGATGGCAGCCGTCGCACCACACGCTACGACATCGACCTGACCAAGTGCATTTTCTGCGGCTTCTGCGAAGAATCCTGTCCGGTTGATTCCATCGTCGAGACCCGCGTGTTCGACTATCACGGCGAACAGCGCGGCGATCTGCTTTATACCAAGCCTATGCTGCTGGCTGTAGGCGACAGACTTGAAGACCAAATTGCAGCAGACCGCGCAGCGGATGCCAAATACAGATAATGATTACCTTTCAAGACATCGTTTTTTACGTCCTCTCGGCGATCCTGCTGTTTGCTGGCCTACGCGTGATTACCTCGCGTAACCCGGTACATGCGGCTCTTTATCTTGTGCTGGCTTTCTTCACTGCCGCCGGTATATGGATGCTGCTGGAAGCCGAGTTTCTCGCCATTGCGCTGATTCTCGTTTATGTCGGCGCAGTTATGGTGTTGTTCCTGTTTGTCGTGATGATGCTGGATATCAATCTGGATAAATTACGGGAAGGCTTCTGGGACTACGCCCCACTGGCCGGTTTTGTTGGCGTACTCATGGCCATCGAGATGACCATGGTGCTGGGCGCCAGGCATTTCGGACCCGAACGTATCGCCAGCCCCGCACCGCACGCTGCAGATTACAGCAACACTGCAGAGTTGGGCCGCCTGCTCTACACCGATTACGTTTACCCATTTGAACTGGCATCTGTGGTACTTCTGGTAGCCATCGTTGCGGCCATCGCGCTCACTCTGCGCCGCCGCAAGGACAGCAAGTACATCGACCCGGCGGAGCAGGTCAAGGTCAAGCGCAACGACCGTTTAAAGATCGTCAGCATGCCCGCAGTCAAAGAAGACACAGCCGCCACAGAAGGAGAACAGGCATGAGCGTCGGCCTTTCACATTACCTGATTCTTGGAGCCTTGCTATTTGCAATCAGCGTGGTTGGCATTTTCCTTAACCGCAAGAATGTCATCATTCTGCTGATGGCGATCGAACTCATGCTCCTCGCGGTTAATATGAATTTCATCGCTTTTGCGCATTATCTGAATGATACCGCCGGACAGATTTTCGTATTTTTTATCCTGACCGTTGCAGCGGCGGAGTCGGCCATCGGTCTAGCGATACTGGTCGTACTGTTCCGTAATTTGCGCTCGATTAACGTTGACGACATGCAAAGCCTGAAAGGCTGATAGCTCACTTTCACTATGACCGAAATGCAGAAAATTTACCTGGCCATCCCTCTGCTACCGCTGATTGCGGCAGCCATTGTCGGCCTGTTCGGCCGCAGGCTGCCACGCTCCGCAGCCCATATACTGACCGTGGCCGGGGTCGCAGGGGCTTTCCTGCTGTCAGCTGTCGTATTCAAGGACGTGCTGGACGGCCATACTTATAACGGCACGGTTTACACCTGGCTGACTAGTGGCCATACCAGCTTCGAAGTCGGCTTCATGATCGACAGCCTGTCGGCCATGATGATGGTTGTGGTAACGTTTGTCTCGCTCATGGTGCATATTTACACGATCGGCTATATGCACGAAGACCCCGGCTACAGCCGCTTCTTCAGCTACATTTCACTATTCACCTTCTCTATGCTGATGCTGGTGATGAGCAATAACTTCATGCAACTGTTCTTCGGTTGGGAAGCCGTGGGCCTGGTGTCCTACCTGCTGATCGGTTTCTGGTACACCCGCCCGACCGCCATCTACGCCAACCTGAAAGCCTTTCTGGTTAACCGCGTGGGCGACTTCGGTTTTCTGCTGGGCATCGGTCTGGTTTTGTACACCATGGGCAGCCTCGATTACCAAGCCGTATTCTCGGTCGCACCGCAATTCGCCGACGCCAGCATCAGCCTGTTTCCCGGTGCCGACTGGTCGCTGATGACGGTCATCTGTCTGTTGCTGTTCGTTGGTGCGATGGGTAAATCGGCGCAAGTACCATTGCATGTCTGGCTGCCTGATTCGATGGAAGGCCCGACTCCGATTTCTGCCTTGATCCACGCAGCGACCATGGTGACGGCAGGTATCTTCATGGTGGCCCGCATGTCGCCACTGTATGAACTTTCCACCACAGCGCTCTCCACCGTCATGGTGATCGGTGCAATTACCGCACTGTTCATGGGGTTCCTCGGCATCATCCAGAACGACATCAAGCGCGTGGTAGCCTATTCCACCCTGTCTCAGCTCGGCTATATGACGGTGGCGCTGGGCTTGTCGGCCTATTCAGTGGCAATTTTCCACCTGATGACGCACGCCTTCTTCAAGGCACTACTATTTCTCGGTGCGGGTTCCGTCATCATGGGCATGCACCACGATCAGGACATCCGCAACATGGGCGGCCTGCGCAAATACATGCCGATCACCTGGATCACTTCACTGATCGGTTCGCTCGCACTGATCGGCACGCCGTTCTTTGCCGGCTTCTATTCCAAGGATTCGATTATTGAAGCAGCGCAACTGTCACACATTCCAGGTAGCGGTTTTGCCTACTTCGCAGTGCTGGCAGGCGTGTTCGTGACTGCGTTTTATTCCTTCCGTATGTATTTTCTTGTGTTCCACGGCAAGGAACGCTGGATGGAAGCCAAACACGACCACGGTCATGACGATCATGGCGACCATCATCATGGACTGGGGCCGCACGACCACCCGCATGAATCCCCCTGGGTTGTCACCTTGCCGCTGGTCGCACTGGCCATCCCGTCGGTCGTCATCGGTTATCTGGCAATCGAACCCATGCTTTATGGCGACTTCTTCAAGGGTGTAATTTTCGTCGACCACACGGCACATCCGGTGATGGCGGAAATGACTCATCATTTCCACGAAGTATTCCACAGTGCAACAGGCATGGCGCTGCATGCACTGACAACCCTGCCATTCATTCTGGCAGCCTCGGGCGTGGCAATCTCCTGGGTCTTCTACATGAAGCGCCCGGACATCCCTGAAGCGATCAAGCAGCGCTTCAGCCTGATCTACAGCATTCTTGAAAACAAGTACGGCTTTGATGCCTTCAACGAAAAGGTGTTTGCAGGCGGCTCCCGTTGCATCGGCAGCAAGCTATGGCAGATTGGCGATGTACAAATCATCGACGGGACGCTGGTCAACGGCACTGCCCGCTTGATCGGCCGTATTTCCGGCATCGTTCGCCACTTGCAGTCTGGCCTGATTTATCACTACGCGTTCGCCATGATTATCGGCGCGTTTGTATTGCTGACCTGGTTTATGAAGGTATAAATGGATTATCCGATTCTCAGTGCTTCCATCTGGTTGCCTATCCTGTCTGGCGTACTGGTGCTTGCCACCGGTAACGATCGCAATGCCACGCTCGCACGCTGGATGGCGTTGGCAGGCAGTATTGCCAGTTTTCTCGTCACCCTGCCGTTGTGGACACGTTTCAATCGCGAAGATGGTGGTTTCCAGTTCGAAGAAGGATTGAACTGGATCCCCAGCTTCAACATTCACTATCATCTGGGCGTGGACGGCATCGCCGTACCGCTGATCCTGCTCACCAGTTTCACCACCGTCATCGTGGTACTCGCAGGTTGGGAAGTCATCCAGAAACGCGTTGCGCAATACATGGCGGCATTCCTCATTATGTCCGGTCTGATGATCGGTGTGTTTTCGGCATTGGACGGCATTCTGTTCTACGTTTTCTGGGAAGCCATGCTGATTCCGATGTTCATCGTCATCGGCGTCTGGGGCGGCCCGAACCGCGTCTATGCGACGATCAAGTTCTTCCTCTACACCCTGCTCGGCTCTTTGCTGATGCTGGTCGCCTTCATCTATCTGTATCACCAGACCAACAGCTTCGAGCTGGTCGATTATTATCAGTTGCCGATGCCTCTGGCCGTGCAGGTACTGATTTTCATGGCCTTCTTCATGGCTTTTGCGGTCAAGATTCCGATGTGGCCGGTACACACATGGTTGCCGGACGCACACGTCGAGGCACCCACCGGAGGTTCTGTCGTACTGGCTGCCATCATGCTGAAGCTGGGGGCTTACGGATTCCTGCGTTTTGCCATGCCGATCGCACCTGATGCCGCCAATTACCTGGCTGACTTCATGATCACATTATCGTTGATCGGTGTGGTCTACATCGCACTGGTCGCACTGGTACAGCAGGACATGAAAAAGCTGATCGCTTATTCTTCGATCTCGCATATGGGTTTCGTCACGCTGGGCCTGTTCATTTTCAATCCGCTGGGCATGGAAGGCGGTATTGTGCAGATGATCTCGCACGGCTTCGTTTCCGGTGCCTTGTTCCTGTGCGTGGGTGTGCTTTACGACCGCGTGCATTCCCGCCAGATCAAGGACTACGGCGGCGTAGTCAAGACCATGCCGACTTTTGCCGCGCTGGCCGTACTGTTTGCCATGGCCAATACCGGCTTGCCTGGCACCTCTGGTTTCGTCGGTGAGTTCCTGGTCATCCTGGGCGCACTTCAGGCCAACTTCTGGTTTGCCGTTCTCGCTGCAACCACGCTGATCTTTGGTGCGGCTTACACCCTGTGGATGGTCAAGCGCGTATATTTCGGCGACATCACCAACCATCACGTCGCCGAGTTGCAGGACATCAACAACCGTGAATTCCTGATCCTCGGCGTGCTGGCTGTTGCCACAATTGCGCTGGGGATCTGGCCGCAACCGCTTACCGACATGACGCACGCCACGGTTAACCAACTGCTCGCCCATCTGGCGCAGAGCAAGATTCCTGCGGGAATGTAATTAATATGCATCCAATAGTTCAAGACCTCTACTCTGCCCTGCCGGAAATCACGGTACTCACCATGGCCATGGTGATCCTGCTCACCGACCTTTTTCTGAGTGATCGTAATCGTTACATCACCTACATCCTTACCCAAGTAACGTTACTGGCTGCTGCATTTATCACTGTTGCCACCCATACCTCTGCTGTTGGCTATGCCTTCAGCGGCATGTTTGTCGATGACCCACTGGCTGATGTGCTCAAACTGATGACTTATCTTGCCACAGCGGTAATGCTGGTCTACTCACGCAGTTATATCGCCGAACGCGGCATGTTCCGCGGTGAGTTCTTTGTACTCACGCTGTTCGCCATGCTAGGCATGATGGTCATGATTTCTGGCCAGAGCCTGCTTACGCTCTACATGGGGCTGGAACTGCTGTCGTTGTGCATGTACTCGCTAGTTGCGCTGGACCGGGACAATGCTCGCGCCACCGAGGCCGCAATGAAATACTTCGTGCTGGGTGCCCTTGCATCCGGCATGCTGTTGTACGGCATGTCCATGCTTTACGGCATGACCGGCAGCCTGGATGTTTCCTCTATCGGCATGGCGCTGATCAATGGCGCCCCAGACAAGGCTGTATTGATACTTGGTCTGGTGTTTGTGGTGGCCGGCCTGGCATTCAAGCTGGGGGCCGTTCCTTTTCAGATGTGGGTGCCCGATGTATATCACGGCTCGCCTACCGCAGTCACCCTGCTCATTGCTTCCGCATCCAAGTTTGCTGGTTTCGCGCTTGTCATCCGCATGCTGGTACAAGCCCTGCAAGGTATGGTACATGACTGGCAAGGCATGCTCATTATCATGGCGGTACTGTCAATCTCGGTCGGTAACATTACCGCCATTGCGCAGACCAATTTAAAACGCATGCTGGCCTACTCCGCCATATCGCACATCGGCTTCATGCTGTTCGGCCTGATGAGTGGCACACTCAACGGCTTCACGGCCTCAATGTTCTATATCTCGGTTTACGTACTAATGACTCTGGGCGGTTTTGGCATGATCATGCTACTGTCGCGCAAAGGCTTTGAATCAGAAAACCTGGATGATCTCAAAGGACTGAGCCAGCGCAGCCCATGGTATGCCTTTCTGATGATGCTGCTGGTTTTCTCCATGGCCGGCGTCCCGCCCACCATCGGTTTCTACGCCAAGTTTGCCGTGCTACAGGCCGCGTTGCAGGCCGGCCTCATCGAACTCGTCATCTTTGCCGTACTGATGGCTGCCATCGGCGCCTTCTATTACCTGCGCGTCATCAAGCTCATGTACTTCGACGAACCGCAGGATACAACTCCGATCCGCGCCCTGCCTGATGTCGCATTGGTGATCAGCATCAACGGCTTGGCTGTACTTGCACTCGGCCTGATGCCGCAACGGCTGATGGAACTGTGCTCCTACGCAATTCTGCATAGTATTCAGTAAGTACAATGAATAATGCCACTCTGATCCTGCTGCTGTTGGCCGCCTTGACGGCCAACCTGCCGTGGATCAGCGAGCGCCTGTTCCATACTGTCACGCTTAAATCCGGCAAACATATCGGTTGGCGCCTGCTTGAGCTGATCGTTCTGTATTTCGTGATGGGCGGGATCGCCCTGCTTACCGAAAAGAAAGTCATGGGACAGGCTGCCCCGCAACACTGGGAATTCTATGCCACCACGGCCTGCCTGTTCCTTGTATTCGCCACCCCTGGTTTCGTCTACCGCTACTTGTGGCGGCGATGAGCGACGACCCGCTCAAGGAAACCGCACTCTCTACCGAAACCGTCTACCGCGGCAACCTGTTGCAGGTTCGTCGCGACACTGTGTGCCTGCACAATGGTCATGAAACTGCCCGCGAATATATCGTCCATCCCGGCGCAGTGCTAGTCGTACCGATCCTGGGTGACGGTCGTCTGGTATTCGAGCGCCAATACCGCTACCCGTTGCGCCGCAGCTTCATCGAACTCCCCGCCGGCAAGATCGATCCCACCGAGGAACTGCTCGCCACAGGCCAGCGTGAACTACTGGAAGAAACCGGCTACACCGCATGCCATTGGCAATATCTGACCGCGCTACACCCCTGTATCGGCTACTCCGACGAAATCATCCACATCTATCTTGCAACCGGGCTACAGGCAGGCCAAAAACACCTCGATGATGACGAGTTACTGGAAGTGTTTACCATGACACTGGATGAAGCCATGCAAGCCTTGCGAAATGGGGAGATTACCGATGGCAAAACGATGGTTGCGCTGTTCTGGGCAGAAAAATATTTAAATGACCAGTGGCATTGAAATTTTCTCGTAACGCCACCCGAAAGATGCCATTGCCGCCAACAGCCATAAACTGATGCTCGGCGAGCCGTTGCAGATATACCGTGGAACATTCTTTTATGCTATGTTGATCAACAGCTTGTCGGATTCAGAATCGGTGGCATTGAGAACTCTCAATAACCGGAGAACAAAAGAATACGCATACGGAAAAACCAATAATGAAAAAAGACACCCGCCCCCCATTTATCAAGAGCAGTGATCTTCAGCGTCTGGAAACATATAGCACAGCCGTACGCCAGATGCGCAACGGAGAGTTCCATGCGATAACAGCCCCCAGCGACGTGACCGGTCCGGTCAACATACTGGGCCACGAACTGGCACAGTTGGCAGAATGGCTGGAACTGCGCTTTGAAGAATTTCGCAAAATTCAAAAGGTATCGGAAGAAATCAGTAGCGAGCTATTCGCCGAAAACGTACTCGATCGTATCTACAGCACATTCTCTTCGCTAATCCCCTATGATCGCATCGGCTGCGCCCTGCTTGCTGACCATGGGCAAGTAGTGCGCGCCTATTGGACACGCGCAATCTATCCGGACCTGAAAATCAACAAGAACTACACGGCACAACTGGCCGGTAGCAGTCTAGAGACCATCCTTGTTAGCGGTGAGCCACGCATTATCAACGACCTCGAAAGTTATCTATTTGATCATCCAGGGTCAGTATCCACACAGTTAATCGTCGCCGAAGGCATCCATTCAAGCCTGACTTGCCCGCTGATTGCCAACGGCAAACCACTCGGCTTTCTTTTTTTCTCCAGCTGCCGGAAAGACACCTACCGCGACCTGCACCATGACATCTGCATGCAGATTGCCGGGCAGGTTTCCGTGCTGATCGAAAAAAGTCTGCTCTACCAGCAGTTGGCAGAGGCGCACCAGCAACTAAAGGAACTATCGATGCGGGATGCGTTGACCGGCGTGCTCAACCGGGGAGCTATCTTCGAATTGCTTAACAAGTATCTCCAGAAAGCCGAGCGAAAGAAATGGCCTGTCGCCATCATCATGGTCGATCTGGACCACTTCAAGGCAATCAACGACGAGCATGGTCATCTGGGCGGCGATGCCGTATTACGCACAGTTGCCACGGCGATTGAAAAATCACTGCGCAGCTACGACCATGTCGGGCGCTATGGCGGCGAAGAGTTTCTGATCATTCTCAGCGAAGCTGATAGCTCGACAGCCAGCGAGGCCGCAGAGCGTGTGCGCAAGGCGGTCGAGGCATTGAAAATACAACACGAGAACAGAATCATACAACTCAGTTTGAGCCAGGGAATTGCACTATCCTGTGGTGACGAGCAGGCTGAGCATCTTATTGCCCGCGCCGATGCAGCACTCTACCTCGCTAAACAGGAGGGGCGAAACTGCTGCCGCCTGGCGCAACCCTGCCCATAAGCGCAACATGGCAAGTTAAACCCGGATAATCCGTTAGGGCGCGAGATGATGGCGAGGCAGGTTGCGAGATAGTTTTGTTGATTGGGAGAAGTCCATAGTCAGGCCTATGGGCGCCGAGCAAGCGGCAAAAATGGCCGCAACCTGACCGCCGGCACTCGTGCAGGCTCGAAGAGCCGCCTAATGGATTATTCGGGTTTAATAATTGAGTACAGGATCGCTGATCTTCACAGGCGAATTGGCGATTTAGCCGCATTGCCAGGTTCACCGAACGCCCCCAAATACAATTAAATTTGCATATATTACAAATAAGGCGCACAGTGCGGGCCTGCGATATTCAAGTAGTGTTTTGTTGTCTGGTTTGGCTTCCTCTGTTTTCAGGGTTTTCTTCCTTCATCATCCCCGGCTTGACCTTCGCTCTTTGAGGGAAAATCCCTTTTTATTATTTGATTCAAGGATAGAAAACATGGCAACAGGTACAGTTAAGTGGTTCAACGACGCAAAAGGTTTCGGTTTCATCACTCCCGATGACGGCAGCGCTGATCTTTTCGCACATTTCTCCGCCATTCAATCAGAAGGCTTCAAGTCTCTGCAAGAAAACCAGCGCGTCAGCTACGATGCCGCTGTTGGCGCCAAAGGCCCGCAAGCATCCAACATTCGCGCAGCGTAATCACGCCGCACGTATCGGGAAATCGCCCCTGAAGGCGGTTTCCTACCGGAAAAGCCCGGAGTATTCCGGGCTTTTCTTTTGCCCCATCGCCTGGTCAAGGAGACTCCCCATGGCAAAAGAAGAACTCATCGAAATGCAGGGCGTGGTCGAAGAAGTCCTGCCCGATTCCCGTTTTCGCGTTTTGCTCGAAAATGGTCACCAGTTGATCGCTTATACTGCCGGAAAAATGCGCAAGAACCATATCCGTATCCTGGCAGGTGACAAGATCACGTTGGAACTCTCGCCCTATGACATCAGCAAGGGCCGCATCACTTTCCGCCATATTGAAGGCCGCGGCGCACCCGCAATGCCGCGCCGCCGGGCATACTGAAACCCTGGCTGTTGAGGACTCTGAACGAGAAATTCAGCTCAGCGTTCGCAACACTTGCAGATAACGACAAGCTGCAGCAGTCCTATGCCAGCCGGTCCAATACCTCTTTTGCCGCGCGTAACGCCTGTCTGAAGTTGTCGCAGGCGGCTTCATCCAGCTGCCCTTGCTTGAGCGTGGCTTCAAATACTGAAGCTGCCGAATACAGCGTGGCTGCCCCCATGTTGCCAGCGGACCCTTTAATGGAATGAGCGAGCCTGGCAGCCATTTCCAGGTCGTTCTGGCTCAGTCTGGCTTCGAGTTCGCCCTCGGCGGCAGCAAGGTCGCTGCGCAGGATGCGTAGCAGTTGGACCACCAATGTTTCGTCGCCGTCGACCATATCAAGCACATTGGCCAGATCAAAACCGGGAAGGTCCCCGAGTACGGTCTGCACCGGCTCTGGTGCTGGCTCGATCAAGCCCGGTTTGGGTGCGGTATATTGTTTGTTACCTATCCAGTAGCAAAGCACGCCTATCAACTCTTCAGGATTGACCGGCTTGGCGACAAAATCGCTCATGCCGCTGGCCATGCATTTATCGCGCTCTTCCTGTGTCACGCCTGCACTCAGGGCAATTACCGGAAACTCGCCGAATCCGTCCATCTGGCGGATTTTCATGGTGGCTTCCATGCCGCCCATTTCCGGCATGTGCGCATCCATCAGTACCGCGTCGTAGTGGTTCTGCTGCAGCATCTGCAGGGCCTCGACACCGTTATTGGCAATATCGACGGCAATACCGGACAAGTGCAGAAACTCCTTTACCACCTGCTGGTTGATTCGATTGTCTTCTGCCACCAATACCCGGCTACCGGCAAGCGCCTTGCCACGCTCGCGCAAATCGTTGGAGAGCGCTCCGGCATTCCGCTCGGCGCGGTGACGTTCGATTTTCTGGCGCTGGTCCAACGATGCCACGCCCAGCAGCAGTTCAAAGCTGAAGGTAGAGCCATACCCCGGTACGCTGTCGATCTCGAAATCGCTACCCATCAACTGCAGCAGGCGGCGGCTGATGGCAAGCCCGAGGCCGGTTCCTCCAAAACGCCGGGTGATGGACTCATCGGCCTGGCTGAATGGCTGAAACAATTTGGCCTGGTCTTCCTGCGAAATGCCGATGCCGCTATCGCTGACGCTGAAACGGGTTCTGATCATGGACTGCCTGACTTCCAGCATTTTCAACTGCAACCCGACACGCCCCGATTCAGTGAACTTGATGGCATTGCCAACCAGGTTGGACAACACCTGCCGGATACGCAGACTATCGCCAACCAGCTCGTTCGGCAGCGCTGAGTCGGTTTCTATGGCAAATGCCAATTGTTTTTCTTCAACTCGCGCAGAAAACAGGTTGCCCAGATCGTCAAGCAAGATACCCAGGCTGAACGGTTGAGATTCGATACCAAGCTTGCCGGCCTCGATCTTGGAAAAATCCAGGATATCGTTCAGGATACCAAGCAGGTTTTCCGAGGAAGCGTTGATTTTTTCCAGGTAATCGCGCACGTCGGCTGGTACGGTCTTGTTGAGCGCCAGCTTCGATAAGCCGATGATGCCGTTCATCGGCGTACGGATTTCATGCGACATATTGGCGAGAAAAGTGCTTTTTGCACTATTGGCATGGTCGGCCTCGGCCTTGGCATCCATCGCCTCGCGCTCGGCCAGCATCCGGGCCGTGACATCATTGCAGGAGAACACGCGCCCCTGCATGGCCTGCTGGGGGCATGATCTCAGTTCGAATATCTTGCCGTTGTTGAGCCTGACGGTCATCGCCTGCTCCTCATCCCCATCGATGCCGAAAAACTCCTGCAACGATTGCGGGTTGCCGGAAGATCGGAACAGGTGCTCCAGCACGGCACTGTCGTCGCCGGAAGCGAGGATTTCTCCGGGAATATCCCACATCTGCGAAAAACGGTGGTTCATGCCTTCGATACGGCCCAGACCAGAGATGGCGAGAATCCCGTCAGCAGTCGATTCCAGTGTTGATTTCAGTGCTGCAGAGACATGTGCCAGCTTATCTTCTGCATTGATACGACTGGTAATATCGCTGGCCGAAATCAGCACAAGGCACCGTGTATCGACCTGCGCCATAGCGACGGTTTTTTCGACGAGCATGATCGAGCCATTCGCCCGCTGAAATTCGCTTTCTGCACGTTCAAGCACTTGAATATTACCGCTGGCAGCTTCCTGCCAGTAGAACATCCCGGCAATACCGGATTCGACACACTCAATATCCATGCCGATCAGGGCATCTGCAGAATACCCCAGCATACGACAGGCAGTCGCATTGGCCGCAGCGATAGTACGCGCCCCGGCATCGACTGCAAGCAGCATTTCGCTGCAATGATCTACCAGCAGGCTGGCAAGAAGAGGATCGGGTGGAGCGGCAGCCATGGGCGCTTATTTCTTGCTGGCATCGAAGAAGTACGTGGTGCGCTTCTTCGGGTTGAGATAGGCGAAAACTTCAGGCGGCAACAAGGCAGGCCGGATCGCCTTGCCGATATTGACGTCAGGCAGCGTCTCAAGCTCCAGCAGCAGCGCTTCCTCCTTGGGTACATCAGGGTCGTAGACCAGCAAGGTCGGCCGGAGGGCCTTGCCTGACGAAACCGAAACCACGGTGCCGATGACGCCGTTGGACAAGCTGACGATGCTGCCGGGCGGATAGATGCCCATGTAACGGATAAAGGCTTGCAGCATGGTTGCATTGAGCTTGCTGCGAAACTGGGCAAACAACTTTGAAAGCGCTTCGTGCGGGGTAAGCGCATTGGCAGGATTAACCGGGTTGCACAAGTTATCATACAGATTGATGATGGCAACCAGTTGCGCCAGCGGCGATATCCTGTCTTGCTTCAGCATGTGCGGATAGCCTGTGCCATCGACGAATTCGTGGTGTTGCGCAACGATGGCAAGCGCCTTGGGGTCGAGTTTGGCATTTTTGGCGATTTTTTCGCCGTAGTTGGTGTGTTCTTGCAGCAGGGACTGCTCGGCCGTGGTGAGCTTTTCGGTTTTCATCGTTACCCTGCTCGGAATTTCCAGCTTGCCGATGTCATGGAACAGGCAACCCATGCCGATGAGCTTGATATCATCGGCCGGAAATTTCAGCTCCTTGGCCATCATGGTCGCCAGCACCGACACATTGACCGAGTGCGAATAAATTTCATCCCCTGCCAGCTTGTCATTGAGCACGAACAGCACGGTTCCGCTATCGCCCATCAGGCTCTCGATGAAATCATCCATCATCTGGCCGGCCGCAGTCAGGCAGGCTTCGGGCCTGGAGAAGATTTCGGCATTGATGGTCTTCATCAGCTTGGCGGCATTGGCGACCTTTTTCTCGCAGGCAGCCACTTTCGCCCGATGCTCATCCATCTTTTCCTTACGCGCCTGTTTCTCGCGCAGCATTGCTTCCATTTCCGGCGATGGCGCCGGGGCTTCCTCAACCACGACGGCAGCAGTGCTCTGGCCAAGCATCAGCGGCGGCACATCGCTTTTGTTCGGAGAATAGCGGATCTGCCTGATTCCCAGCGCCCGAATGGTGCGTATCTGCTCCTCCGACTTGATTTTGAACCGGTTGATCGGAAAAGGGTGATCCATCCACCCCAGGTCGATGAACACATACATCCCCGGCTGTAGCTGCCTGGTGTCGATGGTGACGATTTCTTCGCTGGACATACGCTATCTGCCGATCAAAAATATAATTTCAAGATCCTCGCAACTGCACTAAAATCGAAACAATGCGTCGACTTGTATAAAATTCTATCAGCTTAATTCCATCAGATACTGCCGCATGGATGCAAGTTGGTGCAACCAGAAAAATCGTTGGAGACAACCCGTTGATAAGCAAAAGCAATTCTGAAGTTACCGGCCGGATACTGGTCGTCGACGACGATGAAACTGCACGCACGATACACCGTGCTGCGCTTTCAACACAATTCAAGGTCGAAACCTCCCACTCCGGGGAGGATGCATTGCAGAAATGCCGGGAGGACCTGCCCGATCTTATCCTGCTGGATGTTGTGATGCCGACGATGGACGGGTATGAAACCTGCCACAAGCTGCGTGAATTCACCGATATCCCGATTATCTTCGTCACGGCAAACGACACGCTGGACGAGCACATGATGGCTTTCGATGCTGGCGGGGACGATATCATCGTCAAACCTGTTACAAAGGAACTGTTATTGCGCAAGGCTTCGATCGCTATCCAGAAAGAGCGTCGGCAGCATCAACTGAAAAACGAAAAAAACACCCTGCAGGACATGGCAATGAGTTTCCTGTCTGCCGTCGGCGAGAACGGGGTTCTGAGAAACTTCATGCAGTCCAGCCTCAAATGCAGGACTCCGGCATCGCTAGGCGAGCAACTGGTGGCAGCCATCAAGGAATTCGGTCTGGAGTGCAGCGTATCGATTCAAGTGGAAGATGCATCGATCATTCTGACCACGCATGGCGAAGCCAGTGCGATCGAAAAATCCGTGCTTGAACAAGCTTCTTCGATGGGCCGGGTTTTCCAGTTCAAGCGCAATCTGGCGGTCAACTATGAAAACGTCTCCGTCATTGTCAGCAATATGCCGATCGATACCGCGGACAAGGCAGACCGGCTCCGCGACCACATCACGATGCTGGCCGAGATGACCGATACCATGTGCGGCAATGTGGCAATGCACCAGCTTTCAAACGCACGCGCCGAGCAACTCCAGGTTGCGATGGCTGCGGCATTCCACAATGTCGACCTGCTCCGTGCAGTCAGCCGGTCCATGCAAATCGATGCGCGATTGCTACTCCAGGAAATGGTCGATACCATCGAAAAATCCTACTCCTGGCTGGGCACCAGCCGCGAGCAGGAGCGTGAAATCAGCCAGGCCATGTATATCTCGGTCGACAAGATTCTCAATATGCTTGAAAAAGTCAGTTCTCAGTCGAATGAAAAATTCGACAAGATTCTGACCGCCCTGAACGCCAAAACAAGCGCTGAGGATATCGACATGCTGTTCTGATCTGCAGTCCTGGATGGCGGCCGATTCGCTTTACCTCGGCGCAAGGCCGCCAGGCCCGAAAAACTCCTGGATTAAAAAATCTTCCAGCCCGTCGTTATCCTGCAACCGAGCCGAAAGCACGATCACCCGTCCAAAGCGCGGCGACTCCCAATTGAAATCGCCGCTGTAATCACGCCGGATGATTTCTATCATCTTGCGCACCATCGCCCGCTCTACACTCACATCCGGGCCTGCGAAGACCTCGAACGTCTCGCGATGGCTATAACTGAATTCGTTCTTCCAGCCGCGAAACGAAAAACGGCCAGAGCGGGTGTCCATGCTTAAAATCTGGAATATGCCATTGGTGCCGGACTGCGGCTTTGGCGGCCTGTTTGCCTGTTCAGCGCGTTCGCGGGCATCTTCGTTGAGCAGGCCCGCATCCGTTCCATTCAGCCGCTTTTGCTCCCTGACGGCGGCAAGATAGCTCGCCATATCGGGAAACCTGGACGGGTCCAGTGCGGGTGTTTTGGGTGGGGATGGCGCAGGCTTGGGCGGCGCCTCAGGCAGTGGCATCGCAACCGGTGATTCCGCCTGTGGTACCGCAATCACGCGGGGAGGCTCGCGATGCACAGGCGGCCGAACAGGCTCGGGTTTCCTGGCTTTTCTGGGAGGAACGGGTGGCGACACCGGCAATTCCGGCGGTGGCGGGGTTTCTGCCTTTCCGGGTGCCGACGGACCTAGCTGGACCACCATGGTCTGGCTGACTGGCGGCTGGTCCGGGTTTAACAGGTTCAGGCTGCTCAATACCCATAGCGCCAGCACATGCAACAATAGCGACACCATAACCGCCACGCTGACCTTGCGGTTGATGCGAATATGAATGTATGTGTTGTCCGGCCTTTGTTTCTCGAATGCCAAGCACTGCCCCTAGCGGTATTTGAGAAAACCGCGAACCCGTGATTTTGCCGAAGCCATGCCAAAAGACAATAGCCGCTCTTGCAAAACGGCAATATTTACAATTTTTTAACGATTGAAATGTGCGAAGTCAGGCGCGCATCAGGCGCTTGAGCACGGCAGCGGCCATTCCATGGACAAATTGCGACAGGCTGTCGATGCGCTGTGCCATCCGTTGCAATGTCTGCGGCACGGCCTGTGGTGTATTCAGCGGCAGGCTCTCGTCACACACAACCCGGTTGCGCCCGGTATGCTTGGCCTGGTACAAGGCCTTGTCCGCTGCCGCGATCAACTGCTCGCCCAGTTGCCTGTTATCCGACATCGTGGCTTCCGTCGTCAGCATCGACAAGCCGATGGAAATGGTCGCGCTGATTTCGTGCCCGGAATTGGCATGCACGGGAAGTCCGGCGATGGTCGCACGTATCCGCTCGGCAATCTCGCGGGCATGATGGCCTGCGGTTTGCGGCAGCAGCACGACGAACTCTTCTCCGCCGTAGCGGGCGATGGTGTCGCCCACACGCAACTGAGACTGGATGACATTGGCAACGCTGCGCAACACCTCGTCGCCGGTCTGGTGGCCGTAGGTGTCGTTGATGCGCTTGAATTTATCGACATCGAGAAACATGCAGGCCAGCGGATGTTTATGCCGTCGCGCCTGGCTGATTTCGCTCTGGAATCGGTGTTCGAAGTAGCGGCGGTTCTGCACGCCGGTCAGGCCGTCGGTCAGCCCTACCCGCTTCAACCGCTCCTGCGTCAAGGTGTTTTCGATGCAGATCGCCACGATTTCAGCCAGACGCTCAAGAAAGTCAGTCCCGCAATCGGCAACATATCTTTCAGGGTTTGCGCTGCCAAAATTCAGGCTGCCGATCAACTCGCCCTTGCGCTGTAGCGGCAACAAGGCCACTGAGGCGATTTCACCCGGCTCGGCATTGAACAAGGCCTGGTGCCGAGAAACGTAAAACCCCAGGCTGGGGCGGCGCATTTTTCCATACAGGGCATTCAAGGTTTCCGCCGATGGAAGCAGTGTCAGGCCGCCGCAGGCATCTTCACTGTCGAGTTCGCCTTCAAGCACGCGGGCGACCTCCATGTTTTTATCGACCAGCGCCAGCGTGACATGCTCGACGCTGAAAGCATGCCTGTATTCGGAAAGCAGCAGGTTCACCAATTCGCGCAGCGAGCCCGCACCCAGCAACTGCCGCTCGAGCAGGTCAAAGCGGCGCATCTTTTCTTCATTGCGCCTGGCCTCATGCAGCAGCCCTTCCAGTTGCCGGCGTAGAGAAAAGTTTTCCGATGCAAGATGTTGGGTCATCTTTCGCCCTATCGGCCTGCAAGCTGGCTTCTTTAGCGGATTCCAGCCGAGTTTTATGAATTTTACATGTCAGCGGATGCGTGCCGGATACTGTCCAGCAAAGCCTCCAGATCGCGTTCCGCCGTAAAAGGGTTCATCACTGTCGTTCGCAGCCAGACATTGCCCCCGAGATTGACTTGCGTCAGGTGAAAAGCGCCGCTCTCGACGATTTTCTGGCGCAGTTCGGCCTGACCTGTACGACCGTGTCGAAAAACAACGATATTGGTCTGCGGCGGCATCAGCAATTCAAAATCGGGTGCAGCCGCCAGCCTTGCCGCCAACTGCTCCGCCGTCGCAAACACCCGCTCCACCAGCGCCCCCAGCCCCGTTGCGCCATACAGCGAAAATGCAGCCCACAATTTAAGCCCCATCATGCGCTTGGTGCATTCCAGCGTGCGATAACTGACGTTACAGGCCTGATCAGCACTGGATTCTCCATGAAACAGGTAAGAAGCCTCCTGCGCAAACGCGGCGTAGCTATGCGCAGGGTTTCTGAACAACACGGCGGATACCGTGGCAGGCATGTACAGCAGTTTGTGGCCATCCCACACGACCGAATCGGCAAGCTCGATTCCGCGCAAACGTTCGCAATACCCGGGCGAAAGCAACGCAGACGCGCCGTGTGCACCATCGACATGCAGCCAAAGCCGGTGACGTTGGCAATAGGCACCGATTTCGGCCAGAGGATCAATGCTGCCGGTCGGCGTGCACCCGGCAGTCGCGACCACTGCCATGACGCGGCAACCGCTATCAATCGCCTGCCGATGCGCTTCCATCAAGGCGGCGACCGACATCCGTCCCTGATCGTTCGCCGCAACCCGGCTTACGGCATTAATACCCAGGCCCATGATGCCAGCGGCACGGCTGACCGAGTAATGGGCGTGCTCGCTCGCCAGAATGCGTAGCGACGGCCCGAAGGAAACCCCTTCTTTCCACACGTCCCACCCTGCCATCTGCTGTCTGGCCGCCAGCAAGGCTGTCAGGTTAGCCTGCGCCCCGCCAGAAGTCAGCACGCCTTCGGCACCATTCCAGCCGATCAGTTCGGTTAGCCAGCGAACGACCTGTCGCTCCAGCAACGTAGCGGCAGGACCGGTTTCGTAAACTGCCATCGCCTGGTTGGTCAGCGAGGCAACCAGATCGCACAACGCCGCCATGGGGAGCGGTGCAGAAACCTGATGGCCAAGATTCCGCGGATGATGGATCGCCAGGCCTGCGGGCAAAATGTGGTCGCGCAGCGCATCCAGCAGCCCGTCTGCATCCATGGCTGCAGATTGCGGCAAGGGTTGCTGCCAATCGAGCGTGGCCTGGACCGGCGGCTTCCAGTCGATCACCTTGCCCTCCCCTGCCAGACTGGCCGCAAGATAGTCGGCCAGCAGATCGATCAGCGCATGCCCGTGCCGACGAAATCCCTGGGGAGAAAACATCTCGTCAATATCGTTCACAACAAGGCTGCTCCCCGGGTTTTGAACCAGCCGGTAATACTGATGCGCTCACGCGTGGCGGGCAGCACCTCGTGCCAGACACCGTCAGTGAGAAAGGTCATCAGGGTGCCCGCCTGCGGCAACACGTCGAAGTAGTCATCGTCGCCGGTATACACTCGTAGCTGCCCACCATCTTCTACGCGCCAGTCTTCATTGAGATACAGGATGGCCGTCAGCGTACGCAAGCTGTCACTTTGAAAGCGGTCAAGATGCTTGCGGTAGAAACTGCCGGGAGGGTACATCGCCAGATGACCTTCAAAATCGAACAGTCCGAGCTGCAACCCGGCATTGGCCGCCAAACGCAATTGCTCCAAACGCGCCAGATAATCACGCTGGGTGTCGGTGATGTGCGGCTCTTCCAGCCACAGGATGGCATCACCGCGAATTTCCGGATTCACGGTGCGCCCGGCCCCCTTGCCGATACCGGCGCGACCCAGCGCATTGGCCTGCTGCAACTGCAACGCCTCATGCGCAAGCTGCCTCGCCTGCGGCTGTGAAATGTAGTCTGGAACAACGCACCAGCCATGCTCGGCAAGGGCGTCAATCACGTGATTGTGAATGTCGAATAAGTATTTCATAAGCGGCAAGCATTATATCGCGTTGCACAGCGTCGTCCTTTTATGTAGAATGCGCAGCTCTTCAGGACCGTAGCTCAGCTGGTTAGAGCACCACCTTGACATGGTGGGGGTCGATGGTTCGAGTCCATTCGGTCCTACCAAACAAGAAAAAAGCCACCTTCGGGTGGCTTTTTTCGTTACCATCTTCCTTATCCAAATCATCTTTCTGGGGATGCATCATGCGCAAATTAATCACTGCCCTGTCGCTGGTTGTGTTCAGCACTTCCGTTTACGCCCTGGGTCTTTCCGACCTGACCAACAAGGATGCCACCGGCGGCCTCAAGGACGCGCTGATTCAAGCTTCTAGCGCTGCGGTAAACAAGCTGGGGGTGACCGATGGTTTTCTGAAAAATCCCAAGGTCAAGATCCCATTGCCGGATACCATGAAAAAAGCCGAGAAGGCCATGCGCATGCTGGGCATGGGCAAGCAGGCAGACGAACTGGTGACGCGCATGAACCATGCGGCCGAAGCTGCCGTACCGGAGGCCAAGACTCTGCTGGTTGGGGCGGTCAAGCAGATGACGGTCGAAGATGCCAAGAACATTCTGACCGGTGGCGATGATGCCGCCACGCAGTATTTCAAAAAGACGACTTCGCAGCCGCTAGCAGAAAAATTCCTGCCTATCGTGCAAAAGGCCACCGAGAACGTCCAGCTTGCGCAGCAATACAACAAGTTTGCCGAAACCGGCGCCAGATTCGGGTTGGTCAAGAAAGACCAGGCAAACCTTGAGCAGTATGTCACGCAGAAGGCGCTGGATGGTCTTTACCTGATGATGGCAGAGGAAGAAAAGGCCATCCGCAAGGATCCGCTGGGTGCCAGCACCAGCCTGATCAAGAAGGTATTTGGCGCACTGCAATAAAGCCGCACGTCGGATAGATCATGTCGGCCCGTTCCATCAGCGCCCCGGACAAAATCCAGTACCGCTTTTGCGAGCTGGTCGATGTGCCTGCGTTTGCGCGCCTGATGGAGATGTTTTACCGTACCACCGGCATCCCTAATGGTGTCGTCGATGCCGATGGCGAATTGCTATGCCAGGCCGGATGGCAAAGCGCCTGCTCCGACTTTCATCGCGTCAATCCGCAATCCAGCCAGCGTTGCCTGGATAGCAATCTCTCCATCATGCACGATCTTCGCGAGGGCATCCCCGGCGGAGGCTTGTGCCAGAACGGATTGATCGATTACGGAGCGCCGGTCGTGGTCGAAGGCCGACAACTGGCAACGCTGTTTCTGGGCCAGATCGTGCACGATCCACCGGATTTGGATTTTTTTCGCAACCAGGCAGCCAGATTCGGTTTCGACGATGACGAATACCTGAAAGCCATTGCTGCCATCCCCATCATCAACAAGGCACAGATCGAGCCTGCACTTGGGTTGATGGTCGAAATGGCACAGATGCTCGCAGCAAGCGGCCTGGCTAAACTGCGTCAGGCAAAACTCGAAAAATCACTCTCCGCACATACCGAGCGAAGCATACAGCTCGAGGATATTCTGGACTCTTCCCCAGTTGCCATCGGCTGGTCTGATGCAAAAGGCCGGATCGAATACGTCAACCGTCAGTTTACGCACCTGTTCGGATACACGCTGGAAGACGTTCCCGATCTTGAGACGTGGCATCGCCTGGCCTACCCGGATGAACACTATCGCGAAACCGTGATCCATCAGTGGTTTAATAAAGTAGCGCTGTGCCGCCAAACCGATACCCGTCCACCGGAACTGGAGGTCAACATCGTGTGCAAGGATGGCTCCGTGCGCCGCGTTGTTCTTCACGTATCCTGGGTGGGCGAGCGTCGTCTGGTTAATTTTAGCGATATCACCGGCCACTGGTTGAGCGAACAGCGCAAGCTGGCGCACGATGCAATGCTTGAGATGGTTGCCAGAGGCTCGCCGCTACCGGATATCCTCAACGCAATCGTGCATGAAATCGAGTCCGAGGATCAATCCTCGCTATGCAGCGTGCTGCTGATGGATGCCGAAGGCAAGCACCTGTTGACCGGGGCCGCGCCCAGCCTGCCGGATACATACAATCGAGCGATCCATGGCGTCGAGATTGGCATGGGCGTCGGTTCGTGCGGAACTGCAGCCTATCTGGGGCAGCGCGTCATTGTCGAAGACATCATGGCGCACGACTACTGGCAAGCCTACGCTCAATTGGCAAAAGCTGCCGGGCTGGGGGCCTGCTGGTCGGAGCCGATACTTTCGTCACGCGGCAAAGTGCTGGGCACCTTCGCCATCTACCACACTCATCCGGCTACGCCGACAGCGGCCGATCTCGAGCGGATTGGTTTTGCTGCAAATCTTGCGGCAATCGCCATCGAAAACCGCTACGCGTACGAAGAGCTCGAGCACCGCGCTTATTACGACTACCTGACCGGCCTGGCAAACCGTCGTTATTTTATCGAGCAAGCCGAGTTCGAACTGGCTCGTACCCTGCGCTACGGTGGGGAGCTTTCCGTCATCATGTTCGACGTCGATCATTTCAAACAGGTCAACGACACCCACGGCCACAAGATCGGCGATATCATTCTGCAAAAAATCGCCGATACCAGCCGCACAAGCCTGCGCGATGTCGATATTATCGGCCGCATTGGCGGCGAGGAGTTTGCCGTTCTGCTGCCTGAGACAGGCAGCACGCAAGCCATGGAAGCGGCCGAACGCCTGCGCAGCGCCATCGGCAGTGCGCATGTCGCTATCCAGGACAACATCTCGCTACAAGTCACTGCCTCGTTTGGCGTGACTACAGTCCGGACCAGTCACGCCAGCCTGGACGCCCTGCTCAGCCAGGCCGATCAGGCGCTGTATCAGGCCAAGAACGGCGGGCGCAACCAGGTTTGCATGTATCAGGGCTAATCGCCTTTTCACACCTTTCAGATTCGGAGTCATTAAGTGATCAACAATGATGTTTTACGCAGTATTCGCTACACGCTGGATCTCAGCGATAAAAAAATCTCTGAAATCATACAACTGGCCGGAGGCGAGATTGCGTCGGCCGACATTGCCCCGTTACTGAAAAAAGAGGATGAAGAAGGCTTTGTCGATTGCGATGATGCCATCATGCTGGCCTTTCTGGACGGATTGATCATCGATAAGCGAGGCAAGCTCGAGCCTCGCCCGGATCATGCCAGGCAGGCAGAATCCCGACTCACCAACAACATCATCCTGAAAAAACTGCGGGTGGCTTTCGAATTAAAGGATGCCGATATGCACGACACGCTTGAACTCGCCGGATTCAATGTCTCGAAGCCGGAACTGAGCGCACTGTTCCGGGCAAAGGGCCACAAAAATTACCGCGCATGCGGCGACCAACTCCTGCGGAATTTCCTCAAGGGGCTGGCGATGCGCACCCGGGGTTAAAATAGGCCAGATAGATCACAGTAGAAGGGTACGACCGATGCAACACTTGTTCGAATTCAGTTACCACAACCCCACGCAGATTCATTTCGGCATCAACAGCTTTGCCAATCTGGGCGAACTGGTGCCACAGGACGCACGCATTCTCTTGCTTTTCGGCGGCGGCTCGATCAAGCAAAACGGCGTATACGAGCAAGTCACCCAGGCGCTGGCCGGACGTGTGTTGATGGAATTTGGCGGTGTCGAAGCCAATCCGACGCTGGAAACATTATCCCGCGCGGTCGAGATGGTAAAAAGCGAGCAACTGGATTTCATTCTCGCCGTCGGTGGAGGATCCGTCATCGATGGCGCCAAATTCGTTGCCGCTGCCGCACTTTATCCAGGAAACGGATGGGATATCGTCAGCGGCAAGCATGTCGTGCAGGAAGCATTGCCGGTCGGCGTGGTGCTGACTCTGGCGGCCACCGGGTCCGAATCGAACTCCTGCTCGGTCATCACTCATGCGGCCACGCACGAAAAGCGCGCGTATTACGCTCAACCTGCCCGCCCCCGCTTTGCCATCCTCAACCCGCAAACCATGGCCAGCCTGCCCGACCGCCAACTGGAAAACGGCCTGGTGGACGCCTTTGTCCATGCCTGCGAGCAATATCTGACCTATCCCGTCGGCGCATTGGTACAGGACGGCCAGGCAGAAGCCGTAATGCGCGCACTCAAGACGCTCGCCGACACTTTTCCGCAGCGCCGCGAACTCGGCTGGCGCCAAACCCTGATGTGGGCCGCCAACCAGGCCCTGAGCGGCATCCTGGGCGTAGGCGTACCACAGGACTGGGCAACACACCGCATAGCCATGGAACTCACCGCCCTCTATGGCATCGACCACGGCCGCACCCTGTCGATCCTGCAGCCCTGGCTATTGCGTGAAACCATAGCCGCCAAGCGCGCCAAGCTCGAACAAATGGGCAAAAACGTATTCGGCCTGAACATCCCAAACGCAGAAGACACCATCGACGCCATCGTCGCCATGTACCGCAGCGTCAACATGCCCGTACATTTGCGCGATACCGAAGTCACCGATCCCGATGCCACACCACGCATCATGCAAGCCTTGCGCGAGCATGGCCATGCCGCGCTGGGCGGGCACGCCAATCTGGATGAAGCAAAGACCGAGCGCATCATACAGGCGGCATGTGCGCCACGGCCATAGCATGACACCATAGATGCAAAAATCCGGGCAAAACCAGGGCGTTTTCTTAGGCTTTTGGCGTATCCATCAAGCTGCCTGCTACGATATATGCGCCGATCAATAGCACAAAAACTCCAAAAGAAAGCTTGAGATGCGGCCCGGAGATGTGATTTGCAATCAATGCGCCAACACCCCCGCCTACAAATAACGCAGCAGCAACAATCAGGCCGGATCTGATATCCACGGCCCCGTGCCGGTAATACTCCAGCACCGCAGCCAGGCCCACAGGAGGCAACAGGATGGCCAGACTCGTGCCTGTCGCCTGATGCTGGGTGAACCCAGCCAGGTAAACAAGCGCAGGGATAATCAAAACACCCCCACCTATCCCGAACAAGCCGGAAGCCACCCCAGCAGTAAATCCGATCCCGATCAACAAAATGACAAATGCCCCATTCACACCGCTTTCCTTTCAATACATTCCGACACCAGTAAATAAGAAAATTATAATATACTGTCAAAATGATATTACGGAAAAATTAATTGTTCCGCTACAAATTAAATCCCGGCCACCCCGAGGACAAAAACCTGCACTCTCTGGAATTGATGGAACAGAGCATCCAGGCGCAGCTGGAGTTCGAACATCAAGTTACGGAGCGCGACAAACGAGAGATCGAACTGGCCAAGTGTTTTCTGAATGGAAAGCTGATTCTGCGAGGAAAGATAAACGGGTTTTACCAGACGATAGACCCAGAAGTTTCAAGAGCATTTCTGATCCAGGGTGGCCGGATAAAAGGGGTACTCTACGTCAACCAACTGCGGAAAATTTGCGTAGCTTTTGATTGGATGTATTAGCGTGTACCAATTTACCTGCAGACAGCAAACCGCGATGGCATCGAGCGCGGAGCCCTTCAGAGCTCGGAGTTTCAGCACTCACGCAGGTTCTTTGCGCCGTACGGTGCCCCACATGCCATCGACTTCAATCTCATCGCCATCCTGTAAGGCATTCAGGATTCCGGGCAGGTTAACCACCGCAGGCAAGGCAAATTCGCGAGCAACAATCGCCCCATGTGACAGATAGCCTCCTGTTTCAACCACCAGCCCGCCAGCTTTTAGGAAAAGCGGCGTCCAGCCGGGGTCGGTAGAGGGGGCGACGAGAATCTCGCCCGGTAGCAGGGCGGCACCTTGTGCCGGATGGGTAAGGCGGCGCACCCTGCCGCACACGACGCCGGTGCCAGTGGCGACGCCACGCCAGAGCGTACTATTGGCGGCAGATGAAACCGGTGTCGAACTTGCACAAGCGCTGACAGTTGCTCGCTCCGCCCGACATTCCCCAGCCAGCCGCCATTCGACAGGGATGGCCGCTTGCCACTCAGCAAAACGCGCCGCCCGCGCTCCCAGCCGGTTACGCATCCCGGCAACAGATATATGCCCGGCCATCGCGCGCTGCACTTCGGTCGGCAGAAGCAGAAAAACATCCTCCCGTAGTTCGAGCATCCCCCTAGCCACCAACCGCTCGCCCGCAGCCAGCCACAGTCGACGGGCGGCAGCGGCAATCGAAACAAGAGTGCTACGGGCAGCCTCGCGCAGATTGCTGTCCCGCTTGGCTTCCTTGACCTGCCTTGGCAGGAGCAGACGCGCCCATAGCGGGGCAGTCTGGCGGACACGCTGCCAAGCCGCCGCTGCGGCCTGCTGCTGGCGAGTTTGCAGGCTGGCGACATCTACGGTTGCCAGTGCGGGCAACTGTGCCAGCAGCACATCAGGCCGCTCTCGCCAGCGAGGGTTGCGCAAATAGGTTTCGTAATGACCGCGATGCCCGTATTCAGCAAGAAAGTCTTCCATCGCTTCCGCAAATTCCGGTTGCTGCATCAATCCTGCCGTTTCACCATCCGGCTGCATGTATTGTTTGGCAATCCGGGCCAGTTCCAGCAAGGCGTACCCCTGTGTAGCCGTTTCGCTTGATTCTCCCCCAGCCAGCAGGGCCGCACCCATGGCTTCGGCCTCACCGGGATAGAGGCGGTTGAGTGTACCGAGCAGCAGCGACAGGCTGCCACCTCCGGTGCCTTGCAGGAAATGCAGCCCCTCGGCCTGACGCGAGAGCGGGAGCAGCGAGATCAGCATCGCTTCGAGTGCCGCATCACTCAATGGTACCGGCTGCCAGTCGATCTTCTGCACCAGATGGCGTATGGATTTGATTTCCACTTCGCCACGCCGACGCATGGCCGGTGCGCGCATGATGAAGCGCAGAGTATTGCCGATACGCCTTAGTCGCTCGCCAAGCGTGGGCGGCGAAATTGCAATCGCGGGATGATGCCCACCCATCATGGCATTAAAGCGTTCCGGATCCAGCCCGATAGCATCCCATGCTTCCCATTGCATCATCGCAACTTCGAGGTAAAGGCAACCATCAAACAGCCTGGCACGCTGCGCACCTGGCCAAAGGCCAAAACCGCTCAACCGCCAGCCAGGCTCGAGCAACTGGTTAACTGCCCGACGAGAAAAAGCCCAGTCCATCGGTGAGAGTGGTTCCGGCATCACTTCGCAAGTATTGCCGCGCGTCCAGATGGCAGGCTGCTCGCGTAGTGCCGGGTAGGTGCAGTAGGGTTTGTTGGTGACTGGCCGCGCCTGCACCAGCCAGAACTGTGTGCCATCCCACACCCATTCCAGGTCGTAAAAAGGCATTACGAAATCCAACGCCTGTGCGGCATCCCACACGAGCGCCGCCAGCGCTTCCACCCGCGCAGTATCCAATATGGCTTGCG
>WBZX01000304.1_pt1 | contig 47572 bp, 43 predicted proteins | sample 5204211 | NCBI WGS metagenome assembly WBZX01 (sample SAMN12344362, study PRJNA552823) | activated sludge metagenome | biome: Activated sludge suspended growth; feature: Nitrification reactor; material: Wastewater; isolation source: activated sludge from nitrification reactor of wastewater...
GCCTCAAAGCCGGGCGAGGATTGAAACATGGGGCAACCATCACACTGATCGTGCTCCTCTTGGCGTAGCGCCCGGCCTCAAAGCCGGGCGAGGATTGAAACAGTGCTGCTGGCGGTGCAGGGACTGCTTTTATTGGGTAGCGCCCGGCCTCAAAGCCGGGCGAGGATTGAAACGCGCAGGTGAGTGTGGTAACTGCAAACAGTCATTGTAGCGCCCGGCCTCAAAGCCGGGCGAGGATTGAAACCGCGCCAAAGGTGGGTTATTGGTTGGTAATAAACAGTAGCGCCCGGCCTCAAAGCCGGGCGAGGATTGAAACACGTAATTCCGCTTGGTAACCGTACCTGTACTTGCTGTAGCGCCCGGCCTCAAAGCCGGGCGAGGATTGAAACTCGTATAGCTGGTAAAAATTATCCCAGGCGTCTGGTAGCGCCCGGCCTCAAAGCCGGGCGAGGATTGAAACTGAAATGGCTAGTTATAACGCATTACAAACATTCGTAGCGCCCGGCTTCGCAACCGGGTGACTGTCAGATCGGGTCTGAATTACTACATATTACGGAAGTGTTTATTTTTCTCTAACTCGCCCCTTTGAACGGGGCGGTGGATTAGATAAAAATAACGTTCTATTTCTGACTGTCGCTATTTTTTTCGGCTGCTTCTTCTTTTGTGTCATTGAAAACTGGTTCGGAATCTCTAGGTGCGTAAGCTGAGGGAGGTGGTTTATCCATTGGATAGCCATCCAGACTCTTCTTACCTTCACAAGAAGTCAGGAATAATACTGCAAGTGCAGTAACGAAAAGCGAAAATTTAATCATTTAATCTCCCTATTTTTCTGTTTACTTGTATGCGATAGCATAATCGAAGTAGTCCGATTATACAAATCTGGGATAAATAATTAAATAGCTGTAAGGTTACTATTTAGAATCTTCTGTCAATACTCACTATATCGCTTCAAAAAACAACCGCCTTGTTATGGGCGGTTGTTCTAGTCATATCTCAAACTTCGAGAATAAACGGGTACTTCACATTACTTAGGTGTGCCTTCACGATCATCCATAAAACTTGGAGGATATTGACCTGGTTTGGGATCACCACATCCGACTAAAAATAATGTGAAAAGAGCGGCAATCAATAGAGAGTATTTCATGTTCTAAATCTCCTATATTCATTTTGACGAAAAATAAATTATGTAAAACAGCTCATCGGTCATTCAAATAAGAAAGACCATAACCTTAATACCAGAATACAATAATGCTGTCTAGCGAAATTCGAGAGGATTTATACAATATGGCGCTGCCGGAAGCTTTGTGTAATCTAATTTTTGCTTATGATATAACCACTAACATACCACTCGTAAAGAATGTCCCCAATTTCTTCATCAATGTGAGACGGTAATAATTCCTGGTTGTCAGCAAGCTGAATGAGTGTCTTATAGGCATTAGCACTTACTTGATAGGCTTCACCATTGATAAAGAGTTTGTTGTCGCCGCTTAACATTCTGCTTTTTAAGTTAAGCTGTACGCCGTTTTTCTTAATCTGCTGCAAGAATAAATGTGGAGCTAAAGGTTTTTCAGGCTGGTCAAAGAAAACATGTGATTTGGGTTCCGACAGGTAGGTGCCCAGAAAATTTTCGATATCACTACGGGTCCATTTAATTTTCTGCAATGTTGAATTCACTTGGGATTGCATTGCCGTACTGATTCTTGATGAATGAGATTGCAATTGTAAATCAGGGTCAGAATAACGACCTTCGATTGCAATATTATCTTGCAGATAAACAAGAAATTGTGTAATTAATTCATGATGACTGGGTGCGCGAAAGCCAATGGAATACGTCATACAGTCATCTTCAGCGATACCGTTATGCGCATATTTGGGTGGCAGATAAAGCATATCACCGGATTCCAGCACCCATTCTTGCTCTGGTTGAAAATTTTTCAGGATTTTAAGCGGAGCATCAGCGATAAACTCATCATCCTGTTGTGCGGATATTTGCCATCGTCTGGATCCCATTCCCTGTAATAAGAACACGTCATAAGAATCAAAGTGTGGGCCAATTCCGCCACCTTTCGGTGCATAACTCACCATTAGATCATCCAGGCGTGCATGGGGTATAAAGCGGAATTTTGATAGTAGATCGCGGGCGGATGGGAGGAAATGATTCACATCCTGCACCAACAGAGTCCATTGCTTTTTAGGTAACTTTGCTAAATCATCGTTGCTAAGCGGGCCATGCGTGAGATGCCATTTACCTTTTTTTTGCACAACAAGGCGGGATTGCGCATCTTCATTACATGCCAATTCCATCAATTTATCGCGTGTTAACAGACCTTTAAAGTCAGGCAATGCATTTCTCACCAACAGTGGTTGCTTTTGCCAGTAATCACGCAGAAATTCTTTGGAGGTCATTCCTCCCAAAGAAATAGTTTTTAGTTTATTAATGTTTGATTCTCCACAATTCTTCAATAGCTGTTTCCGGATTTTTGTTTGATATTTGTGTAGTCGTTGATTCCACCACAGGTGTGTCCATTTGCTGGCAGGCGTCCAATATCGCTAGCGCCTCAGATCCGGCAGTTGATCTGTTTTCGGTATAAATTTCAGCGCTAATCCATTATTACACCAGCGTTCGCCTCTGGGGGGCGGGCCATCTTTAAAAACATGTCCTTGATGTCCCTCGCATCGTGCGCAGTGATATTCAGTGCGCAGGAAAATCAGCGTAAAGTCACGCTTAGTAGCCATGTGTCCTGCAATCGGCTGTGTGAAACTCGGCCATCCCGTTCCGCTCTCATACTTATGTTGGCTCTCAAATAATGGCAAGTAACAAGCGGCACAGATAAAAATTCCTTCCCGATGTTCATGGTTTAATTCGCTGCTTCCCGGTTCTTCAGTATGTTCCTCAAATAAAACCCGATAAGCTTCCGGTGATACCAATTTGCGCCATGCTGTATGGGTTTTCTTGAGAGGCTCGATTGCGGTCCGATTACTATTGCTCGCAATTACCTGTGCCGGTAGTGAAGATGAAAAAACGGGCAATACAGTAACTACACTGATTCCTTGGAGAAAGGTACGTCGTTTCATAAGAAGCCCTTCATTTGCGCAGAGTAAGTGAGTTATCCCGTATTTAAGATGTCTGCTAAAGATGACACGATTTTGATTGACGCTGTCATGCAGATTTATCTATAAATCCTGTATCATCACGATTTTAAGATTATATCTTAGTCCACATGAAAATCACTTTTCTGGAATTTGAGCAAAGTATTGCAGAATTCGAATCAAAAATAGAAGAATTACGCTTTGCGCAAGATGATTCTGCACTGGATATTTCAGCTGAGATTGCACGTTTGCAGGCAAAAAGCCAGTCTCTTACCAAAAGTGTCTATGCGAAGCTGACGCCATGGCAAATCTCACAAGTTGCCCGGCATCCGCAACGTCCTTATACACTCGATTACATCGAACATTTATTTACAGGTTTTGAAGAATTGCACGGTGATCGAAATTTTGCGGACGACCATGCAATCGTCGGTGGTTTGGCGCGTTTTAACGGTCAAACTATCATGGTAATTGGCCATCAGAAAGGGCGCGACACGCGGGAAAAGATTCACCGTAATTTTGGCATGCCTAAACCGGAAGGTTATCGTAAGGCACTGCGTTTAATGCGCTTGGCGGAGAAATTCTCTATTCCACTGATCACTTTTATTGATACCCCGGGTGCATATCCCGGTATTGATGCGGAAGAACGTGGGCAATCGGAAGCCATCGGCAAGAATCTATATGTGCTGGCGGAATTAAGAATCCCGATCGTCTGCATCATTATTGGGGAAGGCGGTTCCGGCGGTGCTTTGGCAGTGGCCGTCGGTGATGTGATCCATATGCTGCAATATGCTACTTATTCCGTCATATCACCGGAAGGCTGTGCCTCCATTTTATGGAAAAGTGCGGATAAAGCACCGGAAGCGGCGGAAATTATGGGGATTACTGCCGATCGGCTGAAAGCGGTCAATTTGATTGACAGTATTGTTGCTGAACCCGCTGGCGGCGCTCACCGTGATTATGCGGCTACCATGCAGGCAGTGAAAAATATTTTACAAGAATCGTTGCGTAAGCTTCAAGATCATTCTGTCGACACACTTTTGGAAAAGCGCCTGGATCGGCTGATGGCATATGGCTCATTTAAGGAAGTCAAAGTCGAATAGCCTGCTATGTGATACTCAAGAAGTATTGCTTACCCATGTTAAACCAGGTGATCACCTAACCATCGCGCTGAGCGGTGGCATAGATTCAGTGGTACTGCTGCATGTTCTCGCTGCGCTATCCGAACAAATGCAGTTTACGCTTTCCGCAGTCCATGTTAATCATGGTATCAGCCGCAACGCGACGCTCTGGAGCAGGTTTTGCTGTCATCTCTGTCGCACGTATGACATTGCTATCTACGTCGCCTATCTACAGATTAGAAAAGAGCCTGGTATCAGTCTTGAAGCGATCGCCCGTGAAGAGCGTTATCGCGTATTCAATCGGATGCAAGCGGATTATGTAGTATTGGCGCAGCATCTGGATGATCAGGCGGAAACCCTACTATTGCAATTATTTCGTGGTGCAGGAATTAAAGGACTCAGTGCAATGCCCATTATCAGAAAGCAAATTTCTGATAATGCGCCAAAAATACTTCGGCCACTGTTGGAGATTTCCCGAAGCAGAATTGAAGGCTATGCACGGCAAAATAAATTAGATTGGGTTAACGATGAGAGTAATGACAGCACCGTTTTTAATAGAAATTTTCTGCGCCATGACATTCTGCCTTTATTAAGTAAGCGCTATCCCAATTATCCTAAAACACTATTACGTACCAGTCGTCATTTATCCGAGGCATCGTTATTACTGGATGAATTGGCTGCAATAGATAGTGAGAATTGTCTGATTTTCGGAAGACTCCAAGTGGATGGTCTACGCAAACTTAGTTTCTCTCGCGCTAAAAATCTTTTGCGCTACACTTTGTTTCGGCGAGGTATGAATCTTCCTAGTACGGTGAGACTAGAAGAAATTCTGCATCAACTCTTGTCGGTGTCTGCGGATAATCAATTCCATATCAGCTTTGGCGATCATGAGATTCGTTGTTATAAAGGTGCCATTTACATATTGCCCGGAAAAAAACTGTTTCCGGAACCAAAAGAATACATATGGCGAGGAGAAACTCGTTTGGAACTGCCGCATTTAAACGGTACTCTTTGTTTTAGTCAGATAAAGAATCAAGGCATCAGCCAACAGAAGATCGTGAAGGGAGCGATGGTGATACGCTTACGTTCAGGTGGTGAGCGTTTTATGCCTGTTTGTAACCGTCCGCGGCGTAGTTTGAAAAACTTGCTACAGGAAGCATCTATTCCTCCTTGGGAACGTAATACGATGCCACTGTTATTTTGCGGTGAAAAACTCGTATGGGTGCCGGGAATCGGCATCGACTGCGAGTTTCAAGTAGAATCCGATGAATTGGGAATTTTACCCGTTTGGAATCCTGGGTGAGAATAGTCTATGCATTTTTCGAAGCAGCAGGCATTCTTCAATACAATCAATTTATTCTTTAAGGAAACTTAATGATTCTGGTCACGGGTGGCGCGGGGTTTATTGGCAGTAATTTTGTTTTGGATTGGTTGGCGCAATCTGATGAAACGATTGTTAATCTTGATAAATTAACTTACGCCGGTAATTTGCAAAATCTGTCCTCATTAACGGGAGACCCAAGACATATTTTTGTGCAAGGGGATATCGGCGATATACAGTTGGTTGAGCAGTTGTTGACTCAGCATCAGCCGCGGGCAATTATCAATCTGGCTGCTGAGAGCCATGTGGATCGCTCGATCCACGGCCCGGAAGATTTTATTCAAACTAATATTCTAGGGACATTCCGTTTGTTGGAAACGGTACGGACTTATTGGAATGAACTAGAAGCTACTGCAAAGCAGGACTTTCGCTTTCTCCATGTTTCAACCGATGAGGTATATGGCTCGCTGAAACAGGATGAACCCGCATTTTCCGAAGCGCATCGTTATGAGCCCAATAGCCCCTACTCAGCCAGTAAAGCTTCCAGCGATCACTTGGTTCGCGCTTATCATCATACTTACGGCCTGCCGGTACTGACCACAAATTGTTCTAATAATTATGGTCCTTTTCAGTTTCCGGAAAAATTGATTCCGTTAATGATTGTCAATGCGCTAGCTGGAACGTCTTTGCCGGTATATGGCGATGGCCAGCAAATTCGCGATTGGCTATATGTCATTGATCATTGCAGCGCGATTCGCCGTGTTTTGGAGGCGGGCACTCCGGGAGAAACCTATAATGTGGGTGGTTGGAATGAAAAACCGAATATTGAGATTGTGCAAACGATTTGTAGTTTATTGGAAGAATTATATCCAAGTTCGACTTTTCACAATCTGATTACCTATGTCAGAGATCGGCCAGGGCACGATCGCCGCTATGCAATTGATGCCATGAAAATTGAACGTGAGTTAAACTGGAAACCGGCAGAAACGTTTGAAACGGGTATCCGTAAAACGATTCATTGGTATCTGGATAACCAGCAATGGATAGCTGATGTGCAAACCGGTACATACCGGGAATGGATAGCAAAAAACTATACCGGATGACAACCATGAAAATTTTGCTATTCGGTAAAAATGGGCAGGTGGGATGGGAGTTGCAGCGGAGTTTGGCACCTTTGGGTGAATTGATTGCGTTAAGCTCGACCAGTGAGGAATTTTGTGGTGACCTTGCTGATCTTGCAGGCATTAAACGAACAATACGGAAAATTGCACCGGATATCATTGTTAATGCAGCAGCCTATACTGCTGTTGATAAAGCTGAGAGCGAAACGGAATTAGCGCATATCCTGAATGCGGAGGCTCCCGCTGTACTTGCACAAGAAGCCAAGCAATTAAATGCCTGGCTGGTTCATTATTCGACGGATTATGTTTTTAACGGTAATGGTGATCAGCCACACCTTGAAACGGATGTTACTGATCCGCTTAATGTCTATGGGAAAACCAAACGGGAAGGCGAAAATAACATTATCGCATCCGAATGCTCGCATTTGATATTTCGTACCAGTTGGGTCTATGCAGCGCATGGAAATAATTTTATTAAAACGATACTTCGTTTAGCGCAGCAACGTGACAAATTAACGATTGTCAATGATCAGATCGGTTCGCCTACCGGTGCGGAATTAATAGCAGATATCACTGCAGATGCATTACTCTTGTTAAGACATCAGTCTGAGGTTTCTGGTGTATATCATCTGACGGCGAAAGGATATACATCTTGGTATGCATTCGCCGGATTTATCTTGGAGCATGTCAGGCGTGCAAATTTTCCATTGAAAATCCAATCCGACGCTTTGTGGCCGATAGCGAGTGTTGATTTTCCTTTGCCTGCGGAGCGTCCACTTAATTCACGCTTGAGTACTTACAAGTTAGAAAAAACTTTTGCGCTTAATTTACCTGCTTGGCAAGCGGGTGTGTCCCGTGTTCTTGCCGAGCTATTAAGCAAAGAGAATTGAAAGTTTAGCCTTACAAAAATGAATCTTCCCGGTTTTTTATATTTTTAGTTAATCAAGCCTAATAACTGGCATCTGGAATCTCATTTTATGGCTATTGGAATTCGGTAAGCAAATGAAGAGTATCTGGAAAGGCTATGGAAATGGTCTATGGTTTTCTATTTTACGGAGGATCGGTATCTAAAAAGAAAAGCTAGCTTTGCTAGACTTAGCCAGCAAAACTTGCTTGAATAATTGGTTAAATTCGTTATATACTTCCACACTTAATTTAATGATTAAGAACTTCTATAAGGAAAATCACATAATGAAATCTACTCTTATTCTGGCTGTATCCTTACTGGTTTTGACATTAGCCGCATGTGGCGGAAAACCTAGCCAAGCATTGCCTGAAACAGAAAAAGCAAACTATGAAAAAATCATGAGTGGCGGGGAAGCAGATAAAAAGTAATCCCCTTTGCTTACAGAATAAAAAAACCGCCCGAAGAGGCGGTTTTTTTATTCTTAGAAAATCTCCGCTTTGTTGAAAGCAGTAGATGAATACAGAAACTATCAAGGACGAGTGCGAGCTTGCTTTAGCTTATTTGAGCTGTTCATGTAACAACTTAAGAATGCGATTCGTAGTGGTGGAATTCAAAGCTGTTCCATCATCATTGAGTAAGGTAATTTTGCTGATATTGGCTTCTGTATTATTGACTTGTATGCGGTATTTTGCGGCTTTCGAGTCTGTTTTGTCATTGCTGCGCCAGAACATGATTCCTGACAAAATACCTTCGTCATCCCCTGTTTTCTTACTATCTTTGTCAGGGTTAAGATAGCGCACAAAATAAACACCCTCTACGCGATTGCGATCTTCAACGGTAAAGCCGATGCGATCAAGTGCCAAGCCGACACGCCGCCATGATCTGTCAAATGCTTCATTAAGGACGAGTGTGCTTCCCGTCTGGTCAATATAAGCGCGTTCCTGGGTAGTACTCCTGCCCGTCGTTAACTCCAGTTTGGCTTTTTCTTCTTCTACGCCAAAACGCAGCATCAAGCGGGATAGCATTTCAGCTTCCAGATCAGGATCAGCCGGCCGTGGTTGCCAGATGCTACGTTGAAGATTCCCTCCTTCTATCACTTCACTCATACCGCGATGGCTGATGTATATTTCAGTGGAACCTGCTTCATTACGTTCCAGACGAGTACGAAATTTATCCCGTTCAGCGGCAGAATAGATACTATCCAGAAATGTGGAAAGGAAAGTACGTACAATGTCTTGTGGAATCTTGGCACGATTTTCAGCCCAATCTGTTTCCATAATCCCTGTTTCAGGAACTTCTATTTTGATCAGGAAACCCAGTTCCTGCCAGAATTCTTTTATTATGGGCCATACGATTTCGGGTGGCTGGGGTACAACCAACCAACGCTGTGTTCCGGCACGCTCGACATACACATTTTGAATAGATGCTGGTAAAAAGGAAGAGGTGCCAGCCTGTAATTGTCCTCCTCGCTCGTTGCTATAGCTGGAAAATGTCGTGCTGCCGGATGAATTGAGCTCAGGTATTGCATAACGCTCGTCAATAGCAGGTTTGATGAGGTCGGGCGGTATGTCTAAAGGCGGCAGTTTTCCTGCTGATTTATAGTCAATGGTTTTGGTTTCCGGGAACAGGTTACAACCTGTATTTGTCAATGAAAGCGCCAATACCAGGCACGGTACGGTTATTTTTCGCCATTTCATTTTTGACATCTTACTCCTTCAAGTCATGGATATTGGCAGACTGCATTGCTTCTCGAATAAGCTGATGATATTGATCGGATAATGGGGTGAGTGGCAGGCGAATTCCAGAGCCTATTAAACCCATTTGTGCAACGGCCCATTTCACCGGAATTGGGTTAGCTTCCACAAACAGATCGACATGTAAACGCAGCAACTTATTATTCAGCATGCGCGCAGTGTTTAGATCACCAGAGAATGCGGCGATGCACATGTCATGCATTATTCTGGGGGCTACATTTGCGGTAACTGAAATCACGCCATGTCCACCTAATAGCAGAAATGCCAATGCGCTGACATCATCTCCGCTATAGATGGAGAACCCGGATGGTGCGCGTAGTAATAAGTCAGAGCCGCGCCCAATATCACCAGTCGCATCTTTAATACCAATAATATTGGGAATTTGTGCGAGGCGTAATGCCGTATCGTTATGAATGTCTGCAACGGTTCTGCCCGGCACGTTATATAAGATATGCGAAATATCAACTGCTTCTGCAATTGCCTTGAAGTGCTGATAGAGTCCTTCCTGGGTAGGTTTGTTGTAATAAGGTGCAACCGAGAGGCAGGCATCTACCCCGGCATTTTTTGCATAAATCGATAAATCGATAGCTTCGCGTGTCGAGTTAGCGCCAGTGCCTGCGATCACGGGTATGCGTCCGGCGACATGATCAACTGCCGTACGCATGAGTAGATGGTGTTCTTCAAAATCCACAGTTGGAGATTCACCGGTCGTACCGACCACCACAACGCCATCGGTACCCTGGTTTATATGAAAATCAAGAAGAGAACGGAAATGTTCCAGATCTAATCCACCATCTTCATCCATCGGAGTAACGATGGCAACCAGGCTACCTTTAAACATAACAACTCATCCAGTAAAAAAATATATTTTACCCGAATCTCGTTGAGACGCTATGTTTTAATCAATCGATATCAGCGTTCTATCCATTCATTTTAGAGAAACTGATTTTGTCGTCACTGTAATCAACTTTAATCGTATCTTTTGCAACAAAATTACCCTCCAGAATCTCTTTGGCCAATGGATTCTCAATCTGAGCCTGAATCGCGCGTTTTAGCGGTCGTGCACCAAATACCGGGTCAAAACCGGCTTGAGAAAGTGCAGAGAGTGCTGCCTCGCTGACTTGGAGTTTCATTTCCAGTTTTGCCAATCTGGCTTCAAGATAGTGCAGCTGTATCTTAGCAATGGATTGGATATGTTTCTGGTCTAAAGCATGGAACACGACCACTTCATCAATACGATTGATAAATTCAGGACGGAAATGGGTTTTTACCTCGCCCATCACGGCATGCTTGATCGATTCATATGGACTGCCGGACATTTCCTGGATTATTTGCGAACCCAGATTCGATGTCATGACAATCACCGTATTTTTAAAATCGACAGTGCGTCCCTGGCCATCGGTCATACGACCATCATCCAGAACTTGTAGTAATACATTAAATACATCCGGGTGCGCTTTTTCCACTTCATCCAGCAAGATGACGGCGTAGGGTTTTCTGCGCACGAGCTCAGTCAAGTAACCGCCTTCTTCATAACCCACATATCCCGGTGGTGCGCCAATTAAACGTGCGACTGAATGTTTTTCCATAAATTCAGACATATCAATACGTATTAAATGGTCTTCTGAATCAAATAGGAAACCAGCCAGCGCCTTGCATAGCTCGGTTTTTCCTACACCGGTCGGTCCCAGGAATAGGAAAGATCCGTAAGGCCGGTTGGGATCGGCCAGCCCGGCACGGGAACGCCGAATCGCATCGGATACCAGCCGTACGGCTTCATCCTGACCAATTACCCGGTCATGTAACTTTTGTTCCATCAGCAGCAGTTTTTCACGTTCACCCTGCATCATTTTAGATACGGGAATACCGGTTGCACGCGATACCACTTCTGCGATTTCTTCCGCACCGACCTGCGTGCGTAACAGTTTGGGTGCAGTCGCAGAACTTGGTTCGGCATCTTCCATTTGTTGCTTCTGATCGCTGAGCTGAGACTGCAATTGCGCTTCCAGTTGCGGAAGGCGGCCATATTGCAATTCTGAGACTTTCTGCCAATCGCCTTTGCGGGTGGCGGTTTCTATTTCCAGTTTGATTTTTTCCATTTCCTCCTTGATTTGTTGGGAGCCTTGCACATGGAATTTCTCGGTTTTCCAGATTTCATCTAGATCGGCATATTCACGCTCTTTTTGTTTGATTTCATCTTCGAGTAATTGCAAGCGTTTTTGCGATGCCTCATCCTTTTCTCTTTTAATAGCCTCACGTTCAATTTTGAGTTGTATCAGGCGTCGATCCAGTTTATCCAGTGCTTCAGGCTTGGAATCAATTTCCATCCGGATGCGTGCTGCGGCTTCATCAATCAGGTCGATCGCTTTGTCGGGCAGGAAACGATCGGTGATGTAACGATTGGACAACTCCGCGGCAGCGACAATTGCCGGATCCGTGATATCAACACCATGATGTACTTCGTATTTTTCTTGTAAGCCGCGCAATATCGCGATGGTGGCTTCCACAGTTGGTTCTTCCACCAGTACTTTCTGAAAACGTCGTTCCAAGGCGGCATCTTTTTCAATATATTTACGGTATTCGTCTAACGTGGTCGCGCCAACACAGTGCAATTCGCCGCGCGCTAATGCAGGTTTTAACATATTTCCCGCGTCCATTGCACCTTCCGCTTTGCCTGCGCCCACCATGGTATGCAGCTCATCAATAAACACAATGGTTTTTCCTTCGTCTTGTGCAAGTTCTTTCAGCACCGACTTTAGACGTTCTTCAAATTCTCCTCGATACTTGGCACCCGCCAGGAGCGCGGCCATATCCAAAGAGAGTACACGTTTGTCTTTCAAACTTTCAGGTACTTCGCCATTGATAATGCGTTGCGCCAAACCTTCAACAATGGCGGTTTTTCCCACCCCCGGTTCACCAATCAACACGGGATTGTTTTTGGTGCGCCGCTGTAGAACTTGTATCGCACGGCGAATTTCATCGTCACGTCCGATGACTGGATCCAGCTTGCCTTGACGTGCACGTTCGGTCAGATCGAGGGTATATTTCTTCAAGGCTTCACGACTGTTTTCAGCCTCAGCGTTACTGACTTGCTCGCCACCTCGTATTGCATTGATAGCCTTTTCCAAAGCTGTGTAATTGGCACCATGCTGTTTAAGTAATATACCAATCTCGCTTTTATCCTGCAGGATTGCCAAAAGAAACATCTCTGAGGCAATAAATTGATCATTGCGTTTTTGCGCTTCTTTATCCGCCAGATTAAGCAAGTTATTCAGCATGCGGGAGATATTTACTTCCCCCCCCGAGTTTTCGACTTTGGGTAATCGCTGCACGCTTTGCTTGATGCTTTCCAACAATGGGGCGGTATTGACGCCGGAACGTTGCAGTAAAGAAAGTGTACTGCCATCTTCTTGTTGCAGAAGTGCCAATAGTAGATGCTGTGGCTCAATTGCCGGATTATCCTGACCGACAGCGATGCTTTGAGCATCTGCAAAGGCTTGTTGAAATTTGGTGGTTAGTTTGTCAAAACGCATGAAATTCTCCCTGAGTAGGTGGTTGACTCCTACGTGGGGGATGGCTATGAAATTTCAAGAGTGAATTATTTGGCTACACGAATTGCGTGTATTTTTCTGACTGAGGGTATAGGTTTTTTTAAAGTATTTTCAATGTCGGAAACGGGTACTGGTTTGCTGAAATAATAGCCTTGATAGTGATTGCATTTTTGCGCTATTAGAAAACTGAGTTGTTCTTCTGTTTCAATACCTTCTGCGATGACATCTATTTCCAGACTGTGTGCCATCGCTATAATCGCTGCAACGATGGTGCGATCATTTTTGTCGGTGACAATATCACGTACAAATGAGCGATCTATCTTCAGTGTATGAATTGGGAAACGCTTCAAATAGCTGAGACTCGAGTAACCCGTGCCAAAGTCATCAATTGAAATATGTATGCCCATTTCATTCAAGCAGTGAAGTGTTTCCACGACTTTCTCAATGTTATCAATCAGCATGCTTTCAGTGATTTCCAGGGTAATATATTTTGCTTCCACTCCTGTCTCATGCAGTATATGAGCAATATTTTTTATTAATTCCTTATCCCGGAATTGTCTTCCGGATAGATTAATGGCCACTCTTGGCACCTGATAACCCTGATCTCGCCAATTGCTAAGTTGTGTACAAACTGTTTTTAGAACCCACTCACCGATTGGAATAATGAGTCCGGTTTCTTCCGCCAAGCTGATGAATTTATCTGGAGCGATCAATTTATGTTCGGGATGCCGCCAGCGCAAAAGCGCTTCTACGCTATGAAGGCGATTATCGGGCATATCCATGACAGGCTGATAGTATAAAACCAATTCATTACGCTCTAATGCATGACGTAAATCAAGACCGAGGGTATGTCGCTCGTGTGCTGATTTGTTGAGTTCATCGGTAAAGAATTGATAATTACTACGACCATTCTCTTTGGCATAGTACATGGCCACATCGCTGTTTTTTAATAACGTTTCGGCACTAGTTCCGTCATTTGGAAATACTGCGATTCCGATGCTGCCGCCGATATGCAACTCATTTTTATGGATATGGTAGGGTTGTGTTAGCGCATCCAAGATTTTTTGTGCTACTTTTGAGGCATCCAGAGATTCCGCAATGGAATTTAAAACAACAATGAATTCATCGCCTCCCTGACGCGCAACCGTGTCTTCATTGCGAACACAGGTCAGCAATCGTTCCGCTACTGCTTTTAGCAGAAGATCGCCGATATCATGGCCTAATGAGTCATTGATCGTTTTGAAGTGATCCAAATCGATAAATAATACGGCCATCTGTCTATGATGACGAGTGTCATGTACCAGTGCTTGCTCGATACGATCTTGTAGTAAATGCCGATTGGGTAAGCCCGTTAATGTATCGTGTGTGGCCATCTGGATAATACGTTGCTCAGCTTCTTTATGCTCATACCACCGACCCAAATCGTGTGCAATGGTATCAATCAGATTTTGTTCATAAGGTAATGTGAATGGAAGATCTTGCAGATAGCCTACTTGCAACTGTCCACATATTTCGCCATTCGACATAATTTTTGCGCTTATTTTGTTGGAAAGGTTTTCTTCATATTTCGCTGTAGTAATTTCTTTGTTTCCAAGCTTAATCATGACCACGGCCATTTCTGGAAATTGTAAGGCCAGTACGAGAGATTTTAATATGTTCTGACATATTTTCTCAGAACTCAAATCCTGCCTCATATCATTCCGAATCATTTGTAAGCAATTATTTTCCTTAAGCCGCTCATTTAAGCCGCAGTCTTTTTGCTTATGTGCAGTGATATCGACGCTGACAGAGAGGTAATAGTCAATTTTTCCATCGGTATCCACAAGCGGTATGATTGCTGAATCCACCCAATAGAGTGTTCCTGATTTATTGCGGTTACAGATTTCCTGGTGCCAGATTTCACCTTTGGCAACGGTTGTCCACATATTCATAAAAAATGATTTGGGGTGGACATGTGCGTTCAATAAGCGATGATCTTGTCCCATTAATTCTTCTTGCGAGTAACCGCTGATTTCACATAACTTATCATTGACTTGTATGATTTTTCCTTTGCGATCAGTAAAGGAGATTAAAGCAATTTTGCCAATGGCATTGATATAGGCGGTTAGCTCTGAAGAGATTTTCTCGGCATGACTTCTAGCTTGTATTAATTTTTTATGCGTTTTTATCAATGCATTTCTTGACTTAATCGATTTTTGAATGAGTGGCAAAGTTAGCCAATGTAGAATCGTCATGCCGAATAATACAAGCAGACTCAGATATAACAGGATTGTTTTAGTCTGATCGGTCAAATGACCGTATAACTCGTTTTCATCAATCTTAAGTACAGCCCCTAATCCATAAGCGATAGGCGAATGAACTGCGACAACATCAACTTGCCGATAATCCTTGATGGATTTAATACCACTGTGTCCTTCCAGCGCAAAATGCATCGGTAATGGTTCGTTGTTCATGATGCGTGGCATGCGTTTAAATTGGTTACCGCTAGAGCCGCGCAAGAAGCAATTCATTTCAAAATTATTTTCTTTGGCAGCGGCGCAAAGCAGAAAGTCACCCGTTGTACCAATCAGAGTGATTTCTGTAAATATTCTGGTGAGCGCGGGTATGGGTTCTTCCGTTATGATACGACCAATGGATTTATTTTCATTGTTCAGAATGGGCATGGAATTACGTAAAAAAAACTGCCCACTATTCCACAATAAATCGCTGCGGATATCTGTACCCGTATTCAATTCAACAACGAGATCGGAGCGATTGGAACTAAGACCTGAGCTGAATATCAAGTTGCTTTCAGCATCATAAATGCTGATACCTGAGAAGTGGTTTTTCAATATTGTTTCTGAGAATTTGATTAAACCGATGATGCCTTCATTTTTGAGTTCATCCGAATTGGCTTTTTCTAAGTTTTGAACCAGGAAAGTACGTGTAGATGCTGCTTTTGTGTTTGATATGGCATGTGTAATCTGATTCTCGATCAGTTTAGCCATATTTTCTGATGATACCTTAAGACCTGAAGTAATCATGGCTTCAGTTTGTGGTTGCATGATTTTATAGACGGAAAAACCTGCCAATAAGATGAGCGTAACCAGTGTTAATCCACTGATTATGATTATTCTGCGATCATCTTGATTGATAAAAAAACGAAGCATTGTCTTATTGCATTTCCAAGAAACTGAGATTTTTATGACGACTCGTGATTCAGTGGGGACTATTCAAAGAACGACAAGCTATTATCGGTATGGAGCTTCTATACTTAAGCTGCAATTAGGGGTCTTTCTGCCCTTTATTCTGGGATATGCTGCAAGTAGCGTTTTATGATCGTATGAATAAGTAAGCTCAGTGATGTAGGAATTATTAATATGAAGAAGATGATCGGTAAGGCAAAAAACGAATGGCTGGTCTATATTTTTTTCTTGGGCGGTTCTGGGTAGGGATAGAGGATATTCAGCGCCACGCTTTTCCCCGCAGTTTCAACAATGCGGACATGTTCACGTTTAAACTGCCGCGCATGATGCAAACCGCACGAGTGGGCGATCATGTTAATTTCCTTGTTGACATTTTTGGCATAATTGGCAACGCGCAGATATTTCTCCTCGACCACTAAGCCGTTTTGCAAGCGCACATCGTGGGTTGTTATGCCGGTAGGGCAGGTATTGAGATGACAACGCATCGCCTGAATGCAGCCCAGTGAGAACATAAAACCGCGCGCAGTATTCACAAAGTCAGCACCGGCACAGAGTGCCCATGCACCTTCTGCTGAAGTAACCAGTTTTCCCGCTGCAACGACATAGATGCGTTCTCTCAGGCCGGATTGCAATAATGCATCGACTACCCGTGGTAACGCTTCCGCGATTGGCAAACTCACATGATCCAGCAGTGTTTGCGGTGCTGCGCCGCTGCCGCCTTCACCGCCATCAATGGTTAGAAAATCCGGCGCATATTCCAATCCGCGGCGGTTGATACTTTCGCATAATTCATTGATAAAGTTCCATCCGCCGATCGCCGTTTTGATACCGACCGGGCGTCCGGTTAGCTCACGGATGTAATTGATTTTATCGAGCAGCTCATCAATGTTATTAATGTCCTTATGACGGTTTGGGCTGATGGAATCCTGATGCTCAGGGATACCGCGAATCGCGGCAATTTCACTGCCTACTTTAGTGCCGGGTAGTAATCCACCTTTGCCGGGTTTTGCGCCTTGCGACAGTTTAATTTCAAATGCTTTGATAACCTTGCTCAATTCTTTGGCGCGCCGCGGGGAAAAATTACCGTTTTCATCGCGGATGCCATATTTGGCGGTACCGATTTGCATAATCACATCACAACCGCCTTCCAGATGATACGGCGCCAGCCCGCCTTCGCCGGTATTCAACCAGCATCCGGCCTGCGCCGCACCGAGAGACAACGCGCGCACCGCTGGCTTGGAGATTGCTCCGTAACTCATGCCGCTGATATTGATGATGGATTTCGCTTCAAATGGATGTTCGCAGTAGCCTTGGCCGATGTGCAATGATGGCGTCGGCAGCTGATCTTCTTCTTGAATCGGGAAAGCAGCATTGACGAAAATGATTGACCCCGGCTGGCGCAAATCGTTGGTGGAACCGAAACCGACTAAACTACCCTTGTTCTTGGCATTCTTGTATATCCATCCGCGCGTGGCACGGTTGAACGGCATTTCGTCGCGGTCATTGGCAAAGAAATATTGCCGGAAATATTTCCCCTGTATTTCGAAAAAATAGCGTAAACGCCCAATGACAGGATAATTGCGTAATACCGTGTGTTTTTTCTGTGTGACATCCTGAATGAACCAGAATATGACCATTCCAACAATGGTCACACCCAGCATCGTGGCGATACTATGAATAATCAGATCAATCGCACCAGACATACAACCTCCCTATTAGGTATGGCAGCATATACTATCCGTTCAAACGACGTAAGTGAATATTCCGTACAGCATCGGGAGTTCATGAGGGTTGTACTATAATTCCGCTCATTATTGAGAACCGAGGTAAAAAAGAATTGAAAGACTTACGCGATAAGATTGTCAGGAATGTGCAGCAGGCGCTGACTGAAGATGTCGGTGCAGGCGATCTGACCGCATTACTGATTCCGAATGACAAAGTGTTGAGTGCTTCCGTGATCAGTCGGGAAGAGGCGGTACTGTGTGGTGTGCAATGGTTTGAAGCCTGTTTTTTAATCTTAGCGCCAGACACGACCATCGACTGGTTCGCCGGGGACGGGGATTTTGTCCAAGCGGGGAAAAAGCTCTGCGAAATCAGAGGTAATGCCCGTGCATTGTTAACTGCTGAGCGTTCCGCACTGAATTTTCTGCAACTGTTATCCGCCGTAGCCACGCAAACCAAGCATTATGTCGACGCTATCGCCGACACGAAAGCCGTCATCGTCGATACCCGAAAGACGTTGCCCGGATTACGCATGGCGCAAAAATATGCGGTGACCTGCGGTGGCGGTGTTAATCATCGGATGGGCTTGTATGACGGCATCCTGATCAAGGAAAATCATATTAAGGCAGCAGGTGGAGTCAAACTGGCTTTATCCAAAGCGCAGGAAATAGCACCAGTAGGTGTTTTTATCCAGATTGAAGTGGAGTCGCTGCAAGAATTACAGGAAGCGCTGGCGGCTGATGCCACGATGGTGCTGCTGGATAATTTTACGTTGGATCAACTGCGCGATGCGGTTGCTCTGACCCGCGAGCGGAGCAGTGAATGGATCATCTTGGAAGCATCCGGCAATGTCACACTGGATAACGTGCGTCAGGTGGCTGAAACGGGGGTTGATCGGATTTCTGTCGGTGGTTTGACTAAGGATATTAAGGCTGTGGATTTATCGATGCGGTTTGTGTAAGGACATATTTATCTTATTTGTTCAAGGCTGACCTGCGCGCGCCCTTTTCCAAGAAATCCCAGTTTTTTAGCTGCGTGTTTTGTGACATCGATGATATTTTTATTATGTTGTGCCATACGGTCATTAATTTTGACGATGACACTTTGGTTATTTGCTAAATTAGTGATCTTAACTTGAGACCCGTAGGGAAGTTTATTATGTGCAGCGGTTAGTTTATTTTGATCAAAAACTTCACCATTTGCTGTTTTTCTGCCTTGATACTTGTCGTGATAGTGAACGGCATTTCCTGTTCCCGATAAGACAACGCAGGAATTTAATGTGATAAAAGCAACAGTGCCATGAAATAATAATGCAGTAACGTATTTCTTCATAAAAAATTTTCTCTGCAAAATATCAGCATACCAGTAATACTGAAAACCGATTAATTTGATGATTTTTATAACAATCCGCAGCGATATAATCGATGCGGATTGCGGTGGTGGCAGTTTACAAGTATTCGTGCGACTGGTTTTTGATAATTGAGCATGATTTTGCCCGCATTTTCAGCTTGCAATTTTCATATTAATCATTTCTGTTCCATCGTACTAATAAATGCATTCGCTTCGTTGATTGATTTCTCCATCGAAGCAACCAGCGCCGATACGTCGGATTTGATCGTGCCCAGTTCACCTTTCAAAGAGGCGATAGCACGGGCGTTGAGGTTATGTTTCAGGAACATGACTTGATCGTGAAACACGGTGAGGATCGGCTCAATTTTGGCTTCCGCCTGTTTCATCGAAGCGATTAATTGACGGTAATGCGCTTGCGTACTATCCAGTTTTTTCTGGCTACTTTGTTTCATTGAAGCGTTGCTGTATTGCGTGATTTCTGTTTTCCATTCAGTGAATAATGCTTCGGAGACACTTTCAATGTCGGCAATCCGCGTTTTGACTTCGTCGGCTTTGCCGACGCTGGCTTCGTAGGCGTCGTTCAGTCGATTATAAGTGGCTTCCAGATCGCCGCCGCTGAAATTGGTGGCGGCAGTGAATTGTTCCAGCGCGGATTTGAATTGTTCCTTGGTTTCTTCCTGCGTGTCGCGCGCTTTTTCAACTCGCGATACCATCACGTCGCGCTTCGGAATGCCAATTTTCTCAAGGCCTTCGAGATACATGGTGGTGCAGGCCGTCAACATCAGGGCTATTGAAAGAATAAGTAAACGCGGCAAAGTGTTCATGTTTTTCTCCATTAAAAAGTCCACAGGTTCTTGATCTTGATTATCTGTTACGAATCATCGGATTTAGCGTAACACACCGCGTCGTAATAGCTGCCAGGCTACTTTTAAGCCCCATAAGATGGGGTGACGGCGCAACATCGGCGTAATCTCAACGCGTACACCCGTATGCCGTTCGATTTTCCAGGCCGCATATTCGACACTATTGTTGAAAGTCAGCGTGGCTTTGGATAAGCGTAGAATCGACAGAATGCGTCCTTGCCAACGGCGCAAACGCCAGCGCCACAGTGCTTGTCGTTGTGTCTGCGGATTGGTCAGGCAGCGATATTTTCCATTGTCCTGCTTTTCCAATATGCCTGGTAGCATGGGGGCCGCCACTTCTGTCAGACGCGTAAATGCACCCAGGTTGGTCTGCGCCAGATGGCGCGCGCGTGTTTCTCGTTCGGCGCGTAATTCGGCGGCGTAGGTGAGCATCAGGCAACGAGTCCAGATTTCTTCAACGTCGAGTATGCCTGCCTCGAGTGCAGATACGCCGGATTTTAGAAAGGTGACAACGGAATGCGCAAGTGCCGCATAAATGTGTTCCCGCACGGTATCGTCACGGCAGTACAACAGTCGCGATGGTTGCGCAAAGCGCGCCCAGATATACGAATGAAACCAGAATCGTGCGCCACGCTCAAAATCGTGAGTAGAAATGACAGCGTATTTGGCGCGCAATATTCTTTCCTGATGCGGCACTTCCAGATAAAAAACGTTAGGTGCCAGCCAGGCATTTAAATTGGCCAAATAACGCTGGGGATAAGCCTTGTGGTAGTTATCCACGATGACATACAGATCAACAATGCCTTCATCCAGGCTAATGGCGGAATGCAGGCAGGAACCATAAAGAATCACGGCATCCAGCGATTCGCCGAAACGCATGATGAGCATATCCACTAAAGGCACGAGATCGGGAGATGTCGCCTTGTTGCTTTCCCAAGCGACTTCGTTAATCAATCGGATGGGCAGTTGCTCGGCGGCTGCGGCGATAGGGTGAGTCATGGTGTCCTCGAGTACTAAAAACGTCACGGGATCAGTTGCGGTAATTCGTAGCGGTTCATGAGCATTGACAGATCGATACAATTCACCGTCGACAATATATTCATCCGCCATCTGCAAAGCTAAGGCTTCGGTATTATGGCTATAATAACCGTCTTCTTCCTTGAGTACCCGACCGTTGCCGGAGAGTAATGGCCATATTGAGCGCCACAAGTGCTTACGCTGTTGATTAACCCAAGTGACATGTAGCGGTGCGGATTCCTGCCCCCAATAAGGGCGCATGTTGAGTAGCAGACAATCCAATGCGCTGACTAATGCAAATAGATAAGTGCCCTGATGAGTGCGTCCGTTGGCCTCAGTCATCGTCATTTTTACCGGTGCCCATTCATTCTGGTGGCGGCCTAATGCCATGCCAACCAGCATGCCGACCAATGATCGCAGCATAATCAGAGAAGTGAAAATGCCGCCGGTGATGCCCAGTTGCTTGACCGAACTGCGCGAGAATTTTACCCCGCGCGCAACTAATCCGACGGCAAAGAACATGCCATAGATTGGACTCACGCCGGTTTGCTGGATACACAACACCGGGCGTTGCACAAGTTTGGGCACCCCTGGTTTTGACAAATAATCCCGTAAGCGTCGTAATGCTTGTTCGGGCTTGTCATGGATGCCCAGATCCAACGACGTCATATTGGTAGTGCCACCTGGTATGATCATTAGCACCGGCCATTTCGCCGGTGCCAATGCAGCAAATAAATGACCGAGGATCGCGTGCGTTGTGCCGTCCCCGGCGACAATCACCAGCAAATCAATGTTTGCTCGTATCAACTGATTCGTTGCAGTTTTAAAAGTGGCGGCATCAGTCGCTTCGCAAACCAGAATGCCGGGTATTTCACTCAGTGCCTGACGGATAACCGGTTGACGTTTACGGGTTTGACCGCTCATGGGATTGAGCAGGCAGCCGACTTTGGCTGATCCGGTTTTCAGACGGTCAATCCGTGTTTGTGATGTCATTGGATTCTGTGGTGAGCGGGTTAGTTGATTGATACGGGATAGGGCTTGTTGAGATTGATCGGGGCGCGCGTAAATATTCTGACTGCCCATATTTCCCGATCACGTGCCGGATCGATATCCTGTAGCCAGGATTTCAGCGCACCTTCCTTCTGTTTGATACGCCAAGCTGTCAGCAAGCGCCAAGTTAGGAATGCCGTGGAGGCGATGTGCCAGACGACGACTAATATCAGTCCGAGAGCAAGCTGATCAGTTAACCATCCATACGTGAGTAGCAAAAGATTCGGATTGCGTCGCGCAGTAATGAGTCGGTTGAAGGAATCCAGTTTGTGCCAGATGAACATGTCAAAGTGTGCCAGCCAGAACTGGAATGCGCCTTCGCACAAACGCCCGCCGACATAACCGATGAACATGAGCCACATGAGTATTTCCATGCCGGTGATCGGTGTGAGTGTGCTTGCCAAACCGACTCCCCAGGCGAGATACCATAGCGGCGGATGAATAATATCCAAACCATGATCAAGCACATCACCCAGACGGCTTGATGTCACGGTAACGCGTGCCAGTTTTCCGTCAACGGTATCGAGAAAGGTCATGAACCATCCCATGAGCAGACCCATACCAAAAAATCCAAACCAGAATGCAACCCCTGCCAGTAGGGCAAAAACGACGCTGAGGTAAGTAACGTGATTGGGTTGCCAGCCATGGCGTACACAATAATGGGTGGACCAGTATGCCGGCAGCGGCCAGAGCCATTTGGTGACCAGGTCGGTTACACCTTTATAAGATCCGGAAAATAGTTCTTTTTCCAGTAACAGGCGATTCGTTTCGCTGATCGGCAGGATGTAAGGCGGATCTTTCTTTTTCAGGTTTTGCTGAAAGTCTATTTCCAGGTCTTTCAAACTAATGCGTGGAACGATCAACAGCACGAATTTGTAATTCTGGCTTTTATTATCGTTAAGATTTCTGAGTAATTGCGGTGCCTGACTGCCATCGGTGCGTATGGCGGCTGGACAATTGTCATCGCTGTATAAGGCTATTTTTTTGTCGATGTCGAGCAATGCAGTCAATACCCGCGCATCAAACAGAAAATTGGCATTGAGGAATAATGCGGTAGCACTGACAGGAATTTTCTCAACATTATCAATGAGCGTGATGTGCTCTTTCGCTTTGAGCATACGCTGCAAACGCTCGCGACCCGTTAATCCCCAAATTTTGGTTTCACTTTCACCGAAGATATAAATATAGGTTGAAGTCGACATGTGTTGTAGTGTAATAGTTATTAGGTTTATGCCTATCGGCATCTTTCAGCTGTATGCTGCTTAGCAGGTCGTTGAAAGACTATCTGTGTTGCCGCTACTGTGTTAGAAACAGGCTCAAAATGCTCATTTATCTCGTATAAACTGCGCTTTTTCGCCTGTTTTTGCCTTGTATCGGCTGCCTCGAAAACGTTTTTCAACGGCCTGTTCGTCATAAGTAGATTATAAATCACGCTGAGTCAAGAGAATTAACCGACTTGTATTTCAGCATTGGCGTATTTGATATATTTTTTCTTGGGAGTAGCTAGGAAATAAGCGAAGGTGAGTGGTCCGACACGACCGGCTACCATCAAAAATATAATGACAATTTCCCCTCCCATGCTCAATTGCCCCGTTAATCCTCTGGATAAGCCAACCGTGCTGAGCGCGGATACCACTTCGAAAACGATATCAGTCAGTGGGGCTTTTTCAGTAATGGATAAAACAAATATCCCTATGAATATCATGATAATAGACACGATAGTCAGTGCCAATGCTTTCATTACCTGGGGTTGCGGTATGGTACGTTTCAGAATTACCACATCATCCCTGCGGCGTAGAAAGGCATAGGTTGCCATGATTAAAATTACAAAAGTACCGATTTTGATGCCGCTGGCCGTACTTAACGAGCCTCCGCCGATATACATCAACAAAATCATCAAAACGGTTGTGGCATCCGTAAGTTCTTCGATGGCTAAGGTATTAAAGCCCGCTGTCCGCGGTGTTACTGCTTGAAACCAAGCAGTTATCGCTTGATCAGCAACAGATAACTGACCTAATGTTGCCGGGTTTCGGGCCTCAAGCATCCATATCAGCACAAAGGCGCAAAAATTAATAATAAGCGTACTCAGTAATACAATTTTGGTATTAACGCTTAGCTTATGCCATTTTTTGTGTGTACTGATATCAATCAATACTAAAAAGCCGATACCGCCAATCATAAAAAGTGCCGTGATGACTAAATTGACTGGCAAATTGTTAAAGTAGGGTACAAGACTACTACTATTTAAAGCAAAGCCGGCATTATTGAATGCAGAGATCGTATAAAAAAATGCATGGTAGGCAGCTTTACCGAAACCTAGCTCATTTAACCACGTGATCGTCAGTAATATCATTCCAACCAATTCAATGAACAAAGAATAGATCAGTACGTACTTTGCAGTATGTGTGACTTTTTCCAAACTGGTTTGATTAAATGCTTCTTGCGCAATCATCCGCTGACCTATTCCTAATCTTGTACCCAAACTTAATGTCGCGACAATCGCAAACGTCATAAAGCTCAGCCCCCCTGTCTGGATCAGTAATGCGATGACGATCTGACCAAACAGGGTAAAATGAGTGCCGGTATCGAGAACAGCCAGCCCCGTAACCGTTACCGCTGACGTTGCGGTAAATATTGCTTGCAGCCAACTGGTTTCCGCATGCGTAGCAAATGGCAGCTTTAATAGCAAAGAACCCAGTGTAATGAGTAAAATAAACCCCAAGAATAATACCGCTGGCGGGCTGATATTCAGTGCATCCTTTTTGGCCGCTACCATTTTGTAGGGTAAAACATGCGGATCCCATAATTTCATAATTACAGTAACCTGGGCGCGATTGTTTTAAGCGCGTTTAATGAGCCCGCTAGTACTAAAGAATCACCCGTTTCCAAAACAAAGCTTAGTTCAATCGGTTTGAGAATGGCTTTCTTTCGTCGTACCAATAAAGGATCTATGGCATCCTGAACTTCTGTCAATAGTGTCTCAATCGCGATACCCTGGTATTTCTCGGTTATTTTAATTTCAACTACATATAGATTATGACCAATCGTCATGTACTGATTGACCATCGGATAGTTAAGCGATTGTGCCACCTTTATCCCCATTTCTTCTTCAGGATGAATGATTCGCGAGACTCCAATCCTGGAAAGGATGGTGTGATGCGGTTTTGAAGTAGCCTTGACCCAAATTTCCTTAATGTCCATGTTTTTGAGCAGCAGCACACACAATATGCTGGCTTCCAGATTGTCACCAATCGCTACCAAAGCGGCATCACAGGTGGTGATATTCAAATCCTTAAGTGCATGTTCATCGGTTGCATCGGCGATTGCGGCAAGGGTAAGTTGATCCGCCATTTGGTTTACAATTTTTGCATTAGCGTCTACACCGATTACTGAATGACCAAGGCGCATTAACTCCAATGATGCTGCCGAACCAAACCGACCCAGCCCTATTACTGCAAATTGTCCCATTTGTTCCTCATATTTGTTCAACTTGAAGATCGTATTTTCGTGCACTGCTTTCTATTAGAGAGTTCGGATTAAAAAGTTCTGCGCAACCATAAATTTCCCACAATGATCATGATTAAGCTTGGCACCAGTGCGATCAATGCGGGGTTCAAGCGTAATATCAAGCCGGCATTGGCAATGATTTGATCCAGTAAGTAAACCGCGATACCGATGAGCGCCGCGAATATCAGCTTGTTGCTTAAGCCGGCGCGTATTGAACCGAACACGAAAGGAATCGACAACAACAGCATAGCAATCGTCATTAATGCGCTGCCGACTTTGCGCCACAGTGCCAATGCATACGAGTCCGCATCCTGTCCGGTACTGCGTAGAAATTCTACATGTCTGACCAATTCAAGCGGTGAAAGGCTTTCCGGCGGTTTGGTGAGGGTTAAAATATCTTCCGGATTCAGAAAAGAGGACCAATTTAATGAGCTGATATGGGCTGCTGAAATCTGATCATCTGTAAATGTTCTGACGACAACATTGCTTAATTCCCAAATATCGTTATCGATAATATCCGCAGTTTGCGCCAAGGTGTGCGTGAGTAAAAAACCGTCCTTGTCTAGCTGCAGGATTTCAATATCAGCGGCTTTTTTGGCATGTAGCATGTGACCAATGCGCAAGATATTCTGCTCGTTGCGTGTCCAGATCCCTAGATTCTTACCTAATTCAGCACTTTGTTCCAACGCGATGGCTCGTTGCGTAATGGCATTCTGTTGCATTTGGGGTGCTATAAATTGCTCTAAAATGGCGATACTCACTAACAGTAATATACCGGCACTTAACGGTGCAAGACTGATGCGTAGCGGAGAAATGCCAGCAACCCGCATAGCGATGAGTTCTGAATGTACGGCCAGTTTTCCCAGTGCTACGACAGTGCCTAGTAAGGCGACAAAAGGGGTGATTTGAATCAATCTGCGTGGCAATAACATTGCAGTGTATAGAAAGGCATCCATGACGCGATAGGTGCCTCTGCCAACATCATCCAATTGGTCCAACAAATCAAAAAAGCTGAATAAAGGCAGCAGTATCGCAGTGGCAATCATAAAGCCAGTCAATACTTGATAAGCGATATAGCGATAGAGGATCATCGTTGTCGTGAAAGTTGTTTTTGCTGGGATAATAATGCATACGTACCAAGTGTTCCCAACATGAATAGATATAGCCACCAGACGCCCGGTATGCTGCCGATGACACCTTGTTCGACCCAGGTTTTAGCCAGTCCGGTCAGATTATAATAGGCAGCGAAAACCAGAGCTGCGATGAGATAAGTTCGATCCGTTTTATCCTGACGTGGCGTGGTGCGAATAAATGTCACAGCGATTAAGGCCAGTAGGATGGTGGCGAGCGGGCGGGAAATCCGCCATTGAAATTCCGCAATGTCACGCGGCTGATCGGATTCCCAAAGCGTTCTGGTGGCTGCCGCTTTGCGACGGTAATTCAACACATAATCATTATCAATAAAGTAAGTCATATTCTCGAACTGAATGACATCATCAATGCTGGCTTTGTTGCTGAGTTGATAAACCATGCCATCGGTTAACAGGATATGCGGTCTGGGTTCCGTCGCTGTTGGTTGAATTTGGTGTGCTTGCTTGGCGATGACAATTTCGCTGCTGTCTGGCTTTTTGATATAGTGAAAAATAGTTTCCATTTGTTTATCGGCTTCATTCTTGCTGCGTACGTAGACAATCCTGCCGCTCTTTTCGCTGCCGTAGAAACGTCCTGCCTGAAAGCGGTTGGTATTTAACTCGGCCTCCGCCTGTGCATCCAGAATATAACTTTCCGCATAAGCCCAGGGACGAACATAGGATGACAGCATGCCGCTGATGATACCGACCGGTATCGCTACCGTTAGTACAGCGAGCACAATGCGTGTGCCGCTGACGCCGATAGAACGAATGACACTCAGTTCCTGATCTTTGTTGAGTCTGCCGAGGCCGATAATGACCGAAATATAGAGTGCGATGGGAATGAGTACTTCCAGTGCGATCAAAGTTTTAAGGAGTACCAATTTGAGCAGGGCAGCGATTCCCAATGTTTCGGTAACAGCACCTGCCAGCAGGCGGGCACTGCTGAAACTGGCGAATAGACCTACCAGGATGAGGATGACCACCGTAAAAGGCAGGAGTATTTCGCGGGCGATATACCGTTCGACTAATTTCATCTCACTATCCGGTCAATATTGTGACGAGAATTGTTGACCAAAGGGCGAAAATCACTCAACAGACGGATTGTCATGGTGAAAAGCCTGTGGTTTCCCATTGATTATTGACTCAGCAAGCACCAAATCTTCGACTTTATCGACATCTACGCCGGCTCGTGGATCGTTGAGCTTGATGGCCTGTATTTTTACCCCTGATTTTTCCGATACGGCGGCTAACGCTCGCTGTAGTGTTAGCCGCCCAAACAGGTAAGAAAGTATCATTCTGAATCCAAGTACTTGACCGATTAATCGCCAGGGGCGTTTGCGCAAATCTTCAGCCTGTCGCCAGAATCCGACCAGTGCCCGTCCTTGTGGATTAAAAGTGAACAGATTGCAGCCACAAAACCCCCCGTCGCGCAGCCGTATGACAGTGCGCTTGGAGCCGGGAAATGCGGTGGCGATCGTTTGCTGACTGATCATGCCGACAGTAGCGTCACATGGGGTTGTCAGAGAGTCGCGTAAAAAACTTTGCACGATATTGGGTGTGAGCAAAGCGTGATCAGCGGTGGTTAATAATACCGGTGTATCGCTTGGCACATGACTGAGGCCGCTTTCAGCGCTACGGCTGGGAGAATCCAGATTCGGCAGCCAGATTACCTGTCCTGAAGCAATGCGCTGCTTTAATTCCGGGCAATGAATGTGCAGGGCTTCGGGTGGTCCGCAAAGAATGATGGTGGAGATCAGATCGCAGGCCGCCAGGGTATCCAGAACGCGGATAACCATCGGAATCCCGCCAACAGGTGCGAAGGCCTTACAAGCTGCGCCAGTATGTTGCGTGATAGGATCCTGGGCGGTGCGGTCAGCGGCTAGAACTAATGCAGCAAATCGCGCCGACTTCTTATCTAATCCATCGTTCACAATGTTTTTCCATAAATACGGTAGCGTTTGTATTGTTTACTGCCGATGCTGTCGAGAATACTACGCATCGCGGCGTTATCTTCCAGTATCCATGACATTTCAACTTCTTGTATGCCACGTGCGATCCCCGCTTGGCGTGGCGTATCAATAACCAGACAAGCCAATGCCAAGCCCAATGGCGTGTTGTGAAACTGTTTGCGTACGCCCATTAGCGGTATGCGGCCCGTGCGGATCTGATGATTTCTGATTTTGTTGATCATCTTGAGCCAGCCAAATGGAAATAAACTACCGTCTAATTCTTTGAGTACTTCGTTGAGATTGGGTAACCCCACCATAAATGCCGCCGGCTTGCCATCGACTTCAGCCACTTGAATGAATTCATCGGGCAACAGCAGGCGTAAGCTGCTGCCCAGTTCAGCAAATTCTTCCTGTGTAAAGGGAATGAACCCCCAGTTTTCAGACCAAGCATCGTTAAAGATATCCCGCAGCATTTCCATTTCTGCATCGAATTGATTACGGTTCAGTGTGCGTAATTTTATTTTTGGAGAGAATCGATTGATCAAAACCTGCATGACGCGAGGCATTTCAAAATCGACTTTGACCCAGTAAGCCAGTAAATCCTTTACGGGAAGGTAGCCTTGTTGTTCCAGTAAGCAGCCATACCAGCGTGGTGAATGGGGCATCATCACAACGGGAGGCGTATTGAAACCATCTACCAGAACACCGCATTCCTGATTGATGGAAAGGTTAAATGGGCCGCTGACATGGTGGATTTGTCGGGATGCCAGCCATGCTTCCGCATGCAGCATCAGCGCAGCACATACTGCCGAGTCGTCGATACATTCCAGCAGACCAAAGTGCCCTCTATCCGCACCGTAGCGTTCCTGGTGCAGGGAATCGATCTGCGCACTGATTCGTCCAACCGGTTGACCATTTTGGTATGCTACCCAGGCCTGCCATTCGCCATGCTTAAAAAAAGGATTGAAACGGGAGAAATGGAAGCGCCGCTCCAGGCGTAACGGCGGTACCCACATCGGATCATTGGCATAGACATGCCAAGGCACATCAATAAATTTTCCCATGTCGCGATAAGATATGACCGGGCGTACTACGACGGCGTTAAAACCGGCTGGCTTATCTTGTTTGTTCATGATAAATAAGCGGGTAATTTGATCAATAATGCGGTGGGTTGGTGATCCAATATCAGATAATATTTCAATTAATTAGATTTGGTTGTGCCGATTCTTAGCCATTGCGTGGTTGTGTATTTACTATCGGTCCAAGAAGTTTTTATAGATTGGTATGTTTTAATAAATTTTCCACAAGTTTATGGAAAACTTCTTTGGGATCCGGTTCCGTGTGGGTGGTTTTTTGTGTACCGGCTGTACCATCGGATGGTGAGGATTGTTCTGCAACGGCACATTTTTCATCCGTGATGGTACGGCAGAAATCACGAAAGTTATTCCAGTCCGTGTTGTAGCTAAGTAGTCGGTCTTGCGGGATAAATACGCGCAGAACCTCGAAATTTTGCTGCATTTCGGGTAACCGGGAACAAAGGTAGGTGTTGATATCTCTGGGCCAACCTTTATGCTTCGGATATAAAGCAATCAGTTCTGTCTCAATGGTATAGCGGAAGTTATCGATCGCATTGGCACGGCGTTTGCGATTGAGAATTTCAACAAATACAGCCACTAGTCCTAATAGGCCAAACAAAACGAATGGCCATAGAGGCACGGTTTCAAAATATCCAGCGATTTGATCAATGTTTTCGTTCAAGGTCGTCTCAATTTAAATACTGTAGAAGAAAATACAAAGCGGGATTTCTATGTTTATACCGCCACTCGGCAATTGTATCTTGCCATAGTGAGGCTCATGTATCAATATTGTTGCTACGTACGGCTAAAATTGAAAGTCGGTTATAGAGGAAACTGCAATCAATTATTTTGATAAAAAGAATCTGTAACCACACGCAGGCAGTGATGCATGCTGTTTTTTAGATAAACGTCATTCCGCTTTGAGGGCGATAATAACTGTTATTACTAAATTTGAATTGACCTGATACTGTTAATTGCGTTATTTTTATCTGTTTTGTTAATAGAAACATTTAATTTCTATTTGGTTTTGTTTTTGTTTATGACTAAATCTTCTAAAAATGCTGCTTTATCTCAGCCGGTCCAACCGGAGAGTTTTGAAGCGGCATCGACTGAATTGGAAAAAATAGTGGCGGCTATGGAAACAGGACAAATGTCGCTGGAAGCTTCTCTTTCGGCGTATCAACGCGGTGCTGAATTATTGCAATATTGTCAGGGCAAGCTGCAAGTTGCACAACAACAAGTGAGGATACTTGAGGCGGATATGTTAAAAAATTTTGTAAGATCTGACATAGATGACCGCTGATTTTCAGAATTGGACCAATAGTTGTCAGGCACGTATCGAAACATTCCTGGAAGCCAGATTACCTGCTGCAGATTGCATTCCTGAGCGATTACATAAAGCCATGCGTTATTCGGTGCTGGGTGGGGGGAAACGGGTACGTCCACTCCTGTCTTTTGCGGCCGGAGAGCTTGCGCTTGCGGATGTTGGGCGCGTAACAGTTGCAGCCGCAGCAGTGGAACTTATTCATGCCTATTCTTTGGTGCATGATGATCTGCCTTGTATGGATGATGATACGTTGCGGCGCGGCAAGCCTACCTGCCATATAGAATTTGATGAGGCCACTGCTTTATTGACGGGCGATAGTTTGCAAACGCTTGCTTTCGAATTATTGGCAGAGAAACGCTTGACCGATGCGCCGGAGATACAACTGCAGATGATTGCACAGTTGGCATTAGCGGCCGGTTCGCGAGGCATGGCGGGAGGACAGGCTTTTGATCTGGACAGCGTTGGCAAAACTTTAAGTCTGCCGGAACTGGAGTTTATGCATATCCATAAAACCGGCGCGTTGATTCGTGCTGCTGTGATGTTAGGTGCCCGTTGCAATAGCCGTTTGGATGATGATCAGTTGAGTAAGCTGGATCATTTTGCTAAATGTGTGGGGCTGGCGTTTCAAGTGGTTGATGATTTGTTAGATGCCGAAGCAACTACGGCCACATTGGGTAAAACCGCCGGTAAAGATGCTGAGAATAATAAACCCACTTATGTCAGTATTCTGGGCGTGAGCCAAGCGCGTGAATTGGCGGAGAAATTGCAGCATGATGCTGATCAGGTTTTGGATAGTTTCGGTGAAGCTGCATTAAGATTACGGCAGGTAACGGATTTTATAATTAAGCGTAAATTCTAGGTCATCGTCTTAGACTATCGTAGTTGACCGCTCGAATAGATAATTAATGGTATGATTCTAATTATTTTCTTATGTTGTTGGGTTGTTTCATCATTTGGGTAAATCCGCGACAAGGCGAATTGCGTAGTTTTTTGAATACAGAGGCAGCGTTGCAACTTTCTGAAATGGAATAACCAGTTAATGTCTTTACGCCTTTTTCTGTATCTAAGAGACTATACACTTTATCTTGTTCAGCTACATTTTCTAAGATTATTTATCACTTTTTTATTTTCAGGTTTTGAATGTACCCATTGTTAGATACCATTAATGCCCCCTCTCAGTTACGTGAGCTGGAGCAAAAGAAACTACCCCAGTTTGCCAAGGAGTTACGTAACTTTCTGATCGAATCGGTCGCGAAAACCGGCGGACATCTGTCTTCCAATCTGGGCACAGTCGAGTTGACCATCGCTTTGCATTATGTTTTTAATACCCCGTATGACCAACTTGTTTGGGATGTGGGTCATCAGACTTATGCGCACAAAATTCTGACAGGCCGGCGGGACGGTATGTGCAAGCTGCGCATGCACGGCGGTGTCGCTGGATTTCCACGCCGCGATGAGAGTGAATATGATGCGTTCGGCACTGCGCACTCCAGTACTTCCATTAGTGCCGCATTAGGTATGGCGGTTGCTGCGCGATTGAACAAAACGGACAGGCGTGCGGTGGCTATTATCGGTGATGGCGCCATGAGTGCGGGCATGGCGTTTGAAGCACTCAATAACGCTGGTGTGATGGATGCCAATTTGCTGGTTATCCTGAATGATAACGACATGTCGATATCACGGCCGGTCGGGGCGCTCAACAACTATCTGGCTAAGCTGATGTCCGGGCGGTTTTATGCGACGGCGCGGCGTGCCGGCGAAAAAGTGCTGGGAGTCGTGCCACCGATGCTGGAATTGGCTAAACGCGCTGAAGAACATGTCAAAGGCATGGTAACGCCGGGTACTTTATTTGAGGAATTCGGATTTAATTACATTGGTCCGATTGATGGTCATGATTTGGATGTGTTGATTACTACGCTGAACAATATCAAACTCTTGGATGGTCCGCAGTTTCTACATGTGGTTACCCGTAAAGGCGCCGGTTACAAAGTGGCTGAAGAGGATCCGATTCTGTACCACGGTGTTGGTAAGTTTGATCCGAAAAAAGGAATTGTCACTAAATCGGCCGGAAAGCCTGCTTATACAAAAATATTTGGCGACTGGTTGTGTGATATGGCTGCGCAGGACTCGCGTTTGATCGGTGTCACCCCGGCAATGCGTGAAGGATCAGGTTTGGTGCGTTTTTCACAGGAGTATCCTGACCGCTACTTTGACGTAGGTATTGCTGAGCAACATGCCGTGACATTTGCCGCAGGTGCGGCATGCGATGGTTTAAAGCCGGTTGTGGCGATTTACTCGACCTTTTTACAGCGCGCGTATGATCAATTGATTCATGATGTCGCCATCCAAAATCTACCGGTTGTATTTGCCATCGACCGGGCCGGTTTGGTGGGGGCGGATGGTCCGACACATGCGGGTAGTTTTGATTTATCCTATTTGCGTTGTATTCCAAATATGACCGTCATGGCGCCTGCAGATGAAAATGAATGTAGGCAAATGTTATATACTGCTTTTAAACTGGATACGCCATCCGCGGTACGTTATCCAAGAGGCGGCGGACCGGGTGTGCCGATACAAAAAGAAATGCAGGCATTGCCTGTCGGCCGGGGTGAAATTCGGCGCCAAGGGGAGAAAGTTGCTTTCCTGGCTTTTGGCAGTATGCTGACACCGTGCCTGGAAGCTGCAGAAGTGCTTAACGCAACGGTGGCTAATATGCGTTTCATCAAGCCGCTAGATGACTATCTGGTAGCATCCTTGGCGGATAGCCATGATTTGTTAGTGACTGTGGAAGAAAATACCGTGATGGGCGGAGCGGGCAGCGCTGTCGCAGAATCACTGAACAGTCAGAGAATTAATGTCAAAGTACTACATTTAGGATTGCCGGATGTTTTTATAGATCAAGGTGATCATGCGCAAATGCTTGCAGATTGTGGATTAGATAAAAATGGACTGATTAAATCAGTGCGATCAATGCTGCCTGAGTAACCTTTATGGATATCTCTAAAAATCCAAACTTCGCTACGATGCTTTGTTGCTTGCGCCTTGACTTGTTGGACTTTGAATTTTTAGAGATCGCTCATGTCTATTCTTTCTGCAACAACATTAATTTTGATCTGAAGTTGGTGTTTGATTTGATTGTTTACCAAGAATTCTTCGTTGCACAGGAGAGAGAAATATGAATAAACAAATAGACTTGCCTATTGAGGATGTGCAAAGTTCACCCGATACCCGGCGTATTGCAATCGACAGGGTAGGGATTAAGGCCATACGTCATCCTGTGATTGTCGCTGACAAGGATGGCGGGATGCAGCATACCATTGCAGTTTTTAATATGTATGTGAATTTGCCGCATAATTTCAAAGGCACGCACATGTCTCGCTTTGTCGAAATACTCAATAGTCATGAACGCGAAATTTCTGTTGAGTCATTCCAGGTAATTTTGCGGGAAATGATCGAGAAATTGGAAACGGATTCGGGCCATATTGAGATGACATTCCCTTATTTCATCAATAAATCCGCCCCTGTTTCTCAAGTCAGAAGTTTATTGGACTATGAAGTGACATTCATCGGTGAGATTAAAAATGGTGAATATCTCTTTACCATGAAAGTTGTTGTGCCGGTCACCAGCTTATGTCCGTGTTCCAAGAAAATATCCAATTACGGTGCACATAACCAACGTTCGCATGTCACTATTTCGGTACGTACCAACAGTTTTGTATGGATCGAAGATATTATCCGAATTGCCGAGAGTAATGCGTCGTGTGAGCTTTACGGTCTGCTGAAACGGCCGGATGAAAAATATGTGACTGAGAAGGCGTATGATAATCCCAAATTTGTGGAAGATATCGTAAGAGATATTGCGGAAGTGCTGAATCACGATATGCGTATTGACGCCTATGTGGTCGAGTCTGAGAATTTTGAGTCTATTCATAATCATTCAGCGTACGCACTGATTGAGAGCGATAAGAAACGCCGCCAATAATTACGTAATTCCTGAGTAGCCGTCTTAGTCAACGACCTGTTAGAGGAGGTGGTGCATGCCGGATACGATGACTCAACAGCGCGCCGCCGGAGCTATTATGGGCGCTTTTATCGGCGATGCGCTGGCTCTCGGCCCTCATTGGTATTACGATCTCGCTGAATTGCGGCGTGATTACGATGAGTGGATTACTACCTATACCGATCCCAAACCCGACCGCTATCATAGCGGACGTAAGGCAGGCCAACTCTCTCAAGCAGGTATTATTCTCACACTCATGCTCCGTTCCCTGATTGAACATGGTGAATATAATGAGGTGGATTTTTGCCGTCGCATGGATGAGGAACTCTTTCCATTTGTTGATGGTACCCCGATGGGTGGGCCGGGCGGTTACACCAGTCAGTCAATTCGGGAAGCATGGCGGCGGCGTGTGGAGCAAAAATTGCCATGGGGTCAAACCGGTGGTCATGCGGATGATACTGAAGCGATTGAGCGCATACTAGCCCTCGCTGTCCGCTATGCGTTTCAACCCGCTGAACTGGCTACCGCAGTGGCAAATAATACGCGCCTTACTCAGGTCGATGATACCGTAATCTCGATGACTGTTGCTTATGCGGCAGTACTTGGTCTGCTGGTGCAGGGGCATGCGTTTGATAAGGCATTGTCGGGGAAACTCATGAAACTGGTGAAAACCGGAAAGCTGCCCTTTCATGCCGTCACTTTTGCCGATTTGCAACCACCGCGTCCAGGTGATCCCGATCCGTCACGCGCCGGTCGATTTGCTTCACCGGATGCGCTGCTCACACCGTCCTACATGGCTGAGGCCGCGGCGGATCCAGATATACGCATAGAGCCGGCGTGGAAGGTATCGATTGTTTATGGTATGCCCTGTGCTATTTATCATCAGCTACCCGCCGCTTATTATCTTGCTGCTCGCTTCCGGGATGATTTTGAGTCCGCTGTGTTGCATGCTGTTAATGGTGGAGGGCAGAATCAGGCCCGCGCCATTCTCACCGGAGCACTTGTTGGCGCCCAGGTAGGTTTATCCGGTATTCCGCAACGATTCCTTGATGGACTTGATGATGTCGACACACTCAAAAGTCTTGCTATGGATCTTGCTGCGCAGGTGGGTAGTTCCGTTGGTGCTGTCAATTAATATCAGCAAAAAGTAAACTTTAATCCGATACTTAATCGCAAATAGGGTGACTAACAAAGCTAAGATTTACGGCCGGTTACGATGCTGTAGTAACTAAAAGCTTTATGGATTTGAATTTCCTCAAATCCAATTTCCTTGAGCATCGTTGATAATTCCAAACCGGAGTATTGCTTGCCTTCGGTCCAGCCCATCATCATCATACTGAATGCTGCGGGGGCAAAAGGGCCTGTTTTCTGATCATCATAAAGCATTTCATGGATGATGATGCGTCCGCCCGATTCAAGGCTATCGAAGCTTTTTGCAGTCAGGAAGTGGCACTTTTCCGGTAACCAGTCGTGATAAATGTTTGAGTAAAAATGTAGATCAGCGGAAGGCCAATGATTATTCCAGATATTAGTTTCGCGTGTCTTAATTCGTTCCTGCAAGCCATATTGATTAATATAGGGGCTGTAGTAGATCAGATTAAATTTGAGTCCAATTTTTCAATATTTTTAGTTGATGTTTAGGTGTTCCATAATTAAACCTGAATTCACATTCTTTAAGAAATAGTGGAAATGATTCTTTGGGAATTCCATTGTATTTTCTTAAAACACATTTGGCCTGATTCCAAAAATTCTCAATCCCGTTAATGTGATTCTTGCCTTGTGCAAATAGCGTGGAATGATTAATCCGTTCATGGTAAAAGTGACTCACATCAAGTGCATTGTAACTGCGATAACAATCTGTATAAACTACGCTGTCAGGCGTTATTTTTCTTGTTATCAGCGGCATGAGTGTTTCTGATTTAGTGTCACCTACAACCCTTGTGTATACCTTACCACCACGCTTCAATATGCCGAACACAGCAACCTTACCAGCAGCTCCACGACCACGTTTACCTTTACGAACGCCACCGAAATAGCTCTCGTCCAACTTTGAGTGCATCGCAAATGTCGAGTAATGTGCGTGAGCCTTGTTATGGCTCTAGACTAACAGATTGTATCTGCTAGTCTAGAGCCCGGATAATTATCGAACAGGCCTTCTCCAAGATACTGAAAAAGTGCATTGGCCGAGCATTCCACGATAGTATGTGCCTTACCTATGACCGGCTCGGTGGAGCCTAAATTGAGCATCGAACCTAAATTGAACATATTACTTGATCCTTTCTGACTGGTGGATGCCCAATTCAGTTGATTGACTGGCAATTAGCCTAGACGTTAAACGAATAAGGGTCAATTTCATGCACTATATCCGTAGAAATATTCAGCCTGGGAGATGAAAAGGCAACTGACAATGAATACTGCTTATTCGTTTGAAGTGTACGGACATGAGCCGCGTGCTATATTGCTTGCTGTTTGGTAAAGTCTTTGATACGAAATCCCAATAGCCATAAAGCGGCAAAATAGCTGGATGCGCCTACGATGATTATCCAGCTTAACCGGCCGACGCGCGTCATTGTCGAATCAACCAGCCAGGAAGCATCGCTGCCGGTCGCAAACCATAAAATAACGCCCATAATCGTCAATGCGGCCAGTATTTTCAGGAAAAAAATAAGCCACCCGGGTTGTGGCTGATAGATGTTGTGACTGCGTAACTTGTAATACAGTAATCCCGCATTGAGACAAGCGCCCAGACCGATGGCCAATGCCAATCCGGCGTGTTTGAAAGGGATGATAAAGACGAGGTTCATTAGTTGTGTGGCAATCAGCGTGATGACGGCAATTTTTACCGGTGTTCTGATGTTTTGGCGTGCATAGAATCCCGGTGCGAGTACTTTAACCAGAATTAATCCAAGCAATCCAACACTGTAAGCAATTAATGCTTCGCGTGTCATCCATACATCATGATCGGTGAATGCGCCATGATAAAAAAGTGTGGCGATTAAAGGTGTTGCCAATAATGCCAGTGCCAACGCTGCCGGTAATGTCAGTAATATCGTTATCCGCAAGCCCCAATCCAGCAAACGGGAATATTCTTCGCTACTGTTGCTGCTGTAATGCCGGGCCAGTGATGGCAGCAGGATTGTACCCAATGCAGCGCCCAGCAAACCAGCGGGGAATTCCATCAATCGATCGGCATAATAAAGCCAGGAGACACTACCGGTAACCAGCAGTGAGGCAAAAATAGTGTTGATCAGCAAACTGATTTGACTGACTGATACACCAAAAATTGCCGGACCCATGAGTTTGATAACCCGCCACGCACCAGCATCCGGATTTCCGAAACGGATGCGTGGTAATAATTTAAGGCGCAGCAGAAATGGTATCTGGAAAGCGAGTTGTAATATACCACCGATAAAAACCGCCCAGGCCAGTGCCAGAATTGGTGGATCCAGCAAAGGTGTGAGCCACAGCGCGCAGCCGATAAATGAGAGATTTAAGAATGCTGGAGAGATCGCAGGAACATTAAATCTACCATAAGTATTGAGTATGCTACCTGCTAAGGCAACCAGAGAAATGAATAAAATATAGGGAAACGTAATCTGCAAAAGCGCAACAGTCAGATCAAATTTCTCCTGATCGGCAGAAAATCCCGGTGCACTGGTATAGATGATGAGTGGCGCTGCAATGACGCCAATGATCGTGACAATAAACAGCGTGATGGTCATGAGCATAGTGATGTGATCAATCAAATCACGAGTTTCTTCGGGGGTGCGAGTATTCTTGTACTCAGCGAGTATTGGAACAAATGCCTGTGAGAATGCGCCTTCAGCAAATAATCGCCGTAGCAGATTGGGAATGCGGAAGGCGACAAAAAAAGCATCAGTCGCCATACCCGCACCAAAAATCCGTGCGATCAGGATGTCGCGCAAAAACCCGAGAATACGCGATATGAAAGTCATGCTACTAACAGCAGCGAGGGTTTTGAGTAAATTCAACGGTGTTCAGGTATTTATGCTATCGACAGGAGAGATAAGAAAAATTTATTGTATTCGCTCAGGCAACTCGGGTTAAACAGTTACTTAAGTTTAAAAAAGGCGGCTCAGTTTTTTTATGAAACCTTCTTCTGACCAATTCCATTGCAGGCAATATTCTGCACCCAATTTCGGATTCTTAATATCAGCTTCAATTTTTGTTTGCCCTGTGACAACAGGTGGTAATAATGCTTCTTCTTTGCCATCATGCTTGCAGAAAAATCTGGCGGATGAAATAGAACGGCCCTCGGGCAATTCAACAGTCAAATGCAGCCGTCGTGTGTCATTATCGACAACATGAGAAAGAATTCCTTCCGTTTGTGTAAACGCATCTTCGTATTCATACGATAAGGTCAGATCAGAGCCATTAATTACTTCTAACTCGGGTGGAAGTTTCATACAGATGTGGTAATTGTCGTTTTCTTTTATTTGTTCGGCTGGATCACCATGATTAACTCTGAAGTTAGTGATGCTTCCGATAGCACGAATATTTCTGAACCAGTATTCTGAGTTATCGACATGGCAGGCTGTTGTCATCTGTGTCTGTGTTAATGTTGCTTTGCTGCCGGCAGTATCATGAACAGTCAGAATTTTTCTTAAATCCGCGACGGTAAATGCGAATTTGTTTTGTCTGATTTGGTTATAAACCAGTATCAATGCGCTGATAGCAAATATTAACCCAATCACAACATAACCAGTCACTAGCGCTACTAGAACACCAAAGACAATGAGTATCACATTAATATAAAAAATAAGTTGATTGGGTTTATCAAACATTCGGAACTCCTCAATTAGCTAGCTATTTTATTACGTTATAGAAGTGTTGAGTTTATCAGAGAGAGGCATGCAAAAAAAGCAAGATGGATAGCAGATTAGGGCTAATGCCATAAAATTTTTCTTATCGTAGCGTGGAATCAAAGTTAAATTATCTTCGATAAGACAGGAAGCTTATTGAACAATGAATATGTACTCTGATCTAGTTTTAGCTATGGATACAAAATAGTCGCCTATCCAAAATCTTACCTATGACGTCTCTTCGTTTTCTCTATGAATGGACTAAAGTTTAATTTATTAGAGTCGTTAAGATCAAAATAATAGCGCTGCTATAAAATAATCTGTTGAATTCTTTTAATAAATCAAACGTTCCTGGAATAAAATTATGAAAATTCTTGTTAATTTCAAATCCGGATTTAAGCAAATATTTATTGTTCCAAAATGTATGCTGGCAGTCGAGTTCAGAAATATGGCAAAAGAGATTGGTGGCAGTATAGAGAGTATTGAATTTTCATTACCTCCCCGTCGTCAATCAGATGCTAGATCGGAGCTTCGGGAAGGGGTGCTTCGATTACCTGATAGATGTTAATACTCTTGATGGATGGTAATCCCATTTAGTTAAAACGGGATGTCATCATCCATATCATCAAATCCACTTGTTGTGCTCTTGGCTGAAGAAGATCGATTGGAAGCAGAGTTGTCTTCTTCATGGTCAGGTGATTCAAAGCTTCCACTTCCTGAGCGAGTCCCCAACATTTTCATATCACTTGCAATAATATCCGTCGTATAGCGCTCTACACCGCTTTTGTCTGTCCATTTTCTAGTTTCTAATCTGCCTTCAATATAAACAGAGCGACCTTTCTTTAAGTATTCCCCTGCAATTTCAGCAAGCTTACGATAAAAAGTGACACGATGCCACTCAGTCTTTTCCTGTTTTTCGCCATTTTTGTCTTTCCAGGTATCCGTCGTTGCTAATGTGATATTTGTGACTGCCTCACCATTTGACATGTAACGAGTTTCCGGGTCTTTCCCCAAGTTACCGATGAGTATAACTTTATTGACTGATGCCATTTATGTTTCCTCCCCAAGCAATTTAATCACTGTTTCTTCATCAAAGCCTTGCATGTCAACTTTCAAATAGGCAACTCTTTCGTTAACCAGTACCAAAGCTTCATATACACCGGGTAATGCTGCGAGTTGACGCGATAGTTCTTTGGATTTATCCAAATCCATTTCTTGCACATGATACATCCTGGAGCGCACTGCAGCGGGAGCTTTCATCGTGATAGCAAGTACCAGCCATACTGTTAGTAGCGATCCACAAAATGCATATAACGCGTCGCTTCCATAGCTACCGAATAGATAGCCTCCGGTAGCAGCACCAATAAAAGCACCCAGAAACTGCGTGCTACTGTAGATACCAATTGCCGTTCCTTTTGCACCCACCGGTGCGATCTTTGAAATCAGGGATGGCAAGCTGGCTTCCAGCAAATTGAATGCCGTAAAGAAAATCAACAATGCAATGGTTGTACCCCATATGGAGTCGAAAGTAATTGCCAGCAATATCTGACCTATCAATAACAAAGCGATAGCTGCAATAAAGACAGATTTTAACTTCGCTTTCTTTTCAGCATAGATGATCGCCGGAATAATGAATATGATCGACAAAATCAGAACGGGTAAATAAATCTGCCAATGATCGTCTGCCGCCATACCCGCCTGACGCAAGGTCAGTGGCACAACCAGCCATAACGCCATCAACGTGGCATGCAAGGCAAAAATACCATAATTCAAACGCAGCAATTGTGTATCACGTAATACACTGCCGAAACTTGTAGCCGATGCTTCCGTATCCGAATGAAAACGACTGATTTGCGGGTCAGGGATAATTTTTTTAACCACAACCATTGCCAGCAGCGCCAATATGCCTGTCATGGCAAAAATTCCTGGCACGCCGATCCATTGATTCAATACTGGAGCGGCAATCAAGGAAATAGCAAAAACTGTGCCGATGGTCATGCCGATAGTCGCCATCGCTTTGGTACGATGTTCTTCGCGCGTGAGATCCGCTGCCAGTGCCATCACAGCAGCCGAGATGGCACCGGCACCTTGAATGATACGACCCAATATCACCCAATAAATATCCACTGCAACAGCGGCTACCAAGCTACCAATGGCAAAGAGAATCAAACCCAGATAGATGACAGGTTTTCGCCCGATACGATCAGACAGCCAACCGAAAGGAATTTGTAAAATGGCTTGCGTTAAGCCGTATGCCCCGAGTGCAATGCCTACTAGGGTATAGTTGTTACCGCCCGGCAAGTCTTCAGCGTAAAAAGCGAATACCGGTAAGATAATAAACAAGCCAAACATTCTCAAACCATAAACGCCGGCCAGACCAATGGTCGCGCGCAGTTCTGCCGGAGACATTTTTTCAGATGAAGTTGAAGCAGACATGAATCAGGTTGTGATATTCCCAAAAAGTTGGGTATATTAGCAGGTTGACTCATACATAGATAGTTCATGGAATCCATAAAAATACGTGGTGCGCGCACCCATAATCTGAAAAACATTCATCTCGATTTGCCACGCAACAAGCTTGTCGTCATCACCGGGTTATCAGGATCGGGTAAATCCTCGCTGGCGTTCGATACGCTCTATGCGGAAGGTCAGCGTCGCTATGTGGAGTCACTGTCAGCCTATGCGAGGCAATTTTTACAACTCATGGAGAAACCGGATGTTGATTTGATCGAAGGACTTTCTCCCGCGATTGCCATCGAACAAAAAGCAACTTCGCATAATCCGCGTTCGACGGTGGGTACGGTCACTGAAATCCATGATTACTTGCGCCTACTGTTTGCACGAGTCGGTGATCCGCATTGTCCCGAGCACAATATTGTGTTGACCGCACAAAGCGTGTCGCAAATGGTCGATCATGTGCTGCAACTCCCGCCGGATACCCGCTTGATGATCCTGTCACCGTTGATCGTGGAACGCAAAGGTGAGCAGGCCGAGTTGTTCGATGAACTTCGCGCGCAAGGTTTTATCCGTCTGCGGATTGACGGTGAAGTCTATGAAATTGATGCTTTGCCCAAGTTGCAGAAAACCAAGAAACATACGATTGAAGTGGTGATTGATCGCTTGAAAATTTCCACGGATGCCAAGCAACGGCTTGCAGAATCATTTGAAGTGGCATTGCGCCATTCCGATGGACGTGCGCTAGCGGTTGAAATGGATACTGGCCAGGAACACCTCTTTTCCGCCAAATTCAGTTGTCCCGTGTGCAGTTACTCCTTGTCCGAATTAGAACCCAGACTATTTTCATTTAATAATCCATTAGGCGCCTGTAATAAATGCGACGGTTTGGGGCAGATCACTTTTTTTGATCCGGCACGTGTTGTGGCTTTTCCACATTTGTCACTGGCTGCGGGTGCGGTAAAAAATTGGGATCGACGCAATCAATTTTACTTTCAATTACTGACGAGCTTGTCAAAACATTATGGATTTGACCTGGAGACGCCATTCGAGAGCTTGGATGATACGATTCAGAATATTGTTTTGCATGGCTCCGGCAAAGAAAAAATTCATTTCTCCTACTTGACGGAGGGTGGTCGCAAGCACCAGGAAACACACCCTTTTGAAGGCATTGTTCCCAATCTGACACGGCGTTATAAGGAAACGGAATCACAAACCGTACGTGAGGAGTTAGCAAAATATCTCAATGCGCAAACATGTCCGGAATGTCAGGGTACACGTTTATGTCAGGCTGCGCGTCATGTGCATGTTGCCGGACAAGCGATTTATGAGATCAATGCTTTTCCGCTGAAACAGGCCAAATTATTTTTTGATCAAATCGAATTGTCGGGTCATAAACAATCGATCGTTGAACGAATCGTCAAGGAAATTTCCAGTCGCCTGCAGTTTCTTAACAATGTCGGATTGGATTACCTGTCACTTGATCGTTCTGCAGACACATTATCGGGCGGAGAATCGCAACGCATCCGCCTCGCCAGTCAAATCGGCTCCGGCTTGACTGGCGTCATGTACGTTCTGGACGAACCTTCCATTGGTTTGCATCAACGTGATAATGGACGCCTATTGGATACGCTTAAGAATCTGCGTGACCTCGGCAATAGCGTCATTGTGGTTGAACATGATCAAGATGCCATACAGATTGCGGATTATGTCGTTGACATGGGTCCGGGTGCCGGTGAGCATGGCGGCCTGGTGGTAGCCCAAGGTACTCCGCAAGCTATCCGGGATAATAGTGATTCTCTGACGGGTAAATACTTGTCCGGGAAATTGTCGATAGAAATGCCGGAAAAACGTCACGAACCTAATAATGATCGAATACTGCAAGTGAATGGTGCAGCAGGGAATAATCTCAAGAATGTCACGCTAAACTTGCCGGTAGGATTGTTTGTCTGCGTGACAGGGGTGTCGGGATCCGGCAAATCCACACTCATCAACGAAACGCTCCATCGCGCGGTAGCTCGGCATCTTTACGCGAGTAATGCCGAGCCTGCGTCCTATCTGAGCATTGAAGGTTTGGCTTTCTTCGATAAAGTGATCAATATGGATCAAAGTCCAATCGGGCGCACTCCTCGCTCCAATCCTGCGACTTACACTGGGCTATTTACCCCCATTCGGGAATTATTTGCCGGTGTGCCACAGGCGCGTGAACGTGGTTATGCACCTGGTCGATTTTCTTTCAACGTGAAAGGCGGGCGGTGTGAAGCTTGTCAGGGCGATGGCGTGATTAAAGTGGAAATGCATTTTCTGCCGGATATTTATGTCACCTGTGACGTGTGCCACGGCCGGCGATACAATCGTGAAACTCTGGAAGTGCAATATAAAGGTAAAAATATCAACGAAATTTTGCAAATGACTGTGGAAAATGCGTTTGAATTTTTCAATGCGGTGCCGGTCGTTGCGCGCAAATTAAAAACACTTTTGGAGGTGGGGCTTGGCTATATTACCCTAGGACAATCCGCGACGACACTCTCCGGTGGCGAAGCGCAGCGGGTAAAACTATCGCTGGAGCTCTCCAAACGCGACACAGGTCGCACGCTGTATATTCTGGATGAACCCACCACCGGCTTACATTTTCAGGATATCGATCTATTACTGAAAGTGTTACACAAACTGCGTGATGATGGTAATACCGTGGTGGTGATCGAGCATAATCTGGATGTCATCAAAACCGCCGATTGGATTATTGATCTGGGCCCGGAAGGTGGTGACGGTGGAGGACGTATCATTGCAGAAGGCACCCCGGAAGCGATAGCGAGCAATAAAAACAGTTTTACCGGTTATTACCTGCAATCCATGCTCGCAAAATGAATCCGCGCGGCTATTTGCTGGAGAGTTTCTCAGTCGCTGTTAAAGCAGCCGATCCGGCGCATATCGTACCGCAACATTTGCCTGATCCTCCGAGAGGCCGAACACTCGTGGTCGGTGCTGGGAAAGCGGCTGCCGCCATGGCGTTGGCGGTGGAAAACGTCTGGCCTGCTGCCGCTCAATTGGATGGCTTAGTGGTCACCCGATACGGACATAAAATACCTACCCAACAAATTGAAGTGGTTGAAGCCGGACATCCGTTGCCTGATGAAAATGGAGAACGGGCATCGCGGCAAATTTTGGCTACGGTCAAGGCGCTGAAATCTGATGATTTGTTACTCTGCTTGTTGAGTGGCGGAGGATCCAGTCTGCTTTCTCTGCCGATTGAGGGTATCTCGTTGCAGGAGCTGCGAGAGATTACCCGTCAATTGTTGCGATGTGGCGCCAGCATTCAAGAGATCAATACAGTTCGCAAACACCTGTCCGCCATTCAAGGCGGCAAACTTGCCGCCGTTTGTAAAGCACCCATATTGGCATTGATTATTTCCGATGTGACCGGTGATGAAGCCACCCATGTTGCATCGGGTCCTTGCTCACCTGATCCAACCACCTTTTCTGACGCACTGGCAGTACTGGATCATTACAATTTGGATGTGCCTAGAACTATCAAGCAGTTACTCATTGCCGGAGAAGATCGTCAGCTCGATGAAACGCCTAAGCCCGGTTCTCCGATTTTCACGCATGTCGAAAACAGAATCATTGCAAACGCCCATCAATCGTTGATTGCGGCGGCAAATTATTTTCAGAACTTGAACATCGCTCCCTTGATATTGGGTGACACAGTAACTGGGGAGTCCCGAGAAATTGCCAAAAGCTATGCAGCACTGACCAAAGAAATTCACTCACATCCGCACCTGTTAAAAGCACCGATAGCGCTTCTATCGGGCGGTGAAACGACAGTTACTATCACAGGGAAGGGGCGTGGTGGTCGTAACTCAGAGTTTTTATTATCGCTGCTGATCGAATTGGGTGGCATGAAAAATGTTTACGCACTTGCTTGCGATACCGATGGGATAGATGGCACAGAAAATAATGCCGGCGCACTTATTACACCCGATTCGTTAATTCGTGCAGAGAAACTTGGAATGAGTGCCACACCATTTCTGGCCAATAATGATGCCTACACATTTTTTGAGCAGTTAAACGATTTAGTGATGACCGGACCAACTTATACCAATGTGAATGATTACCGCGCCATCCTTGTGCTTTGATGGAGCATGGACAATCAACAAAATTAGTTTCTCGATTCCGTTCTGTTTTCAGGTTTCACAAGTCCCAGGGAATCACTTCAAATTGCTGTTCAGGACTCAACCCGCAAGATCGCCGTTAAATGGTTGCTATTGGCCTATCATGCGTGCTTGCTAATTTTTACAAGGAACAATTTATGAAATGGCTCGCAGGAATCATTATTTTGATCCTGCTATTGGTATCAGCAGGATTTAGAAAATTTGCAGGGATTTTTGTTTTGGTATGTGTGGTTGGTGGTTTGTTATTTTGGCAATATCAAGAATATGAAAAGAATAAATCCAGAAATAGGATTGCGTTCTCAGAGCTGGTTTTTAAAAATATATCATTCAGGCCTTCAAACGGTAATTATGAAATGACCGGCCGTTTAATCAATAACTCAGAGAAATATACTTTGAAGGGCGTGCAGCTAAGAATTATCGCTAGAGATTGTGCGTATGGTGCTGATTGTATTGTTATTCTAGACGGAAACGAATACATCTATATTAATGTTCCAGCAAAACAAGCCAGAGATTTCAAAAAGGATATCTATCTATACTCAGACCAAAATATCAGAGATAAGCTAATCTGGGATTATTCGATTGAGTACACCGAATCAGAATAGTTGGAGGGTGGATTCAATTTCGAAGTGCAATATCTAACGGTGATTAGTACAACAATGCCATCCCGCCAGAAAAGACTGAAAATCTGGCTTATCTTTTTTCCGGAATTAGTTGACCACTACAGAGCTTCCCTGTGGTTGCATATACGCCGATCTTGATTAGTCCACCCTGAACAATTCTATTTTCAGGCATAAGCGCCAGCAAGACGATGATTGGTTCTGTCATCATTGGTTGGTAGCCAATCCAAGCGCAGGAAAATCAAGACAAGAAGAAGTCGCAGCTTCCTCAGGATCATCCGCAGGTTGTGTCCGCAACCGCAGAGGATAGCATGAAAGGCATCGCCTTCTGTGCCTTGCAGCCAGTTTCTGCGAAGGCGGCCGTCGTTTTTCATATGCCCGATTACCGGTTCGATGGCGCTGCGTCGCCGAATATCGCGTTTCAGCCGCGTGGTAATGCCGCGCCTGAGTTTGCGGTGATAGACC